>Ga0187871_10002622_pt1 | contig 14489 bp, 10 predicted proteins | sample June2016WEW_16_1_FD_132988 | JGI IMG/M metagenome (GOLD analysis project Ga0187871, IMG submission 132988) | Peatland microbial communities from SPRUCE experiment site at the Marcell Experimental Forest, Minnesota, USA - June2016WEW_16_10 | ecosystem: Environmental > Terrestrial > Soil >... | reverse complement strand
GACAAAGAACCGGTCAAAGTCACCATTGATTTCGACAACATCAGCCAGCGCATCTTAGCGCTTCCAATTCCACCGAAAAATTACGTGGATCTATTTCCCGGCAAGACAGGGGAACTTTTCACTCTCGAATTTCCTCCCGCTCCGGATTCTCAGGGCCCGCCCAGCCTGTTCTTCGCGAAATTCGATCTCAGCAAACGCAAATCCGAACAAATCATCGCCGGCATCCAGAACGCCTCGGTTTCCTTCAATGGCGAAAAATTTCTCTATCAACAGGGCGAGTCCTGGTTCATCGCGGCCACAGCGGCGGCGCCCAAGCCCGGCGAAGGCGCGCTAAAGCTCGATTCCATGGAAGTCTGGGTCGAGCCGCGCGCCGAGTGGAAACAGATGTACGACGAAATCTGGCGCATCGAACGCGATTTCTTCTACGACCCGCATCACCACGGGGTGAATTTGCAGGCTCTCGCGAAGGAATACGAACCGTATCTCGATCGCATCGCCACCCGCGACGATCTGAATTATCTTTTCCAGCAAATGCTCAGCGAAATCAACGTCGGCCACATGTTCGTCGGCGGCGGCGACGTCCCCGAAGTGCAGCCGCTCCAGGTCGGCTTGCTAGGCGCCGATTACACGATCGAAAGTGGCCGCTACCGTTTCGCCCGCGTGTACAACGGAGAAAATTGGAATCCGCAACTGCACGCGCCGCTCACCCAACCCGGAGTCAACGTCGTCGCCGGAGAATATCTCCTCGCCGTCGATGGCCGCGACGTTCGCGCCGACCAAGACGTCTACAGTTATTTTCAAGAAACCGCTGGCAAGCAAACAGTCCTGAAAGTCGGGCCGCATCCCGACGGCTCCGGCTCGCGCGAAGTCACGGTCGTCCCCGTGCCCGACGAATCCGGTTTGCGCAACCGAGCCTGGATCGAAGACAATCTGCGCAAAGTAACCGAACTCAGCGGCGGTAAGCTCGCCTACGTCTATCTTCCGAACACCGGCGCAGGCGGCTTCACCAATTTCAATCGCTACTACTTCGCGCAACTCGGCAAGCAAGGCGCCGTGATCGACGAGCGCTTCAACGCCGGTGGGCAAGCCGCCGATTACATCATCCAGTACATGCAGCGGAAAATTTGGAATTACTGGACCGCGCGCGAAGGTGCTGATTACACCACGCCTCTCAGCGGAATTTACGGTCCCAAAGTAATGATCACCAACGAATTTGCCGGCTCCGGCGGCGACGCGCTCCCTTGGTACTTCCGTCACGTCGGCCTCGGCCAGCTCGTCGGCAAACGCACTTGGGGCGGCCTCGTCGGCATCGGCGGATATCCCAGCCTGATTGACGACGGCTTCGTCACCGCTCCCCGCTTCGCTTTTTTCACGACCGAAGGAACCTGGGAAGTGGAAAATCACGGCGTCGCCCCAGACATAGACATCGAAATGGATCCGGCGGCCTGGCGCCAAGGCCATGACACGCAGCTTGAAAAGGCCGTCGAAGTAGCAATGCAGGAGCTGGCGAAAAATCCGCCCCAGCCGATCAAGCACCCGGCTTACCCGGATTATTCCAAATATTCCACCGCCCACTAGACGCCGACTCGCAATCGCGCGGCCCGGAACCGCGAACGGAAGGGCGGGGCTTTAGCCCCTGAAGCCGCGCTTTTCGTAGCGCCGGCCTGCCTGCCGGTAGGCAGGCGTCCCGCCGGCTCTTTGACTTTGAAGTTGCCTTCGTAGCGGCGCACTTCAGTGCGCCACTTTTTTCACGAATATCACGTCAAAATCGGTTGCAGTCCGTCCGTCAACCCTTTAACGTATTACCTCCTTGTACCGCCCAGGAACCCCATCGTGAAAAAGAAAATCCGCGTTGCCCAATACGGTCTCGGTCCCATCGGCTCCTCCATCGTCCGCCTGATGCGCCAAAAGGATTCCCTAGAAATCATCGCCGCGATAGACAAAGATCCCGCCAAAGCTGGCCGCGACCTGGGAGAAGTAGTCGGCGCGCCCGACGCGCCCTGGGGCGTCTCGATTTCCCCGGACGCTAGATCCGTCCTCGAAAAGCCGCTGGACGCAATCATCCACTCCACCTCTTCCTATCTCACCAGCGTGATGGATCAACTTCTAGAGTGCATCTCGGCAGGCTGCTGCATCGTCTCCACCTGCGAAGAACTCGCCTACCCATTCCGCAAGCATCCCGAGCTCTCCCAAAAACTAGACAGTGCCGCAAAAGAAGAGGGTGTCGCGCTCGTCGGCACCGGCGTGAATCCCGGCTTCGTGATGGACAAGCTCGCGCTCACCTTCAGCGCCGCCGCGCAGCGCATCGACTGGCTCAGCGCCGTGCGCGTTGTGGACGCGTCCAAACGCCGCCTGCCCCTCCAGAAAAAAATTGGCGCCGGTATGACGCCCGAAGAGTTCCGCGCGCAAGTCGCCGCCGGCGTCATCAAACATCACGGCCTTCCGGAATCCATCGCCATGGTGGCCGATGGCCTGGGCTTTGCTCTCGACGATATTTCGGAAACCATCGAACCGGTAATCACTGAAGAAATCATTACAACGGAATTTCTGGAAGTCGCGCCCGGCCAGGTCGCCGGCGTGCATCAGGTCGCGCGCGGCGTCTCCGCCGGCAAAGAGAAAATCTTCATGGAGCTGAAAATGTACGTCGGCGCCCGCCATCCCGCCGACACCGTGGTGCTAAAAGGGGAACCTCATCTCACGCTCACGATCCCCGGCGGCACCCATGGCGACGTCGCCACCGCCGCCGTCGTCGTCAATTCCATCCCAGCAATCCTCGCCGCCAATGCCGGCCTGCGCACCTCGCGCGACCTTCCTCTCACTTTTTTCCCGCCCAGCGCGAAACCGTAAGTTTAACCTGCAGCCTTGCTCCAAAATCGCGCCACGGCCGAATAATCCGGATCATCCTTCGACGCATCTTTCACCGCGCTGTACGTCCCGTACGCAGCGGCAGCGGCCGGCAGCGTAACTCCCTGCTGTCGTGCCAATTCCAACGCGAGCCGCATATCCTTGTGCATCAGCCGCAAGGGAAAACTCGCCGCGTATTCATTCTTCAGCATCAGCGGCGCCTTCACATCCAGCACCCCCGCTCGCGCCATGCTGGATTGCATCACTTCCACCAGCTTCTCACCTGCCACGCCCGCCGACGTAGCGAGCGCCAGCGCTTCGGCCAGCGCCTCCACCTCCAGCGCCAAAATCAAATTCATCGCCAGCTTCACCGTCTGCCCCGCACCATTCGGCCCCAACAGGAAAAATTTCTTCCCCAGCACTTCTAGCACCGGCCGCACGCGCTCCAACACCTCCGCGTTCCCGCCAATCATGAATACCAGCTCTCCTTTTTTCGCGCCCCAGTCGCCGCCCGTCACCGGCGCGTCCAGAAAATCCACTCCGCGCTCGCCGCACGCGGCAGCCACGCGCCGCGCCAGCTCCGGCGAAATCGTGCTCGAATCCATATAAGTGCTTCCGCTCCGCAACCCATCCATTGCGCCCTGCGCGCCCCACAACACTTCTTCGAGCGCCGGCGGATCGCTCACGATGCTGATCAGCACATCCACCGCTGCCGCTGTCTCGCGCGGATTCGCCCCCAGTTTCGCGCCCTCGCTAACCAAGTCGCCCGCCCGCGCCGCCGTTCGATTCCAAACCACGAGCGGAAATCCCGCCTTCAGCAGGTTGCGCCCCATCGGCTTCCCCATCAGTCCCAGCCCAATCAATCCAACCGTCGGTTTCATTTGACGCCTCCCGTATCAGCACAAAAAATATACCCGCGCTCGCACACAAATGCGAACTCACGACGCGCTTTCATCGTTCCATGGTGGCGGGACATAAAGAACGGCGGGAACCACCCTTGCGGCAACTCTATTTTTTCTTCGTGGGCTTAGGCACGCTTCGCAGCTGCGCGGTCTCGTCGCGCGCTTCAGCCACTCGTATCACGTACGCGTACGGAATTTCCACGCGCATCGTTTTTTCTTTTCCGCCCGACGAAAAATGCTCCTCCACGAAAATCGCCTTGCCCGTATCGGACACTAAGAACCCATTCGTTGAGAGCTGCATATCTCCCGCGCGATAATGCGCTTCCACGCGCTTGCCCAGCAGTGCGGAGTACCGTGCCATTCCACCCCAGTCGGCCGGATAACGAAGAGGGGCGTTCGCGCCGACTGCGGCAGTATATACGAATCAATAAATTAATCACGCCTTGTTATTAATGATGTATCTGAGGTGTGGCACTTTCGCTGTGCGGGGCGGGATCGCTGGCTCTTAATTCCAAAGTAGCCGATAGCATTAACGTCAGTGCAGCCACAACGCTCGTCGCGAGATAGGCGAGAAACACCGGCCAGACCCAGCCGAGCGCTCCCGCTTGGCCCGCAAAGCGCAACGTAACGATCCACCAGGCGATCGCTCCTGCGGCCAGCCCCACGAACACCGCGAGATTTCGGCTGAGCTCCGAAATCCCCAGCGGATGCTGGCAGCTGGCGCAAACCAGATCATAGGAATCCGCGGCTACTTTTCCCGCCGGCATCACCGCGCCGCAGTTCGGACATTGTCTCGCTGCCATGTTTCACCTCCGCAAATTCAGCGACGATCGCTCGAACTATCTTCAATCAACGAAAACTCTACTCGATGCCGGAACGGATCAATCCGCTCGGCGCGCACACGCACCCGATCCCCCAGACGAAAAATCCGTCTCGCTCCGCCGCCCCGGCGTGAACCTCGATACGGCTCGCAAACAATCGAATGGTCGCGGTCATGATAAGCGCAGCGTTGCCCGGTGAATTCCTCCAGCCGGTCGATGCTCACCAATCCTTCCACGAAAATTTCCACCAACTCCACAAAAAAGCCAAACTTCTGCACGGAAATTATCAGCGCGGAATATTCCTCGCCCAGATGGCTTTCCATGAACTGCGCCGTCTTCCATTCCATCAGCTCGCGTTCCGCCGCATCCGCCCGCCGCTCCGCCTCCGAGCTTTCCGCCGCAATATCCTGCAATTCCACGCGCCGATACGGCCCCAGCACCGCCACTGTTTCCTCTTTCCCTGTGCGGGCATTCTCCACGTGCGTGCGCAACGGCGCCACATCCGGATTTTCCAGCGCCCATTTCAGCGCCCGGTGCACGATCAAATCCGGATAGCGCCGGATCGGCGAAGTGAAGTGCGTGTATTCCTTCGTCGCCAATGCAAAATGTCCCAGCACGTCCACCGCGTAACGCGCCTGCTTCAGCGATCGTAGCATCAGGTACGAAAGAATCCGCTCTTCCGGCTTGCCCGCGATTTTCTCCGTCAGGCGCTGGTAATGCTGTGGCCGTATGTCCACTTCCTCGGCGGCCGGCATGGTCACGCTCATCGGCCGCATGCGTCCGCGCCCGCCGCCGCGCCCCTCGCGCGCTTGCGGACGCTCGCGTCCATGCCGCACCGTCACGCGCCGCTCCGCCAGATCCTCCACTCCCAGCGAATATCCAAAGGCGTGCGCCAGCTCTTCGAACTCCAGCACTTTCTTCGGATCAGGCTTCTCGTGCACGCGATGCAGCGAAGCCACGCCTCGCTTCTCCAGATATTCAGCCACCGCTTCGTTCGCCGCCAGCATGAACTCCTCGATCAGCCGGTGCGCGATATTCCGTTCACTGCGCACGATGCTGAGCATGCGTCCGTCGGGGTCAAACTCGATCACCGGCTCCGGCAAATCGAAATCAATCGAGCCCCGCGCGCTCCGCCGCTTGTTCAGCAACAGCGCCAGTTCCTTCATCCTCTGGAACTCGCTCACCAGAGGCGCGTAGCGCGCCGTCATCTCCGCGTCGCCTTCGATCACTTTGTTGACGTTCGTGTACGTCATCCGCTCCGCCGAACGGATAACCCCCTGAAAAAATTCCGCCCGCACTAATTTCGCCGCGGCGTCCAGTTCCATCACCACGCTCATCACCAGCCGGTCCACTTTCGGATTCAGTGAACAAATCCCATTGGAAAGTTCCTCCGGCAGCATGGGCACCGCGCGATTGGGAAAATAAACCGAAGTGCCGCGTAAGCGCGCCTCTCGATCCAGCCCCGAACTACGCGCAACGTAATGTGCCACGTCCGCGATATGCACCTGCAATTCGTAATGACCGTTCGGCAGCGCCGCCACATGCACCGCATCATCAAAATCGCGCGCCGTCTCTCCATCAATCGTTACGATCGGCAAATGCCGCAAATCACGCCGCCCCGCAAGGTCTTGCTCCGCCACCTGCGCTTGCGTCGCGCGCGCTTCCTGCTGCACCTCATCCGGAAAAATGTTCGGCAGATGATGCTTGCGAATAATAATTTCAACATCGACGCCGATTTCGCCAGGTCGCCCCAGAATTTCAATCACGCGCCCCGCCGGAGCCAGCCCGCCCTTCGGGAAACGCGTGAGCTCCACATTCACCACCGCGCCATCCAGCTCCGGATATCGCGTTCGGCTGTTCGCGGCCGTCCCACCGCCGCTCCCAGCCTCGCCAGCTTTTTGCCGCAATTCCGGCGTCAGCTCCGCCCCCGGCGGAATGATTACTTCATGCAGGATGCGCACGTCGTAAGGCAGCACCACATTTCCGTGCGGCCCATAGCGGAACAATCCCACGATCGTCGGATGCTCGCGCTCCACAATCTGCACCACGCGGCCTTCCGCGCGCCCGTCGGCGCGCCTGCGCTCGATGCGTGCCAGCACGCGATCGCCGTGCATCGCATCGCCCAACCCATCGCGCCCGATGAATAAATCTCCTTCCACTCGCGGCATCGGCGAATCCGGCACCAGAAAGGCATACCCATCGCGATGCGCCACAATTCTCCCGGACACAAGATTTGGATCGCGTCCACGCCCCGACGTAATCTTCGACGGCGCGGCCGCGCCATGACCGTCGGCTACGGCACCAGCACTCGGCGTCGCCTGCTCCGATGACTCACCCGCTGCCGCGGTATTCGCAGCGCTCACACGTTTTGCCGCAGCCGCCTGACCAGCCGCTTCCTTCTTCGCATGCTTCGTCCCCGCCAGCCGGAATCTTCCGCCCTGAGTTTCTTCCACTTCGCCATGCTTTTTCAGTTTTTGCAGCACGCGCGGCAAATAGCGCCGCCCGCGATGCTTTAATCCCATTCCATGTGCGATGTGCCGGATGCTCGCGGGCTGCGAAAGCGTAGCGAGATGCGCGAGTACCAGTTCCGGAGTCACATCGTCCGCAATCGTCGCTTCTCTTGGCTCGTCGGAATGGCGTTGGCTAGGTGTCATACGGTCCCGCACAGGCTAACGGATTTGCGTGCGCGTGGCAAAACTTGCTTTCCCCGCGCGACTCGGTTTTTCAGCCGCGGAGCATCTCAAGGTTGGTCAAGCTCGCGTTCCGCCAAATCCAGCACCACGATCTTGCCGTCCGCTTCACGCTCCAGCGCCGGAGCAAACTGCTCCAGTTCCTCGCGCCTCCACCAATTTCCCGTCTCGCGCTTCGTCCGCATGTCCGTGAACCAATACTGATACTTGATCGTGCGCACCTCTCGCGGCGGCGCGTTCGCGAACGGATTGCTGGCGAATAATGCCAGCACATCCGGATCGTTTTTCAGCAAGCGTTCTTCCGTCCAGACCACAAAGCGCGATTGTTGCCACGGCGCCAAGGACGCAAACCACAGATTCCATTCGAACCGCGGCTGATAAGGCGCGTAAATCCCCGGCGCTTTATCAATCGCCTGCGGCTTGTAGCGAAACGGATACGCAATCCATGTCTTTCCATCCACCGAGCCCTGAAATTCGATCTCGTAACGCTCGTGCGTCATCACCGCAAACAGACCGAAGGAATTCGCGATGCGAAAAGGCTCGAGCGCCCGCACCGGCGCTTCCGGCAGCGGCAGCCCCGGCATAAACATCCACAGCAGCAGCGCCGTCGTGGAATAAAAAACCAATCCAAGACACAAGCCCGCAAACGCCCTGCGCAACGGCGTAAATCTTTCACGCCATTCCGCGGCAGTGCTCGTACGTTCCGGTGCCACCGGCACCGCTGCGGGAACGGCGGCCACTTGCGTCGCGCGTTTCCCGTGGATCCAGTCGCGGAACCACTGCGGCGAAGCCCATTCCAGAAAGCGGTCGTCCAGCAGCAACACGCCCAGCAGCAACACCAGATAATTCAGAAACGTATAATTCGCTGTTGCAATAATCGAAATCTCAAACGGCGTCACGATGAAAAAGCACACAATGCGAAATCGCCTGGGCAGGAACAGCATCCACACGATCAGCAGTTCCGTCACCAGCGTGTAAACCGTCGCCGACGCGTGAAACCAGTGCGGCAAATGCTGTACGTACCATCCGATCCACGTCGGCAGTGGGCCGTTCTGGTAGTAATCGTCCATCGCCGTGAATTGCCGCCACGCCAGGTCCCCGCTCCCAATTTTCGCCACACCCGATTCGAAATAAATTCGGAACCATTCCCACTGCAACAAGAAGAGGCTCGTCCGCGAAGGAGGATTCTCTGCCCCCAATCCCGGCCGCAGGCCCGCCGGCGCGAAAAATAGCGCGATAAATCCCGCCTCCAGCAGCATGCCATCCGACTGGTATCCCGAAAAATCCCGCGCCACGCTCACAAACGAAACAAAACACAGAAAACAAATCAGCAGCGAGGCGCGCGGCCACAGATTCAGCGTCACCAGCAGCGATGCAAGCAGCCCCACCCAGCACAAAGTCATCAACGCGCCATTGCTCGCTCCGAACCACAGCAAAGTTGGCACGGTCCAGTAGCTCTGCAGGTGCAACGCCGCATTTACCGCCTGCAGATAATCCGCCGCCGGCAGGATTCCGTTGGGCCCGATCAGTCCCTTGATCTGGAACAGCAGCGAATAAAACGCGGAAAAATAAATCAGCCCCAAGGCGCGCAAGAAAATCCAGCGCGGCCACAGGTGCCCCGGCCGTTTTTCGGTGATCGGCTCCGGCCCCAGCAGCCAGTTCACCGCGCCCTGAAATAATCCTTCGTCCATGGCCTGCGATTATACGGCGAAAGTTTGCAGCTCTCGGGAAAGTTCGGCGCGCAAAGGGAGGGAAAAGCCCGCGCCGCTACAACCTAGACAGAGGAAACGCTTTTATCTGGATTCGCAAACTTCACAAAACTCGGCGCCCGCGGCACTTCGCCAATCGCCTCTCGCCCTTCCGCCAAGCCAATCAAAAATTCCTGCGCGTTAAATCGAAAACCGTTCCCCGCGTGTAGCGCAGCGCCAGCCTCCCCCGCGCGAACCCATCGTCCGTCAGCAAGCAGAACCCTCGTCTTCTCCGTATCCGCAAGATACGGCGCGATCACCTCGCCGAACACTTGCCTGCACAATTCCGCGTCGCGCACGTGGAACATCACCTCCACGCGCTCGTAAATGTTCCGGTGCATCCAATCCGCGCTACCCAAATAAAGTTCGGTCTTCCCGCCATTTCCAAAAACGAAAATCCGGCTGTGCTCCAAAAATCGCCCAATCACGCTGCGCACCCGAATCCGGCTGCTGATCCCGCGCACTCCTGGACGCAGCGCGCACGCCCCACGCACAACCAATTCAATCTGCACGCCCGCCTGCGAAGCGCGGTACAGCGCCTGAATCGTTCTTTCGTCCAACAGGGCGTTCACTTTCGCGAAAATAAACGCCGGCCGGCCCGCTTTCGCATGCGCCGTCTCGCGCTCGATCAATTTCAGGCAGCTTTTCCCCAGATTTAACGGCGCCACGAACAGCGGGTGATAATTCGGCCGCTCGGAATAAGCCGTCAAATAATTGAAGACATGATGCACGGAGTGCGTAATATGCGGGTCGCTCGTCAACAAGCTCAAATCGGTGTAGAAACGCGCCGTCGAAGGATTGTAATTCCCAGTCCCCAGATGCGCGTAGCGGCGGATCTGCCCGTCGCTTTCCCGCCGCGCAATCAACGCAAGCTTGCAATGCGTCTTCAACCCCGACACTCCGTAGAACACTTGCACGCCCGCTTCCTGCAAATTGCGTGCCCAGCGGATGTTCGAAGCTTCGTCAAACCGCGCCTTCAGCTCCACCACCACCGCCACTTCCTTCTTGGCCGCCGCTTCGATCAACGCCCGTACGATCGGCGAATTTTCGCTCGTGCGGTACAGCGTCTGCTTGATCGAAAGCACGTCCGGATCTTTCGCTGCGCTCTCGATCAACCGCACCACTGCCGAATAGGAATCGTACGGATGATGCAGCAGCAAATCGCGCTTGCGGATCAGCTCGAAGAGGGAAGTCGCGCCCGGCTTGAGCGCCAGCTCCCGCGGCACGAACGGTTGGAATTTCAAATCCGGCCGTGGCGCCTGATCGTACAAATACGAAATCCGCGCCAGGTTCGGCGGCCCGTCCACGCGAAAGATCTGCCACGGCGCCAGACGAAAATTCGCCACCAGCCGGTCAATAATTTCCTGACTCGCGCTCGCCTCAATCTCCAGCCGCACCGCTTCGCCCTTGCGCCGCCGGTGCAGTTGCGCGTCCACCGTATCCATAATGCTGCGCGATTCTTCCTCTTCCAGATACAGATTGCTGTTGCGCGTTACGCGAAACGCCGCCGCCGAAAGCACTTCGTAGCCGTGATACAAGCGGTTCGCGAACGCCTGAATCACATCCGAAAGAAACACGTACTCGACGGTCCCATCTTTCGCGGGCAGCAGCACCAATCGTGGCAGCGCGCGCGGCACCGTCACCACTCCCAAATAAGTTTGCCCGCCGCGGCGTTTGCGCTTCAGAAGAAACGCCAGGCATAGCGCCTTGTTCAGCACGTGCGGAAAAGGATGCGCCGGGTCCACCGTCACCGGAGTCAGCAGCGGCTCCGCTGTTTTCACGTAAAAATTTTCAATGTGTGCGCGTGCCGCCGGACTCAGTTTCTTCAGGCTCACCACCCGAATCGATTCCGCAGCCAGCGCTGGCAGTAGTTCTTCACGCCAGCAGTCGTACTGCGCTTTCACGAAACTGTGAATTTTTCCCGCCAGTTCCTTCAGCACTTCCGCCGGCGCGCGCCCATCCGGACCGGGCTCGCGATTGCCGTGCTCCACCTGCTGCAGGATTCCAGCGACCCGCACCTCCACGAATTCATCCAGGTTGCTCGCGGTGATCGCCAGGAATTTCACCCGCTCGAGCAGCGGATTCTTCTCGTCGCGCGCCTCTTCCAGCACGCGTTCGTTGAATTGCATCCACGAGTAGTGCCGGTTGAAGATGTGTTGTGGGTCCGCTACATCAATGTTTTTCATCACGTCCCTGCAACCAGAGATGCTATCGCGATTGTATTACAGCCGTGTTACCAACCGCCCCGAGCCTCTTCACTGATGATATTTCCACGCTCGCAGATCCAACCATCAAAAGGAGATACGCTGTAGGAGCCTACTTTCCCGGTTTCATGTTAGGATTTTCCGCCCGAGCAATTCCTGCGCTCTTCGAGAGGCAAAAAGATTTTGACGTTTGTCGCGTACGCATTCCTGGCCCTTGCAGCAATCCCCTTCATCTACTACCTGCTCTCTCTCTACAGCACCGTGCGCTACTTTCACACCTCGCGCGGCGACGTCGCTCCGAATACCGATTTCACTCCGCCCATCAGTTGCCTGAAACCAGTAAAAGGCCTCGACGCCGAAGCCTACGAAAATTACGCCAGCTTCTGCCGCCAGGACTATCCCGATTACGAAATCGTTTTCTGCGTGGATCCAGGCGACCCCACGCTTCCGGTTCTCGAAAAGCTGGTCCGCGATTTTCCTCAGCGCCGCATCCGCCTGCTCTTCGGTTCCGGCCGCGATGCAGTGAATGACAAAGTGGCGCGACTCACTCGCCTGGTCGCCGAGGCAGAGCACGATTTCTTCGTAATCACCGACAGCGACGTGCGCGTCCAGCCCGACTATCTGCGCACCGTTATCTCGCCTTTTCGCGATCCGCACGTGGGAGCCGCCACCTGCCTTTACTCCGCCACCGAAGAAAGAAATCTCACCGAAAAATTGCAGTCCATCGGCATGATCTCCGATTTTTTCGCAGGAGTGATGGTCGCCTGGCAGCTCGACGGAATCAAATTTACCTTCGGCCAAACGATCGTCACCACGCGCAAGGCAGTTGCAGGCTATGGCGGCTACCCAACGATCGAAGACCGCCCCGCCGACGATGTTTACGCCGGCCGCCTGGTCGCCGAGCAGGGCTACGAAGTAAAACTGCTCCCGTACGTCGTGCACTCCGTCGCCGATTTCGATTCGCTGCGCGAATTTCTCTACAAACGCCTGCGCTGGATGACGGTCATGCGCCTGATGCGCCCCTGGGGCCACCTGGGCCTCATCTTCACGTGGGGATTGCCCTGGTCGCTCGTCGCCATCGCCATTCATCCGTCGCTGACGGTAGGCGCCGCATACCTAGGCACTTATTTATTCCTGCGAATCGTCATGACGTGGCTCATCGGGATCTGGGGAATGAAGCAACCGCGCGTCTGGAAAAAAATGCTGCTAATCCCGCTCTGGGATGCGATGGCCTTCGTCATCTGGCTAGCCAGCTTCGCCCGCCACACCATCCGCTGGCGCGGCATCAATTACTATCTGCGTGATGGCAAACTCACCGCCGTCACCGCTCGCAAGCAGCCAAGTGTCCTGCATTGATAAGAATTACGCGATTCGCGCCACAGCTGGAGTCTTCCTCTTTTCTAGCCACTCGCCACTCATCACTAGCCACTGCCTTTATCGCTGAGCCTCGTGAGCGTCTCTGACAATGCGGCAAGCATCGTCATCCTGAACCCGCGACAGCGGGTGAAGCCTGCTTGCCGCAGCTGGGGATCTCTTTCGCCTTTCTCTGAATCGCGCTACAGCGCGATTCATCGTGAGATCCCGCAGCGCGGGATCGAAGGGTGCGGCAAAAGCCGTTGCCGTCTCCGATTTACCTCCGCATTTCCTCCCTCTTCTCTGGGTAAAATCTTTTGCCTTTTCTAAACCCAATCCTCATTTCGGTTTCCCCGCGAAATCGAGTAAAATAATTTAAATACAATGACAATAATTTCGCATCCATTCACCATGAACTCTTCGCACCACCGCGCCTCGTGCGCCGGGCGCCCTCTCATCGCATGACGTCATCCGCCGGCTTGCACCTGAAAACCTTCGCCCTGATATTTCTGATGATCCTGTTCGGCCCGCTGGGCAACGTTTCTCTCAGCAAAGGCATGAAGACCATCGGCGCCATTTCGTTGCACCAGCCGGCTGACTTGCTCCGCGTCGGCACGCAAGTTTTAACGTCTCCTTTCATCTGGCTCGGCATCCTGCTCCAGCTGATGTTTTTCGTCGCCTATCTGCTCGTCTTGTCCTGGGCCGACTACAGTTTCGTGCAGCCTGCCGGCTCGTTCGCCTATGCGGTGGTCGCCCTTTGGGCTTACTTTCTCTTGCATGAACCGATTTCGCCAGTTCGTTGGGCCGGTGTAGGCGTGATTTGTCTGGGTGTGTTGATCGTGGGCCACACTTCGCCGCGCACCACGGAGCAAAAATAATGGCTTGGGAAACTGTGCTGCTGTTCCTGATCGTCTGTGCCGGCACTTCCGGCGAACTCTGCGTCACACGCGCGATGAAAACCATCGGCGAAGTGCACGATTTCCGCCCCAGCTCGCTCCTGCGCGTAATGCTGCGCGCGATTCAAGTTCCCTGGATGTGGCTCGGTATCGCGCTGATGGCCGTGGCTTTCTTCTCCTTGCTTGGCGCGCTCTCCATGGAAAACGTCAGCTTCGTTGTGCCCGTCACAGCCTTGAGCTACGCCGCCGGAGCTTTGGGCGGCCAAGTATTTCTCGGCGAACGCGTCTCGCGCAGGCGCTGGCTCGGCGTTCTGCTGGTCTGCATCGGCGTCACGCTCGTTTTCCTCGGCAGAAAGTAATTGTCGTAGTTCATGCCAAACCTGCAACCACTCCGCAGCATCTATAAATGTGGACGATGCGCTAAACTGTCGCTACGATTGATAGAACCGAAACACTGAGGGGTATTGCAATTTGTGCGGTATCGCCGGTTTCACCCATAAAAATTGGTCGCCCGATGCAGACCGCATCCGGCGCGCCGCCTCGACCCTTGTTCATCGCGGACCGGACCAGCAGGGCGTCTTCCGCTCCGAAATCTGCTCGCTCGGCTCGACGCGCCTGAAAATTATTGACCTGGAAGGGGGCGACCAGCCAATCTTTTCGCCAAATGGTGATGCCGTAATCGTCTTCAACGGCGAAATCTACAACCATTTGGAATTACGCGGCGAACTGGAATCGCTCGGCCATCGTTTCCAGTCTCACTCCGACACCGAAACCGTTCTGCACGCTTTTCTCGAATGGGATACGCAATGCTTCGCGCGCCTGCGCGGCATGTTCGCAATCGCCCTCTGGACAGAATCTTCTCGCCGCCTGGTCCTCGCCCGCGATCGCCTCGGCATCAAGCCGCTTTACATCGCGCACCTCGGCCAGGACCTATTGTTCGGCTCGGAACTGAAAGCGCTTTTCATTCATCCCGAAATCACGCGCCGCCTGAGCCTCGCCGGTCTGGATTGCTACCTCTCTGTTAACTACGT
>Ga0187871_10002621_pt1 | contig 14495 bp, 12 predicted proteins | sample June2016WEW_16_1_FD_132988 | JGI IMG/M metagenome (GOLD analysis project Ga0187871, IMG submission 132988) | Peatland microbial communities from SPRUCE experiment site at the Marcell Experimental Forest, Minnesota, USA - June2016WEW_16_10 | ecosystem: Environmental > Terrestrial > Soil >... | reverse complement strand
GCCGGCCGGATCGTCCGCCGCGACGCCGGGCATTTCCCCGCAGCAAGTGCTGCAGATGGCGCGCGCTCAGCTGAATGTGCCCGCGCCCGCCGTGTCAACGGCTCCGCCGCAGGGTCATGACGGCCTAGTCGGCCTGCCGGAATGGTTCTGGGTCACGAACTGGCACCCGATCCCCGTGGACCTGGCGGTCGGCGCGGTGTGGGCCAAGATCACCGCGGTTCCGGAGCGGCTGACCTTCTCGCCGGGCGGCGGCCTGCCGACCGTGTCCTGCCGCGGCCCTGGCCGCCCGTACAACCCGAAGCTGCCTGCCAGCGTCCAGCACTCGGCCTGCTCCTACACCTACCGTCAGTCCGCTGCGCTGCAGCCGGGCGGTGCTTACGCGGCGTCGGTGTCGGTCACCTGGGCAGCGACATGGATCGAGTCGAATGGAGTCCAGGGAGAAGTGAACCCGCCCCTGCAGGTACACACGTCGTTCGCGCTGCCGGTCGCGGAGGGCCAGGCACTGGTGAGTACGCCATGAGCGGCATCGACCCGGGCCCCGGCCTGGGCACCGCTTTTCACCCCGAACTCGGCCCTGTCGGCAATGGCGCGGCGCCGCGTCCCGGCGCGCTCCGCGGACTGCCGCGGCGCAGGCGGCCGGGGATGATCGCGCTTGCGATAGCGCTGGTCGGAGCCGGGATACTGGCGAGCGCCGCGTTGTACCAGCGCGCCGACCACCAGGTGCCAGTGCTCATGATGACCGCCGCGGTGCCGGCCGGCTCGGTGGTCACCGCGGCCGATGTCGGCACCACGACCATTGTCGCCGGACCCGGCCTGCACGACATCCCGGCACGGCAGCTGAGCCAGGTCACCGGGCTGGTCGCCGCTGTCTCGCTGCGGCCCGGCACGCTGCTGGCACCGGACGAGCTGGCCACGTCGCTGCCGCCGGCCAACGGCCAGGTCTTAGTGTCGCTCCCGCTGAAGCCGCAGTCGGTTCCGGCCAGCGGGCTTCAGCCCGGCGATCACGTGCTGGTCACCGGCACACCCGGTTACCAGGGACAAAGCGGGTCAACTGGATCCGTGCCCATCCTCACCCAGCCGGTGCCAGGCGTGGTCGAAGCCGTGGACACCGCGCCTGATCAGGACGGCTTCGACGTGGTGGACCTGCTGGTCGCGTCCGGGTCAGGAGACCTGCTAGCCAAGCAGGACTCAACCGGCCAGATCGAGCTGATCGTGACCAGCCGGAGCTCCAGGTGAGCCTCTACGCTCTGGTGTCCGCGGGCGGCTCGCCAGGCGTCACTACCTCGGCGCTGGCGCTCACGCTCGGCTGGCCGTCCCAGGTCATCCTCGCCGAATGCGACCCGAGCGGCGGTGACATCCTGGCCGGGCTGTTCGCCGGGCACCTGCCGGCGACCAAGGGTCTGGCGCCGCTCGCGCTGGCGGCCGGCCAGAGCCCTGATGCGGCCACCGTGGCGCTGTGGCACCAGCTGATCGAGCTGGACGAAGAGCGCGGCAGGCTGCTGCTGGCTGGTGTCTCCGACCCCAGGCAGGGCGCGGGGCTGGCGGCCGCATGGCCGGTCCTGGCGACCGCGCTGGCCGCGCTGCCCGCGGATGTCATCGCTGACTGCGGTCGCCTCGACGCCATTGCGCCCCCCTACGTCCTCACCGTCGCGGCTGTCGCGGTCCTGGTCATGCGGCCGTCGCTGCGCCAGGTGAGCCGGGCCAGGGCGCGGGTCGAGATGCTCTCCCAGATCATGGGCGGCCCGGATCGGGTGACGCTGCTGCTGGTAGGGGAGGGCACCCACTCGGCGCGGGAGATCGGGAACGCGCTTGGCGTAGCGATAGCCGGATCCCTCCCGCAGGACAGGAAGACCGCAGCGGTGCTGTCGGACGGCGCAGGGGGCCGCCGCGGGCTGTCGGCCCGGCCGCTCATCCGGACCGCGGGCGGGGTCGGCCGCAGCCTGCGCGCCACCGTCGCCGCAGCGGGCGGGCAGCTGGGACAACCCGGGCACAAGCAAGCAGTAGCCCAGGCGCGGGAAGCCAACGCGGCGCCATGACAGAGCTCCAGTGGCCACCGGCGGCCTTCCTGCGGGGCCAGGCACCCACCGGGCCTGGGCCAGGACAGGCAGGCCCAGGGCAGGCAGGCCCAGGGCAGGCAGCGCCAGCGGGGCAGGCAGCGCCAGCGGGGCAGTCGGCCGCCGGGCCCGGCGAGGCATGGCTGCGTAGTGCCGTCACGGACATCCTTGACGTGATCGCCGGCCGGCTCGATGACGGCGCCCGGCCCGAAGAGGTACTGCCGCTGATCCGCGAGGCGGTCCGAGCCTGGGCGGAGCGGCAGGCCAGGGCGGGTGCGCTCATTCCGGCACCAGCCGACCGGGATGCGCTGGCCCAGGCCATCTACGACCAGCGTTACGGGCTGGGCCCGCTGGCCGGCTACCTGCGGGATCCGCAGGTCGAGAACGTGGACGTCAATGGCTGTGACCAGGTGTGGGTCACGTACTCCACCGGCGAGCGGGTCGCCGGGTCGCCGGTCGCCGCCAGCGATGAGGCACTGACCGCAATGATCCGCAACTGGGCGGTACGCGGCGGCCAGACAGCGCGGGACTTCTCGGCTGCCGCGCCGCTAGTCAGCGTCGCGCTGGCGGATGGCACCAGGCTGACCGCCACGATGTCGGTCACGCCGCGGCCGTGCCTGTCGCTGCGCAGGCACGGCCAGCGGGACGTGAACCTGGCCAAGCTGATCCGGCTCGGCACGATCGACCCGACGGTGGCCAGGTTCCTCGCCGCCGGGGTCCGGAGCCGCTGCAACATCATCGTCACCGGCGCTGTGAACGCCGGGAAAACCACCCTGCTCCGGGCCCTGGCCAGCGAGATCCCGCCGGTCGAGCGGGTCGCCACCCTGGAGAGCGAGTATGAGCTCTTCCTGCACGGCAGGGAGCAGCACCCTGATGTGATCGCGTTCGAGGCGCGGGAGGCGAACTCCGAGGGCGCTGGCGGCATCTCGCTGCATGACCTGATCGCGCACGCGCTACGGCACAACCCGCAGCGCATCCTGGTCGGCGAGGTACGGCGCAGCGAGATCATGCCGATGCTGGAGGCGATGAACTCCGGTCAGGAAGGCTCGATGTGCACGCTGCACGCGAACTCCCCGGCCGAGGTGTTCGACCGCATCCTGATCCTCGGGCTCCGCGGCGGCCTGGCGCTCGGCGAGCGAGCCATTCACATTCTGGTCGGCATGGCCATCGACCTGGTGGTGCACGTGCGGAAACGGCACGACGGGCAGCGGACGGTCCGCTACGTCTCGGAGATCCTCGAGGTCATGCCGCCTGGCGACACCGAGCGCCCGGCCATCAACCGGCTCTTCCTCCCCGACGGCCCGGGCGGCCGGGCGGTTGCGGCGCACACTCCCTCGCCGGCGCTGCTGGCCAAGCTGGTGCCCGGCGGCTTCGACCCGGGGCTTCTCGACCAGCACCGCGCGATGGCCAGGGCGGGAGGCTGGCGATGATGCTGCTCGCCGCGCTGGCAGGCGCCGCCATAGTCGGCGGCTTCGTGCTGTTCGTTGCCGAGATCTTCCGGCGGGCGCCGGCGCGGGGCAAGCCGCCCGGGAGGCGGTTGTTCAGCGGCTCACTTTCGTCAGGGCAGGGGAGGCGGATCCTGATCGCGCTGGCGGCCGGGCTGGCCGTCCTGGCGCTGACCAGGTGGCCAGTGGCCGCGGTGGCCGTTGGCGCGGGAGTCATCTTCCTGCCACGGCTGACGCTGACCGGCAGCCAGCGGCAGCGCACCGCGAGGCTGGAGGGCCTGGAGCAGTGGATCAGGCGGCTCGCCGACTTGCTCACCGCGAGCAAGGGCCTGGAAGAGGCCATCGAGACGAGTGCCCGCTCGGCACCGGCCGCGATAGCGGAGCCGGTGACCGCCCTGGCCCGCAGGCTATCGGCGCGCACCGGGCCCGAGACAGCCCTGCGTGCGTTCGCCGCCGACATCGACGACCCGGCCGGTGACCGGATTGCCGCCGCCCTGATCATCGCCACAGGCCGGCGCGGCGGGGCGGTCCGCGAAGTGCTGAACGCGCTGGCGACGCTGCTGGCCAGGGACGTGGCCGCACGCCGCGAGATCGAGGCCGAGCGTGCCCAGCATCTGACCACCGTCAGGTGGATCACCCTCTTCGTCGCCGGGTTCACCCTCTTCGCGATGCTGAACAGGAGTTACGCGGCGCCCTATGGCACGTTCCTGGGCGAGCTCGTGCTCGGGCTGGTGGCGGGTTTGTATGCGGCGGGGCTGGCCTGGCTGCATCACCTTGGCTCCATCCCGGCCCCCGGCCGGTTCCTGAACCAGCCCGAACGGCAGCAGCCTGCCAGTGCAGACCTGGCGGCCCGGGGCAGGTCACGATGAACCTGTGGGTCATTGCCGCAGGCCTGCTGGCCGGCCTTGGGATCTTCCTAGTGGTCAGGGAGATCGTGCCGGCAGGCGCGCAGCTTGATGCCGCGCTCGGCCGGATGGACTCGGCGGCCGGCGTGGCGGATCAGGGAACCACGGCGTCCAGCAGGCTAGTGCACCGGATGGCCGCGGAACTGCAGTGGCTGCCAGTACCATCGGCCGACCTCGCCCTGCTCGGGCAGGGTCGCGAGAGCTGGATCGCCAGCAAAGTGACCTGCGGGCTCCTCGGGCTCGCCTGTCCCGCGGTAATCGGGAGCCTGGCGGCGCTGGCGGGTTCGGCCCCGGCCCCGGCGGTTCCAGTCGTTGCCTCACTGGCCTGCGGTACGGCGCTGTTCTTCGCCCCTGACCTGGTCACCAGGGTCAATGCGGCAGAGAAGCGGGCCGATTTCCGGCACGCGCTCACCAGCTACCTGGACCTGGTCTCGCTGGAGCGCGGCGCGGGCGCCGGGCCAACCGAGGCGCTGGAGGCAGCGGCCGAGATCGGCGGCGGCTGGGCGTTCGAGCGGATTGGGGCCGCGCTGGATCAGGCCAGACGGTCCGGCTCGGCACCGTGGACAGCCCTGGCCAGGCTGGCCAGGGAGACCGGGATCGCCGAGCTGTCGGATATAGCCGACATCGCCGAGGTAGCCGGTCAGGAAGGCGCGCGAATCTTGGACACGCTGGCCGCTCGCGCCGCCTCGATGCGAGCACAGGCACTCGCTGCCGACCGGGCCAAGGCCGGCTCACGCAGCACCACGATGGTGGTGCCGATCTCCCTGCTGGCGGCGGGCTTCCTGCTGCTGCTGGTATTCCCGATCTTCTACGGCACGTTTGGCGCGGGATAGCCCCGCCCGGCCAACAATTGGAGGCCTTCACCATGAACCCCATGTGGCTCGCGTTTAGCTACCTAATCGACCGGGCCCGCGCTCGCGCCCGCGCGGCGATGGCGGGAAATCCTGAGTCCGGCGCGCTCAGCCTGGAGTGGGTTGTCATCGCGGTGCTCGTCGCAGGCGCGGCGACTGCTGCCAGCCTCCTGATCAGGAGTGCGATCGCCTCAGAAGCGGGAAGCCTGCCCTGACCACGCGTCGAGGCAGATGCCGCGGAGACGCCGGGGCACTGTCCCTGGCCTACATCATCGTGTTTCCCGCGTTCCTGCTGGCGATCATGATGATGATTCAGGCGTCGTTCTGGTACCTGGCGAGGCAGACGGCGCTCGCGGCGGCCCGGCAGGGCGTGGACGCGGCCAGGGCGCAGAACGCGCCGCTCAGCGCTGGCCCGAGAGCCGCGGTGGCGTTCGCGCAAAGTGCCGGCGCGCGGTACCTGCTCGGGCCGTCCGCTACTGACCTGGGCAGCACCGCACAGACCGTCCAGATTCAGGTCACCGGCCACGTGGTGTCGTTCATCCCCGGGGTGGACTGGCAAATCAGCCAGGTGGCTCAGGCGCCGGTCGAGCAGTTCACTACGCCATAGACAGGAGGTGCCGGCCGATGCGGTGCTGGCGGCGTGGCGAGGCGGGTGATGCCTCGCTTGAGCTGGTCATCCTCGCGCCTGTGCTGCTGGCGCTGATCGGCCTCGTGATCGCGGCCGGGCGCACCTCGGTGGCGCAGGGGTCCGTGGATGCTGCGGCACGCGACGCCGCCCGCCAGGCATCGATCGCGCGCAGCCCGGCCGCGGCCCTGGCGGCTGCTCAGCTCAGCGCGCAGGCGGCGCTGAGCCAGGACGGGCTGGACTGCGCGCCCGTCGTCGATGTCGGCACCGCAGGATTCGGCAGCCCACTTGGCCAGCCCGCCCAGGTCAGTGCCACGGTTACCTGCACGGTGCCGCTGGCCGACCTGATAGTTCCCGGCTTGCCGGGCAGCGAGACGCTCAGAAGCACATTCACTTCACCGCTCGATCCGTACCGGGGACGGTGATGTCACAGTGACCGTCACAGGTCGGCTTCAGACTCGGGCAGCAAACAAGCCCGGCCGTGGGCCCGGGAACTGGGAGCGGCAGATGGGTTTAGCGTACGGGCCGGGCGCGCGGACCGGTGTCCGGAGTGGCCCGGCGGCAGGCGACGGCGAGCGCGGCTCATTCAGCCTGACCCTCGTGATCATGACCGTTGCGCTCCTCGCGCTGGCCGGCCTGGTCGTGGACGGCGGAGCAAAGCTGAATGAGGCGGCCAACGCCAGCGCGGTCGCCCAGGAGGCGGCCAGGGCCGGAGCGGGGATGGTGGATCAGGGAAATGCCTACTCCGCTGGCAACTTCACCGTCGACAGCAGCCAGGCTGTCGCAGCGGCTGAGGCCTATCTGGCCAGCGTGGTCAGCGACGGCAAGACCGGCTACACCGGCTCGGTGACGACGCCGACCCCTGATTCGATCCAGGTCAGCGTTACCGTGACTGAGCCGACCAAGATTCTCCCGATTATCGGCATCGACTCGGTGAGCGCGACCGAGACGGCGACTGCGTCGCTGGTGACCGGCGTGACGGGACCGGGCACATGACGCGGCGCGGCCGCAGTGTTGCGGCGGCTTTCCGGGGCGTTATGGCGCTGGTCACGCTCACCGCGCTGGTCATTGGCCTGCCATTGGCGTTTTACCGGCTCGGCGGCGATCCCATTCCGCGGCACCTTTACGACTGGCACCAGATCGGCAGTGTGCTCCTGCATCAGGACAATGGCACAATTTTCCTCGGCGCGGTTCGCGATGTCAGCTGGATGGCATGGGCAGCCTTTACTGTCGCGGTTATCGCTGAAGCACAGGCGGCATTGCGCGGGCGTCAGGCACCTAGGCTCAGGCTGGGCGCACTGCAGAGTTCGGCCGGCTGGCTGGTGGCAGCCGCCGCTGTCACCTTGAGCGGCCAGCCGGCTGCCGCGCTGCTCGCCTTCCCGGCCGCTGCCGCGGCTTCCGTCGCGGAAGCCGCGCCGCAGCACGTGGCGCCACCCGCCGAGGCACCTGCTGCCCCCGTCCCGCCAGAAGCCCAGGTGATGCATATGGCCTTCTATCAGCTGGTGATCGTCCGGCCAGGTGACTGCCTGTGGACGATTGCCCAGCGTTACCTGGGTAACGGCGACAGGTACCCGGAGATCGTGAAGCTCAACCTGGGGCACAACGTGGCGCACGGTGAGGTGTTCACCGACCCGTCGGTTGTCTGGCCGGGCTGGGTGCTCCAGCTGCCCTCCGGCCCGGTGCCTGGAGCGCCGTCCGCTGGACCGCACCTGTCGGGAAGCCATGGCGCGCACCGGGTCGGAGATGCTGCCTTCGGCCACCCCCATCACGGGGCCGGTTCTGGCCGGAAGCCCGCGCACGCTCAGGCCCGAGCCCACCCGGGGCCCGGGACCGCATCCGCGGGGACCGGGCCCGGGACCGCATCCGCGGGCGACACGAGTAGCACCGCGACGCCGCAGGGCGCGACGCCTCAGGGCGCTGTGCCGCCGGAGCCAGGCTCCGGGTCCGGGGCTGCCCAGCAGCCGGACGCGGCGCACGCCGTGATGGCGAATGGAGGGTCCACGCTGGCCGCAGAAATCCCGCCGGTCGCAGTGTTCGCGGCCGGCATGCTCGCCGGGGGAGCGAGCGTCATGCTCGCCGGGATGCGCCATCGGCAGCGCCAGGCGCGCCGCACCGGCCGGCGTATCCAGCTTCCCGCCAGTGCCCCCGTCATCGTGGCGGAGCAGCGGATCCGTGCGTCGGCGGCACCGCAGCCGCCGACGGCGCTGCGCGCCGCGCTCAGCGACCTCGGGATTAGCCTGCTCAATTCGGGCAGGCAGCTCCCCGATATAACAGGCATCAGGCTGCTGCCGTCTGGCATGGAGGTACTCCTCGCCAGCCCCGCCATCGACCCGCCGCCGCCGCCGTTCACGGTGCCTGGCGGGCGGCAGGGCATGGCGTGGGAGCTTTCGCTGCCTGACCATGTGCCCGCATTCCCGTTCGCGCCCGCCGAGGTCGGCGACCTGATGCCGGGCCTGTTCACCGTCGGCGTCGATTCCGCTGGCGGATTCGTGCTGCTCGACCCCGAGTACCTGCGGGTCACGATCGCCGAGGGAGCGCCCGGCCTGGTCGACCGGATGCTGACGACTGCGGCCGCCGAGCTGGCCACCAGCCAGCTGGCAGGCTGGTATGACCTGATGCTGGTCGGCTTCCCTGAGCTGGAAGCCGTCGGCGGACGGGCTACCAGCTGCACCGGCCTGGAAGAGGCGCTTGACTTGCTGGCATCGAAGGCAGTGGTGCTCCGGCGCAGGCTCGGCGACTTCGCGGATACCGACGTCAGGCACCGGCGGCTTACCCAGCCGGGTGATGAGGACTGGGCGCTGGCGCTGCTGGTCAGCCGGATCGCGCCGACCGCGGGCCAGCTAGCCCTGCTGCTCGACCTGGCCAGCGATCCGGGCGGAATCGCTGCGCTGGTGGCGGGCGGCCCCGACGTACCCGACGGGCATCCGCTGCCCGCCACCGTGCGGCTGGAGGCTGACCCCGTCCAGCCCGGCGAGATCGTCGCGCACATCTCTCCGGCGGGGCTCGACGCCTGGCCGCAGCCGCTCACCGAGGCGGACTACCAGGCCCTGGGCAGCTTGTTCGGGACCGCGGCTGACCTGCGCGACATCCCGGCCTACCTGCCGCCATACGACGGGTCAGGGTGGCCGCCACGGCTAGCTCATACCGTCCCGCCTGATGACCTCCCCTCCTGGCTGGAGGCCGGCGATCCGGATGAGCTGGCCGAGCCAGCGAGCGGTGCCGGACCGGATGCCGGGCCCGGATCCGATGGCGGCCTGGACTCCGACGGCGGGCTGAAGACCGACGGCGAGCTGAACTCTGCTGGCGGGCTGGTACCCGACGGCGGGCTGGTACCCGACGGCGGGCTGGTACCCGACGGCGGGCTGGTCTCCGATGGCCGGTTCGGGACGGACGCCGCCGCGGACGGCCGGCCCGGTCCCGCCGGGGAGCCGGAGCCGGCCGGGGGCACGCTCCGGGTCGGCGTGCTAGGGACGTTCACCGTCAACGGCGCGCCTGCCGCGCTGCTGCCCGCCCAGAGCCAGCTCGTCCTGGCCCTGGCGCTGAACGGGGCAGCCGGGCTGTCCAATCAGCAGCTCTGCTACCTGCTCGGTGCCGACCCTGATCATCCCAAGCCCACTGACTCGCTGCGCCAGCTCATCGTGCGGACCCGCCGCCAGCTAGGGCGCGCCCCGGACGGCCGGGAGTGGATCGAGCATCTGGGCGCGGGACAATACGCGCTGCATCCCGAGGCCAGGTTCGACTGGAGCGACTTCGAGGCTCGCTCGGAGCAGGGGCTGCGGACGCACGACGTGCATTCCCTCCGGGACGCGCTCGCGCTGATCAGGGGCCAGCCCTTCACGGGTTGCTACCACTGGTGGCTGGATCTCGCCCTCACGGAAACCGTACGGGCGCAGATCGTGGACACCGCTGAAGTGCTGGCCGGACTGGAACTGACAGCCGGCGACCCCACTGCTTCGGCCCGCGCAGCCAGGACTGGCCTGGCAGGCGACGCAACCGCCGAGCAGTTGTGGCGGGCCCTGATGCGGGCCGAGTACGCGGCGGGGAATCTCTCTGGCGTCAGGGACGCGTGGAGCCGCTGCCTGGACGCGGTCGCGGAGATCGCTCCCGACGGCGAGGCCCATCCGGACACCGTGGCTCTTTACCACGAGCTGATCAGCGGGAAGCCATCGCAACCTGCCTGGGTCCCTGGGTAGCACTGCAGCCGCGCCGGATTAGCCGCCAGGCAGCTTGTGCTTCAGCTGGCCGGCTGGCCGATCATCAGGCCGGCTGCCGCTGGTATCCAGGCGAACAGGTGAAACGATCGGGTAGTGACACAACCGCAGCCTGATCTGCCGCCAGCCGGGCCTGCGCGCCCGGGCCTGGCGGCGGAATCCGGGTACCCGGGCGCGGTTCGTGTCGATGATCACCTGCCGCCGCGCATCCGGCTACCGGCCGATATGCTCCGCTGCGTCATTGAATGCATCGAGATCGTGCTGCTGGCCGGCCTTGGCCTGCTCGCCAGGGCGACCGCCACCGGCGTCGACTACGACGTCGGCCACGCGAGCCGCCACGTGCCCAGCCTGCTGCTCGGGGCGATGCGATTCGTCGCGTCGGTCGCGCTGCTGGCGCTGCCGGTGGCGCTCGCCGTCAGGCTGATAATCCGCCGCCAGCCCCGGCGGCTGGCCGAGGCCGTGCTCACCGGCGTTATTGCCGCAGCGGCCGTAACCGGCGCGAACCTGCTGCTGCAGCATCCGGCCGCCACAAACATGTATCAGGCGCTGGCCCCCGCGGGTGCCGGCCGGCACGCCGCCCCCCTCGACGGGTACCTGGCGGGCCTGGCCGCCTACGTCACGATCATCGGACTGTCCGGCAGCGAGCGCTGGCGCACCGCCTACTGGCTGACGATCGGCTTCTATGCCCTGGCCAGCCTGGCGAACAATTCCACCACCGTGCTATCGCTGCTGATCGCGCTGCTCATCGGGCTGGCGATCGGGTCGGGGTTCAGGTACGCCTTCGGCTCAGCATCGGAACGGCCAGCGGCTGAGGCGATCGCGGCGGCGCTGCGCCCGGCGGGCGTTCCGCTAGTCGAGATGCGGCGGATCTGGGACGAGAGCACTGAGACCCGCAAGTACGCCGGGTTCATGGCCAGCGGCGGACGCCTCGACGTCACTGTCTTCGACCGGGATCAGCAAGCCGCCGACGTCCTCTACCGGCTCTACCGACGGGTCCGCCTGAAGACTCAGGTGTCGCGCCTCGTCCCCTTCACCGTGCAGCGAGCCGTAGAGCACCGCGCACTACTCAGCTACGCGGCGGAGGAAGCGGGCGTGCAGACGCCCCGCCTGAGGGCCCTGGTCAGGGTGGGCCCTGAAGCTGTGGTCCTGGCCAACGAGCACCATTGCGGGGTCACCCTGGCCCAGCGCGACTCCGACCTGACGGACGCCGAGATCGACCGGGTCTGGGACACGGTGCTCCGGCTGCACGCCCACCGGGTCACCCACCGCGCGCTGACCGGGGACCGGATCTTGCTTGTAGCGCGACCTGGCAGTGAAACCGCTGGCAGTGAAACCGCTGGCAGTGAAACCGCTGGCAGTGAAACCGCTGGCAGCTGCGAGGTCATGCTCCTCGAGCCGGGGAACGGCGATGTCGCAGCAAGCGACCTGCAACTCCGGCTCGACATCGCGCAGCTCATAGCTGAGCTTGCGCTCCTCGTCGGACCGGATCGGGCCGCCGGCCTCGCGCAGGCGAAGATCAGCGCCGACGAGCTTGCCGCCGTGGTGCCGCTGCTCCAGCCAGTGGCCCTGCACAGGTCCACCAGGACCGCCCTGCGCCATCAGAAGGCGGTGCTGCCCGCCCTGCGCAAACGGCTGCTGGCTCCGGTCTCTGACCATGAGGTAACCCCGGCCCAGCTAGAACGGATCCGGCCGCGGACCCTGATCACGCTGCTGGCCACGGTCGTGGCGGTGTACCTGCTGGTGGGCCAGCTCGACCGGGTGAAGCTCGGCGGCCTGCTCAGGCATGCCGACTGGCGCTGGACTGCCGTCGCGCTCGCGGCGTCGGCGGTCAGCTACTTCGGTGCGGCCCTGTCGGTGTCCGGGTTCGTGCTCGAGCGGCTGAACCTGCTGCGGACAATCCTGGCCCAGCTGGCGGCGTCGTTCGTCACCCTGGTCACCCCGGCCGCCGTCGGCGGCGTCGCGCTGAACCTGCGGTACCTGCGGCGCGCGAACGTCGCGCCTGCCGACGCGGCCGCGAGCGTGGGCGTGTCGCAGCTCATCGCGTTCGTCCTGCACATATCGCTGCTCGTGGTGTTCGCCGCGCTGGCAGGGACGTCGCACGCGCACTCGCTGCGACCGCCGGGCTGGGTCTATATCGTCGTCGCCGTTGTCGTTGCTGCGGCCCTGGTCGTGCTGGCTGTCCCGCGCGGGCGGCGGTTGCTGCGGTCCAGGCTCTCCCCGGCGCTAGGCCAGGTGATCCCGCGGCTGCTCGACATCGCGCAGCGCCCGGCGAAGCTTGCGGAGGGAATCGGCGGCGCGCTCCTTGTGACCACCGCTTACATCCTCTGCCTCGAGACATGCACCCTGGCGCTGGGGGGATCGGTGTCCATCGTGAGCGTCGCGTTCGTCTACCTGACCGGCAGTGCCCTCGGCTCGGTGGTGCCGACGCCAGGGGGACTTGGCGCGGTTGAGGCCGCGCTCACGGCCGGGCTCACCGCCGCTGGCATGCCAGGAATCACCGCGGTCAGTGCGGTGCTGCTGTTCCGGACGCTGACTTTCTGGCTGCCGGTGCCGCTCGGCTGGGCCGCCATGAACTACCTGCAGCGCCACGACGCGCTGTGAGGTGCAGCCCGCGCGGGTAGCGGCCGCCCGGTCGTACGGTCAGCCGGCAGGTTTCCCTGGCAGCAGTTCGGTGACCGTGTTCGAGCTGAGATTGGCCACCCAGACACCGTTGCCAGATGAGTCGAGCGCAGCCGGCCCGCTGAAGCCATACCGGCGGCCGGAAAGGATCGCCGCCGCGCCGGTCTGCGGGTTGATCTCGGTGACCGAGTCGCCGGCCGCACTGGCGACCCACAGCTGGGCGCTGTCGGCCAGCACGGCCGACGGATCGGCGAAACCGTAGCTGTGCCCGGACAGGGTGCTGATCCAGGCGCCCGTTCGCGCGTTAATCTCCGTGATCGAGTCACCGCCCTGGTTGGCCACCCAGGCGCGGGTGCCGTCCACCGTGATAGCGACCGGATCGGCGAAGCCGTAGCGGGGGCCGGAGACAACGCGGATCAGGCGGCCGTTCGCGGCGCTCAGCTCGGTCACCGACGGGTTGGCCGCGTTGGCCACCCAGACCCGGGAGCCGGATGCCGCGATAGCGTACGGCTCGTCAAAGCGGTACCTGGCCGCCGACAAGGTCCGCACCAGGGTGCCCGATGGGGTGTCGATCTCGGTGACCGAGCCGGCCCGGGCGTTGGCCACCCACAGGTCGTGACCGGCCAGGGCCAGTGCGTACGGGTCGTCGAATCCGTAAGCGCTACCAGAAAGGGTGCGTATTAACTCTCCGGTGGCCGCATCAAGCTCGATGACGGAATTTGCCTGGACATTTGCTATCCACAGCTGCCCGCTGCCCATGGCCAGGGCGTGGGGGCCGTCGAATCCATAACTGCTCAACAGGGTAGCGGTCCGACTGCCGTTGCCGGTATTTAACTCGGTGACCGAGTTGCCGAGAATATTCGATACCCACAAATGGCTCTGGTCGGCGGCCAGCCCGCTAGGCCCGCTGAAGCCGAACGCGGCGCCCGAGTAGATGACGGCACGCGGCCGCGGCGGTAGCGCCGTGGCATCGTGCCCGAGGCAGTCAGCGACCGGGATGATCTCGGCTCCTGAGCCGGACGGGCAGCTCAAGTCGCTGGCATCGGGCCTGACGATGGAGGTCATGGTCAGGGCGGCAGTGAGCATGGCCGTGGCGCTCGTGACGACGGCAACGCGTTGCAGCCGCCAGATGAAATCGCGATGAGGCTTCACCCGGCGCGGCGCTAGGTGCCGTGGCGCGTACCCTTTACCTGCCCTTTGAGAGGTTCTCATCGGCCCCAAAAGTTCGTGATCGCGGTATCCGGTGAACTGATAGTAATCGCGACGCTGCTGCACCGGAAGTACTGACATTCGCTAACTGCGGTCGGCGCCCGGTATATATGCCATGGAATATCCCGCTGGCCCCGGTTAGCTACCTGCAATTGGCGCTAAGCTGAGTCTTTCGTGATCTTAGGAAAGCGCCGGGATAGACGGCATGGAGGAGGAGATGGAAGATCTCTCCGAGGCTAGGTCAGCCGGGCCACCGCGAGCGCAGCCGCGAGCAGCACGATGGCCCAAGACATCGCACGGAGCGCCTGCTCGAGCGGGCCAAGCAGGAAAGCCTTGTCGATCGCGGTGCGCTCTCCGCTGGAGAGCGTGATGCTGCCTTCGACCGCGGCGGTCTTGCGTCTCAGCATGCGGGCCGGGGTGCTGAGCGCGCGCTGCGCCGCGGACAGCGCCAGCGCGCCTGCCGCGGCCAGCACCGGTGCCACAGCAAGCCGGCCCGTCTGGGCGGTGTAGGCGGTCAGCACGGGAAAGGCGCCCCACGCCACGGCGAAGCCGAGGTCGGTATGGAGCGCTCCGTGC
>Ga0187871_10002619_pt1 | contig 14499 bp, 13 predicted proteins | sample June2016WEW_16_1_FD_132988 | JGI IMG/M metagenome (GOLD analysis project Ga0187871, IMG submission 132988) | Peatland microbial communities from SPRUCE experiment site at the Marcell Experimental Forest, Minnesota, USA - June2016WEW_16_10 | ecosystem: Environmental > Terrestrial > Soil >... | reverse complement strand
GCCGCGAACCGCTTGTCGAAGCTAACCCGCGTGCCCGATATCATCGTTCTGCTGCTCATCGGCATAACGCTCGGCCCGATTCTGCATTGGGTGCATCCCGAGGTATTTCAGAGCGTCGTCAGAATTCTCGGAACCTTCGCCCTGGTCCTGATCCTGTTCGAAGGCGGGATCGAGCTGCGGCTGCGGCAAGCGCTGCACTATTTTCCTGCCGGTCTTCTGCTGGTGATCTTGAGCTTTGGGCTGAGCCTGGCGCTGATTGCGGTCGTCGGCAAACTGCTGCTGCATCTTAACTGGACGGACTGCCTGCTGCTGGGCGCGGCGCTGGGTTGCACCAGCGGCACCATCGTCATTCCGGCGCTAGCGCAGATTGATACGCCCGAACCGGTGAAGGTCACGCTCACTCTGGAATCGGCACTGGGCGAGGTGATCGCTGTGCTGCTTGTCGGCAGCCTGCTGCATGCCCAAGCCGAAGGCTCGCTGATCGGCGGACTGGCGACAAGCTTTTCCAAGCACATTGTCGTCTCACTGAGTCTGGGCTTTGCTGCCGGTGCGCTCTGGTCGAAGCTATGGCCGCGCATCGCCGGAGCGCCCAACACCAATATTCTGAATCTCGGCGTACTCATGGGTGTATATGCCATCGGCGAATACCTGCATGGCAGCGGCTTGTTGACCGTGCTGGTCTTCGGCGTCACCCTGGCAAACCTGCCACGCACTCCGCATATGACCCGGCAGGGGCTTCGCATGCTTGCCTTTCATGCCGAGTTCAGTTTCCTGGTGCGCTCCTATTTTTTTGTACTGCTGGGTATCGTTGCCGAGTTCATCAGTCGCCAGTACATCCTTCCCATCCTGGCGATCCTCGTGTCGCTGGTGGCGGCACGGTGGGTGGCCGTAGAGGGCAGCCGCTGGGTGGTGCACGGCGTCACGCGGCGCGAGACGGAATTGCTCTTCTGGATGTTGCCGCGCGGCCTCGTCACCGCGGTGCTGGCGCTGGAAATCGTCGGCGATCGCGGGCAGGTATTCAGCTTCCTGCCGGCCATGGCCTTCACCGTGGTGCTGGTGACGAACCTCTTTATCGTGTGGGGAGCGGTGAGAGCGGCCGGCGCATCGGCGACGCAGACATTACCTGCACAGGGCACGCTTGCCAACGCTGCCGGAGCGGGCTCTGGAACCGGCGCAGCGTGATGGTCCTCAGCAACGGAAGTCCAGATCCTCCGTGAATTTAACGGACCGTAACCGCACTTTCATAGACAATTTACAAATCGGGTCTACTGTAGCCCTATCAACCCATAGTTCTGCAGTGCCGGCTCAACAAGGCCGCATCCAGACGAACGTGCTGCTATGCGTCGTGGGTTTGCGAGAACCCGATGAGTACGGCCCAGAAGACCTCCCTTAGTCCCGACGCGATCTGCGCTGAAATCCAGGAACAGACGTTGCAAGCCTGCCGTATCTCGCGCATCGCCGCGGGTATTGTGGCAGAGGGCATCGCGACTGGCGTGGCATCGGTGCTCGACGGAGTGCGGGAGCGCGAGAAAGAACTCGACATCCTGGACCGCGAGATCGACGAGCGGGTCACTCAGGTGATCACGGAAGTCAGCCACGAGCACGCCCGTGAGTTGCTCGCCTGCCTGAAGTTCATCATCGACCTGGAGCGCATCGGCGACCTGCTACTGAATTGCAGCAATCGGGCTGCGGCGGTCGGCAGCCGCATCGAGCTACAGGACATTCGCGAGCTGACGGTCATGGCCTCACGGCTGGAGAAGATGCTGGGCGATGTGCATGACGCCTTCGCGCAGCGCGACCTGAATCGCGCGCTGGCGGTGCTGCGGTCGGACGCGGAACTCGACCGCCTGCGCAACCTGGTGTTCCTTCGCCACCTGGAGAACCACGACGGCGCACCTCGCCAGGAAAGCTTCCATGTGCTGTTCATGACGCAGGCGCTGGAGCGCGCCGGAGATCACGCCAAGAACCTGGCCGAAGAGGTTTGCCACCTGGTGAGCGGACACAGTGTGCGCCACGTGCTGCGCGCCTATGACCGGCCGGTGGAGCAGATGTTCATCGACGATCTGAAGCGTCGACAGAAGGAAGCGAAGTAATGGGAGCGCCGCAACTGCTCGCGGAGTCGGTAGCGAATCCGCCAATTCACTCCGTTTGAATCACTTGCAAGCCGCGTCGGCCCTCCTCTTTACGCGAATTTCACCCCCCTGTAACCGTTTTGTAATAAGCGCGGCGTAAATTTTATTGGGCATTCATTTGTTCGAAATTCAGGAGGAACGCCAGGTGACTCGTGCGCTCAGAATACTTCTCTGCATGGCGGTGCTGGCCGGCTGCGCGGTGGGCCAGACAAAGCTAAACGGAGCCGGTGCGACCTTCCCCAACCCGATCTACTCGAAGTGGTTCAGTGAATACCACAAACTCCATCCCGAAATTGAGATCAATTATCAATCAATCGGCAGCGGCGGCGGCATCCGCCAATTGCAGGCGGGCACGGTGGACTTTGGCGCCAGCGACATGCCGCTGAATGACGAGCAGCTCAAGCAGTTCAAAGTCAAGATCCTGGAGCTTCCGACGGTGCTGGGCGCAGTGGTGCCGGCTTACAACATCCCCGGCGTGAGCGGCGACGTGAAGTTTACTCCCGACGTGCTGGCCGATATCTATCTCGGCAAGATTGGCAAATGGAACGACCCGCGAATCACCAAAGTAAATCCGGGCGTGACCTTCCCGGACCAGTCGATCACCGTGGTACACCGCTCCGATGGCAGCGGCACTACCTTCATCTTCACCGACTATCTCTCCAAAGTCAGCCCAGAGTTCAAGAGCTCGGTGGGCTCCAACACCTCGGTGAAGTGGCCGCTGGGGATGGGCGGCAAAGGTAACGAGGGAGTCGCCGGGTTCGTCCGCCAGTTGCCGGGCTCGATTGGCTACGTCGAGCTGATTTACGCCTTGCAAAACAAGATCAACTACGGCATGGTGCAAAACTCCTCGCATAACTTCGTCAAGGCAAATTTGCAGAGCGTGACCGCTGCAGCCGAGGGATTGAAGATGCCGGCCGACTTCCGGGTGTCGATCACCAACCCTCCGGGTAAAGACGCGTACCCAATTGCCAGCTTTACCTGGCTGCTGATTCCGACGACTCCCTCCGATGCGAACAAAGGCTCGATTCTGAAGCAATTCGCCCTCTGGATGGTGGACAGCGGTCAGGGCATGGTGGAATCGCTCTCGTACGCTCAGCTACCCAAGCAGGTAGTGGCCCTGGAGAAGGCCGCGATCAATGCACAGCTGAAATAGCCGCGAGCTTCGAGCCGCGAGCCAGGGAATACTATTCAGCTGGCTTATCGGTGCCAACGCTGAGCATCGCTGCCGAGAGGTTGTTATGCCTGCTTGCTCGCCAGCTCGGAACTTGGTATTTCGTCTTCAGCTCGGTGCTCGGTGCTCGAGGCTCGTAGCTGTATTAACCGTTCTGTAACACATGTCTGATAGCTTCGATTCCATGAACCCGCCGCAGCCTTCGGGAGAGCTGCCAAAGCCTGTCACCGCAATGCCGACGCTGGCCAAGGTTGACCATCAGCGGCAGCCTAGAGGGGTGATCGCGGCGTTGGAACAGATCAGGCACTCGCGACCGCGCAACAGCCGCATGCCCGATGCCTTCTTCCGCTTCATCATCCTGCTCAGCGCGGCCTCGGTTTTCGCCATCGTGGTCCTGGTGGTTTGGGAGCTGATCTCCAAATCGCAACTCTCGCTGCACCAGTTCGGCCTCAAGTTCTTCTACGGACACGACTGGGACCCGGTCAACGGCAACTTCGGGGCAATGCCTTTTATTTACGGCACCCTGGTGTCGTCGTTTTTGGCGCTGGTGCTGGCGGTGCCGCTTTCGGTGGGCGTGGCTGTCTTCATCACCGAGATGTGCCCCCAGCGCCTGCGCGCGATCATCTCGTTTCTAGTGGAATTGCTGGCGGCCATCCCCAGCGTGATTTACGGCCTGTGGGCGATTTTCGTGCTCGCGCCACTGCTGCGCGATTACGTCGAACCGTTTCTAGGCAAGACGCTGGGCTGGACCGGGCTGTTTACCGGGCCTGCCTATGGACTCGGCATGCTGGCGGCGGGAATCATTCTGGCGATCATGATCGTGCCCATCATCGCGTCCATAACACGCGAGGTGCTGCTCGCGGTACCCCAGAACCAGCGTGAAGCCGTCCTGGCACTGGGTGCCACAAGGTGGGAGATGATCCGCATGGGCGTGCTGCGCAACGCCCGCATCGGTATCGTCGGCGGCATTATTCTCGGGCTGGGTCGCGCGCTGGGCGAAACCATGGCTGTCACCATGGTCATCGGCAACCGTCCGGAGGTTGCCAAGTCCCTGTTTGCCCCCGGTTATACCATGGCCAGTGTGATTGCCAACGAATTCAGCGAGGCAACGGGGGATTTGTATCTGAGCGCTCTGATCGAGATCGGTCTTGCGCTGTTCATCGTGACCCTGATCGTGAACGCCCTGGCCCGCCTGCTGGTGTGGAGCATTACCGGCGGACAGTCTGCGAGGGCCAATGCCTAGCATTGCCGCGTCCACTTCGCAGCCGGTCAGCTTATGGCGACGTGTCGCCAACCAGGGCGCGACCGCGTTCGCGATTCTGACGGCCGTACTGGTGCTCGTACCGCTGATGGCGATTTTCGTGTATCTGCTCATCAAGGGCGTCGGCGCGCTCAACTGGGCCTTCCTCACCCAGACGCCCAAGCCGGTCGGCGAGGCCGGTGGCGGCATGGCGAATGCGATCGTAGGTTCGGGAGTGATCCTGGCCATCGCCAGCCTCATTGGAATTCCGCTGGGAATCGGTTCCGGTATTTATCTGGCCGAGTACGGACGCAACCGCTTCGGCGACATTGTGCGCTTCACCGCCGATGTGCTCAACGGCGTGCCGTCGATCGTGATCGGCATTGCGGCCTATTCGCTGGTCGTCGTCCCGCAGAAACATTTCTCCGCGCTTTCCGGTGGAGTTGCGCTGGGCATCATGATGATTCCCACCGTGGCGCGTGCCACCGAAGAGATGCTGCTGATGGTGCCGAATGCAGTGCGCGAGGCAGCCTTCGGATTGGGCATCCCCAAGTGGCGAACCACGTTGTCCATCACTCTGCGCACCGCTTCCGCGGGCGTGATTACCGGCTGTATGCTGGCCTTCGCGCGCGTTGCCGGCGAGACGGCGCCGCTGTTGTTTACCGCCTTCGGCAATCAGTTCTGGAACCTGAATCCCAACCAGCCTACGGCAGCGTTGCCCCTGCAGATCTTCGTGTACGCGATCTCACCTTTCGATGAGTGGCACAATCAGGCGTGGGCGGGCGCGCTGATTCTGATCATCCTGATTGTCGGCGCAGTTGCGGCGGTGCGCATCACCGTCAGCCGGGGAAGGTTGAAAGGGGCCTAGCTCGACTATGGGCGTGGGAATCGAAGTGCGCGGGCTGAACGCCTGGTACGGCAAGAACCAGGCGCTGAACGAAATCGACATGAAGGTGCCCGCCAACCACGTTACGGCGGTGATCGGCCCGTCAGGCTGCGGCAAGAGCACCTTCATACGCTGCCTCAACCGCATGCACGAGACCATCCCGGACGCCCGCGCCGAAGGCGACGTAAAAGTCGGCGAAATGGACGTGTACGGCGATGGGTCGGACCCGGTGGAAGTGCGCCGCCGCATCGGCATGGTGTTCCAGAAGCCCAACCCGTTTCCGACCATGTCCATCTACGGCAACGTGGCCGCGGGGCTGAAGCTGAACGGCTTTAGCAATCGCAAGCAGATGGATGAACTGGTGGAGCGTTCCCTCAAGCTGGCCGCTCTGTGGGACGAGGTGAAGGACAACCTGCACAAGAAATCGGGCGCCAGCCTTTCCGGCGGACAGCAACAGCGGCTTTGTATCGCGCGCGCTCTGGCGGTTGAGCCCGAGGTACTACTGATGGACGAGCCGGCCTCGGCGCTGGATCCCATCTCGACCAGCAAAATCGAAGAGCTCATCTTCCAGTTGAAGCAGCATTACACCGTCGTCATTGTCACCCACAACATGCAGCAGGCGGCGCGTGTGGCCGAGCTTACCGGATTTTTTCTCATGGGCAGCCTTATCGAATACGATAAGACGGAGAAGATCTTCACCAATCCCGCCGACAAGCGGACAGAAGACTACGTGACAGGCAGGTTCGGATAATGCGCAGCCGCTTTCAACAGGGACTGGACGAACTGAAAGAAAAACTCCTTCGCATGGGCGGACTGGCGGAGCAGGCCATCGACCGCGCCACCGAAGCGTATCGTACGCGCGACAGCAAGTTCTGCCAGCTGGTATTAACCGGCGAGAGCGCTATCAACGAGGCCGAGCGCGAGATCGACGAACTCGCGCTCGACCTGCTGGCCATGCAGCAACCCATGGCCATCGATCTGCGCTTCATCCTTGCGGTGCTCAAGATCAATGCCGACTTGGAGCGCGTCGGCGATCAGGCGGTCAACATTGCGCAACGCGTGCTCGACCTGATCAGCGAAGTCGAGATCGAGCTCCCGGTCGACATTCCCAGGATGGCCGACGCGGTCACGACCATGGTGCAGCGAGCGCTGGAATCGTTCCTTGATGGCAAAGCCGAAGTCGCCGAAGCCGTCCTGCAGATGGACGGCATCGTCGACCGCATGAAGGACGAAGCCTTCGTCGTGCTGGTGCAGAAAATGCACGATAATCCTAAAACCGTGCGCCAGGCGCTCGATGTCCTTCTGATCGCGCGCAATCTCGAGCGCATCGCCGACCACGCCACCAACATTGCCGAGGACGTGATCTTTTGGGTCCGCGGCGCCGACGTGCGGCATGGAGGCGCGCATTACCGGGAATGAGTTGCGCTAAGTCTTAGCCAGGCATAACACACACGCGTGAGCTCGCCACGGAGGTTCAGTGGGCGCATTCGGGACCCCGCGCCCTTTGCTTTTGTTCCCGCTCAATTTACTCGCCGCGGTTTTCAGCGACAGAAAACTCGTGGCTAAAGGTGAGGCTTGGCAGAGAGCCTCGCAGGCTGCTAGCGAAGTGACAACCCTGCCTGCTACCCGCTAGCATTAAAGCTTTGGATTCTAAGCAGGAGGCAATCCTATGGCAACCGTAGAGCAGAAATCCACCACAAGAGCGGCGCCTGTTGCGGACGCCGGGAAGGCGCCCAGCATTCGTAGCGGTGCTCGGCCGCGCATTTATAAGAACTTTATAGGCGGCGAGTGGGTCGAGAGCCGCACTGGCCGCAGCTTCGAAAACCTGAATCCCGCCGACACGCGCGAGGTGGTCGGCGTATTTCAGAAGTCCGACAAACGAGACGTCGAAGACGCCATTGCAGCAGCCAAGCAGGCCTTCAAGAAGTGGCGATTGGTGCCCGCGCCCCGCCGTGCGGAGATGCTGTACAAAGCCGCGGAAATCCTCATCGCGCGCAAAGAAGAATGCGCGCAGCTGATGACGCGCGAGATGGGCAAGGTGATCAAAGAAACGCGCGGCGACGTGCAGGAGGCCATCGATTGCGGCTACTACACCGCCGGCGAAGGCCGACGGCTGTTTGGCCCGACCGTGCCGTCGGAGCTGCCCAACAAGTTTGCCATGGCTATCCGCCAGCCGCTTGGCGTCTGCTGCATGATCACGCCGTGGAACTTCCCCATGGCGATCCCGTCCTGGAAGCTGTTCCCCGCGCTCGTGGCCGGCAACACTGCTGTTATCAAGCCCGCGCAGGATACGCCGCTCTCGACGCTCAATTTCGTGCAGGCGCTCACCGACGGCGGCGTTCCCGCGGGCGTGGTCAACATCGTCACCGGCTTTGGCGGCGAGGTGGGCACGCCGATGGTCGAGCATCCCGATGTGCGCGCGGTTTCCCTCACCGGATCGACGGCCGTGGGGCGGATCGTTGGACAGGAAGCGGCGAAGACTTTCAAGCACTGCTCGCTGGAGCTCGGCGGGAAGAATCCCATGATCGTGCTCGACGACGCGAACCTCGACCTCGCGCTCGAAGGCGCGTTGTGGGGAGCGTTCGGCACAACGGGACAGCGGTGCACCGCGACCAGCCGCATCATCGTTCAGAAGGGTGTGTACAAGAAGTTCGTGGACGAGTTGGTTGCTCGTGCCCAGAAACTCAAGATCGGCAACGGCCTCGACGAGAGCGTGGACATGGGTCCGGCGGTGAACTCGTCGCAGATGGAAACTGATTTGAAGTACATCAAGATCGGCAACGATGAAGGCGCGAAGATGCTGTGCGGTGGCCATCGCCTGGAAGGCGCGGCGTACAGCCACGGCTGGTTTGTTGCGCCCACGGTTTTCTCGGATGTCGATCCGAAAATGCGCATTGCTCAGGAAGAAATCTTCGGGCCGGTCGTCTCGATCATTCCGTGCGACGGCCTGGAGCACGCGATCGAGATCGCCAACGATATCGAATACGGCTTGTCGTCCTCGATCTACACCAAGGACGTGAACAAGGCGTTCACCGCGATGCGCGATCTGTATGCCGGCATCACCTACATCAACGCGCCGACCATCGGCGCCGAGGTGCATCTGCCGTTCGGCGGCGTGAAGGCCACCGGCAACGGCCATCGCGAGGGCGGAATCGGCGCCATCGATTTCTACACCGAGTGGAAATCGGTTTACGTGGATTATTCAGACAAGCTGCAGAGGGCGCAAATCGACCGGCCGGAGTGAGATCGTTGCAGCGAAAATTGGGCCTCGCAATACGATCCGCGATTCGTCTTCGGATCGGTCCCTGCCGGGACAAAGCTCCTTATTTACATTCGCCACCCAGGACTTCGTCCTGGGCTAAACTGAGTCGTCCCGCATGTGCGGGACGGGTGCGTCGCCACATGAAACGTTCGATCCTGATCATAATACTGACATTATCCGTCGCCAATATTCTTGCGTTCGCCCAAACCGGAAATTCGTCTCCGCAGCCTCTTTCCGGCAAAATTACCGCCTCCTCCGTCTGGCAGCCGCCGCCGGACTTCGTCACGAAGGCTCACAATGTGTGCGACAAGAGCGCCGGCCCGGCGAGTTTTCCCGCGTGCTTCCTGAACCAGATTGCCGCCGCCGGTGCACCCGCCGACGCGATCGCTTTCAGCCACATGTTTTTCCAGCAGACCAACGGCGACGTGGGCATCATGACCGCATTCAAGCACTACGGGCCGGTTGACGGGGCGCAGGTGTTCTATCCCCTGCGCGCCAACACTAATTACGGACTGCTGCTAGTGAACGGCGACCCCGCGATCATCGACGTCGACGACCTACAAAAGCTCGACCGCGCCGCGATGGAAAAAGACACGCTGTTCCAAGCCGTCAAAGAGAAATTTCCCAAGATTGACCTTTGGCCGGGAGACCGCAGCGGCAGCTCGCCTTGGCCGCGCACGCAGCCGTTGCCCGACGGGGGCACCGAGTTCGTCGTGACCTACTTGCTGCTCGACGGCTGTCACGCCTGCGCGCACCTTGGGCTGGCGCGCTTCGGGTGGAACTTCGATGCCAAGGGAAAGTTCCTGCGTACCACGTACATCCCAACCCCGCCGCCGCCAAAGCTATTGCCGAAACCGGGAAGGCCACAGCCGCCATCATCACCGCAGCAGGCCCCGCCGCCGCCATCTTTATAGAGACGACAATCTGGTAAACTCCAGCAACGATCGAGGGGAAATGCGCAGACTACTATTTATTCTGGTGCTTAGTCTGGTTGTCCTGGGACTTGTCCCACTGACGTTCGCACAGACCGGGACGGCGCCGATCACCGCATCGGCCGTGTGGCAGCCGGGCAGCGACTTTCTCGCCCAGGCGCGTGCCGCCTGTGAGAAGGTCTCGCCGTCGCAGAAATTCGCCGACTGCGTGGTCAGCCAGATGCCCAAGGCCGGAGCGCCCGCCGACGCCGTGAGCTTCACGCGCGAACTGCTCAAGCAGACCGGCGGCGAGGTCGGCATCATGACGGGGTTCAATAAGGTCGGTCCGGTTGACGTCGCCTTTGTGTCTTACCCGCTGCGCTCCAGTTACGGACTGTTGCTGGTTAACGGCAAGCCGCGGATCATTAACGCGGAAAATTTGAAGCTGCTCGATGAAAAGGACATGCGGCAGAGCTTTCAATTTCAGGACCTGCAGAACCAATTCCCCAACGTAAGCCTGTGGCCGGGCGATCGCGACGGCAAGACTTGGCCCAATTCGCAGACCGGGCCGAACGGCGGGTTGCAGTTCACCATTGGCTATCCGCTGCGCAACGGTTGCCAGACCTGCGCCCATGCCGGCTTTGCGCTGTTCAATTGGAACTTCAATGCGAGCGGCAAGTTTACCGGAACGAGTTTTCAGGGGATGACGCCGGCGCCGATTTCGCAGTCGAGTTCGGGCAGTCAGCCGTGATCCGGCCGTAGCGGGCGGATCTTCAGTGTGCCGTGCGCGCGCTCGGCGATGCGATCACCGGGCAGCTCGGCTTTGCGGCGCTTGCCTAACGCGCAGCGGCGTAGCTTCTCGACATGCTCGAAGTCGAGTGCAGGCCCGGAGCTCTCGCCGAAGCTCTTCAGCACGCGCCGTTGCAAAGCAATCGGCAGGGCAGCAAAGCCTTCGAGTATCAGGTCTCCCGAACTGTTCATCTGCAAACGCCGCTCGACGAGCGGTTCCCAATATTTCTGCTCGGCTTGGAACACCCCGGCGAGATCACTCAGCAGACGGCGAAGATTTGGGTTGTACTCGCGTTCCAGCAGCGGCAGCAACTCGTGGCGGACGCGGTTGCGCAGGAAGCGGCGATCGAGATTACTCTCGTCTTCGCGCCAAGTTTGGCCTAGCGATGTCAGGAAGCCCTCGACCTCGTCGCGGCTCACGCAGAGCAGAGGCCGGACAATGCGAAAGGCCTCGCGGCTCACGACCGGGTAGATTCCTGCCAGCCCAGGCGTGGCAGCGCCGCGCAGAAATTTCAGCAGCACGGTTTCGGCTTGATCGTCGAGCGTGTGCGCGGTGGCGATGCAGTCGAAGCGTTGTTCGCGCGCGAGCTGCTCGAACCACCGATAGCGCAGTTCGCGGCCGGCGGCTTCGATACTCAGCTTGGAATCGTGGGCGTGCTTGCCAACGTCGGCGTGGCCGGAGAAAAACTCGAGTTCGCGCTGCTTGGCCAGTTCCGCTGCAAACGCCTCGTCGGCGGCCGACTGCTCGCCGCGCAGCCCGTGATTGAAGTGCGCTACGGCGAGCACGATGCCCAACTCGGATCGCAGTCCGAGCAGCACTCGCAGAAGCGTGACCGAATCGGCGCCGCCTGAGACTGCGACGGCCACGCGGTCACCCGCGCGCAGCAGCTTTCGCTCAAGGATGTTCCGCAGGACCTTCTCGCGCACGGCCTAATTATCGCCCTTCGATTTCGGCTACTTCGACAAGGCTCCCAGCGCCGCGCGGAAGATGGCGTCAAAGTTCTCGCGTCCGGCAGATTGCACCGCCCGCTCGACGGCCTTTTCCGAAATTGCGCGTTGATAGCCCAGGTTAGTCAGCGCAGAGATGACATCTTCTTCCACAACCGAATGGGTTGCCGGCTGTTGCGGCTCGGCGAAACCGTCCAATTTGTCCCGCAGCTCCACGCACATGCGCTCGGCGGTCTTGCGGCCTACTCCGGGAATCTTGGTTAGACGGGCAAAATCGTTACTGCGAATCGCGCCTACCATCTCGCCAGTCGCCATGCCACTAAGGATCGTGATCGCCAGCTTCGGCCCGATTCCGCTAACCGTGATGAGCTTCTCAAAGAGCTGCTTCTCCGGGCGCCGCAGAAATCCGTAGAGCGCCAGAGCGTCCTCGCGCACATGAGTGTGAATGTGCAGCGCGACTTCGGAGCCGGTTGCGGGCAGCTCGGAAAATGTAGGCACCGAGATCATCACGTCATAGCCGACACCGGCAGCCTCAACGATGGCCTGATTGGGATGCTTGGCAATGAGTCGTCCGCGAAGGTGAGCAATCATGAAGAGGTTGCCGGTTGTCAGTGGTCAGTTGTCAGTGTTCCGACGCCATTGTTGCACGGAAGGCCGCATCGGAGCCTTGCGAATTTCAAAATCAACGGCGACTGGGCATGCGACGGACTGAACGCGCTGGCACCGCTAGCTACCCGCTCCTGCGGCTTTGGCCGCGTCACCCGATGGCGGTGTCGGGGCTTCTTTGGCGACAGCCTCTCCTGAATCCGGGGGAGGAGGCGGGACTTTGCCCGCAGAGCCCAGGGCCGTGTTCGTGAAGGATACGATCAAACTCTCTAGAAAAGCGTAGAAAACATCCACCGCATAGCCCACAAGAAAAGCCAGCGCCAGCGGCGAGACTTTTATGCCCTGCCCGGGTGTCAGGTCGCTGAACAGGCCAACTACCGCGCCGCCAATTGCCGCGATCACGAAGCGCGCGGAGTCGGCTCGCGTACGAACATAAGCCCGGGTCGCCACACGCTGCTCGAAGGTCCGCAGGATGTAGGCGAAGGCGCCCAGCAAGGCGTACAACGCGGGAAGGATGCAGGAGGTGATGGCCCCGTAGTAGAAGGTGACATCGTCTGCGGCCGACTGTCCGAAGTAGCGGACATATTGATATGCCGCAGTGCGCCCCTCTACGGCGGCGGTATAGTTGGTGAGCGGGACCGGCAACTCGAAAACCTTCTGAAAGTAGGGATCTTGGGGATTGCGGCAATCACTCAGCCAATCCGGGTTTTTCGATTCGAAACCCAGAAGCCACCTTACTTTGGCCACAACGAATCGCCACGGTTGCACGTAAGGCACCAACTGCAGCGCGTGGGCATCGATGTTGCGGATGCTGGATGAGTACAGCTGCAAATCCTGTATGACATCGCTCCGGTTGATGCGCTCGGGCAGCTTCTCAACTGGCCCAACGGGTGTTTCGGGAATAGGAATCGGGCAGGGTTCGCTCGCGGCCTCGCTTACCGGTTGCTTGGTTGAATTCTCCTTCGTTGCTGCGTTGGAGGCTTTCGTTGGATCGCCCGGGTTGTTGTTCCCCGTATCGGAGGTTGTCGTCGGCGGAAACTCGGAGCCAAGTTTTACCGCCAGCGCGTTGGCGGTCGTGATGTCGGCGCGGATGGAGTCAGCAATGCTTGATGTGACGAAACTCACGGTGGAGTAGAAGACAATGAAGACGGCGAGGCCGATGGCCCACTTGCGGTAAGGAGGACGGCCGCCGGTCGCCGCTAGCGTGCGCAGACTCTCCGCCGTAACAGGGGAAACCAGCGTCGCTAGCTTGCAAAGCGCGTTCAGCAGATCGGCGATGGTAGCTTCATCGGGCGCGCCATCGTGGAAAACCTGCTCCGCTTTCAGAACGGCGTTTCGAGTGTCATCATCGACACAGTGACCGTTCTCGGCCGCGTAGCTGAGTAGCATCTGTGCATCTTCGAGGGTTTCCTTGTAGTCGCTGAACGCGGGTTGCTTGCTCGCCGGCGTCGTGGCTCTCCGCTTGAGGTACCGAAACATAAGGGCGCTCATGTTATAGTACCCGGGCTCAAACCGCAATGTTGTCGGTTGGCTGTGCACCCGGTCATGGACCTGCCAACCGCGCGCGTGCTCCACGCTGCCTCTGACCGTCCCTGTTTGGGAATGTAGCTCCTATCGACGATTCTCATCTCAACGCCGCTCATTTATACTGCAAGGTTTGCTGAACGATGCCAGCGTATTCTGAGGAGTCCCGGTGAAGATACTGGTCTGCATGAAGCAGGTGCCGCAGAAAGACGCTCCCTTGAAGTTGAACGAGAGCGGCACCTGGATTCGGGAAGACGTTTCCTACGAAGTGAACGAGCCTGACGCGTATGCACTGGAAGAGGCGCTGCGGCAGAAGGAAAAGCATGGCGGCGAGGTCGTGGTCATCACCAGCGGCCCGGCGCGGGCGCAGCAGGTCCTGCGCGAGGCGCTGGCCAAGGGCGCGGACCGAGCGATCCATCTTGAGGGCGATGCCTTTATCAGCCTCGATGCTTTCAACACCGCGAAAGCCTTTGCGGCTGCCATCAAGGAAGAGAGCTTCGACCTGATCTTCACCGGACTGCAATCCGACGATTACGGTTTCGCCCAGACCGGCGTCATCCTGGCCGAGCTGCTCGGCTGGCCGCACGCCACCATCATCATGCAAATCGAAAAGAGCGATAGCGGCATCCGGGTGAAGCGTGAATTGGAAGCCGGATTCTTTCAGTATGTCGACATCCCCTTGCCGGCTTTGCTCACAATTCAGTCGGGCATCAATAAGCTGCGTTATGCCACGCTGATCGGCATCAAGCAAGCCAAGAACAAGCCGCTGAAGAAGGTTAGCTTCGAGGACGTGACGGGTTCGCTCGGCAGCAACCTGCAGAAAATCGAAAAGCTTTACATCCCACAGAAGACAAAGAAGACCGAGGTCCTGGAAGGACCTCCAGCTGAAGTTGCGAAGAAGTTGGTCGAGAAGCTGCGTAACGAGGTGAGGGTGATTTGAAAAAGCAGCAATTAGCAATTAGCAGCTAGCAATTAGTAAGACAAACTCACAAGAAAAAGGAAGGGGTTGGGACTCCGATTGGGCAAGCCG
>Ga0187871_10002618_pt1 | contig 14505 bp, 14 predicted proteins | sample June2016WEW_16_1_FD_132988 | JGI IMG/M metagenome (GOLD analysis project Ga0187871, IMG submission 132988) | Peatland microbial communities from SPRUCE experiment site at the Marcell Experimental Forest, Minnesota, USA - June2016WEW_16_10 | ecosystem: Environmental > Terrestrial > Soil >... | reverse complement strand
TTCTGGCACATCACCGTCGGTCTCTCAACTTTGCTGAGGAAGAAATCTGCGCTCGCGGCATCCTCTGGAAGTTCGTTCACTCCTGAGTAGAGAACCACCGGAAGCTCCGGGTTACGCCGCTTGATGTTGCGCGCCAACTCCGTACCGTTCATAGCGCGCATCAACAAGTCCGTCAATACAATGTCGACCCCTTGGGTATCGAGGATCGTCAAAGCTTCTGCACCAGAGAGTGCAGCGATTACTTGAAACCCGAACTTCTCCAGTACCGACTTTCGCAGCGTCAGGGGGATGGATTCATCGTCGACACTGAGGACCACAGTTTTCGCTTAGACAACTTTGCCGCCTCCACTGCTCCAGTTGCCCGCATCGCTGGAGAAAGCTACCTACGCCAACGACGCCGGCTCGGTGGAATTGAAGAGGGTGTGGACCGATCCCGAGTTCGATGCCAGCGTGCATGCGTTCTACTACGTTCGCGTTTACACGCCCCTGCGCACCCCCAAGGAGATTGCCCCTGAAGAAACAGTGTCCACTAGGCGGCAACTCGGGACGAATTGCACTTCTACCTATTGTTTCCCCATAAGAGAGGTGCGAACATTCATATGGGACACCAACAGGAGAGGCATGGGCGACAAGAAAGACGTATGGCAGGGGACCCTAGCGTTGATGGTGCTGAAGACGCTGCAGACCATGGGGCCACTGCACGGGTACGGGATCGCGCGGCGCATCGAGCAGATCAGCGGCCATATGCTCTCGCTGAATTACGGGACGCTCTATCCCGCGCTGCTGAAGCTGGAACAGGAAGGCTCGATCACATCGGAGTGGGGAGCATCGGAGAACAATCGCAAAGCCAAGTTCTACCGGCTGACCCGCGCAGGGCGCAAGCAACTGGAGCAGGAGACCCGCGAGTGGGAAGCAACGACCTCAATCCTGGCCCGTTTTCTTTCGCCCGGTGAGGAGCAGGCATGAGAAGGTGGCGCGCGCTGTTGTCGCGGCTGGCCGGCATATTTTCCAAAGATCGCCGCGAGAGTGAAATGTCAGCCGAGCTGGAGAGCCATTTGCAAATGCAGATCGATGACAATGTGCGCTCCGGTATGTCGCCGGAGGAGGCGCGCCGCGCTGCACTGGTGAAACTGGGCGGTCTGGAGCAGACCAAGCAGGCCTATCGCGAGCGCGGCACCATGCCGCTGCTCGAAAGCGCCGGGCAGGACCTGCGTTTCGGGCTGCGGCAATTTAGTAAGAATCCCGCCTTCGCCTGCACGGCCGTTCTCGTCCTGGCGCTGGGTATGGGCGCCAGTGTGGCCATCTTCGCCTTCGTCGACGCCACACTCCTCAAGCCGCTGCCGTACTGGAAACCCGCGCGGTTGGCCAATGTGACCGAGAGCGTCGCGATGATACCCCGCGCCAATCTCTCTTATCCCGATTACCTCGACTGGAAGAGCCGCAATGACGTGTTCGGCTCGATGGATGTTTGGGACCAACGCGGCTATATGCTGAGCGCGCCGGATGGCGTGCAACTGGTGATGGGCGCCCGTGTCAGCGACGGATTTTTTCGCACGCTTGGCGTTGCCCCAATCCTGGGCCGCACTTTCTACAACGGTGAAGACCTGCCCAGTGCGCCTCGTGCCGTCATGCTCAGCTATGCAGGATGGCAGAAGTGGTTCGGCGGGAGGCCGAATGTGCTGGGACAAGCGGTAACCCTCAGTGGGAATTCCTACACCATCGTCGGCGTCTTGCCTCCAACCTTCCAGTTCTCACTCGCTGGTAGTCCCGACTTTTGGACGACGCTACACCCGGAAGGGCAGTGCGACCCCCGGCGAAGCTGCCACAGCCTGACGGGAGTGGGCCGTCTGAAGGACGGTGTCTCGATTGAGAAGGCCCAGGCTGAGATGAAGTCGATCGCGATGCAGCTGGAGCAGCAGTATCCCGATTCCAACCGCGGGCAGGGCGCGACCGTCGAGCCGCTGAGGGAGGTTATGGTCGGCGAGGTACGCCCGATTCTGCTGGTGCTGCTGGCAGGGGCGGCCCTGCTGCTGGTGATCGCCTGCGTGAATGTCTCAAGCCTGCTGCTGGTGCGCTCGGAAAGCCGACGGCGCGAGATGGCAGTGCGGGGTGCGATGGGTGCTTCGCGAATGCGGCTGGTGCGGCAGTTCGTGACGGAGGGCTTCGTGCTTGTCGTTGCCGCCACGGCCTTGGGATTGGGCGTTGCCGCTCTGTTCGTGCGCTTGTTGCTGAGTTTCATGACCAAGGACGTGATGGCGTATACGCCGTATCTGAACGGGTTGGGCGTCGACCTGAGGGCGTCGGTGTTCGCCGGCGGAATCGCGGTGTTTGCGCTGGCGTTGTTTTCACTTGCGCCGGCGCTGCGATTCGCCGGATCGAACAACCTGCGCGACGGCCTAGCGGAAGGCAGTCGGGCCTCGGCCGGAAATACCTGGCGCCGTTTCGCTTCCAAACTGGTCGTGGTTGAGCTGGCTATGGCCGTTGTGTTGCTCGCCGCGGCGGGCCTGCTGAGCAAGAGCTTCTATCGGCTGCTGCACGTGAATATCGGGTTCCAGCCCGATCATCTCGCTACCTTGCAGCTGGCGATGCCACCCAACTATTCCACCGATCAGCAGCGGGTAACCTTGGCACGGCAGATCGCCAGCCGGCTCGCGAGCCTGCCAGGTGTAAAGGGGATCGGCTTCACAACCCGCGTTCCGGTGAGCTCGAACGGAAATACAACCTGGATACGCTTCGCGGGGCGGCCGTTTCACGGCGAACATAACGAAGTGAACGAACGCGAGGTCAATGCTGATTTCTTCACAACGCTGCAGGGGAGGCTGCTTCGTGGCCGTTACTTCACCGACGCAGAAGATTCGTCAAAGCCAAAGGTGGTGATCATCAACGAGGCGCTCGCGAAACAGTATTTCGTGGGCGAGGATCCAATCGGCAAAGTCATCGGCGATACCGAGCTGTCGAAAAAGTCTCTGGTCGAGATCATCGGGGTGATCGACGACATTAAAGAAGGGGCGCTCGATGACAAGACCTGGCCTGCAGTTTACTACCCCTACAATCAGGGTCCCGACGATTTCATAACCGTGCTGGTCCGCTACGATCGGGGGGAACAATCATTGTTCCCGACGATGGTCGCTGCCATCCACCGAATCGATCCCGGAATTGCCGCCTTCGACCCGGCCACCATGAACCAGCGAATCTACAACTCTCCGTCAGCATATCTTCATCGGACCTCGGCGTGGCTGATCGGGGGATTCGCGATGCTGGCGCTTGTGCTGGGCGCGGTTGGCCTGTACGGCGTCATCGCCTACTCCGTCAGCCAGCGCACGCGCGAGATCGGCGTGCGCATGGCACTGGGGGCGCAGCGTAGCGCGGTGTATCACCTGGTGATGGGCGAAGCAGGTTGGCTGACCGGCACCGGAATCGTCTCCGGACTGGCCTGCGCGGTAGGAGCTGCGGCGCTGATGCGCAAGCTGCTGTTCGGAGTTCGGGCGTGGGACATCTCGACGCTGGTGGCAGTGAGTTTGGTTTTGGCGCTATGCGCGCTGCTGGCCAGCTACCTGCCGGCGCGACGCGCTGCGTCAGTCAATCCGGTGGATGCGTTGCGCGCCGAATGAGGAGCGCGGTTTCCGTGACCGCGCCGCCGCTTTGGGCATGACACTCATTCCGATCTCCTCCTGTTCACTTGCGGACGGCATAGACACAAACCCGGACAGTGCTACCCGACCAAAGCTAGTTCGCGGCGCGAACTAACCATCGATCATTCATAGCTATAAGGCTGCTCGTAGTTCGTGGCAGAACAACTGCTCTTCGGTAGATTACTAGCTTTACGTGCCGGCGCTCCGTCCGGCAAGGTACTTCCCTGCTCACATTGAATGCAGTTGCCGGTCCTCGCCTGAAAAGGCTCGAGGTGACGATGCGCACAATTACAAGACGAGAAGCGATTCGGCTGCTAGGAACGGCATCTGCGGGAGCATGGGTTGCGGCCCACGGTGGTCTTGGCTTTGCAGTGGGGACGAAGCCTAGCCCGCAGACGACGAAGGACGAGCAGACTCCGCCGCTGGCGCCCGGTGCTCCGACGTCGCCCGAGCGCACTGCTTTGATTGAAGCGTTCAAGAAGCAGTCAGACGGCCTGCAGAACAAATACGAAGCGCGCAGTTACAAGGGGGAGTTCACCATGCCGTACCGGCTATTTCGTCCGGAGGCAAGCGGCAAGCTACCGCTCGTGGTGTATCTGCATGGCAGCGGCGGTCTGGGGGACGACAATCAGAAGCAGCTCGGCTTGGGCAACATCTTCGGCACGCGCGTGTGGCTGCTGCCGGAGAACCAGAAGAAGTTTCCCTGCTACGTCGTCGTTCCGCAGACCGACCGCGGATGGGTCCGCTACGACCTGACGCGAGAAGACAACGGCGGTCCGAAGATCCTGCCCGGACTGGGCGACGGTAATCGCGTGGCGCTGCAGGTGATCGACGCGCTGATTCGCGAGTTTCCGATCGACCCACGGCGGATCTACGTTACCGGCCAGTCGATGGGAGGCGCAGGCGTGTGGAACATCATCGCCTATCGTCCGCACTTTTTCGCCGCCGCTGTACCCTGCTGCGGCAGCATTTCGCTCGATGACGGCACCGGCTCGCTAGACACAGCAATGTGGGCCTTCCATGGCGCCGCCGACCAGTCTGTCCCCGTCGCTATCACGCGCCAGCGCATCGCGGCGCGACGTAAGGCCGGCGGACATCCGCGCTACACCGAGTACGCCGGCGTCGACCATGAGGTTTGGGAGTGGGCGTACACCGAGCCCGAGCTGGTGAAATGGGTATTCGCGCAACAGCGGAGCTGACATGCTCGACCCATCCAAGAAAGCGCTGTAGGTCGCGCCCTACTTTGCTTCGAGGAGGAAACTATGCGCCGTCCTCTCACTGCTTTCGGCTTCGCCCTTCTGCTCGTATCAGAGCTCTATGCCGAGACGCCGCCCACGCTGTCGTTTCCGCCGGACTCGCCGCGCTGGGAGCTGCAGGGCGAAGCCAAGCCCACCATTGTTGGCGATAAATCGTCATGTCTCAAGTGACGGGCGGTTATGCGCTGACAAAGGTGCAAGGAGGCAGTTTATGCTATTGAACGATTTCGAAGATCGCTGAGGGACGATTGCAGATTTGCGTCGGGCTACTGCAGGCTGGCGTACTCGGCTTTGGCTTCTTTGTAGATGGGGATTCAAGGATCGGCGTCTTTCCAGAGTGTGAGGAAGGCTTTGTAGGCGGCCAGCGCCCGGACGCGTGCGGCGTCGGAATCGGCACCAATCGAGTTCTTCGCCTGCAAGGCGTTCGCACGCGCCACCCCAACCCTTGCCAGGGCTCCCGTCCAGCAGTTCAAGACGATGCCGCTGTGGTCGAGGATCTTCTGGAATTCGCCCGCGGCCTCCTTGCCCTGCCCCGCCGCCAGGTATGCCTGCCCGCGAATGTAAGTGGGATATAGGCAAGATCCCTGAGTGATGAAGAGGGTCTGTCCACACTCAATTGGCGGCAGCGACCGCTTTGACTTGGCGAGTTTGGCCGCCATCCTGGGGCATAACTCGCTTCGGATGATTGAGAAGTATGTTCACCCGACGGCAGAGCACCAGCGCGCGCTCATGCAGAAATACGACGCGGTTCTAGGCCGAAGATCAGCAAATTCAGGGCAGCGAGTTAGTGGCGGTCAATTGAACAACAAAGCGAAATTAGCATGACACCTTTCGTGCCCCAGGCCCGGATTTAGCCCTGTTTTCGCCGATTGAGGCCGAACGAGCACGAACCAAGAAAGCGAGTTAAAGACAGTGGATTCAGGCAACTGCAAGAAAAGGCTGGAGGCGCGGGTGGGAATCGAACCCACGCATAAAGGTTTTGCAGACCTCTCCCTTACCACTTGGGTACCGCGCCGCTCGTCTTACCCTACAGCGTTCTTGCGACGAAATCCAGGGTACTGATCTAATTGCGCGTTAGATCAGTGCCAAATCCAGAGCCGGCGCGGGCGCTTCCCTTCCACCATGTACAATCCCTAGGCGACGGTTCAGCGGCGTCGCGCAATCAGGGATTGTGAATCAGGCATGAACGTTCTGGTATTCACTGGACTCGTGGCTTTGGGCTCCCTGCTCGCCGGCTTTTTAGGGGCGCTCACCGGATTGGGCGGCGGTGTCGTCCTCGTGCCCATGCTGGCCTTGGTGTTCCATGTGGACATCCGTTACGCCATCGGCGCATCCCTGGTTTCCGTCATCGCCACTTCGTCGGGCGCGGCCGCAGCCTACGTGCGCGAGGGCTATTCCAACATTCGCATTGGCATGTTTCTGGAAACAGCAACCACTGCGGGCGCTTTGGGCGGAGCCGCGATTGCTCTGCACGTTCCCACCAGCGCCATTGCCATCGTTTTCGGACTGGTGCTGCTGTACTCGGCCTATCTGTCCAGCCGGCATCGCGAGGAGCATGGGCCGCAGATGCAGTCGTCGCCGCTGGCCAAGAAGTTGCGTCTGGAGGGAACTTTCCCCACGCCAGAAGGTAAGCAGCCCTACGCCGTCACGGGCGTGGCCTCGGGATATGGCTTGATGTTCGGCGCTGGTGTCCTCTCTGGACTGCTGGGCATCGGCTCGGGCGCAGTGAAGGTGCTGGCCATGGACCAGGCGATGAAGATTCCGTTCAAGGTGTCTACCACAACCAGCAACTTCATGATCGGCGTAACCGCTGCGGCTAGCGCCGGGCTTTATCTGGCCCGCGGATACATAGCTCCGGGAATCACGATGCCTGTGATGCTGGGCGTTCTGGTCGGATCTATGTTGGGCGCCAAGCTACTGGTGCGGGCAAAGGTTAAAGCGTTGCGTTATCTTTTTGCCGCACTGATTGTGGCCTTAGGAATCGAGATGATCTTCAACGGAGCGACCGGCCGCATATGAATGTGGAAGCCAAGACCGCGGCGCCCGCCGGCTTCGACGATCAGCGGATCGAGATCATCATCGGGATGCTGCTGCGTACCGGCGTGATCCTGGCGGCCGCAGTCGTTTCGGTGGGCGCCATTCTGTATCTGGTGCAGAACGGTCGCAATACTACCCACTACGCGTCATTCCACAGCGAGCCCGAACGCCTCAAGAGCCCGTCCGACATCTTTCACGGCGCGATAGCGCTGGACCCTCGCGAGATTATTCAGCTCGGACTGCTGCTGCTGATCGCGACCCCGGTGGCGCGAGTAATTTTCTCTGCGATCGCGTTCGCTATCGAGCGCGATTACATGTATGTGGTCATTACTCTGATTGTTTTGGGGATACTGTTGTACAGCTTGTTTGGATCGGCCTGAGGGCCGCGGGGCGAAAGCAATTCACCACGGAGAAAACAGGCAGACGGAGGTTTTGCTTATCATTATCTTCCGTGATCTGCGGGCTGGGTGGTCAAACCGCTCTCTCCCACATTCATTAAGGAGGAAGTCATGGCAGGAGTGAATCTGGCGGATGCGCGCCGCGTGATCGCGGCTGCGGAAAAGAAAGCGCAGGAAATCGGGCAGCCTATGAACATTGCTGTGGCCGATGACGGCGGCAACCTCGTGGCCCATGTCCGCATGGACGGAGGCTGGATCGGCAGCATCGATATCTCGATCAACAAGGCTTTCACGGCGCGGGCTTTTGACATTGCCACCAAGGACCTGGCAACGCACTCGCAATCGGGCGGGCAGTTCTTCGGCATCCATGTCTCGAATCATGGCAGGATCATGATCTTCGCCGGGGGCATTCCGCTGAAACGTGATGGGAAAGTCGTGGGAGCGATCGGTGTGAGCGGCGGCACGGGCGAGCAGGACCAGGCAGTAGCGGAAGCCGGCGCAGCCGCGTTCTAGAGCGTCCCCCGCGTAGGCCACCTGCGGCGCGCCTATGCCGCGAGAGACTCGTCTTCGTAGTAGCTGAGATCGGTCAGCCCGATAATCAGGGTCTCGGTTAGAGCCTCCACGCTGAAGAAGCGCGACTCGCGATCATCGGCAAAGCCCAGCAATCTCGGCGCTGCCGCCGTGAATCCGGCAATCGCGGAATCGTTCCGCCCGTGGGTGCGGTAGCTGATCTTGCGGAACACCCCTCCCGGATAGTCAGTCACCAGGGCGTTGGTTAGCGCCGCGCCACCACAGATCAGGGAGGCCGCGGCTGCCCGCCGATGCCGTTTCCACAGCAGCGCCGCCTTCAGCAGAAAGCTGCCCGCGACCACGTAATCCAGCACGGCATGAGTGGTCGGATTGATGACCTTGGGCAATCGGCGTGCGGCAAATTTTGCTCCCTGATGCAAAAGCTGCATAACGGACCTCCAGGATTGCTTGTCGCTAATAGGATTCGCCAGGGAACCGCGCATCGACTGTACGCCCGCGCTGCCCCTGACGCCTTGGGTAAGAGATGCCGTTCTGTGACTGAAAGTTGGCGCAAAGTGCTGCGGGGTAATCCAGTTGCGAACAGCTTTGCGCAGCGGCAATAACGCGCTGACTACTTTCTAAGCAATCGCAAACCTTGCCGATGGAGCATGGGGAGACCCCGGGCACGCTCGGCGTCTTGGGAGCATGGTCTTAGGCGCTCTTGCCTCGTGCCAGCGCGCGCTTGATCGTCTCATCCAGGGCAGCTTTGGCCTTGGCGTACTCTTCGGGTGTCACCTTCCCCTGCTGGCGGTCCAACTCGAGCTGGAACAACTCCTCCTTCATCGCCTCCAGCAGCAGCGCGTTGCGGTCACGCGCGGGTGCACTGGGCTCGACGAAATCGCCGAATGCTGCCGCCGCTTCCGGCGAATCCGCGACCATCCTGCCCGGCGCGCCCGCTCCCGCGGTTGCGGGATGTGGGCGGTTGGATCGTGACACGATATAAGCCCCGCCCATCACCAGCACCAGCGCAAACGCTCCCAGGATGTAAGCGCGATATTGGTGCAGCGGGTCGGGCGCATCGATGGGTGCTCCCAAACCTCCGCCCGGACGGCTGTCATTGGCAGCCGCCTGCGATCCGCCCATCGCTCCGCCGCCTGAATCGCCACTGGGCTGCCCTTGATTATCGGCCTGGAAAATCCCCGAACCCGAGATGCGATAACCCAAGTCCTGTCCCGGTTTAACGCCGGTGGCGACCATTACGGTTGAATGCGGATCGGCCATTTGCGGATCCGTCATCGCCTGATATTGTTGCGGGTCCTTTGCGGTGAAGCTGATGCTCTTCGGCACCATCACCACGAAGTGCTGCACATCACGCGATATCTTGGGCGAGAAGCTGGCCTCACCCGAGTACGGCATGTGATAGGCAACCTGAAATTGCGTCTCGCCGGGGCGCAACGGATAGGTCAGAAAATAAACACCCTTCTGCGAGCCCGGCACGGCTTCGGTTGCAATCGGCTGTCCGCCCGGCCCTTTCGCCTGCGCACTGTCAATCTCGGCGCTGGCGGGGAGAGCGATCTCGAAGGTGCCTTTGTCGTCGGCCAAGGTGCGCGGCGGCGCCGACTTGTTGCTGACGGCGTACAGCGTGATTCCCTGAAGCTGCTTACCATCGCTTTGCAGCCGATCGACCTCGACGGTCTGGCTCAGGCCATCGATCTTCTTCGCCGAGTCGTAGATCGTCAGCTCGGCGGTAGTGCTGCCGGGCATTAGCGGCCCGCTTTGCGGAAAGTAGCTGACACCCTCGTGCGTGACCCGCACCATGTGCGGCGCCTGGTCCTTTGGTGCGGGAAACGTGAACCGCCCCTGCGCATCGGTCTTCGTGTTGCCAATCTCCTGCATGCCCTGCGACAGAGCGAGCAGCGTGACCTCATCGCCCGCGGCAGGTTTGCCGGTAGTGCCGTTGGTGACCGTGCCGGTGATGTTCTGCGCAGCGGCACTCACCGTAGCTGCCAAAGACAGCATCACCACAATCAGTGGCATCCAGAGCAGAACGCCCGACTTCAGCGATTGCGAAAATATAAAACTCAAGGGAACGCTAGGCTGCCGGACTCCGCGCGGGAACGAGTCTCGCGCAGCGAAACGGAAGAGCTTAGCCCAGCCTTTCAAGGCTGGGTTGTGTCGCACTGGAGTCGGAGTCCCGTAGGGACGGCACATGAGGGAGCGGGCGTTCAGGCCCGCGTCGAAGCGATTCCTTCCCGCATTCAAGCCGGCTTCAGCCGGCGATACATCCTGCCTATTGGCGCGAACAGCAGATCCCTCAGCCGCCACGGCGGCCTCGTGATGACAATCTTCTTGTGCGCACGGCATCGGCGAGCAGCCGAATCCTTGCGTTTGAACTGACGAGAAGACCCGGAACGTCACGCCCGGCCCCCATTGGGCCGCATTCCCGGGCGGCGCGTTCCATAACGCACCACCGAGCGTGCCTTCTCTATCGACTCTAACTCGGCCAGAATCCCCGCCGCTTCGTCTTCCAGCGAGGCGCGCTGAATCGCATAGTCCTGCTCGCTCAGCTTGCCCGCCTTGTACTCAAAGTTAAGGTCGCGCAGATTTTCGTACGTCGCCTCCTTGCGCTCCACCAGATACATCTGCCGCGTCTTCTCCTCGCCGGCCTCAACTTCGCCCGGCTGATAGAAAACGTAGACAAATAGAGCGGCCGCGAACAGCGTGCAGCCGAAGAGGACAAAAACGGCGTCCTGAGTCATTAGCGCGAAACCAAATAGGGCGTACATCAGAAGGTTGTCTCCTCCACTCCTGCCAGCGGTCGAAAATTCGGTATGAAAAATTCCCGCAGCGCAAGCAGCGGCGTCAAAATTCTGTTTCCTGCCGCGCCTTCTTGCGAAGCTCATCGAGTTGCTGCGACTGCAGCGCGGGATGCGGCACAGGTTGGGCGACGGCACGCGACTTCCATAGGCGCACCAGCCATACAGTTAAGAAAATGGCGGCCGCAAAAACCGCGAACGGCATTATCCACGCGACCCGGTTAAAGCCTTTCGTTGTGGGCGCCGCCAGCACCACATTGCCGTATTTCTGCACAAAGCTCTGCAGGATGAGAGAGTCGTTGTCGCCGCGTGCAATGCCGGCAGCCAACTCGTCGCGCATGCGAGACGAATAGGCGCAGCCTACGTGATTGCATTCCAGCAACACCTGTCCGCAACTGCACATGCACATGAGCTGATGGCCCATCTTGTTGAAGCGGGCGTCCGTGTCCGCGCCCATGAAGCCGATGGCGAGCAGAGCGATGAGTACGAGCTGGGCGATGCGCAGTTTCGAGTTTCCAATTTCGAGTTTCAAAGTATGTGCACCAGTTTCGAGTGCGATGGCCTTGAAGGGGCGCACCTTCAAATGCGCCGCCTCAGCCCCTTTAATAAATTGTCATCCCGCGCGGAGCGCCCGCCATGCTCTTCCGACCCGTCCGCCGCGGCGGACGGGTCGGGCGGGCGGGTGGTCGAGGGACCTGCTGTTCGTCCGCAGCGTATCAATCGCGCTACGCATTTGTGCCGTCCCTAAAGGGACTCCGCTTCATCTATTCACGCTTTCCCAGCGTTGAAACGCTGGGCTAAGTTATGCCGTCCCGCTTCGCGGGACTGGGATCTTCGACCTGCTCGGGTTGCGGCTTTAGTTGATCCAGTAACTCAGGAAACTTGACCTTTCCCGTAACCCATAAGTGGTCGAGCCAAGGATTACGTTTAATCTCCCCCAACTCCCACCGCCCCGCTCCTCACCGCTTCCGCCTCGGCCCGCTCCTTCTCCTTCACCGTCATTTTCCCCGGCTTCATGTTTGGGAAGAGCGCGATGATCGTGCCGATCAGCACCACGTGTACGCCAATCCAGATCCACATCACCAGCGGATTCACATGCGCCTTGATGATCGGCCTGCCTGTGTCCTGATTGCGCCCGGTGTAGACCAAGTACAAGTCTTCATTCGGGCGCGAGCGGTTGGCCACTATGGTTGCCGTCTGCTCGCTGGCTTTGTAGAAGCGCCGCTCGGGGAACATGGTGTCGATCTTCTTGCCGTTTTTGTACACGTCCATCACGGCCCACTCGCTCGAATAGTTCGGCTTGTCGTCCTGCGTGTACGACTGGCAGACCAGCGTGTAGTGGCCGATCTGCATCTTGTCGCCGAAGCCCATCTCCTGCTCTTTGTCCACATTGAACGGCAGGCCGGCGAAGCCGATGACGATGAACACGACGCCGATGTGGATCAGATATCCGCCATAACGCCGCGTGTTGCGGCGGGTGATCACGACCATGCCCCGCGCGATGCTTACGCCGGTTTGCCGCGCAATGACGCGCCCGCCGCGCCAGAATTCCCCAACCACCGTCGCGATGACCATCACCGACAGCGCAATCGCCACCAGCGAGTAGAAGTACGCGGAATCCTGCCAAGGCCTCATGCCGCCGGCGATCAGAACGATAACTGTGAGCACCGCGAGCGCCGTCGGCCATACGAAGTTGCGCTTCACTCGATCGAACGAAGTTTGCCGCCACGCCAGCAGCGGGCCGATACCTGTCAGCAGCACAAGGAAAATTCCAATCGGCACGTTAACGCGATTAAAGAACGGCGGTCCCACGGTGACCTTCGATCCCGTTACTGCCTCCGAAAGCACCGGGAAGAGTGTGCCCCACAGCACCGCGAAGCACGACACCAGCAGCACTAGGTTGTTGAACAGGAAGCTGGACTCGCGCGACACCAGCGACTCCAACCGGTGCTCGCTCTTCAGCGTCTCGCGATTACGCACAAAGAAGAACACGCAGGTGGAGAGGATGATCGCCAGGAACCACACGAACCACGTTCCGATGCTCGACTGCGCGAAGGCATGCACCGAGCTCACCACGCCTGAGCGCGTCAGAAACGTTCCGAAGATGGCCAGCAGAAACGTGGTGAAGATCAGCCACATGTTCCACATCTTCATCATGCCGCGCTTCTCCTGCATCATCACCGAATGCAGGAACGCGGTCATGGTGAGCCATGGCAGTAGCGATGCATTCTCCACCGGATCCCAACCCCAGTAGCCGCCCCAGCCCAGCACCTCGTAGGCCCAGTGCGCGCCCAGGAAGATGCCACACGTGAGAAACAGCCACGCTACCATGGTCCAGCGGCGCGTGATGTGGATCCACTTCTCGCCGGGATACTTCATGATCAGCGCGCCCAGCGCGAAGGCGAACGGGACGGTCACGCCGACATAGCCGAGATACAGCATCGGCGGATGGATCACCATCTCGGGATATTGCAGCAGCGGGTTCAGGCCGTTGCCGTCGGCGGGAATCGTGCCGCTGACCAGCCCGAATGGGTTCGCGGCAAAGTTCACCAGCGAGAAGAAAAACACCTGCACCGCGGCGATAATCACCGAGGCGTAGTTGAAGAGTTGCGGGTCGACCTTGTAGCGCAACCGCAGCACCAGCGCGTAAGTCGACAACAGCCACGCCCAAAAAAGCAGCGAGCCTTCCTGGCCCGACCACAGCGCGGCAAACTTGTAGGCAATGGGTAGATCGCGATTGCTGTGGTGCAGGATGTACGCGACAGAAAAGTCATTGCCGAGCGCAGCCATCACCAGCGCTACACCGGCAATGGTCACGGCAGCCCACGAGGCAATTCCGGCACGGCGCGCGGTCTCGACCAGGCGATCGTCTTTGCGCGACAAGCCGATCGCGCCCGCGATGAACGAGTACGCAGCCAGCGCAAGCGCCAGCAGCAGGGCAAAACTTCCAATCAGTGGCATGAGAATCGAATACCTATAAAGACGATCGACCGCGCCATCCAATGCTGCTGTAATTTTACTCGCAATCAGCAGGCGGAATGGCGAATTGTGAAGTGAAACGAATACAACTTTGCGGGAGCGGCCCCAGAGTTCGATTTCAACGCTATTCGGGAACCGCCCCGTGCTTTTTCGTGAACTGGTATCTGAACCGAGCGCCTGGCCGGCGACCTACGATGCTGAAACCGAGGATTCTTGTTAGACTTGATCTTCAGCTTGACAACTAAGTGCTCACAGTGGGGTTTACACCGAAAACGCAGATGAAGCATCCCGGGACAAATTCGCGCTCAGCCAACACTCGCTTCCCTTTGGCTTCGGCCAGTAGATCTTTTCGGTTTGTGGCCTACAGCCGGTTTCTGCTAACCAGTTTGACCCTCTTTCTCTGCGTGATCCTGGGGAGTTGTAGCGGCTTCTTTATCAATCCTACCGTTAGCTCCATTTTCGTCAGTCCCGCTTCGGCTACAGTCGCCGTCGGCGGTACGTCCCAGCTAACCGCCACGGCCACATTCTCTGACGGGACCCAAAGCAGCATCACGTCATCCTCGCTCGGTTGGTCCTCTTCGGATACCACGACAGCGACGGTCTCTTCGCCAGGCGGGCTGGTTGCGGGAGTCGCCTCGGGCACTGCGACCATAACCGCCACCTATCAGGGTGTCAGCGGGACGGCCACCGTCACCGTCAGCCCGCAAAACGTGACGTCGCTATGCATCAACACCACTCAAGGTAGCGCAAGTTGCTCACAGACGACGGCTACGATTTCCGGCGCGCCGGCAACCCTGCCGTTCTTCGCTTACGCTAACGGATCTCCAAGCCAGGATGTTACGAGCGCCGTAAGCTGGAGTTCGTCCAACAGCACCGT
>Ga0187871_10002616_pt1 | contig 14519 bp, 16 predicted proteins | sample June2016WEW_16_1_FD_132988 | JGI IMG/M metagenome (GOLD analysis project Ga0187871, IMG submission 132988) | Peatland microbial communities from SPRUCE experiment site at the Marcell Experimental Forest, Minnesota, USA - June2016WEW_16_10 | ecosystem: Environmental > Terrestrial > Soil >... | reverse complement strand
GCTGAGCCGCTATTCCATGCCGTGATCTTCGCAGTCACCGTGACCGTCGTTTCTGTCGGACTGGAGGCTTTTAGCTGCACTTTGTACTCGTAGTAACCGCGCTTGTAATTCTCAAGCGACTGGCCGGCCGGATCGGCGAAGCCGTCGAGGACGGGTAGCTTGCCTCCGGGATAGGACGCAAGCGCATGCAGCGCTTTCTGGACCTGGGCCTCAGGAGCATGAAAACTGCGCTGCTGGACCGCTGCTTGCACCGGCCCAGTAGTTGTTTGCGAACTCGCGGCGGCTGAAAGCAATGCGCATAAGCAAAGCAATGACGTAGCGAGGCCCTGCAAAAAATGCTTCACGGAAGCGGTTCCAACTGGCTGTGATGAATCCAGCCGTGATGCCCGTCTTCGGTCTCTACCCCATACCAGTACGGACTAAGAATCTGAATCAGCACTTCGCTCTGAGGCGGCACCGACTCCAAAGTAGCAGCACTGTGAAAGGGGGAGGATTTCAGTTGTGCTCCCTGATCTTTCACGCGCAACTCGACCTGGTGCCGCAGGTCTTCAATTCGCTTTTGCAGCTGCGGGACACTCAGCGACTCGGTCGGCGTCGCAGTGAGAGCGGCGGGCTGCACCAGTTGCGATTTCGATTGCGTAACAGGCGCATTGCTGGAGGCGCTGGCCGTGTTGGTTAGCCCTTGTTCCGCTTCCACGCGCTTCGCCTGAATGTTTCTTACGCGCTCCTGAATCGCGGCGAACTCGCCGGCTTCCACGTTGCCCAGAGACCCATGATGAACGTTGCGGGCGTCAACGAACACGGCATCGATCTGAACAAAAACCGACGTAGGCCCCGCGTCCTGCACCACGTAACGCACACTGATGGTGCCAATGTCCTGGCTGTCCTTGAAATATCGCGGAGCTAAAACTTTGTCCGCTATTTTGTAAAACGCCGTTCCCTGTTGTTTCGATGGTCCAAAGACGTGGGCTGCAGTGGCGCTGTGCGCGCCATAAAGAATTCGCTCCTTTTCGTACGAGTACGTTCCATGAATGATCTGGTCCTGGGTGACTTCTTTCACGGCCTGGAGAACATCCGCAGGAGGAGCCTCAATCGGCATCATCAGCGTCGATGTGTTCTCGTCGCGGTTCTTGCCGGTGGCGCTTCCAAGCAGGCTGAGCGCGGTAAGGAGGAGACAGGCGGCGGCCTTGGCGGGCACTGCCCGCGTGAGGTCGAGCCTATTGCTGCGCGGCTTGGTGTCTCTGCGCATTGGTGCTGGGATTTGGGAAGCGCGCGTGGAGAGGATTGATATCCCAACCAGCTCAGATTGTCAAGGGTGATCACAGCTTTTACAGAAAGTTGTCAACAATTTGTGTCCAAGGTGCAAAATCTAAGAAAATTTTGTTGCAAGTACCGCACGAGAGTTGTAGTATCTCGCCCGTTTGGTCCTCTGTGGGGTGGATTCAAACTCAACGGACGTGCTCCCTCGGTTTGTCGGCCGGCGTCAGCCATCTTGTCAGTGCGAGGTCATCGCGATGCAGATTGGCGTATCGACTGTTGCTAGGAGCAAGAGACGCTCTCTGGAGTCGCTTCTTGCCAGCGCTTTGGCGCTGCTTGTGTTTCCACTCGTTTTCTTTTTCAGTCCGACGCCGGGACGGGCAATTCCCGCTTTCGCGCGAAAATATGGACTGCCTTGCTCCGCTTGTCACGAAGCGTGGCCGATGTTGAACACCTTCGGCCAGACCTTCAAGGACAACGGTTACCAATTGATGAATGACCGCGATTCGCCGATCTGGCAGAATCCGTCCTATTGGCCGGCGACCTTCCGAATAACACCGAACTGGCACCGCGAGAGCACCAGTCAGGTTGCTATCGATGGGCCGAACGGCACAACCATTCCTGAAGAGATCAATACCAACGGTTTTGACCTTACGGGTCTCGACTTTCATACCGGTGGTACCCTCTTCAAGAATTATTCGTTCTACGTCCTGCCTTCGTCCGATCCAACTGGCGCTTTCCACTTCGAAACGGTGATGGGCCGCATCGACAACATCGGTGGCAGTCCATGGTTCAACTTCAAATTAGGTAAGTTCGAGTTGGACAACATCATCTCGGAAAAGCGAATCCTCACTTTGTCGAATAACGGGGGTGTTTATCAGCTATACCACTTCATCCCCAACGGCGACAGCAACATCTGGGGTCAGCAAGGCGACAACCAGCTTGGCATCGAGGTCATGGGACACTCGCTGAACGATCGCACCCGGTATTCGGCAGCATTGGTCAGCTCGAACGATGGCAACGTCAACCTGCCTAACAAGGATTCGTACGCGGGATTCTTCACATTTAGCCAGGCCTTTGACGCGGGGTATCAGGGCGGTGTGGATCGTGTGGGTGGGTACGCCTTTGTCGGCAACGGACCTACTTACAATCTAACCTCGGGCGGCGTTCCTGTTACAGCGATAGGCAATAAGCCTTTCAATCGTGAAGGCTTTTTTGGCCTGGTGTATATCAAGAAGCTCGATTTCCTGCTGTTCACACAACACGGCTGGGATAGCGCGTACTTTGGTACCTCTACTCCTTCCAATGTGGCACTACCGCTGGGAGCCCGGGCTCCTTCATGGAATGGAGGGTTCGTCGAAGCCCATTACGTCGTGAATCCGCAGCTGATCTTCATACAGCGTGACGAATTCGTGCGCATGTCGCAACAAGCGCTATCCACGATTCCCGGCAATACGAGCAACACAAACGCGTATACATTCGCATTTCGGTATTACCCGTTCATGTTCAGCCGTGCTGGGTTTGCCTATCACGCCGAATATTCCATCGTGCAGCGGCAGGGCACGGCCCCTGTCACCTTCACCCAACTGGACACCAGCAGTCTATTCCTGGGCTTTGATTTCGATTTCTGAGGAACAATTCCATGCGCGCACAGAACTTGAAAATTCGAATGATGTTGGGCGCCCTGGCGGTTCTGCTCCTTGGAGTCGTCAGCTCGGCGCAGCAAACTGAGTACAGTGAATCGCAACGGATGAACATGGAAAGCCATGTCGGTAACATGACCGGCCATGCCACAACCGGAGCGCCAATTTACCGGCGCTTCTGCATCGGTTGCCACGGAGACCTCGGCGACGGTATGGGCGAGAACGCGATGTGGATCGACCCCAAGCCGCGTAACTTCACCATCGCCATCTTCCGCTGCCGTTCCACACCGACTGGGACATTGCCCACCGACTCCGATCTCTACGATACGATCGGTCGGGGAATGCTGAATTCCAACATGCCTCAATGGCGGCCGCTCACAGACGAAGACCGGGTCAACCTCGTGGCATATGTCAAACACTTCTCGCCACGGTGGACAACCGAGAAACCCGGCACTCCCATCGTCATACCACCCGAACCTCCCGTAACTGCCGACCGGATCAAGGACGGCCGGGTAGTGTTCCAGAAATTGGAGTGCTGGAAATGTCATGGTGTAACGGGACGAGCCAATGGTCCTTCCGCCGATACATTGACGGATGATGAGAACCGCCCAATTAAACCCTTCAACTTCCACGACTCGCAGCGCTTTAAGTGTGGTTCCAGCGACGAGGCGATGTACAAGGACTTCATGACCGGCCTTGACGGTTCCCCAATGCCATCGTTTTCGGACAACGTTACGCCGGATCAGGCTTGGGACCTGGTTATGTACCTTCGTACCTTACAGCCGGATAACAGCAAAGAGAAGCAGATCGCAAAGCAGCTTGGGCTGAAGCCAATAAATCCGCTGGAACCGTTGCCGAGCGATTCCGGTACTCCCGAGAGTGCCCCTGTGCAGTCGCAGCCGACGAGTCCGGAGTCGCAGCCGCCGCAGCCGCCTAACAATCCGTCAGCCACACCGGCGACACCACCCAGTCCACAGTCCGCTTCGCCGCAGGCTGGCAATTCTGGAAATCGATGAGGGTTATCAAAGGAGACGAATCGATGAAAGATCAGTTGAAAGTTGCGGCGGCACCGCTCGCCGTCTTGTTTTTGGCTGCAGCGGTAATCGTGATCCACGGGCCGAGAGTAAGCGCCGCAGGAACGGGCAAGATTACCGGAATGGTAAAGCTTGACGGTACTCCTCCCCACATGAAGGGCATTGACATGTCCAAAGATCCGTACTGCTCGAAGTACCACGCCAATAGTCCAGCGCAATTAGAGCTTGTGGTTGTCGGCAAGAATGCGGGTCTCCAGAACGTAGTTCTCTATCTGTCGCAGGGGCTATCGGCCGAGGCGGCAAGCCAAAAAGCGTCCAGCACTCCGGTATTCGATCAGAAAGGGTGCATGTACACTCCGCACGTGATCGCAATGAATCCCGGGGAAGATTACAAGGTGACCACCAGCGACCAGACGGCTCATAATATTCACCCTGAACCCAACCCTATGATGGGAAACATTCCGTGGAACCGCTCTCAGCCGCCTGGAGCTCCGCCAATTGTGCAGAACTGGAAGGCTGAGGAAATCGCCATTCCGGTAAAGTGCAATATCCATCCCTGGATGCATGGCTACCACGTCGTGGTGAAAGGGCCGTATGCGGTAACGGACGAAAATGGTTCCTACACGATCGAAAATGTCCCGCCGGGCACCTATACAGTAACGTCGTGGCAGGAGACCTATGGCGCCCAGAACCAGAAGGTAACGGTCGCGGGCGGGCAATCGGCCACTGCGAACTTCACCTACAAGGCCAAGTAACTATTCACTGGAGACTGATAACAACGCGCAACAACTGCCGCAGAGGTCGACCGAGGCTCCCATGGCGAAACTGTTCGCAGTAACCATCATAGTAATTGCAATCGCTTCTGCAATTCCCATCGTGATGCACATCTGGGAACCTCCGGCCGACATCTCCGTGCACGGTAAGATGATCGACGAGCAGATGTCCGAAACCATGGTGGAGGCGGGCATCTGCTTTCTGGTTGCCCAACTGGTATTGGGATTCTTCATCTGGAGATACTCGAATCGACCCAAGACCGAGAAGATCAAGAGCTTTCCCGGAGGCGCCCGGGGATTGGTTGCGGCAGCTGTAGTTGTTGTTGGCCTCGAGGTGATGGCCTTGGGCGCATTTGGAACTCGAGCGTGGGCGGCTATCTATTTCACGCCGCCATCGCCGAATGCCCTACCGGTTCAGGTCCAGGCCGGCCAGTTCGCTTTCTACTTTCGCTATCCCGGACCGGACGGCAAATTCGGTCCGCTTCACCCAGAACTCATCAACGAAGGCACCGAGAATTTCTTCGGTCTCGACACTACCCATGATGCCGACTCGAAGGACGACATCGTGACGGCTGAGCTCGCGGTACCGGTTAATCGTGACATACACCTGCTGATGCACTCCAAAGATGTGGGACATTCTTTTTTTGTGAGGGAACTGCGAATTCAGCAGGACTTTGTCCCGGGACTAGATCTTTCAGTCCACTTCACTCCCACGAAGATCGGCAGGTACGAAATACTCTGTACCCAGCTTTGCGGACTAGGACATTACAACATGAAGGCATACCTCGAGGTTATGTCGCAAGATGATTTCGATAAATGGCTGGAGCAGCAGGCAGCATTACAGTAGTTGCTGAACTCTTTAACGTCGGGTAAACGAAAGGTAGCCAATGCACGGCTCATCCCAGCAGATCGTTCATCACCATGCCCCTCCGACCGGGTTCATCCGTAAGTATGTCTTCAGCCTGGATCATAAAGTCATCGGAGAGCAGTACTATGCACTGGCGCTCGTGGCGGTTTACATCGGCCTGGTATTGTCGTGGATTATGCGGATTCACCTGGCATGGCCGAATGCTGCCATTCCGGGCCTGCAATTTCTGTCGAAGACCGGTGCTCCCGGTGGCCTCCTGACCCCGGAATACTATCTGCAGTTGATGACCATGCACGGGACGATCATGGTTTTCTTTGTGCTCACCACGGCTCCGTTCGCAGGATTTGGCAATTACTTCCTTCCCATTCAAGTGGGCGCGGAAGACATGCCGTTTCCGCACATCAACATGATGTCCTTTTGGGTAACATTTGTCGCGTTTTGCGTCGCGGTGGCAGCCTTCTTCGTGCCTCAGGGACCGCCGTTGTCGGGATGGACGGCTTATGCGCCGTTGAGCGCGTTGGGAGCCGTTGCCGGACCAGGACAGGGCACAGGCCAGGTACTATGGGCGGTATCGATCGGTATCTTCTGCATCGGGCAGTTGTTAGGCTCATTGAACTTCATCAGCACTACCCTCGATATGCGCTGCAAAGGCATGAGCCTCATGCGGCTGCCAATCACCGTGTGGGCATGGTTCATTACGTCCTGCATCGGTTTGACTGCGTTCGCAGTCCTCATGCCTGCCTGTATTCTGCTAATTCTGGACCATATAGCTGGCACCAGCTTCTTCATACCTTCGGGCCTGGTGGTGAATGATCAGTTACAGCCGCATGCGGGCGGCTCAACATTGTTGTGGCAGCACCTTTTCTGGTTTTTCGGCCACCCTGAAGTTTACATCGCAATCGTACCCGCAATGGGAGTAGTCTCACATGTTTTAATCACCAGCATGCGGCGCCCGCTTTTGAGCCATCGAGTGATTATTTATTCGATGATTGCCATCGGATTCCTCAGCTATATGGTTTATGGGCACCACATGTTCCTCAGCGGAATGAATCCGTTCTCTTCCATTGCGTTTTCGTTCCCCACATTGGCAATTACCGTCCCCGCCACTATCATTGTGCTGATCTGGATTGGCAGCCTATATGGCTCGAAATTGCGGATTAATACCGCCTCCCTGTTTGCGCTTGGCTTCATCTCCATGTTCGTCAGTGGAGGGATCAGCGGTTTCTTTCTCGCGCAACCTTCCATCGATATCATGCTCCACGCGACGTACTTCGTGGTCGGACACTTTCATCTGGTAATGGCGGTGGCTGCGCTCTTCGGAATCTTCGCCGGAACATATTTCTGGTTCGGGAAGGTAACCGGGCGCATGATGAACGAAACTCTTGGTAAGATCCATTTCTGGGTGACGTTCGTGGGAGCATATTGCATTTTTATGCCATTCCATTATCTTGGCATGGCAGGAAATGTGCGTCGATATCAAGCTTTTGTAGATGATTTTATGGGGCCCCTGATGCCGGTGCACAAGTTCATCACCATCGCCGCACTGATCACCGGTGCAGCTCAACTCGTTTTCCTGTACAACCTTATCCATAGCCGTTTCTGGGGCAAACCCGCGCCGCAGAATCCCTGGGAAGGAACATCACTGGAATGGACGATTCCGTCGCCACCGCCATTCGACAATTTTGGGGGCAAAATTCCGGTGGTGTACCACGACCCTTATCAATACGGAATAGAGGCCTCTACCGGCGACTTCGTAATGCAGGACTCGCCCGAGAGCATCAACTCAGTTCGTGACGAGAGCTAGCGAAATAGAAAGTAGTCTTCCATATGGCAACAACCGTCCAGCCTCCCGAAATTAAGTCGCCGTATGCTCCCGGCCGGCCATCCGGCCAGGACGACGGATGGGGTGGCATTCCTCCGTGTACAGGCGATCGAGTGTCGCTCGACGATAGCTCGCCGGCATCGCGAACCGGTGTGTGGGTCGGCCTCGCAGCGATCACCATGACCTTCGCCGCGTTCACGAGCGCGATGGTAATACGCCAGGGCGCCTCGAATGACTGGCGGCATTTTAGTCTACCCCGGCTGCTCTTCCTTGATACGCTTGTACTAGTGGCCAGCAGCATTGTATTGGAAATTGCGCGAAAGCGATTTGCAGCGTTCGATCGTGGACTGCAGGCGCGCCGCTCAGTTCCATTGCTCTGGATGTCGTCTGTGCTGGTCCTGGGCCTGGTCTTTCTGGCGGGCCAGTATGCTGCTTGGATGCAACTTAGAGCACAAGGATTGTATCTTGCGACGAATCCCAGCAGCTCATTCTTTTATCTATTCACCGGGCTGCATGGATTGCATATTGTGGGCGGTCTGGCGGGTCTGACCCTGGTCATATGGCGACTGAGCAAGCGAGTTCCAACTCTGCGTCTGAGCACTGTCAGTACAGTTTCCTACTATTGGCACTTCATGGATTTGCTGTGGATCTACCTTTTGCTTTTGTTGTGGATGCGGGTCTAACGCTGCACCGGAGGGAACATCGTGAGTGAATCCCACATTGCCATAGCCGGCCATTCAGCCGTTTCGGAGCGATCCTCCCCCTTTGCGATCCCGACGAAGAAGCTGGCAATGTGGCTGTTCATCATTGCAGACGCGGCCACATTTGCTGCCTGCCTGGTAGCTTATGGGTTCCTGCGTAATGGCTCTCTCAACTGGCCTACGCCGTTCAAGTTCTTTCCCACGGTCGTAAATGCGATGGTGATGACGTTAATCCTCATTACCAGCAGCTTGACCATGTTCCTGGGGGTTCGCGATGCGAAGCTGGGCAATAGAAACGCCGCGTTCCGCTGGACCATCATCACGGCGGTAGGTGGAGTTGTCTTTGCCTTCCTGCACCTACGAGAGTGGATCGGGCTTATCGACGAGGGGGTACGGCTTTTTCGTAATCCCTGGGGTAACGCTCTATTCGGCGCTTCGTTCTTCACCATTACGGGATTGCATCTCACGCACGTAACCATCGGAGTTGTAGTCCTGCTCGTGGTGGGTGCCCGTTATAAGAACGGCCACTTCGATGCTGACGATCTGGAGATAACCGGGCTGTATTGGCACTTTGTCGATCTGGTCTGGATGTTTGTCGTGCCATTGGTTTACCTGCTTAACGTTTCCAAGTAGAGCGAGAGGTCGGAGAGGCGATGACGGAACTTACGAAGCAACAAGCCGGCGGCGCGGCATCCTATGGTGCCGGCCTGACTAAGTACTTGTGCGTCTATGCTGCGATCTTAATTCTTGCGGGGCTGCAATTTGCAATTGCCTATCAGCACGTTGACGTTGGCACCATGATCTTCCGGATGTTTGCCATCGCTTTACTCGAGGCAGGCTTGGCGGTTGTCTTCTTTATGCATCTTGGCTCGGAGAATCGCGTATTTGTGACCTGGGTGGCAATCATCACGCTGGTTGTCTTCGGGGCATTGCAATATAGTTGGACGGACAGTTATCGGATGGAGCGCAATGCTCCGCAAAGCTTTACAATGGGACCGCCGCAATGAGACAGCTATGCGGAATTTATCGGCGGTGCTCTGGAGGGGCCATTGCGGCTCTGCTGTTTCTCCTCCCCGTGGCCGCTTGGGGCGAGAGCTGTCCATTCTGTTACTCGAAGGCTATGTCGTCTTCTGCCGGAATGCTTCAGGCCTTTCGCAGCGGGATCATCATTCTCATGATTCCTCCTTTTCTCATGTCGATCGGGATTACCCTGCTCGTCTATAAACGACGGAATTCCTTCCGATCACCCTGAGGGCAGAGGGTTTCAAAGCTGGCGTCAAAGGGACCTGACCGCGTGGGAAGAATCAGGTGATGAACGACTGCGAAGTGCTGCGGGGATTACCGTCGACGTCCTCCGTCTTCGCGGCCATGCGCGGCAAAACGATCTTCATTACCGTTCTGCCGGGAACTGAACTCTCCAACTGTAAGCTGCCGTGATGGTCCTGCACAATCTTCTGCGCAATGGTAAGACCTAGTCCTGTGCCGTTCTCTTTTCCATGGCTGACGAAGGGTTGGAATAACTTGTCCCGGATTGAAGACTCCACTCCGGGACCATCATCTTCGACCTGAATGATAAGGTCGCCATTCCGTTCCGTTACTTCTACGGCTACGCGACCGCCCGACAGATGAGCAGCCTGGCAACTATTGAGCAGCAGGTTATAGAAGACGCGTTCCATTTTGCGAGGATCAAACAAGGTGTCGTGCACACCTGACGATTCAATACCCACTGCAATGTCGTGAAATTGCCGGTGAGAACGCACCAACTCGATGGCGCGGGCAATGGTGCCCTCCACAGGAGTTTGCACCAGGCTCAGAGACTCGGCTGGACGAGAGAGTTCGAGCAGCGAATCGATGAGGTCAGTAAGGCGATTGACCGCGACGCGGATTTCCAGGTAGAGCTCCTCACGCTGCGCGGGAGTCAGATCGACCTCGGCCAGAAATTCGGCGTTGGCGAGCACCGCGGTGAGCGGGTGCCGCAGATCGTGGGAGATGGAGCTGGCCATGCGGCCGATGGTGGCCAGTCGCTCTGCCTCCAGAACGCGTTGTTGGGCCTCCCGCAAACTGTCACGCATTCGGGTAAATGCGTTGGTCAGCTCGGAAACTTCGCTCGCGCTTGTGATATGCACGGGATAACGATAGTCGCCGCCACCGAGCGCACGCACGCCATCCACCAGTTCTTCCAGGGGCCGAGTGAATGTGCCGGCTATGAAATAGGCCAGGGCGGTGCCCACGACCACAGCGCCGAGTCCCACCGCAAGCAGCAACCGGCGCAGCTCGTTCAAAAATGCGGTCGCCTGGTCGTACGATTTCATGACCACAATCGTCACGCTGGGATTGGCGTCCAAGTTTGCCGGCAATGCCGATGTCATGAAGCTCTCCCTCCCCAAATGCCAATCGGCTTGGCCGGCGGGTATCGGGCCACCAGCTGCGTGGGAGGCCAGATCTTTTGCTTGCTCGGGAAGTAAGGTGCTTACAACGACCTCTTTGCCGTACAGAATGGCGACTTTACTGGCCGCGACTTGCCCGACTTGGCGCGCCACCCCAGCATTCATCTCGTAACCGACGGCCACCATACCCAGCAACGTAATTTGCGACATGCGCCCGAAGTAGATGGGGGCCAGCACCACTTGATATAAATGTCCACCGCCGAACCACCATTGCGGAGTCTCTTCAATGAGACCGCGGTCGTTCAGCAAGAGCTGCGCCTGCTCACGGGAAAGTCCCGGAGGCTTGGTGTGAAATCCCATGATCTGCCCCGCGGGATTGATCAGCGCGAACAGGTCACTACCGGAGAGGTGGAACATCTCCCGCGAGCCGTCCTGGATAGTGGACGCATGATTTGAGGTCATCAGCGCCTTGAGATTGGGTAGGTCGGCCATCAATTCGGCCTGTCGGCTCAAATCGTTTTCGCGATCGGCTTCAAGGTCGCGAAAAGTTTCTACGGAATTGGAAAGGTCAGTGCTCAAGCCGTGGCGGATGTGAGCGGCCACGGTGCGCTGCACGATGACCAACGACACGGCAGTGAGACCGGCAGAGGTCAGCAGCATGACCACCAGAAACTTCGTTCGTAGTCGCCATCGTCGCATCTGCCACTCCTTCACTCGCTCACATTACGAGCTTGTATCGCGCCATGACCTTCGGAATCCATGTCGAAGGGTTGCGTCGCGGGATAGTTATTATAGCCACATATGGAATTGAGCGGCATGGGAAATAAGGCGGCGTACTGACCAACACTCGGGGGACTCACAGGCGCGCGTCGGCACTTTTGATGCGACGCTGGAGCCGCCCCTGAGCTTGTATAAGCCTCTCACGATGCGTTTGCCTCGATTTCTAGGAAAATCCAAAACTCATGATCCGTCGGTTCGGATGGTAGGAAAAGGCAAGGATTCGTCTTCAGTGGCTGGAGCCTAAGGGCGCCTGTTCTCGCCAACAACCTGGAAATCTCATCATTTTCCGGGTAAAGTGACGAGCACCGTTTGCGCTGGCAGCAATTGTGGTGTTGATCATGGTTTCCAACCCAAGCTACGCAGGCGCAGACGTTCACCATTCTTCATACCTTTATACCTTTACCGGCGGATGCGATGGCGCTATTCCGGTGGCGGATTTGACCTTAGACCGATGGGGCAATCTTTACGGCACGACCATGGTTCCCAGGCGATAGAGGAAGATGTTGTCGCAGTACCCGCGGACCTCTTCCATGCCCAGGATAAGGTCGCCGGACAGGCCGAAGGCGGCGGCCTGCGCAGGATCGGTGACCGGGTAGGCAACGTTCACAGGACCCTGGCCGGAGGTCCCAGAACCAGAACTTTCTTAGTCGAAGGAGCAGCCTGGGAGGCCATTCCCCTGTCGACCGTATTGGCGATGAAACCAGGCAGATAAGTTAACGCCGACATGTGTGTTCTCCCTTGTGCGCGCTATTGCGGTTTGGTCAGCAGGATGGTCGCATCGTTGGACGGCCTCTCGGTGGTGCGCGAGATCATTTTGACCATTAGAGCCGCGCCACTGAGCTAAAAATGCTCTGCATTATCGCGGCTAAACGTGGTTATCGTGCCGAATCATCGTAGCGAGGTCAGAAATCGGCCATTAGCCCTGTCTATCATTACCTATCCGGTGAAACTTCGCACAAGAAGACTTGGAGACCATTGTCGAGTGCGGTTTTGTATTCTTGTGCGTTCCCGGGCTCGCGCTGGTAAGTCCCTGTTTGCCCGTTATCCCGGCGAGATTGTTCCTTAGAGTCGAAATTCGGAAACGAACACCAAGTCAGCTCACTTAAGTCGAGCCAACCCCTCAAAGAAGATGCTGGCACGACTCTACGTGCTTTACCTTGGGGGATTGCATTGTTGACGTCGAGAGTAGACCGGGTGCGAAGGAATCGGCGACCCCACTTCACAAAGACACGAAAATACCACAAAAATGCCGGTTGCAGTATCTCCTTCGCAGCGCTAAACTCCCTGAATTCCGGCGGCGACGACTCGCTCTCACTTCCGGACGGGCCGCGTTTTTCCATCGAGGTTGCGCATGGCGGCACTGCTCACCTTCGCGGCGGTTGCATTCCTCGTCGACCAAACGACTAAGCGAGTCGTACAGACCCACCTCGCCGACCCGCTCGGCGGGCGACTCCTCCACATTCGAGAGGTCCACCATCGCGAACCCGTCTACCGCCGGGCCGTGTTCCGTTTCGCGCTGATCGTCATCTGGTGTACCGCTGCGATCTCAGCCGTTTGGCTACAAAACTCCGGTCTGTTGCTGCACAGCCGGGCCGCGCTGGCGGGAGTGGGCTGTGCGCTGGGGGGGGCGGCCGGCAATCTCCTCGATATTCTTCGCCGCCGGCATGTTGTCGACTTTATCGATCTTGGCTGGTGGCCGGTCTTCAACCTCGCCGACGTTGCCATCGTCGGCGGCCTGCTGTTCGCATTTTGGGGCATGGTGCCGCACCGATGAGGCGAGTCCTGTTCCGCTGGCGAGGCCTTACCGTCTGGAGTTATCCGGCCATGCTGTACCTAGGCCTCACCTGCGGCGTGGTTGCGAGCGATGTTGCCACGCATGCTGCCGGGCTCGACCCGCTGCGCGTGTACATCGCGACCATCGTGCTTATTGTTCCGGCGTTGATAGGCGCGCGCCTTCTATTCGTCGCCAGCGAGTGGAAATACTACCGCCGCAATCCGCGCCTCATCTGGGACCGCGCCCAAGGCGGCTTCATGATGTACGGTGCCGTACCCATCATGCTGGTGTGTTCGGTGCCGTTGTTGCGCGCTTTGCATGTCGGTCTCGGCGCTTTCTGGGACGTGAGCACCTTCACGATTTTGGTTGGCATGATCTTTACGCGCGTAGGCTGTCTGCTGAACGGCTGTTGCGGTGGACGCCCGACGAGCGGCTGGTTCGGGATCAGCCTGCCCAACACGAGCGGCGTCTGGCAGAGACGCATACCCACGCAGGCACTGGAGGCGGCCTGCGCCGCCGTGTTGCTGATCGTCGCAACCGTTATGTGGGGGCGTCCGCCATTTCCGGGCGCGCTGTTTCTGCTCATCACGTTGAGCTATGCGAGCGTGCGGCTGATGCTCGAGTTGGCGCGTGAACACCGGAATCGCGGCCGTCAGTTCCGCGTCGCCTACGCTCTGTCTGTGGTTTTCGTTCTGACGTCGATCTCGGTGCTGGCGGTGAATTGGTGATAGCGCCTTTTGGGTCTTCGGTCTCTGTGGTTCACGAGGAGGGGCTTCGATGGCAAATGGTGTGACTGGCAACTATGACGTCGTCGTGCAAGTTTCGCTTGCCGCGGTAGACCGCTTTCTCGCGGTGATGCACGAGTGCGAGCGTTTCCTGCACTCCATCTCCGGCTATCTCAACGACACGGCCCCGCAACAGCCCGATTTGCCGCCCATCGTGCTGACTGGCGTGGCGGACGAATTCGGCAATGCCATCGCTAACCAGCAGCGAATCCCGCGTCAGCGCTTCACCGGCACAATCGCGATCAATGACCCCATTTCCGGCTTGCGTCCGCCGATCGTGAACCCCGGCTGGGTAATTTTCCCCCCGCCGGTGATCATCCCCAGCAATCTCTCCGGCCAGGTCCAGCTTCAGATCTTTCCTCCGACCATCGATGTGCCGGACGCCTCGGGCACGAACCTGAGCGTAACGCTGAACGCGATGGTGCGCTACTTTCCCGACCCCCATACCGCGCCGATCGCGCAGTTCCTGCGCGGCAACCTCCAGATCGTCGCGCCCATCAGCCAGATTTCGACGCAGGTGGGCAATGTCCTCGAGTTCGACTTCAAGGCCGATCAGGCGACCGTCACCTTCACACCGACCTACACCAGCAATGCGCTGAGTGCCAACGACACCGTGGCCATCAATCTGGCGATCCAGAACGCGCTGAAGACCAGCTTCCAGCCCTCGAGCGCCACGTTACCCAGCGGCGTCTCGG
>Ga0187871_10002615_pt1 | contig 14521 bp, 10 predicted proteins | sample June2016WEW_16_1_FD_132988 | JGI IMG/M metagenome (GOLD analysis project Ga0187871, IMG submission 132988) | Peatland microbial communities from SPRUCE experiment site at the Marcell Experimental Forest, Minnesota, USA - June2016WEW_16_10 | ecosystem: Environmental > Terrestrial > Soil >... | reverse complement strand
GGCCTCTCCGACGATAGCGATTTCAGCGAGTGGTTCCCTGGTCTCGCACTTATGGGCTCCACGCCCGACAAAATCAAGGCCTCGCTTTGGCGCGAGCTCAACGCGATGTATGCGCAGCACATGTTCACCAATGGCCTCGCCACCATCCAAACCGACGAGTTGCACAGCTACGAAGACGGCCTCAACGTACTCGGCGAGAACATGCTTCTCGACTTTGGCAGCCCCAAACAGATTGAGCGCGCGATGGTCACCGCCAAGCGCCTCAAGTGGCTCACAGGCATCAACGACGCGGGCCACCGCCACGTTCGCTCCAACTACTTCAATGGCGCCAAAATGGCGACGGGAGGCGTCTGGGGCTGGTCGAAAGAAGCTTCGTATATGGATTTCCATCCCGCGCTCTCGCTCGTGCTTTTCAACGGTATGCCTGAGACACGCAAGATGATCCTCGAGCTCGCCGACGGCATCCTCGCTCATTACAAGCCCGGCCCCGACGGCAAGCCTGTGTTGCATCTTGAAGTCAACTTCAAAACCGACGAAGATAAGCCCACAGGCATGCGCGCGTGGTTCATTCTCTGGGCTGCCTATCGCTGGACCGGCGACCTCAAATACGTTCAGCCCTTCATCGGCTCGCCCATGGAATCGATGCAACTGGTCAATGCCGATACGCTCGACATGCTCGACTTGCGCAAATCCCAAACTAATCCGGTCATCGCCGCCGCCGCTAAAGTCAGCGGCCCGTCGGGCATCGCCCAGCCCAGCGAGACTCTCTGGCAGCTAGCCTGGCAGGCCACCGGCGACACCTCGTATCTAGAAAAGGTCTACGCCTCGCAGATTCAAACCGCCAAAGAGCGCGAGTTCATCAACACCGAGGGCAGCCTCTGGATCGATCGCATCTACTTCAACAATGGCGAGCTGCAGCGCTCGCGTCTCGGCGGCGTCGCGCTCATGCGCAATTATTGCTATCCCGGCAACGCCGTCAGTTGGCGCTTCGACGCGCCGACCGACGACCAGAGCGTCGCCATTCTCATTCCCGAAGCCACGCCCGATCACGTCAAAATCATCGCCTACAATCTCGACCGCGTTCCCGTCACCGCGCACATGACCGGCTGGGAAGTCGATCCCGGTGACTGGACGATGACGCAAGGCACACAAGCTGGTATCGGAAATGCGCCGCCCGCCGCGGACGCTCCGATCCAAAATCCTTTAACGCAAACCGTTGCGTTCGAGCGCAGCAAGTCCATCGCCATCACCTTCGCGCCGCGCACCACCACAGTCATCGAGCTCGCGCTCAAGACAAAGGGGACTCCGTATTGGTCGCGTCCGGATCTCGGAATCGATCCTGAAGACGTTAGAGTTGACGGCTCGAAGATGACGGTCACTGTTCACAGCGTCGGCTCCGTCGACGCACCAGCTTCAAAGGTCGTCCTGCGCGACAAAACCGGCAAGACCCTCGCTACAGCCGAAGTCCCCGCGTTGAAAGCGCCTCTCGACTTCACGCCGAAGACAGCTGAGGTTACGCTCGCCATTCCCTCGGGCGAGGCACTAAAGGGCGACACGGTCACTGTAGAATGCGGCGGCGATGTCCCGGAGATTACGCTGATGAACAACAGCGTCACGCTTAACTGATGCCGTCCCAAAGACCCGCAAAAGCTTGCCATCCTGAGCGGGGCCCGCCGCAGCGGGCGGAGTCGAAGGATCAGCGGTTGTTCTTGGAAATCGAAGCGATCCAATCGGCGATTGAAGTCTTTCAACTCCCCGGTTGGCCCAAAGTCCATCGTGCGTTTAGATCCCGCTCATTGTCACCGCGCTGGAACGCAAGCGATAATGCCTCCTGATAGAGGCAATGATGGCGGCTCTGAAATCGAATTCGATCTCCCTCTCTGCATCGCAAATCGCCGCAGAACCCGAACCGATCGCACGAAACCAGCCCGCTAACCGCCCGCGCCTCGAAGGGCTCACATCGTTGCGCTTTTTCGCGGCGTTTCACGTCGTTCTCTTCCACCTCTACGTCGAAGGTGTCCTCGCCGTCGGGCCATGGTGGTACAGAAACTTTGCTTCGATCGGCTACGTTGGAGTCAATTTCTTCTTCGTCCTCTCAGGCTTCATCCTTGTCTACACCTATGCGGTTACTGACTTCGTTCCGCGGCGATTCTGGCAGGCACGCTTTGCGCGAATCTATCCCGCATATCTCTTCTCCCTCGCCGTCACCGCACCGTTTTTCTTCTCTACAGCGAGGCACTTGAACCTTCCCTTCTTCGCGTGGAGCATGCAACACCTGCCACTCGCATCAATCCTCGCTCTCACCCTCCTTCAATCCTGGTTTCCGCAGGGCGCTCTTGCCTGGAACCCTGTCTGTTGGAGTCTTTCGGTTGAAGCCTTCCTTTATGCGCTGTTTCCATTCCTACTTAAGAGGACTAAGCCTCTTTCGCGCCGCCTCTTGCCGTTCTGGATCGCCGGAGTCTGGCTCATCAGTCTCGCGATGTCCGCAGCCTACATAGTCCTTCACCCCGATGGCGCCGCCAAGATCAACTCGACAGAAACGACTTTGTTTTGGAAGAACTTCCTGAGCTTCAATCCACTCGTTCGTCTGCCGGAGTTTGTTGTCGGCATGTTGACTTGCCGGCTGTTTCTAACGAGCGGGGCGAGCCGAAGGCTTGGTTCCATTTGCATTGTCGGCGGAGTTGCTGGACTTGTCCTGGTCACGATATTCGCCGACAAAATCCCGAACCCCGTGATCTCAACCGGGCTGCTCTCGCCCGCATTCGCAGCCATCATCTACGGAGTCGCATCGCAACCGCGATGGGCGCGATTCCTGTCCTTTGCTCCGCTCATATACCTTGGCGAGGCCAGCTACAGCCTCTACCTGCTGCATTCCTGGGTAATGTCGAATGTCCTGGAAGCTATGCCGGGCTTGCCGCTCGCAGTTCGAGTCGTACTTTGCGTGAGCGCGGCCATTGCCGCCTCGCTGCTCACGTACAAATTCATCGAGCAGCCGGCGCGAAAACTCCTTCGGCCGAAGCCGGCACGAACAAGCTGATTGCTGAAAGCTAACGGCTGATAGTTGAGAGTTAGACCCTCTTTCGCCGCTGGTGAGTCGACGGAATGTTCATGTCCTCGCGGTACTTTGCCACGGTCCTCCGCGTGAGTTGAATGCCCTGCGACTGCAGCATCGCAGCTAGCTGATCGTCGGTCAGCGGATGCCGCGCATCCTCGTCCTCGATGAATTTGCGCACTTTGCGCTTCAAAACCAGCAGCGGGGTGTCCGCGCCCTCCGGTCCGTTCGCGCCTTCTGAGAAGAAGAACCTCAGCTCCAGCACACCCTGCGGCGTGTGCGCGTATTTGTTGGCCACGGCGCGGCTCACCGTCGAGGGGTGAACCCCAATCTCCTCGGCCACTTCCTTGATCATCATTGGACGCAGCCCCTCTACGCCCTTGTCGAAGAACTCCTGCTGCCGCCGCACAATCACTTCACACGTCCGTAGAATCGTGCTCTTCCTCTGCGCGATGTTCCGCATCAGTTGCAGCGCCGAGCGGAACCTCTCTTTTACGTACTCCTTAACCTCCTTGTCGGTGTCCGCTGAGACAAGCATCCGCCGGTAGCGCTGGCTCAAACGCAGGCTGGGCAGGTCTTCTTCGTTCATGCTCACAACCCACTCGCCGCCGCGTTTCACGAAATACACGTCAGGTTCGATCAGCCGCGCCTGGTCCCGGTTGTACATTCGTCCCGGCCGCGGATCGAGCGTGCGGATAAACTCCACCGCTGCGTGCGCCTCTTCCGTGGTCACCTGCGCCGCTCGCGCGAGGTCTTTCACATCGCGCTTCTGCAATAGAGGCAAGTGGCGTTCCACAATCAGCTCAGCCACCTCCATTGCCCGTCGCCGCTCATCGATTTTGGCTTCAGCCTCGGCGCGGAAGCTGCCATGCGGGTCCGTTGCCGGCACCTCGTCCGCCTCCTCCGTCCCGCTTCCGTACAAATGGTCAAATTCTTGCTGCTGCGCCGCGATCTGGAGGGCCAGGCACTGCCGAAGATCGCTCGCCCCCACTCCCGCTGGATCCAGATGCCGCACCAGATCGAGCCCTCGCCGGATCAGATCGAGGGCCGCGGCCAGCTCCGCCGCATGGCCGTTGCTCGCCGCCACGTCGGCCGCTACACCACAGAAAGCAGCGGCGAGCTCCTCTTCGCTCGCCGCCAGATAACCATCCCCATCCAGATTGCCGACCACAAACTCCGCTGCCTCAAGGAGCTTTCGGTCCAGGCTCAGGGCTCCCAACTGCCACGCCAGGTGATCGGACAAAGTCGTAGGCTGGGAGAGAAAGTTTTCAAACGAGGGCTTGTCGCTGTCTTCGTATTCCGGTTGCGTGCGATAGCCGGGGTCGAGATACTCCTGGAAGTACGAGCCAAAATCGATCTCGTCGAAGACGTCCTTCTTGGCTGGCGCGGCCGCTTCCTCTGCCGGCCGCTCCAGCCGCTCCTCGCGGCCCGCGACATCATCCAGCATCGGAACTGTCTCGTCAATCTCTTCCAGGACGGGATTTTCCACCATCTCCGCATCGATCATCTCCTTGAGCTCGAGCTTGTTCAACGCAAGAACGCTCACCATCTGCATCAGGCCCGGCGTCAGCACCTGACGTTGCGCGACCTTCAAGCTCAGTTTTGGTTGCAGTAGCGGCATCGATGCGTCTCTTCCCGTTTTGGCTCAATGCGAGTGTAATCGTGCGTGATAAAGCTTAATCCAGAAACTGTCTCAGATCGAATCACCAATTCGCGTTATCGTCCCGAATTGGACTTCGGCCCATCTCGGAATCGTTAGAAGAAAACAATCCCGCGGCGCCCCCACTCGCCGTAGAACCCTCAGAATATGCCTGATTTAAGGGCGCGTCCAATTCCCTAATTGAGCGAGAATCCCTCGCCCAGGTAGATTCGCCGCACCTCGACGTCGTTGCCCAGCTCGTGCGGCGTCCCGGTGCGGAAGATCCTGCCCTCGGCAATGATGTACGCGCGGTCGGTTACGCTCAATGTCTCGCGCACGTTGTGGTCCGTTACCAGCACGCCAATCCCGCTGGCCTTCAGGTCAAAGATGATCTTCTGGAGCTCCAGCACGGCAATAGGATCGATTCCGCTGAACGGCTCGTCGAGCAGAATAAAACTTGGCTGGATGCACAGCGCCCGCGCAATCTCCACCCGCCGCCGCTCGCCGCCAGAAAGCGCATACCCCCGCGTGCCGCGGATGTGGCCCAGATTCAACTGGTTGATCAGCTTCTCCGCGCGCGTGCGCCGTTCCCGATTGCCCAGCGGCTGCGCTTCCAGCACCGCCAGGATATTCTCCTCCGCGGTCAGCTTGCGAAAAACCGAAGGCTCCTGGGGAAGATAGCTGATGCCGAAGTTCCGCGCTCGCAGGTACATCGGCACCCGCGTGATGTCAATCTCGTCCACCAGCACGCGCCCGCTTTCGGGCTGCACCAGTCCTACGATCATGTAAAAGCTGGTTGTCTTGCCGGCGCCGTTCGGCCCCAGCAAACCCACCACTTCGCCGCGAGAGATTCGCAGGTTAACGTCCCGTACAACCTGCCTCCGCTTGTAGCTCTTACCGATTCCCTCGGCAATCAATGTTTGCATGCGTCTCGCTAGCGCTTTGGCGCCTATTTTCCGTGCGCTTCTGGAGCGGTCGTTTTCGTTTCGGTCTCGCGGCCGCCGCCTTCGATTCTGACCCTATCATCGCGGCTATCGAAAATCAAAGCCTCGCCGGTCACGGTCCCGCGCTCAGGATCGCTCAGTTTCGGCGGCGCGCCGGCGCTGCCTGTCAGCACATATTCTCCGGTCGCGCCTGAGTACATAAGCTGCTCCCCTGTCCCGCGCCGGCCCTCGATCGTCAGCGCCACATGACCCGTTGCCTTCATGCGATCCACCTGCGCCTGCCCACCGCCGTTTGCGTCGTGATTTCCCGCCGGCATCAGCAGCAACTCAACCGCATCGGACGACGACGTCGCCGTTCCCGTCTCCGCAATCACCGCGCCGAGCGTGCCTCCGCGCATCACCGCCCTCCGCTCCGCATCGGAGTATTTGAGTTCCCCGCCACGCACGCGGATCACTGAAGCGGCGGGCGACGAGTTTCGGGAGTTTCCGCCTTGGTCCTGTATCTCAGCTTTCGTGCCGCCGTTGCCCGCACTCGGCGCGCTCAGCATCACCACTCGCACCGGCTCTGCCGGATCGCTGCTTCGCGCTACCAGCGTCTGCAGGTGCTGGTTCAGCAGGATCACCGGCCCACTCACGAAATTCGTTTCCTGCCACAGGCGTGCATGTCCGCGAAAGGTTACTTCGCCTGTGAATTGATTCAATTGAGCCTCCGTTGCGACCACGTGGGCTGGACCCTTGCCGCCGAGCGTCACTCCGCCCTCTCCCGAATCGCCGGCCACTGTCGCGCCTTGCCCACCCGCGCCCGGGTCCGCCCATGTCGCCTTCACATTGCCCCGCGCGAAAGCATCACCCGACTGCCGCGACACGTCCATTCGATCCGCCGTCAACTCCAGGCCGCCGTCTTGCACGCGCGGACTCATCGTCAAATGCAGCCACTCGCGCGTCCCCTCGTAGATGGCTTTACCTGACATCGCACGCAGCGGCGGCTGAGGCTGCGCACCTGGCTTCTGCAAAGGTTGCTCAAACAGCACTACATTCTCATCCAGCTCTGCCACCCGCAACCCGCCCGCGCCTCCGGCAGGCACGACGGCCAGGCTCCCGCGCACAGCTCCCAGGCTCCCTCGCTCCCTCGCTCCCTTGGTCTCTTGGTCCCTGCCTTCATCAAATTCCGCCTCCAGCCGGTCGCCTGTCGCAGTCTGCCGCGCCCCTGCCGCCGTCGTCTCGTCGATCTCCGCATGTCCCACGCCCCTTACCGCGCGCAGCACCGAACCCGCTCCGAAGATTCCCGTCACTTCATCCGCAGTCATCGTCGATGGAGTTGTCCTCGCGGAGCCGCGCTGGCTTTCACTCGTGATCGTCACGCCGCCCGAGCCGCGCATCGACTCCACTTCCAACTGTCCTTTGTCTGCGGGTCCCCGGCCTGCACCCTTTGCCACTCGAAAGTCGAGATCCACCACAGGTGAGCGCCACATCCGGCTCACGCGTAGCGCGCCATCTCCCGCAATTTGCCCCGCGCCCTCCACGCTCGTCTCTTCGCTCTTCATCTCTACGCCGCGCTCCAGGTGCGCGCTTTTCAGCTCGCCCTTCGCGCCAAACTCCAGCTCCGCCGTCGGCGATGTCCCGTGCACTATGCGGCCATCGTTTGCCGAGTCCATCGTCACACCGCCCTCCATGTGCCCATGAAGTGGCTCGCTGTGCCCGTCAAAATCCATCCACGCCACGGGCGCCGCCAGATGCCCGCCGTTTGCCGTCGCGACCGTAAATCCGCCCTTCGCGTCGAGGCGCTCCGCCGACCCATCGACGCGAAACAGAATCTTTGCTTCAGACGCGTCCGCCTGTCCACCGTGGTACTCGGCGTTTGCTTTCATGAGCATGCAAGTCTGCGCGCCGCGGTCCAGCTCCGCATGCTGCGCGTGAATCTTGACCTCATCCGCACCGCGATGCGTCGTCATCTCCACGGCCTGCTCCAGCGTCAGGTGCCCGCTCTGCGAGTCGTAGCTCGCGCCCGTCGCGCTGCCACTGCCCTCCGCAGTGGAGAAATCGACTTGCTGCGCCGTCGTCACCAGCCCCGAGTTCCGATCGAAGGTCACCCCGCTCGTCTTAACGTCAATCTGCCCAGCCGAGCCCGTCGCCGCGCCAACCTCGGCAATCACATGGCCTTTCGTTTTGCTCGCAGTCTCCATGGCTGCTTCTGTGCTTGCCGACGGCCGCGTCAGCAGCATCTCCACCGGTCCTTGCGCCATGGCCTTGCCTGTCTTCTGGTCGTACTCGAAAGTGTCACCGGAAATCCGGTCAATTTCTTTTCCGTCTTCTCCGAAAAGGTCGATCTGCACGTCGTGCAGCTCTACGAAGTCGCTTTTCAGCTCTACCTCTCTCGACGCATGAATCCGGTACTGCGAGTGTGCCCCAAACGCATGAACGTAGGTGTACCCATTGGCCTCCTGCACGATGTCCTTGGCCAGCCGATGCGGCAAATCATGCCGGTTCAGCACGTTCTTCAACTTCGCTCTCACCAGGAACACGCCCAGCGTGGCCAGCAACAGCACCGCCGCCACCAGCAATAGCGTCCGGATTCGCTCGATCGTCAACCGCACGCCTAGTTTTCCATTCCCAACCGTGCCGCGAGCCTCGTTGCCAGGCTCTCGCCCAACTCGCTCCACAGCAGGCGCGCCGTTGCGCCCGAGGCCTTCTCCACTCCCGCGGTCAGCTCCACCAATTGGCGCACATTCTCTTCCACGTGTCTCGCGCCCACCAGGTCCAGATCAGCGTCCTCCTCGAGGAATGGCGCATCGCTGCCAAAGTCGATCCGGATGTGCCCATCCTGTTCGTACGAACCCTCGTCGAACAACGGCCCATACCCCGTCACCCGCACCAGCCTTGGTCCACGCGCCCAACGACCCAAAACCGTGTCATTCTGAGCGGAGGGCGCCGCAGCGCCCGAAGTCGAAGAAAATGCATTTTCGTTTTTCGCAACGGAAACTCCGCTCGGCCCCGTCTCGAGTTCCCACAAATTCCACCCAATCTGGAACTCGTATGCGTAGTCCTCGTGCATCAGTTCCGCCGCCTCTTCCACCGCTAGCCGCGGATCCGCGCCCGGCACCTGGCCCGGTTCAACCAAGCCCGCCATCCGCCCATAAATCCGCTCAAAGATCGGCGTCTCGTTCCAGCTCACCGGCCACACCGTTGCTGAATAAACCTTCGCCTCGCCCCCATGCGAAGCAAAGGCGCCCAGCACCGCAGTCAGCTTGTCGGGGAGCGCTTCCAGGCGCAGGTTCGGGTACCACAGGCTCAAATAAAGCGTGTCCGCCATCTGTATTGATTTTAGACGCGCTGCCTGTAGCTACTGGGCCGCCGCAAGCTCCGCGCCTCCCGCAATGTAGACTTTTTGTCATGCGAAAACATGCCTTCCGGTTCATTCTTGCGCTCTTGGTCTCTTTCGCGGCCTTTACGGTCGGAAGGGCGCAGCAGCCTGCGCCCGCGCCGCAGGCCGTGTCTGATGCCCAGCAGCAGCTCGCTGACTTGGGAGCCTGCCAACTGGAGAATGGCCAGCAAATCACCGGATGCCGGCTCGGTTACCGGACATTTGGCAAGCTTAACGCCGACCGTTCGAACGCCGTGCTCTTTCCCTCATATTTTTCCGGCACCAGCTCCAGCCTGGCCGGATTTGTGGGCGCGGGCGAGCTCGTTGATCCGTCGAAATATTTCGTCATCGCGGTCGATGCATTCGGTGACGGCGTTTCCTCATCCCCTTCGAACTCCACTTCGCAGCCGGGTCCGCTCTTTCCCGCCTTTACCACGCGCGACATGGTCACCGCCGAATACCGCCTCGCCACGGAGACGCTCGGTCTCAAGCATCTGCGCGCAGTCATGGGCGTCTCCATGGGCGGCATGCAGACATTCGAATGGATGGTGGACTACCCCACGTTCATGGACGTGGCGATTCCCATCGTCGGTTCACCGCGCCTCACCGGCTACGATCTGCTTCTCTGGCATGCGGAGGAGGATGCGCTCCGTTCCGATCCCGCTTGGCAAAACGGCCACTATACCCAGCGACCGCCCATGGGCTTGGTTGATGCAATCCACACCATGCACCTGACCACTCCGGCCAACTACGCCCGCGAGCATCCGCCCGAGAAGTTTGCCGCCGATTATGCTGCCTACTACTCGAATGGCATTCTTCCCTTCGACGCCAATGACTGGCTGTCGCAACTGGAAGCAATGATCCATCACGACGTCGCCCGCGGCGGCTCAATGTCCGGCGCTTCGATGCCCACCGACTCGTTGAACGATGCGGAAAACCGCGTCAAGGCGCGCGTGCTCGTCGTGGTCGCCGCGCAGGACCACATGGTCAATCCGTTGCCGGCTGAGGACTTTGCCAAGGCCATCGGCGCCAGGGTCTTTGTCCTCGATTCCGACTATGGCCACATCTCGTTCGCCTACGAAACGGATAAGTTGGGACCGGTTGTGCGCGCGTTTCTGGATGGGCAGTAGGGCCGAGAGATGAAGGCGGAGAGCCGTCAGCTTAGCTCTCTACGCCGTCACAATTTCGCTGAAGTCCGCAATCGACGAAAAATTACGCACAACTTCGGCGATCAATCCAAGGTTGGCGCTGCGAACCGCCTCATCGGCGTCGAGCACCATCACTTTATCGAAGAACTGGTCAATCGTCGGCCGCAGCGTCGCAATCAACACCAGAGCCTCGCCGTAATTCCGCTGCTCGCGGAGCTTGGCAATCTGCGGCGCAATCTCTTTTGACCGGTCCCAGAGGTCAATCCCCTCCAGTGCGAGTTTGCCGATCTTCCGCGGATCAGAACTGAAGCCCTTTTCCTCAGCCTGCTTCAAAATGTTCTTGATACGTTTGCATGCGGCCGATACGGCGGCGAAATCCGCCGAGCCGCGTACCGAAGTCAGTGCCTCGGCGCGCGCAATCGCGTCGCGCACATCGTCCGCGCCCGCCGCCAGCACTGCGTTCACCACGTCGTACGCAAAGCCGCGCACGTCTTTCAAATAAAAATGCAGCCGCTCGCGAAAAAACTCGGCGACCTGCGCTTTGCCGGCATCGCTCACGCCGCTCGCATTCACCACGTTGCTCAACGTCAGTGGCAACTCTGACTCAGCCAGAATCTTCACGACCGAGTTCGCTGCCCGGCGCAGCGCAAACGGGTCTTTCGATCCTGTCGGCGCATTGCCGATCCCGAACATCGCCACAATCGTCTGAACGCGATCAGCGATTCCTAACAACTGCCCTTCCACCGATACCGGAATCGGGTCTTCAATCGAAGCCGGCGTGTACTGGTCGTAGATGGCGCGCGCAATTGGCTCACTTAGCCCCTGCGCCCGCGCATACAGTCCGCCAATTACGCCCTGCAGCTCGGTGAATTCTTTGACCAGTTCAGTGGTGAGATCGGTCTTTGCCAGTTCGACCGCTTTGAACAGCGCCGCCTCGTCGAACGGAGCGTTCACGCCCTTCAGGATCGTGGCCAGCGCATTCGCGACCGCCAGGTTCTGTTCTGTCTTCCAGTAGTAGCTGCCCAGTTCCTTCTGGAAGGTCACGTTCTTCAGGCTCTCCATGCGCTTGGCCAGCGGCGTCTTCTGATCCATATCCCAGAAGAATCGAGCATCCTTGAATCGCGCTCGCAGTACACGTGCATTGCCGTGCCGTATGATCGCCGCGCCCTCATCATCCGCCTGCGTGTTCAGCACCGCCACAAAGTCCGGCGCCAGCTTGCCCTGCGCATCTTCCACCGCGAAGTATTTCTGGTGGTCGCGCATCACCGTCACCAGAACCTCTTCCGGCAATTCCAGGTACTCGCGCTCAAACTCGCCCAGGATCACCGACGGCCACTCGGTCAAGTGCGTCACCGTATCGACCAGCGCTTCGTCCTCGCGCCAGCGTGCGCCATCCACCTTGCGCGTCGCCGCGTCCAGCGCCTTGCGGATCGTCTGCCGGCGTTCGGCCACATCGACCACAACGAACGCCGCGCGCAACGCCTCGGGATAACTCTTGGCCCCTTCGATCACGACCGGCGCCTCACCAAAGAGCACCCGATGTCCACGGCTCGAATTGCCTGCCGCAATTCCCGCAATCTCCAGTGGAACGACTTCGGCGTCCAGCATTGCCACGACCCAGCGCACCGGCCGCACAAACCGCTCCGGCTTCGCCGCGCGCCAGTACATGTTCTTGGCCCAGTAGATCGCCAGCACTTCTTTCGGCAGCTCCGCAGTCAAAATCTCCGCCGCCGTCCTCCCGATCAGCTTCACCGTCGCGCCAACGTACTCGCCCTTCGACGTCTCTATTTTCTTGATTTCCGCAACGGCAATGCCAGCCTTTTTCGCAAAGGCTTCGGCTGCCGCCGTTGGCGCGCCATCTTTGAAGGCGATCTTCCACGACGGGCCCATGACCACTTTTTCGTTGTCGGCCTGCTTGGCTTCGACTCCTTCTGCCAGCACCGCCGACCGCCGCGGCGTCGAGAAGGTCGTGACCTTCGCGTTCTCAGCGACCAGCCGCTCACGCTTCAGCAGTTCGCCTACGCGCTTGCCCAGCTCGGCCTCGGCCGCGGCAATCATCCGCGCCGGAACCTCTTCGAGCCCGATTTCTAGCAAAAAATCCGCCATGCCTGCTCTTCTTTTCGCTAACTTGCTGACTCGTCCGCCGCGGCGGACTGACCCGCTTCCTGCTGCATCACCCACGCCTTCGCCACGCCCACCGCCAACGCGCGAATCCGCCCAATCACACCCACGCGCTCCGTCACACTGATCGCGCCCCGGGCATCGAGCAAATTAAAAAGATTTGAGCACTTCAGCGCCAGCTCGTACGTCGCCAGCAGCGGAAATCTTTTCTTTTCCTTTGCGCTGGCATTTTCGTCTGTCAACAAGGCACTTGCCTTTTCGAGCAGCGCCTGCGCCTCCGCCTCATAGCTATTGAAGTGCTCCCAAAGCCTGGCCACATCGGCCATCTCGAAGTTGTACACGGAAAACTGCAGCTCCTCGGCCAGCCGCACATCGCCGTAGGTCACTACAGCGCCCGTACCGGGATCGCGCGCCCACACAATGTCGTAGATCGAATCGACGTCCTGCAAAAACGCCGCGATGCGCTCCATGCCGTACGTTAACTCTGCGCAAATCGGGTCGAGATCCATCCCCCCGCACTGCTGGAAATACGTGAACTGCGTAATCTCCAGTCCATCCAGCATTACCTGCCAGCCCACGCCCCACGCGCCTCCCGCCGGCCACTCCCAGTTGTCCTCTTCGAACTTCAGGTCGTGGTGCTTCAGGTCGATCCCCATCGCCTCCAGCGATTCCAGATACAGCTCCTGCACGTTCACCGGCGGCGGCTTCAGGATCAGCTGAAACTGCGTGTGCTTGTACAGCCGGTTGGGATTCTCGCCGTACCGCCCGTCGGCCGGCCGCCGCGAAGGCTGCGCGTAACCCACCTTGTAGGGCTTCGGCCCCAGCACGCGCAAAAACGTCTCAGGGCACATTGTCCCCGCGCCCACTTCCAAGTCATAGGGCTGCTGGAGCACGCATCCGCGCTCCGCCCAAAACGCCTGCAGGCGGAACAAAAGATCCTGAAAGGTTAGCGATGTGGGCTTTACGCGCGCTTCGGGCTGGGCAACGGGCACAGGCAGCTCTCTCTCATCGGGACTCTTTCGGATTTTATCAGCCAGGGTGAATTCAAAAGGCGCGCTGGTCATCCTTCGCATTACTTTGGAGATGAGCCCTGGAACAAAGGGCGAGTCTGTTCCAGCCCAACCCTTCACCCACCCAGCCTCGCGATCGCCTCGGCTGTCTTCAGCTTCCGTTCCAGATGCCGCTCCAGTGTCTGCAGCGTGAAACGCCGCAGATCCTGCCCACGCTTCCGCGGCCACGCCTCGCCCGCAAAACTGGATGCCGGCGCCCGCAGCATCCGCTGCGCCAGTTGCCACGAGTCGGCGGAGAGCGAGCTCCCCGACCCATTTGCATGCAGCCCGCAGAGCAATCCGTCGGCATACGCGTTGAAGCGCACCTCGCCCCCGCCAAGCGCCTCTCCGCACACCATGCAGTGACCGATGTCCGGCAGCAGGCCCATCAGGCGCGTCATCCACAACGAGAAATACGTCAGCGCCATCCAAGGTCCTGAGAATTGGGGTCCTGAGGATTGGGGCTGCACCGTCTCCGCCTTCACGGCGCTCGTATGCTCCAGCACACTGGCCAGCAAACGAAACACAGTCGCCTGTGGATCGCGCTCCGGCAGCGCCTCGTCAATCACCTCGGCATAAAAGCTCAGTACCGCCATGCGCGCCTGGTCCACCGGCGCCGACAAGGGTGATCGCAGAATCTCCAGTTGATCGAGCCTCACTAATTCTTGCCGCGGCCGCTCGGCAAACCACGCCCGCGCCACCGTCATCGGCTCCAGCGCCCCGCCAAACCGCTTGCGGCTCTTAAGCGCCGCCTTGGCCATGCCCTTCAGCCGGCCGTAATCGCGTGTAAAAAAGCTCACCAGCAGGTCGGACTCATGCACCGGCCAGGTGCGCAGAACCACCGCCTCTGAAGTGAGCACGCTCATGCATCCCCATCATCGCACCGCGGCGGCACAGCGCCCACAGACACAAACGCGCATTCCGCCGGGCGGAATGCGCGTTGTCTGCGGCTCCTGCCGCTCAATTCTTTTCAGCCGCTACCGGCCAAAGTGCGCGGCGTTCTTCTCGGTAAAGTGGGCCCACTTCTCTGGCAGGTCGTCCTGCGCAAAGATGGCCGACACCGGGCACACCGGTACGCACGCACCGCAGTCGATACACTCGACGGGGTCGATGAAAAGCTGATCGGCTTCGGCATGACCGGCTTCATCTTTCTTGGGGTGGATGCAATCGACGGGACAGGCGTCCACACAGGCGGTGTCCTTGGTGC
>Ga0187871_10002614_pt1 | contig 14522 bp, 13 predicted proteins | sample June2016WEW_16_1_FD_132988 | JGI IMG/M metagenome (GOLD analysis project Ga0187871, IMG submission 132988) | Peatland microbial communities from SPRUCE experiment site at the Marcell Experimental Forest, Minnesota, USA - June2016WEW_16_10 | ecosystem: Environmental > Terrestrial > Soil >... | reverse complement strand
CGATCTCGATGAACTCTTACGGGCGGTCGGGATCAAGGTCGCCGCCTGACCTTTGCGTAACGGGAACAAAATTCTCGTTGCGCGCCGCATAACGGGCTAAAGTACACTGCTGGGGCGGTCGATAGAGTGAATGGTGACGCCTTGGATCTAGAGTTTCTGCAGGATTACCTGATCGAATCGCGAGAACTACTGGCAAAGGCCCAGCGTGACATTCTGAGCCTTGAAGCAGATCCCGGCAACGAGGAAATGCTCGCATCGATCTTCCGCGCCTTTCACACCGTGAAAGGCGGAGCAGGCTTTCTGGACGCGAAACACGTGGTGAGTTGGGCTCACGATCTCGAAAACCTACTGGACAAGCTGCGCTCGCATAACCTGCCGGTAACTTCTGCCCGCATCGACGCCATCCTAAGCGCAACCGATGTCCTAAGTGCCATGCTTCAGACACTTGCGGACGAAGAGTATCCCGGTGCCGGCCCGTCGGAGCTGGGTCATACCATCAAAATGCTCGCCGGACCGGAATCTCAGAGTGGCGGCTCTCTCGCCGCGCTCGCATCGGCGATGACCGGCAAAAAGGCCGCACCGGTTATAGAGGCTCCTGTCGCTGCTGTAGAAGCGGCGGCGGCCACGTCCGCTCAGCCACCCTCGGCACCCGCCGAAACGAGCGTTCCCGTAGTGGATACCGAGTCATCCGGTCATGCGTCTCCTGCCCGATCGGCTTCCAGGAGTACTGAAGCGATCGAGGGCTCGCTACGCGTGGAGGCGGGCCGGCTGGACGCGGTGATGAATCAGGTTGGAGAACTCGTTTTGCTGAGAAACCGTCTCACTTCCGCGGTAGGAGGGCTGGAGAAGGAAGACGAAAACATGTCCCGGATCGCGCGGGAGATGGACTTGAGGGTGAGCGATATCCAGCGTACAGTGATGCGTTTGCGCATGCAGCCGTGCAGGCGCCTGTTCCAGCAGTTGCCCCGCGTGGTGCGCGACCTTGCCCGTCAGCTAGGCAAGGAGGTCAAGCTGGAAATCGCGGGCGAGGATGTGGAAATCGATAAGACGGTCGTGGACACGCTTTCGGCGCCGATGACGCATCTGGTGCGCAACAGCCTCGACCATGGCATCGAGTTGCCGGAAGTTCGGAAGAGCGCGAACAAACCCGCGGCCGCACTACTCAAAATTGCGGCGGTGCATTTGGGCGACAAGGTGCGGATCGAGGTTTCCGATGACGGTAAGGGAATCGATCGCCGGCTGATCGTGCAGAAGGCCATCGAGAAACAAGTAATCACGCAGGAACAAGCGGCCCGGCTTTCCGAGCAGGAGGCGCTTGAGTTGATTTTTCGTCCCGGCTTCTCCACCAAGGACCAGGCGACGGATCTCTCCGGCCGCGGCGTGGGCATGGACGTGGTCAAGGAAACGACGAGCAAGCTACGGGGCCGCCTCTCGATCGACACGACTGCAGGACAGGGCACACGTATCGCGATGGAGTTTCCGCTCACGCTGGCCGTGCTACCCGTACTCTATCTGCGAGTTCGCCAGGACGTCTATGCGCTGCCCATTTCAGCTATCGATAGCTTAACGGACATTGAAACGCACCGGGTACACCGGTTTGCGGGTCGCGTGACCTACCGCGTGGATGGCATGCAAACGGTGCCGGTGGCGGACCTGGGTGAGATCTTGCAGGGGCGGCCGCTACGTCCCGGGCGCGAGAGTGTCGAGGGCGTATTGACGGAACGCGGCCTGTTTGTCGTCTCCGAGGTCTTGGGCAATGAGGATTCGGTAGTCAAGCCCATCGATTTTCTCGCGGGTCCCAATTTGTATCAGGGGGCCACGATCTCCGGGCGCGGCAATGTCGTTCTGATTTTAGATGCGACTGCGCTGGGCGCGGCCGCCGCCGCTCTCGAAGGAGCGTATTGATGGATATTCAACGCATTATGCGGATCATGGATGCGTCCTCCGGTACGCGGCGCATCATAGAACGCTCGTTGCATGAGATCGATCGTCGCGCTCTGAATGCAATGGTTCTGGTCAAGCGGCACGGGAACAAGCTGGCGGGCTATGGGGTGGTGGCGCAGGCGTTCCGGGAGCAGGCTGGGCACCTGAAAAATGCGGCGGCCCCACTGCAGCAATCGATCGCGCCGCTCATTCGAGTGCAGATGCGCGTTTTGCAGTACGCCCGCTTTACCGAGATGTTCCGCCGCACGGCGGAACTGGCGAACGCGGACCGCCGTGCGAGTGCATTTCTGTCACAAGGCGAAGTAAACTGGCGGCGCAGTACCGAATCGGAAGAAGCCGAGGGCGTAGCGATTCTGCGCCACTTAGTGGAGACCGTTACCAGGCTGCAGGAGGGTATCACGGAACAGGAGTACGTCGTAACCAACGGCCGGATCGAGGCAGCGCTCTCGGAACAGAGCGGCGCGCCGCTGATGCGAGTCTCGCACGAAATGGGCGTGGCGGTCGCCAAGGTTAGAGACGCGATCTGGAGATATCGCGCTGAATTGGAGGAGGTACTGCATGAAAGCAGCGCCGGTATTTGAAGTAGGAAACCACCGTTGGTGGGTGTTGTACGACCAGGAAGAGCGCCGGGTCATCGATTCCAACGTGTATATCGTGGAATCGAACGGACAGAGCGCACTTCTGGACCCTGGCGGTTTCGAAATCTTTCCGCAAGTCCTCGCGGCCGTAGCTGAAGTGGTGCCGCCAACGTCGGTGGCCAAGGCATTTGTCTCGCACCAGGATCCGGATATTGCCTCCAGTCTTCCCTTGTGGAACGCGTGCAATGGCAAGCTGCAATGGCACATACCCAGCCTGTGGGAAGGATTTATCCGGCACTATGGAGCGCTGGACGCGGATCTGATCGGCACGCCGGATGAAGGCGGGGAAATGGTTGTCGGCGGTCACAAGCTGGAACTCATACCGGCGCACTATTTGCACGCCTCCGCAAACTTTCATCTTTATGATCCGGAGGCGAAGGTCTTCTTCAGCGGCGATGTAGGAACTGCGCTTTTGCCAGCCAGCCACAGTATCTGGGTAGGCGGCCATCAGGGAGCGGATTCCGCCAGGGACTTTGACGAGCATATTCAGCACGCCGTCTTCTTTCACCAGCGATGGATGCCGTCAAACGCCGCTAAAAAGGACTGGATCAACCGTGTTCGCGAGTTGGAAATCGATTACCTCTGTCCTCAGCACGGCGCGATTTATGCAGGCAAGAATGTGGGAAGTTTCCTGGACTGGTTCGACGGCCTGACCGTCGGAACCGTAATTTCCCGTTAAAAGGAGTTTCTCAATGGCTGGCATGGTCATCCCCAATCGGCGTAGGGCCAACAACGATACGATTCTGCAAGCAAAGGCGAAGCCTTTGAAAGCGGCGCCTCCTCTCCGGAGCGGTTTGAGCGCAGCCTCGCGGGCTCGCGGCCGTCAGGAGCCCGCAACAACTGCCGCCCGGGGGCGGCGCGAAGCGGACTCCGACCGGGCGCGCCTCCTGGAGTATGCACGGCTGCTGCTGGAGCCGCTCGCGAGCCTCGAAATGTTGTGCGATGCCGACGAAAATATGGAGAATTCCGTTTTCTATATGAACCGGGCCGCGCTGGAGGCCATGAGCCTGAATCACGGCCGGCTCAATCCTCTCCTCAGAGGGGCGGACGTGCGAAAGGCATCCGGCTGCTCGATCCATCAGTTTCATAGAGATCCGGACCGCATTCGCAACATCTTGCGCACTCTGATTGAAGACCCGTCGCGCGGACACCATACAGATTTGCAACTTGGCGGTGTGACATTCACGTTGAACTTCACCGCTGTCTGCAATCGGGCCGGGAAGGCGATTGCATTCCATGCCTCGTGGCGCAACATCAGTGACGGGAAACTTGCCGAGCAAGTGATCGCGAGTATGAGCAAGGCCGCGGCGGAGCATGCCGAATCGTTGATGGGGCTGGCCGGGGAGACCGATCGCTCCATGAAGGCTGTGGCAGGCAAGCTGAATGGGCTTGCCCAGTCGGTTGCGGACAGCCGCAAAGCTTCCAAGGGATTGATTGCGCAGGTCGGCGCGATAGGACGAATCGCGCAGACGATTCGGGAGATCGCCTACCAGACCAACCTGCTCGCATTAAACGCCGCCATCGAGGCGGCGCGGGCCGGAGAACACGGCCGCGGTTTTGCCGTGGTTGCCGATGAAGTTCGCAATCTGTCTAAGCGTGTGCAGAAGGCCACGGAGGAAGTGCAAAGTAACATTCTCGACATTGACGGCTCAGCCAGATCCATCGAAAAGACCAGCACCTCGGCCGAACAGACTGCGCACGGCGCGGAATCGGTCACACTTTCGCTGGGCGAGCGGGTTCAGACGCTTCACAACATGGTGGCGGTCATGAACATCGAATCGGCAAAGAACGATATCAAGATTTTCGTTCGCAACACCCTGGCCGGGATTGCCCAGCCGGCAGGCTCCCGAGCTTCGGCCGAGTTGCCCGATCATCGCCAATCCGGTTTCGGCCGTTGGTATGAGGGTGCGGGCAAAGAGCCGTTTGGACAGGACGCCGCCTTTCAGGAGATCGCGAATCCTTACGCCAGCCTCTATACCACCGCCCGTGGAATCCGCATGGCGGTGCAGTCGGGGGACCGGGACGAAGCTCTGCGCCAAGGGTCGGATCTGTCGCGCATTGAGCAGGAATTGTTGAGCAAGCTGGATGAACTGAGTACCGTGATCGGTCAAAAGCAGGATTGAGGAGCCGCTCCATGAGTGATGTAATGCGTGAAGTAGACGAGCGTTCGAAATTAGCGGGCACAAACAAATTCGAACTGCTGATCTTCCGGCTGGGCGAGGACCCGAACTCGAGCACGCGAGAGGCCTTCGGCATGAACGTCTTCAAAGTGCGGGAGGCGCTGATCATGCCCTCGATCACGCCGATGCCGGGATCGCCCAAGCATGTTTTGGGCGTGGCCAACATCCGCGGCCAGATCATCCCGGTGATCGATTTACCCTCCGTGGTGGGTTGCACGCCCGCGGCGCGCAACATTCTCCTCGTGACCGAATACGAACGCTCGGTCCAAGGATTCGCCGTGGAGGAAGTCGAAGAGATCGTGCGCCTGGAGTGGAATCGGGTGGTTTCCGCCGAGAAGTCCGCGGGTGGTGCGCTGGTAACCAGCCTGGCTCGGCTGGACGACAACGAGGAGAGCGCCCGCCTGGCTCTGATCCTGGACGTGGAATCGATTCTGCGAGAAACCCTGCCGTCCCGCTTCAACAGCGGCGAGGAAATGGGTAATGTGCCGTCCATACAAATTCCCCACGGCTCAAAGGTCGTCTATGCCGACGATTCGAGCGCTGCGCGCCGGCAGATCGAGTCGGTTCTGACCAAGTGCAAGCTTCCCTTTGTGGGCGCGAAGACGGGCAAAGAGGCGTGGGACCATCTAAAGGGAATGGCGCAAGAGGCCAGGAGTGCAGGATTGCCCATCAGGGAGAAAGTCGCGTTGCTGCTGACAGACCTGGAGATGCCGGAGATGGATGGGTTTACACTGACGCGGCACTTGAAGGAAGATGATTTGCTGAAGGGTGTTCCGGTGGTGATTCATTCCTCTCTGTCTGGTTCGGCCAACGAATCGCATGCGAAGCGAGTGGGAGCGGATGGCTTCGTAGCGAAGTTCGTTCCCGATGAACTTGCTCGCGAGATTGTGAAAGCTCTGTCGCTACAAGCGGCCTAATAGGGCTGGCGGTAGGTAGCACGGGTTATTGCAGCACGAGTTGGAATGCAGTCCCGTAGTCCAGGATTTTGCCGAACAACGTCGTGGTCTCAACCGTGATCCCGTATAGATTGCCGTCCGGCCCGAAGGCAATCGGACTCGGCCCCGCGCTGTCCGCGGTTCCCGTAAATGAATAAAGGATCACCTCCGTCCACGTGGCGCCCAGGGCGGCGGGCGGAACCAACTTGAAGATGGTCCCGTAGCCGCCGGCAGTGCCGCCGGAGCCCGTGGTTCCATAGAGAGCGCCGTCCGGCCCAAACACCGGCACGGCCCCAGGTTCGATGCCGTCTCCGGTCCCATAAGTAAAAGTGTGCAAGGTCGTTTCCGTCCAGGGCCCGCCGGCGGTGGCTGGAGGAGCGAGCTCAAAGATCACACCGCATTCCGGCGGGCAAACCCGCCCATACTGTGCGGTGCCGCCGTAAAGAGAGCCGTGCGGACCCATGACAACGCCCGTCGGAAACTGATCACCCGTATCTGTTCCAAACGCGTGTAGGACCGTCTCGGTCCAGCTCCCCCCGGATGCGTCCGGCGGCGACAGTTGAAAAATCGTGCCATAACCTGTCCCGCCCTCTTCCGTCGCCCCGTAAAGCGAGCCGTCGCTGCCAATCGCCAGGGCGCCCTGCGGGGCCTCCCCGTCTCCGGAATAGGCGCCAAAGTTATAAAGGATGTCTTCGGTCCACGCGCCTCCGGGGGATGAGGAAGGCACCAGCCGGTAAACGACACCCGCATTGTAGGCGCCACCCTGGCGAGTGGTCCCATACAGGACTTTTTCTTGCCCGAATACCGGTGGTCCATTGGGATACTGGCCGTCCGTAGTTCCTGCGCCAAATACGTGGAGAATCTGCTCGCGCCAGCGTCCACCTTGCGGCGGAGGAGGCTCCAGTGCGAAGACCTCGCCGGGTCCGGCGGTTCTGTTCGGTTGTGCGGTTCCGTAGATCACTCCATCCGGCCCCAGCGTGATCCCGTTAACCCAAAGCCCCCCGGTTGAAGGACCCTCCGTCGTGGTGAACTCATGCAGGACAGCGGGCGCCCACATTCCCCCGGATACCGCGGGCGGAGTGAGTTTGAATGCGGCGCCGTTCTTGTACCCGGCACCGCGCAGCGTGACGCCGTAGAACTCCCCATTTGGCCCGATGGCAACTCCGCCGGGAAAGTAGCCGATGTTGTTTGGGCCGAAGATGTATAGGGTGTTGAGCGTCTGGCCGTTAAGTGCAGTACACAAGGTCAGGGCTGCCAAGAGTGTTTTCATGCTGTCCCTCTTTCCGCGTAACGGGAGTTTCCATTATGGACCCTCGGAACGTAGAAATTTATGGCGGATTATGGGTTGATAATAGTGACGATGAAACTTCGTTTATCGACATACGTGCGGCTCACGGTGTTGCTGGCGGCGTCCCCTGCCGCGGCGCCGCTATCTTCGCAAGTATCGCGGCCCCAGGCGTTTGCGCGGACACTGGAATGTGCGAAGAGCGATTGTTCCCTGCTCGAAGGCGCGCCGCAGACCGCGGGCATGCGCAGCGGCTTTGTCCGCCTGAATCCCGGTGAGACGGTGGGCTGGCACACCACCGGGCAGCATGAAGAGGCGCTGGTGATTATGAGCGGGGCGGGCGCGGCCTTGATCGAAGAGCAGCCGCAGCATGACTTCATCGCTCCGGCCCTGGTTTACATTCCACCGGCCACCCGGCACAACGTTTCGAACACTGGAAAAAGCATCCTCGAATACGTCTACGTGGTGGCGCCGGCAAAGGCCAATCCGTGACGCCCACCGGTTAATATAGTGGTGGGTAGGGGACGTTATGAGATCTGTAGCGGTAGTCGGCATCGGGAAAACGCCATTTGGAGTATTTCCGGGCCGCGACCTGCGTTCGCTCGCCGTGGAAGCTGGTGAAAAATGCCTGAAGAACGGGCATATCTCTCCCTCGCAAGTGGACGCGTTTTTCCTGGGCAACTTCGCCGGGCCATCGTTTGCCGGCCAGAATCACCTGGCGCCGTATGTTTCCACCGCGCTGGGTATCGATGGGGTGCCGTCCACCCGCGTGGAGGCGGCCTGCGCCTCAAGCGGCTCGGCCTTTTTTCATGCATACACCGGCATCGCCAGCGGGGTCTATGACATCGTGATGGTGGTGGGAGCGGAGAAGATGACCTCGCAGCCTACGCCAAGGGTGACCGAAATCCTGGCGGGGGCGGGCGATTGCGCGGGAGAAATCAAGGCCGGTTCCACATTCGCTTCGCTATTCGCCATGATCGCGCGGCGGCACATGTACCAGTTCGGCACCACGCGCGAACAGCTTGCCGCCGTGGCCGTGAAGAACCACGCTAACGGCGCGCTGAATCCCGATGCGCAGATGCGCAAGGCGATTACGATGGAGCAGGCCATGAATGGCAAACCCATCGCCGATCCGCTGAACCTGTACGATTGTTCGTTGATCAGCGACGGCGCAGCGGCGGTGCTGCTGGTGGCCGCGGAGCGCGCCGGCGAGTTCAGCGATAAGCCTGTCCGTGTGCTGGGCATCTCGCAGGCCTCCGATTTCGTGGCGCTCGATCAGAAGCCGGACATCACTACCTTCCCGGCCGTGCGTCGCGCATCCCAAAAGGCCTACCAGATGGCGGGCGTGGGACCGGCCGATATCCAACTCGCGGAACTGCACGACTGTTTCACCATTGCCGAGATCATCGCCATCGAAGACTTGGGATTCGCGGCGCGCGGCGAAGGCGGACCGTTTACCCTGGCTGGACATACGGCGCGCACGGGCGATAAGCCGATCAATACCAGCGGCGGGTTGAAATCGAAGGGGCATCCGGTGGGCGCGACGGGTGTGGCGCAGATCTGCGACCTGGTGCTGCAAATGCGCTGCGAAGCCGGAGAGCGGCAGGTGCCGCGGCATTCGCTGGGCCTGGCGCAGAATTTGGGCGGTTCGGGCGCCACCTGCGTGGTGACCATTCTAGGGACAGTATGAACGACGCGACTGGAACCATTTATACGGAAACCGTGATCTACTCCGCGACCGACGCCTTCGCCGCGGATGTGCCCTACCAGACAGCCATCGTGACGCTGGACGCGGGCGGCCGCGTGACGGGGCGCGTGCTGGGCGAGCGAGTGCGGATCGACGACCGGGTATCGCGCGTCGAATTCCGCGATGGCGTGCCGTTTTTCAGGAAGATGGCATGAAGCTGGCCGAACGGATGCAGCATGTCGCGGTGGAATCCGCGTTCGAGGTGCTGGTGCGCGCGCGGGCGCTGGAGGCGCAAGGTCGCGACATCATCCACCTGGAAATCGGAGAGCCGGACTTTCCCACGCCGGCGCACATCGTGGAGGCGGGCAAGCGGGCACTCGACGAAGGCTGGACGCGGTACGGTCCGCCGCAGGGTTTTCCCGAGCTGCGTGAAGCCGTTGCGGAAGACGTGTCGCGGCGGCGCGGGATCCACGTCGGGCCGGAGCATGTGTCCATCGTGCCGGGCGCCAAGCCCATGATCTTCTTCCCGATGCTGGCGCTGCTGGAGCCGGGCGACGAGGTGATCTACCCCGATCCCGGGTTCCCCATCTACGAATCGATGATCCGGACGCTGGGCGCCACGCCGGTGCCCATGCCGCTGGTGGAGAGCCGGGGATTTTCGTTCGATTTGAACCTGCTGCAGGACAAGCTCGGCGATCGGACCAAGATGGTGGTGATGAATTCGCCGCAGAATCCCACGGGTGGCATGATTCCGGAAGACGACATGCGCGCCATCGCGGACCTGCTGCGGGACCGCGACCTGATCGTGCTGGCCGATGAAATATATTCGCGGATTTATTACGACGATCCGCCGGTTTCGATTGCGCGCTATCCAGGCATGCTGGAGAAGACCATTATCCTCGACGGCTTTTCGAAGACCTTTGCCATGACCGGATGGCGCATGGGCTACGGGGTGATGCCTACCTGGCTGGTGGAAGCGGTGAATAAGCTGATGGTGAATTCCTGTTCGTGTGTGGCAAGTTTCACGCAGCGGGCGGGGATCGCGGCGCTGCGCGGCCCGCAGGAGCCGGTGGAGCGGATGGTGGCCGAATTCCGGCGGCGGCGCGATGCCATCTGCCAGGGGCTGAACCGGATTCCCGGTTTCCGTTGTACGGTCCCGGGGGGCGCGTTTTATGCGTACGCCAACGTCGGGCAAACGGGCATTCCGTCGAAACAGATGGCCGATCTTCTGCTGGAAGAGGCGGGCGTGGCGAGCCTGAATGGCGGGGCGTTCGGCGATCATGGTGAAGGTTTTATCCGGTTCAGTTACGCGAATTCGCTGCCGAATCTGATGGAGGCGGTGGCACGTATCGAGAAGGCGTCGGTGCGGTGGGCGGCGGCCGCGGTGCGGGCCTAGGCGTTAAGGAGCGAATCGATGAAACGAATCACGGGAATGTTGGCCAAACTGGGGAAGAGGGCGTTAGTTGTCTTGATGTTGTCCGCCACGATGGCGATTGGACTGGGTGCCCAGACTTTCACCACGCTTTTCTATTTCCATGGCGCGGAGGGTTCTGAACCGGAGGCGTCGCTGATACAGGCAGCGGATGGGAACCTGTACGGAACAACGGTTCAGGGTGGGACCGGAGCATACTTCGTTTATGGGACCGTTTTTAAGGTCGCGTCCAACGCGCCAACGACGCTCTATACTTTCGGCGAAGGTCCTGGCGGACTGGGGTTCCTGAACGGCAGCGAACCCTTCGCGGGGGTGGTCCAGGGCACGGACGGGAACTTTTACGGGACGACGTACCTGGGCGGGACCCAATGTGCCACGATCGGCTGCGGGACAGTTTTCAAGGTCGCCCCAAGTGGCTCGCTCACGACGCTGCACAGCTTCGATGGGACGGACGGCTGGCAGCCGATCGGAGGGGTGATCGAAGCCGCGGACGGGAACTTCTACGGGACAACGACCAAGGGGGGGGCCTACAACGGCGGCACGGTCTTCAAGATCACCCCTGGTGGCGCGCTGACCACGCTATACAACTTCTGCTCTCAGAGCAATTGCGCGGACGGCGACGCTCCGCAGGCGGCGCTGGTGCAGGCCGCGAACGGGGATCTTTACGGCACGACGACGTATGGCGGGACCCAGGATAACTGCTACATGACTATAGGGGAGCCGAGCACTTGTGGCACGGTTTTCAGGCTCACGCTGAGTGGCACGTTGACGACCCTTCACAGCTTCGACCACACCGACGGCTATTTTCCCTCGTCGGCGCTCGTTCAGGCAACCAATGGATATTTGTACGGGACGACATCGTGGGGTGGGCCGAACTGCGGAACTAACGGATGTGGCACGGTCTTCCAAATTACCCCGCGCGGCACGCTGACCACGCTACACAGTTTCGATGGCAGCGACGGCGAGACTCCCTATGCTGGTTTGATCCAGGCCACGGATGGGAATCTCTATGGGACAACCTTGTTCGGCGGGGACAGCCTTTGCCCCGGAGGCTGCGGAACGGTCTTCAAGATCACTCTTAGCGGCACGCTGACCACGCTACACAACTTCTGCTTCGAAGGCGAGTGTGCGGACGGAGTCATGCCTTACGGCGGGCTCGTCCAGGCCACCAATGGGGAATTCTACGGAACGACCACGCAACGCTCTTACGAGAGCACTGGGGGCACTGTCTTCAGCCTGGCCGTAGGTCTGGGCCCGTTTGTAAGAATGCAGACCGCCGCGGGCAAGGTGGGTGCATCCGTCAGTATCCTCGGGACGGACCTGACTGGCGCGACCCGCGTCAGCTTTCACGGCGCCGCGGCTGCGTTTACCGTCGTCTCGCCCTCGCTAATCACTACCACCGTCCCGGCCGGCGCGACCACAGGAAAGGTCGAAGTGTCGACACCCGGAGCTACGCTTTTGAGTAACGTGCCGTTCCGGGTAACCCCATAAACGCGAGCCTTAAGAGGAATCAGGGTAGCCCCAGATTTTCAAACCACAGGATGGCATCGCGGCGGATGGCTAGGATATCGGGACGGCCATCGCCGTTCATATCCAGAACCCGCGCAAAAAGGACGGGCGGTCCCTGCGCGACTTGTACCGGACGAAAGCGGCCGTCGCCTTCGTTATAAAGCACGAGCAAGCGTCCCTGACCGGCTTTCTCGCCGGCCAGGATATCGGAGCGTCCGTCGCCATCGAAATCCGCGGTTTCCAGGCTGTTCACTTCGCTGAGATCCGGCACGCTATCGATGCGGTGTTCGATCCACAACTGGCGCGGATCGGCGGGCTTGTCGAAGCGGGCCAGGCGGGCGGGCTGCATTTCACGCTGCGCGGCAACCAGTCCCAGCGAGCCGTAGTTCAGCCGCAGCATGGCCGATAGCGGCGTTTCGTTCCAGAGCACGATCGCAAATAAGCGCCACGGGAGTTCGAAGCTCCGCGGCGACCGGATCCAGTACATGCCGGCCAGGATATCCGGCAATCCGTCGCCATCGATGTCGGCCATGCGCAGGCCGCCTTGCGCGGAAGGGGAATAGAAGGAATAGACGTCCTGGGAGGGCCAACGCGCCGTCGGGTCGGCCGGGATTTCGTAGAAGCGTACCTGCGCGCGCTTGTGAATCAGGAGGATTCCGCGATGGCCGAGGAGGGCGGCGGGCAGCATGTCCGGAGCATCCACGCCCGTGTCGATAAGGTGGCGCGTCCAGGGGCCGGTTCCGTGCGGGGCGCGATACCAGACGAGGGCGGCCTCCGGAGCGCCTTCGTTGACCACAATGTCCAGCTTGCCGTCGCCATCCACGTCCAGGATGGCGCCGCCTTCGGAAAACGCACGCCCGCGACCGCGGACGACCTGATAATTGCCTCGCGGCAATCTCCTCCACAAAAGTCGATCGCCCCAGGTGACGAGCGTGCGCTCTTGTAGAGCGTATCCCGTAATGGTCTCGTTACGCAACTTTTGCAGAATATGTGTGGAAAATCGCGGCTGGGCGGATAAGAGAGTGGAGTAGAGTACGATGGCAATCAATGCCAGAGAAAACCTGGCCGCAGCCGGCTTTCCTGCTGGCTTTGCCGCCTGAAAGGCGGCTGCGGGCACGATTGCCCGCCCCACAAGGCGCTTCACCGGGGAATTACCCGGGTCTTTTGGAAAAGCTCGTCGGCGCTTCCGAAGTATACCTGGCCGTCGAAGTGGAAGGCCGCCAATTTTGGCGACCCCAAATGGACTTCGGTCAGGCGTGCGCCCACCGGAATCTGGCGGGGATCGCCAGTCACGTCCAAGGCCGGAAAAACCTCGGCGGTTTCGCGGATCTCGCCGGGAGGCGCGCTCCACTTTTCGTCGAAGAAGGTCCAGATGGCGTCGGCACACCGGCTGGGACATGCGGGCAAGCTCTCGCCCGCATTCACCGGGATCATTACGCCGCACGTAGTGCAGCGGTAGAGCCCTGCATGCGAAACCTGCTCTTTTACCTTAAACAAGCCCCCCTTGGCCCCCTCCCCAGTGGACACAAGGGAAATCATAGGCTATCAAAATAAATTCGCCGTGTCTCGGCCCGGTCCACATAAATACTAATTTATGTTTCCGTTTTCTCGGGTTGCTCCGGCTTTTCCGGCTGCTCCGGTTTCTCCGGCGCGTCCTCATTGGAGCCTGCCTTGCGGACCGTAACGGTGCCGTGCTCCGTGACGACGTGAATAGAAGGGCCTTGGCCGACAATCGCCTTCAATGACGAAGAGCGGCCATCGGTTTCCTTATGGATGGGCGCGCCAAAATCGTTCACGGCATCGCCATGGTCGGTGGTGGCGACCAGTTGGAAGGCGGCTTTATCGGGTAACACCAGGCTGATCTGCCCGCTGCGCGACCGCGCCTCGATCTTGGCCAGGGGTATATGCTTGGGCTGCAATTCGATATCGCCCCGCTCCGTCTCCAGTTCCAGCGAATTGGTGAAATCTTCGATCTTTACGTCCTTCGACTTGGTTACCAGGTGCACCGGCCCCACCAGATTATTGCCGGTAAGCTCTCCCAGGTCCATGCTGATCTGGCCGGGCAGCGCGGCTACTTGCAAGTCCGTGTTGGGCGACTCGAAATGGAGCGGCTTGGCCACATTCTTGAATTCCAGGTTACCGGAATAGGAGCCGTTGATGGTCACCTGCCCACCGATATTCTCCAGTTCGATGTCCGAGCCTTTGCCCTGTAGATCCAGGTTGCCTTTCAGATCCGCCGCGCGCACCAGGTCGCTGCGCTGTAGCTCGACCCGTGCGTTTCCGCCGATTTTGTTGAGCCGCACATCGGAGCGATCGCCCTGCACGTCCACGGTTCCGTTCACTTCGCTGACATCGTAATCGCCGTAATTGCCATGCACCTCAACGTTGACCCGGTTGGGAACGGTGATTTCCAGATCCTCGGAAATCTTGCCGCTGGTGGGATTGCGGTCCTGGTTCGTCCGTATGGTAATCGTGTCCCCCTGCGCCACGATCTCGAGCGGCGTGCCGTCGTTGCCGCGGTCCGCTTCGGTTTGATTCATGGCCTGGATGGTTTTGCGTCCAGTCACTTTGACATCGGTGGTATCGGCGCCGATGATTTTCAGGTTACCGCGGTTATTCTCGAACACCACCTTGGTGGCGCCGCTGGCCAGTTTCTGGTCTCCGACATTGTAATCGTAGTGCTCGCCGAAAGCCTCCCAGGCCGGCCGGAAGTGCACGCCATGGCTATGGGCTTCGAAGGCTCCCCACCCGATGAAGCAAATAAAGACGATCAGCACGACTTCCCCGCCGCTGAACCCGGATGAATAGGTCAAGCCGCCGCGGAAATAATCGACCAGCACTTCCACCAGCCGCAGCGATCCCCAGGCAATCAGCAGGAAGGGCCAATACTGCGACAGCAGGTCGAAGAGCTG
>Ga0187871_10002613_pt1 | contig 14528 bp, 11 predicted proteins | sample June2016WEW_16_1_FD_132988 | JGI IMG/M metagenome (GOLD analysis project Ga0187871, IMG submission 132988) | Peatland microbial communities from SPRUCE experiment site at the Marcell Experimental Forest, Minnesota, USA - June2016WEW_16_10 | ecosystem: Environmental > Terrestrial > Soil >... | reverse complement strand
GTTCCTCGGGTGCATTTCTATGATGAGCTTGACGGTGAGGTTCGCGCGGCCGTGGAGCGGGCACTGGTCGTGATCGGGACGCTGGTGGCTGATGTTCGGGATGTGCAGCTTGACGTATCTTCGGACCGGACCGTGCAGGCGGCTGAGTCTTTTGCTTACCACGCCGATCACGTTGCGCGGACGCCGGAGCTTTATCAGCCGGAGACGCTGCGGCGTCTCCGATCTGGCGAGAATATTTCGGCGGCGGAATATATTCGGCGGCGGCGCGAACTGGATGAAGATCGACGACGCGCTCATGCTTTCTTTGCCGACGTGGATTTGCTGGTTACGCCTACGATGCCTATTCCGGCGCCGGCGATTGACGATCTGAAAAAAGATCCGGCTGCGCTTCGTCCTGCGGAACTTGTGTTGCTGCGCAACACTCGACCGTTTAATGTTTGGGGACTGCCCGCTGTCTCGGTGCCTTGCGGCTTTACGAAAACCGGACTGCCCGTCGGGTTGCAGATCGCTGGGCCGCATTGGCGGGAGGATTTGGTGTTGAGGCTGGCTCATGCTTACGAGTCGGCTGTGAATTTCTCAGCGAAATAAATTCTGGACCCAACTCACGATCTGTGGACTGGCTTGGCTTCGGGAGCAGATATCCAGAGTAATTTTTTTCGTTCGATACCCTTGAAAGCCTTGCCCAGCGCGGGTTTCGCAAAACCGTATCGCGCAAAATATTGTTTTCAAAGAACTTAGATGCAAAATCTTGAGAACATAGGGCTTAGGGTCGCCACTTTAGGTGCTTCCAACCGTCACTGCCTCGACTATGATCGCGCGATTTGGATTGCGGGCGCAAGGTTAGATGTCACAAGCTGGTTGTGGAAAACGGTTGAGGGTGCGGGTACCGTTCCTTATCGAGATAGGTGGCGACTCGCGATGCAATGCGGCATCTATTGAAATCCCTTACTGGGATCCTTCGACTCCGCATTTGCTCTCGCTCCGCGAGAGCAAAATGCTGCGCTCAGGATGACAGCGTTTGAGAGCAGGGTTGCGCCGGTTGTGGGCTTCAGTCGATTGTTCTTACGTCGTCTGGCAGCATTAATACGAACTCGCAGGTGCCGGTTGTTGTGGAGCACGACAGGGTTCCGCGGCGGAGGATTTTTACCGGGGTGTCGTCGGGGAAGGTCAGGCGGTACTCGGCGGTGCGGAGGGCTTCGGTGAAGACTTTTAGTTTTTCCTCGCCGGTGGCGAATTTAACGGCTTCGACCGTGGCGGCGGATCTTTCTCCGTGACCCGATTCAGGACGACCAGCACCGCGGCTCAGGAGTATGAAGAAATCGGCGCTGCCGGTCATCTTCGCGACTTTGCCCAGATCGATGGTGCGCAATCGCAGCAATTCTTCTTTGTGCTTCGCCACTGTGGCGTCTACCTTGGCGTCTCCGCCAGCTAGCGCGGCCAGGCGATCGCGGGTTTCAGGGATGGGGCGCAGTCCGCTCAGACAGAGCGCGTAGGTGCGCAGGGCAAGATCTTTTTTCCCCTGCTTCTCGTAAACCTGTCCGAGGTGGTCGCCGACTTCGCCGTGATGACCTAACTGCCAGGCGGAGGAAATATATTTTTCGGCGTTGTCCAGTTTGCCTTCGTTGAAATATACCCAGCCCAGCGTGTCCCAGTAGGCGATCAGGGAGGGGACAAGAGGCAGATCCTGCGGCGTTAAGCGGTCGAGCGACACATTGCGCAGGGCCGCCGTGGTGGCTGAGATTGCCGACTCGGCATATTGCTGAGCGCGATCCAGATGAGATTTCTTCAGCGAAAGCTGGTAGGCGATGTTGTTCCATACCAGCGGCGTGGCTGAGAGTTCCACTGCGTGGTCGAAGGTGGCGAGGGCTTTGTCGTCCTGGCCGAGGTTTAGATAGGCGTCGACGAGGCTCACCTGCAGTTCCGCGTTGTCGGGCGTTAGAGAGGCGGCTTTCTCCAACTCGGGCGCGGCTTCGGCGTACTTGTGCCACTCCGAATACATGGCGCCGAGGCCGGCGTGGGCGAACTTGTCGAGAGGATTGATTTCGATCTGTTTATTGAAAGCGGTTACGGCATCGGGATACTTGCGCTCCTGCCAGTAGGCGCGGCCGAGAGCGTTGTAGGCGTATTCGTCGTAGGGATTGATTTCGATCTGCTTGTTGAGCGCAGCGATGGCTTCGTCATTCTCGCGCATCCCCATGTAAGCCGCAGCGAGAACGTTCCAGGCAACTTTATTCTTGGGATCGACTTCGGTGGCGCGTTTGAGAAGCTGCACAGCCAGCGGGAAATTGTTGCCAGCGTAGGCCGCGCGCGCACTCTCAACGAGATCGTCGGCCTTCATATCAGCTGGCGGCGTGGGCGCGCCCGCTGTGGTGTTCTCGACGGAAAGAAACTGTCCCAGGTCAGAGCTGACGGTGTGGCGAAAAGCTTGGTAATCGGAGGCGCGAGCCGCAGGCAGTTCGGTCTGGCGCAGGGTGAGCGTTCTTGCGGCGGTGAAAATCGTTCCTTCGAGCTTGTAGGTTGCCTGATACTCCGCATAATCGCGCTTGACAGATAAGGGCAACGGAGAATGCGCGGTGTAGTTGGCGGGCAAGTCGAGCTTGATCTTGTAGACGTACTCTGCCTTGGGGCCAAGTCTCAGAGGTTCGGCGTCTGCGTCGCCGTCGTCATCCTCATCGCCATCGCCGAGTTCGGGCAGGTTGAACTGGCACAGAGGCAGCGTGAGGTCCGATTTTTTCTTGGACCAGTCGAGAAAATTCGGCTTGGCGACGTCGTAGGACATGGTAAACGGCTCGCGGGTCGCGGCGGGATCGCTGATCTTCAAGTTTGTGATCTCGCCACCCATTCCGGCGTTCACATTTTCTACCACGCGTTGCCATTGCGCTTCGGGGACGCGGCGGAAGATGGAACGCAGCATGAGTTCTTCGTCGCCGCGGAAGGTGTAATGCACGTGAGCTTCGAGTCTGCCGATCTGGCTGACTTTTCCATCGACCTCGGAAATTTCGCTGTCGGGCATGGGAGTGTCGGCGGGCGTCTCTTCCAAATGCGGAGTACTGCCGTCGGCGGGAATGACCAGCGCCAGCTTGTTGCGCAGACTGAATGCCAGCAGGCGGAAGGGAGCGACTTCGCTGGTGGTATCCATCCAGACTTCTTCGTGAGGCGTGGTCATGGGCAGCATGGTAATGACGTGATCGAACTGCGAGGGCGAGGGCACGTCGGGATCGATTTTGCGGCTGGAGTTAATCAGCACAGAAGACGCGTGCATGCCCTCGGCTTCGAGCAGTGAAGCGAGCAGGGTGTGCTTGTCTTTGCAGTCTCCGTATTGATCGTGGAGAACGTCTCCGGCGGCGTGAGGCTGGTAGCGGCCGACGCCGAGCGAGAGACTGACGTAGCGGAAATTCTTGGCGACGAAGTCGTAGAGGGCCTCGACTTTATCCAAGTCGGTGTTGAGGCCTTTGGTGAGTTCGGCGGCTTTGGCGCGGACTTCCGGCGAGGGCGCTCGGCGATCTTTTTCCAAGCTGGCATACCAGCGGCCGATCTGCTCCCAGCTTACGAAGGTTGTTAGCTGAACGTCGGGCTCTTCGTCGGATTTTTTCTTCCTTTTCTTTTTGTCTTTTTCTTTGTCCTTGTCTTTATCTTTCGTGTCGTCTTCGCGCTCCAGATGAGAACTGGTCCAGTGGTAGATGCGGCGACCGTTCTCGTCAGAAATCTTCGGGTCCATGCCCGGCTTGTTCTTCAATTTGAGCGGCCGGTCGGCGGGGACGTTTACATCGATTTCCTCATCGAGCGTGATGTTGTTCTTGTCGAATTCGTAGTCGGCCCAGAACTGTCCGGCGGCGAGCGGAGTGTGAATCAGCGTGACCATGTCATACTCGAGCACTTCACCGGGGCGCAGGCCGGGCACGGTGATGTGCTTCTGGCGATAATCGGTGTAGACCGGAGCTTCGCGCTCCACGGGCGCGCTCAGATCTTGTACGGCATCGTCGCCCGCCTTCACCACGCTGCCATCGGCTTTGACGACGCGGACGTAGGCGATTTCTACGCGTTCGTTGGCGGAGTTGTAGCCGAATTGAATCTGTCCCCACTGCTGGACTCCGGCCTCGCTCTGCACGCGGACACGAGCGACGGTTTCTTTGCGTCCCGTGCCGTCGTTCTCAAAGCGGTAGACCGAGCGGTACTGCTCGATCACGAATGCCTCCTGGGAATAGTCGTGTTTTGGTTCTTCCGGCTTGGAGGCGGCGGGCTTTGCGGGGGCGGCGGGGTTTTTGACCGATTGCGCTGCGGCAGTGAAGGGGATGGCCAGGAAGCAGGCTACAAAAAGGGACAGCAAGAGACTACGCATAAGGTAATAGTAAGGCCTGTGGCGCTTGTATCCAAGGCGGGAGGTGACGCATGGGCCATGGTTCTGTAGGTCTGGGTCGATCGGGTTTCGCTGTGCGGCTCGAGGCGAGCCTCTTCATTACTGTTCATTACTGCTTTCCGGTTACCGTTTTCCTATTCAAGACAACCGATTTCACATCATTCTGGCGGCTAAGGTCATATTTGTTTGTTCGCCGGTCACGAAACCGTAGTACAATCCCGCCTCAGATGGTCTTGCCTGGCCAGGACGCCGGGCAGCGTGACGCATAATGTACCTGCGCCACGATCTTTCCGTTTGGAGGATTTTGCATGGAAGATCGGGCCCTTGATGTCTCTTCTTCGGTTTCGCAACAATCGGTTTCCCAGCAGTCGATTTCCCAGTCGTCGCTTACCCGGCAACATGAAGGCCGCGGCGCCTGGGTTCTAACCGCCTACGGAATTTCTGGGCTGGCCCTTTTCGCGGTCCTCGCTTATTTCTTTTCGGACTTCATCGCTCACTAGGAAGTGTCCGGTTGCGGCGAGCGGGCGTGCGCGTCCGCGGAAAGCGGCGGGGGTGCATTCTCGACTCCTTAACACGCGCGCCCTGTTGAATCAGCCTCCCGTTTGAACGTGCTACAATGAGCCGCCTTCGAAGCTGCTGCTTCGCAAGGGACCCGAGCGTTTTCCCGCACTCAAGCACTGAGAAAAGAAACACAGGATAACCCGTGCCCAAGAATTCCACGTCCGCTGGCGAACCCATTACTTACGCCGACGCCGGTGTGGACATCGACCGCGCCAACCGCACGAAGCAGCGCATTAAGTACCTGGCCCACAAGACATTCACGCGCGGCGTGCTCAGCGAAATTGGTGGCTTTGGCGGACTGTTCGCGGTCGACAAGACCAAGTACTTGGACCCGGTGCTGGTTTCGAGTGTGGATGGCGTGGGAACGAAGCTTAAGATTGCCTTCGCCATGGGCCTGCATTCCACAGTGGGCGCTGACCTGGTGAACCACTGCGTCAATGACATCGCCGTGCAGGGCGCCGCGCCGCTGTTTTTCATGGACTATCTGGCCGCAGGAAAGCTGGATGGCGCGATCGCCGAAAAAGTGGTGGAAGGCATTGCCGATGCCTGTAAGCACAATGGCTGCGCGCTGATCGGCGGGGAGACGGCCGAGATGCCGGGGTTCTATCCCGATGGGGAATACGATCTGGCGGGATTTATCGTGGGTGTTGTGGAACGCGACCGGATTATTACAGGTAAAGATGTGCAGATCGGGGACGTCATTCTCGGACTGCCTTCGAACGGCCTGCACACCAACGGATATTCGCTGGCGCGCAAGCTGCTTTTTGAAGTGGCCCACTACTCGCCCGATGACTACGTCAACGAGATCAAGAATAAAGTGGGCAATGAGTTGATGCGCACGCACAAGAGCTACTGGCCGGCGGTAAAAAAGCTCGTGGCCGCGCAATGCGTCTCGGCTCTGGCACATGTCACTGGGGGAGGGATCACGGAAAACCTTCCGCGGGTGTTGCCTCGCGGGACCGCGGCCGCCATCGATCTCGGTTCGTGGCCGGTGCCACCGTTGTTCGAGCATCTGCGGCAGTTGGGAAATGTTCCGCAAGACGAGATGCTGCGGACTTTCAATATGGGCCTTGGCATGCTGATGGTGGTTCCCCTGGCAAAATTCAAGAAGGCGCAGACCGTGCTGGAGCGCGTGGGAGAGAAAGCTTACACCGTTGGGCGCATTGTTAAGGGCGAGCGCAAGGTGATCTACAACTAGAATCAAGAGCGCACTCACCACGGAGACACAGAGAAGATCTTTGGGGCTCGTCGTGCCTCGGCCCAACAGCGGATTCGCTTCTCTTGAGTTTTTCAATTTCGTGATTTCTCTGCGCCTCCGTGTCTCCGTAGTGGATTATGATTTAAGCTCGCATGAAATCCCTGGGCATTCTTCTTTCTGGACGCGGCTCGAATTTTGTTGCCATCGCCGACAGCATTGACGCGGGACGCATCTCCGACGCGCGCATTGCCGTTGTCATCTCTAACAAGCCGGATGCGGCTGGCATCGCTGCGGCCCGTCAACGTGGGTTGAATGCGCTGGTAATTCCATCGAAGGGCAGGCCGCGCGCGGAGCAGGAACGCGAGGTCGTGGCCGCGCTCAACCAGTACCATGCTGATCTGGTCTGCCTTGCCGGATACATGCGCCTGCTCTCGCCGTGGTTTGTGCAGCAGTTTCCGCGGCGCATTCTCAACATCCATCCTTCGCTACTGCCGGCGTTTCCGGGGCTTGAAGCGCAGGAGCAGGCTTTCGCCTATGGAGTGAAAGTCTCGGGCTGCACGGTGCATTTTGTGGATGAAGAGCTTGATCACGGCGCGATCATTGTGCAGAAGACTGTTCCGGTGCTCGATAGCGATGATGAGCACACTTTAGCCGCCCGCATTCTCGAGCAGGAGCACATCGCTTATACGGAAGCGATTAATGTTGTGCTGGGTGGAAAGTACGAAGTGAAAGGTCGGCGTCTGCGAGAGTTAAGTCAGAAGTCAGAGGGCAGAGTGCAGAAGTAAGAGTCCTGCAACGCGTTACTTGAATTCCTTGGCCATCCTCACGATTGGCAGCACCTCTCCGTTATCCAGGCGGGCCTCCTGACTCTCGACCGCCGCGTAACCTTTTGCCTTGTAGAACGCGACACCGCTCAGGGTCGCGCCCATTTCCAGGCGGGTGAAGCCCGCTTCGTGGGCCGCGTTCTCGCAGGCTTTGAGGATTAGACCTCCGATGCCGCGCCTCGCCCACTTCGGATGCACGAAGAAGGCGCGGATCTTCGCTGCATCGTGGGCCGGGTCGAGCAGCGAGTCTTCGCGCGCGGCATACTGATCTCCACCATAGAGTGTTTTGCGTTTACTCCATCCGCCACAGGCAACGATTTCTGATTCGTTTTTCGAATCGAATACTTCTGCTACCAGATACGTTCCATCGGTGATGAGTTGACTGTCGACGCCGTAGACTGACTTCAGCGCGCCTTCGATTTGTGTGGGCGAATAGTCCTCGGCCTGGAGGCCGCGCACCGAGGCCTCGATCACTTCCCGCAAGCTGGGAACGTCTGCGGCGACGGCTTTCCGTATGTGAATTTTCATCGCCGTCACGTGCGCCTCATTCCCATGCAGAGCCAATTCTAACTTCTGCATTCTGACTTCTGCCTTCGGCATTCCTTATAATGACCTTTCCCATGGCAACCTTCGCACCTGTCGACGAACAACTGACGTATCTGAAGAAGGGTTCGGCGGAAATTATCCGCGAGGGCGAGTTGCGCGCCAAGCTTGAGAAGTCGCGCGTGACCGGTAAACCGCTACGCGTGAAGCTCGGCATGGACCCGACGGCTCCCGACTTGCACCTGGGGCACACTGTGGTTCTGCGCAAGCTCAAGCACTTTCAGGATCTCGGCCACACCGCAATCTTTCTGATTGGCGATTTCACCGGGATGATTGGCGACCCTACGGGACGCTCGGCTACCCGGCCGCCCCTTACCCGCGAACAGATTGAGGCAAACGCTGAAACCTACAAGGCGCAGGTTTTCAAGATTCTCGATCCGCAGAAAACTGTCGTCGACTTTAACCGGCGCTGGTTCGGCCAGCTCAGCTCCGATGATTTTGTCCGCCTGACAGCGAAGTACACGGTGTCGCAATTGCTGGAGCGCGAGGACTTTCACAAACGATTCACGGACGAGAAGCCTATCTCCGTGCATGAGTTGCTCTATCCGCTGGTGCAGGGCTACGACTCGGTCGCGCTCGAAGCCGATGTGGAGCTTGGGGGCACCGACCAGAAATTCAATTTACTCGTGGGGCGCGAACTGCAACGCGCGTACGGGCAGGAGTCGCAGGTGGTGCTGACCACGCCGATTCTTGAGGGGCTCGACGGCGTGCAGAAGATGTCGAAGTCGCTGGGGAATGCGATTGGGATCAATGAGCCGCCGCTGGAGATGTACGGCAAGGTGATGAGCATCTCGGACGAGATGATGTGGAGGTATTACGAGTTGCTGACGGATTTGCAGGTTGTCGAGATTGAGAGGATGAAGCGAGAAGTGCATCCGATGCAGGCGAAGAAGGAGTTGGCACGGAGGATTGTGGGGGATTTTCATTCGGCGGAGACGGCGGGGAAGGCGGGGGAGGATTGGGCGAAGCAGTTTCAGAAGAACGAAGTGCCGACGGATATGGAAGAAACTAGCGTGAAGTTGGCGGACGTAGAAGCACCCCGTGAGGGGATTTCGGAAATCATGGGTAGTGGTGCGACGGAATGCCGCATCAAGCTTGATCGCCTACTCGCTCGAATCGGCCTTGCAGATTCAGTCAGCGATGCTGTGAGAAAGCTGAAGCAGAAGGCCGTGAAGGTAAACGGCGAGTTGAAGACCGATCCAGTGATTTTTTTGGATCCCAAGCAGAGAACAACGGTGCGGGTCGGCCGAAGAATTAAACAGGTCACCTTCACTTCGTAGCGTCATCGCTAGCGCAGCGGGAGCAATTGCATAGGTCCTTCGTCGGGAGTCTCGCGCTTTTGCGCGGGACTCCGCTTCCTCAGGATGACAATGAGAATGCTAAGGCAGCAGGCCGAAGACTGCTACGCCGTTTGTGGTTCCTACGAAGACCTCGCCGTTTACGACCATCGGCGTTACGAATTTGTTGCCGGCGCCGAACTGGTCGCGGCCGTTGGCGGCCTGGTTGCTGTTGTAGAGTTCGTTTAAGTTTGTGGCGTTGTAGGCGTGCAATACAGCTGGATTGTTGTTCTCTACCGCCCATACGATTCCGTTGCCCGTGCCGTTTGCCGAGACGCTCGGGGTTGCTCCGGGGTATCCGAAGCTGGTGGGGGTTTGCGCCGTTGCGCTGGTTGAGAGCTTCGCATTGGTGATGGTGAAGGCCTGAATGGGACTTCCCACCGATCCGTAGTAAACCGTGGCGTTGAAATAGGCCGGCATGGCCCAGACACCGCCGGGCAAGACTCCCGAGAGTTCCTGATAGATGTTGTTGCTATTCGCGCTGAACTTGCCCATGGAATCGCGATTCACTACGTAGAGGTTGCTGTCTTTGCCGGCGCCGACCGCCAGGTGCCAGGTGTTTCCCGAGCCGTCGTTCAGGTCGGGGAGGACGATCATCCCTCCAGAGCCCAGATCGGTGTCGCTGCTGTTCTCGGATGATTCGTTTTCCATCTCGAAGTAGTCGGCTACGGCGAGGCCGCTTGAGGTTGACAGTTTCATGAAGGCGTTGCCGTAGTCGCCGTCACTGGGAAAGCCGCTGGCATTCAGATTCGTGTCGAAGTCGCCGTTGGCGTCGAGAAAATAAATGTTGCCCGAAGTGTCGGCAGCGAGCCCGGCCCCAGCCATCCAGATGGCGCCTTCGTTGCCATTCGGCGTCACGTTCAGCACACTTGTTTGGGCCAGCGTGGATTCGCTGTAGCCGATGATCCATCCGGTGTAGGGGCGAATGTCGCAGTGCGAAGCCCAGGCGGTATAAATGACGCCATTCAGCAAGAGCAGCGCGGAGCGCTCTTTGTATTGGCCGGGATCAAAGGCTACATCGGTGCCGTTGCTGTTGTCGCCGGTTCCGGGATAGGTCGCTTGGATATCGATAGGTCCGCTGAACAGCTCCGTGCCGAGCGCGAGATCGAGCGCGTGCAGGCGCTGGTGATAGTTGCCCGAGGCGTCTTTCGACATGGCAACCACGTAAACCGCGCCGTTCGGGCCGCGCGTGCGATCGATCACCGGCGTGGAGGTCACGCCGATTTCAGGAGTGACCTGGCCGCAACCGCGGTTGTCCGATGTGGTTTCGCCCGATTTCAACGTGGAGACCTGCCAGATTATCGCGCCGGAATCTGCATCGAAGCCGTACACGGAACCGTGTTCGGTAGCGACGATCAGGAGATTGTGCGTGCCGTTATTGGGAACCGCGAGGTTCGATGCGTAGAGCGGTTCGGCGTCGACCAGACCATCGACTGAATAGAAGCCTAACTTTCCAAACTTTGCCGACGTAACGTTGCTGGTGGTCAGAGTGGTTTCCGTCAGGTTCTGGCCTGTGCGTGCAATGTCGTTGTGGTAAGTGAGCACGTCGGTGGTGGCTGGGGGGGCGGCGACCACAGTGAGAGTGGCGGAATTGCTGGTCACACTTCCCTGCGAGTTGCTCACCACGACTTGATACTGCGTGCCGTTGTCGGAGGTCGTAGTCGCCGCCGTAGTGTAGCTTGCGGAGGTTGCTCCAGAAATCGGGTTCGCGCCCTTTTGCCACTGGTAACTCAAGGGAGCTGTTCCATTCGCGATCACCGAGAATGTCGCCGTTTGTCCGGCGGTAACGGCCAGGTTCGCGGGCTGAGTGGCAATCGTGGGTGCTGAGGGGGCCGTGGGAGCTGTAGGTGCTGGGGTGCCATTGCCGGGCGTAGATATACCGCCGCAGCCGGTTAATAGCAGGCTAACTATAAGAAAACACAATACATTTGTTAGCCGTTGAACCTTCATGGTGCCCCCTCCGGTGAACGATCTCCCAGCACCCATGATGCCAGCCGGCTCTGGGGGTCGAAAGGTTACGAGAGTCTTAGAAAAGCTTGGTTTAGGAGGGCCAGATCGCTGGCCGCTCGGACAGTCCTTAAGCCTTCCCGATCCCCCAGAAGTGCGACTCTGTTAGTCTCAACCGCGCGCATGCGGGTTGCCGCCATCTTCGGGTTGGGATGTTCTCCGAAAAGTCTTAAGCCTTTTCAGACAGCTGCGGCCGCTCGCGAAATAATCGAATGGCGCATTGGGATGCCGGCGACTGCGGATCAAGCGGACGTCGTTCTTCTGTTTGGCGGCGATGGCACCATCCACCGGCACCTGAGTCAGTTGGTAAAGCTTGGACTGCCGGTTCTGGTTGTGCCTGCGGGCAGCGGTAACGACTTTGCGCGCGCTCTGGGCCTGCGGCGCGTGCGCGATTCGTTGGCCGCGTGGCGGCGCTTCTGCGCCGGAGAGAACAATGTGCGCTTCATCGATCTGGGAGTGATCGCTGCGCTGGAAGACTCGGGCGAAGCGGCCACGTTTCCTCGCAACCGGGTACACGGCACTCGGAACTATTTCTGCAGCGTGGCTGGCGTGGGGCTCGATGGCGAAGTAGCGCGGCGGGCTAACGCATTGCCGCGCTGGCTGCGCGGACATGGCGGCTACGCGTTAAGCCTGGCTCCTACGATCTTTCGTTTCGCCGCGTTCCCCATGAAAATCTTCACATCTGACGAGAGCGGTAGCTGGACGACTCGCAGCGACCAGCCCACGATTCTGGCGGCGTTTGCCAATACTTCTACTTACGGGGGTGGCATGAAGATCGCGCCGCGCGCGCAGATGGATGACGGACTACTTGATGCGTGCGTGATTGGAGGCGTCGATCCCTTCAAACTCGCGTGCATGTTTCCCACGGTTTATTTTGGACGGCATCTGAGCATTCGCGAGGTGCAGTACTTCCAGGCAGATCGCTTGCGTGTTGAAACAGAGATTCCGCTTGATATCTATGCCGATGGCGAATTCGTATGCCGGACACCTGTCGAAGTCGGCGTGCAGCGCTTTGCACTGCGTGTCATTGTTCATCGTTCATCCGTCAACAAACTAGTTTCTAGTTTCTTGTGTCTAGTGGACACGAGCTTGGCCCTCAGGGGCTAAAGCCCGCATCCTTGGTGCCTCTGGGCGGCACGGCTGAAGCCATGCCCTTCCCGAACCCATTTACCAGATAACCGATAGAAGCTGGAAACTGGAAACTAGAAACTGGAAACTCGATCTTCGCCCCGGTGCTAAACTTTCCTAATGCCTGACCAACGCTCCCGAACCGTGCTCTGGATTCTGATTGGAGGAGGAGCATTCTTCCTCTTTGTGCTGGCCGTGTTTTCGCTGGTTTATCTGACGCTGCATGCGGGCAGCAATCAAGCTGGCTTCAGCGGCTTCGGCGAGCGCATTGGCGTGGTGGACCTGGATGGGGTGATTGTTTCGCCGCAGCCGGTGGTCGGCCAGTTGAAGAAGTTTGCCGACGATTCTTCGATCAAGGCCATCATCCTGCACGTGAACTCGCCCGGCGGCGGCGTGGCAGCGTCCGAGGAAATTTATCGCGAGGTCAAGCGCATCCGCGAGGAAAAAAAGAAGCGCATTGTGGTTTCCATTGAGACCGTGGGCGCCAGCGGCGCCTATTACATCGCGTCCGGGTCGAACAAGATCTATGCCGACCAGGGCAGCATCGTGGGCTCGATCGGTGTGATTGCCGAGTGGGTAAACTACGAAGACTTGATGAAGTGGGCCAAGCTGAAAAGTATTGTGTTCAAAACAGGCGAGTTTAAGGACACGGGGAATCCGGCCCGCGAACTCACTCCCGCGGAACAAGCTTACCTGCAGGGGCTGATCGACAACATGTTTGGACAGTTTATCCAGGCCGTGGCCGATGGGCGCGGCATGAAGTTCGATGACGTGAAGGCGATCGCTAATGGCAAAGTCTGGACCGGCAAGGAAGCGCTCTCGATGAAGCTGATTGATGACACCGGCGATTTTGAGGCTGTCGTCAAAGATACGGCGAAATCGGTAGGCATCTCCGGCGAGCCGACGCTGGTCCATCCGGAGAAAGATCGCAAGACGCTGCTCGACCTGATGACGGGCGACCTCTCGCAATATATTCCCGACACAACGAAAATGCTGGAGCAGCATGTTGGGTTTTACTATCTGTGGAAGTAGAAATCGAGTCTTGGGTGTTCGGTCTTAGGTTAGGGTTCCAGATCTGTCTCTCGAGTTGTGCTGCAGTGTCGGAACGCGCGGCCTAATCCCCACAACCTAAGACTTGAGACCCAGGACCTGCCACGGGCGTCGTCCCAAAACGGAGACTTGCGTACAACCCCTGAAATTTGAGAAGGTTATGGCAGGTTGCCAGCCTGGAACCGGGGGCCGTCGCTTGCAGATGGCGACTCCCGAGCGCAGGCTCACCGGGAGCGAAGAGGGACTATGACGAAAGCCGATCTGATCGATGAAGTCTCGCGTTTAGCGGAACTTACGCGCAAAGACAGCGAAGTGATTGTGGAGACGATCTTTGACAGCGTGGTGCGCTCATTGCGCGCGGGCGACAAGATCGAGATCCGCGGCTTTGGCAGCTTCCGAACTCGGCAGCGCAAGCCCCGCATGGGCCGCAACCCTAAGACCGGTGAAAAAGTCGAAGTGCCCGCCAAGAAGATTCCTTTCTTCAAGCCCAGCAAGGAGTTAAAAGATCTGGTGAATGAAGGAATCGCCGATGCAGCGGCTGCGGCTCCGCCCGCGGCTGCGCCGCCTGTGGCATAGAAATGCATTCTGACTTCGCTTACCCCCGGATCCCGACCACTCCCATCATCCGCCCGGTCTTTCCTTTCTCCGCGCGATAAGAGAACAACAAGTCGGTGTGACAGTTCGTGCACAGCGGCGAAGCTTCGATGTTTTTCGCCGGCAGTCCCGCCGCCAGCAGTTGTTGACGATTCGCTTCCACCAGATCGAGAAAAATCTTCTTCGGCAAAACACTGTGGCCCGGGGCGCGGGCTGTGAGGAACAACATAGGATATTTTTCGCGCACCGGATCACTCTCCTCGACCTCGCGGAAGAGTTTCGCCGCATACGCGAATTGCGATTCAAACTTCTCGCGAACCTCCGCCCCAACTTCATAACAGCAGCCCTGAATGCCGGGACCAATCGCGGCCTTCAGATCGCGAGGCCGGCTGCCAAAGCGGCGGCGCATCTCGCCCACTCCTTTCTCGACGATCCGCTTCACTGTGCCACGCCAGCCCGCGTGAAACACGCCCACAGCGCGGTGTTTGGGGTCGACGAGCATGATGGGCAGACAATCGGCGGTCTGAATGCCGAGCAACAAACCCGGAGTTGCGGTGATCAGGCCATCGCCAACCGGCTGCGTTTCAGCGGGCGAATCGACGAAGCGGATCATGTCGGAATGAACCTGGCGCAGTGTTCCCAGCCGCAGGATATTCGATTCACCGCCGGTGCCGAGTGCCCGCAAAAACGCCGCGCGGTTACGCTCGACCGCGGCTTTTGAGTCATCCTTCGTGAATCCCAGGTTGAGCGCGCCGCCCCCGTATGTGCGAGAGAATCCGACGAGGAGTGTGGAGAATCCGTGAACCAGTCAGGGAAATATGCTTAAGTGTGAGGAGCGAAGAATGTTGAGCTTCGCTCGCTTGGGAACC
>Ga0187871_10002611_pt1 | contig 14544 bp, 12 predicted proteins | sample June2016WEW_16_1_FD_132988 | JGI IMG/M metagenome (GOLD analysis project Ga0187871, IMG submission 132988) | Peatland microbial communities from SPRUCE experiment site at the Marcell Experimental Forest, Minnesota, USA - June2016WEW_16_10 | ecosystem: Environmental > Terrestrial > Soil >... | reverse complement strand
TAGCAACTAGCAACTAGCAACTAGAGTCGTTGATAAACGGTGGCTTTGTATCAGGGCACGGCTTCAGCCGTGCCGCAACGCAGCCCATGAAAACATGGCCTTCAGGCCCTGAGGCAAAGTCGAAGGCTTCATTGAATTCGTAAACGAACCTCCGCATCGGTATCGGGTTACCAAGCGGGAATCGCCCGCTTCGCAACCCGAGAAATCAGCTCACCACAGAGACACCCTTCGGCTTCGCTCAGGGCCAGGCTCCGGCACAGGATTTGAAATATCTTTTTCCTCGGTGTCTCTGTGGTGATTCGATTTCATCCTTCCGCATTCGGTCCAAAGCCGGAAGCATTTTCCAAAATTCGGAACGGCACGCTTCCGGTTTTACAACAACTTGCATTCGCTGCGATCGACCGCGGTTCCATTCTGAACTTTTCCTAATGCAGCAATGCCTGCTTCCATGCGTGTAATTCTGCGTAACTAGCTTTAAAGAGTGACTTAGAGATCGCCGGCAGATTGGCGCTCGACGTGCTTTAGAACAGGCGTGTCGGGACGAACAATCCAAAACGGCAGGCTGAAGATGCAAGCGATGAATCACGGCGGGCTGGGCGGCGTAGCTATCGCAACCAGGCCTACAAGCAACGTGCCCCCTGAAATCGCTGTCGTAGCGGAAGCTCCAAACGGACTTGCGTTTGCCGACTTGGCAACGCCGGCCAAGGGCAGCGGTGCCGAATGCGGATTTCCTCTGGACCAAGGCAGTGGACTGTGCGAAGCGATGGACTCCTCCTGCGGTGACAGCGAGGGGCGTGTCAGCGATACGGCATGCCCCTCGCAGCTCTCCGCTCTGCTGCACGACCTTTCCAACCTGATGACCGGCATCTTGCTGAACGCGCAGGTGCTGGAGTGGAAGCTTCCCCCGTATAGCCACCTCAAACGGCCAGTGCGCGAGATGACGCGCAACGCGCAGCGCGGCAGCGAGCTGATGAAGCGCCTGCAGCGGCTCGGCACGCAAATCGGCCACGCGGAAGCCCAAGCTGGCACGCTCGTGGGCAACGGAAGCGGAGTGAAGTTGCCATCGCCGAAGACGGAACGGCCTGACCCTGCCGTTGCCCGCGTCGATACCGTACTACCGAACCAGGTTCTCGACCTCACAGCAACCTGTGACACCCGCACTAGCAACGCTTTCCCAAAAAGGGATGATAGGGATGGGCGATAACCTAGCCGCTGATTTCCGCTGCCGGGCGTGGTTGCCCACAAAAAAGGGGGCGAGTAACGTGATTGCAACAGAAGCAGTTCCCGTAAGCGAACCGGCGGTTGAAAGCAATCGGTTGAACCTGTTGGTCGTAGAAGACGAGCGGGCAGTTCGGGAGTGCTGCCGCGACGTCGCGCGGGCCCTGGGGTTCAGCGCGCAGGTGGCCGAATCCCGCGAGGAAGCTTATCGCGTCTTGCAGGACGGTCACGTGGATGTCGTTCTTCTGGATCTGCGCCTGCCCGGCAACAATGGCCTCGATGTCCTGCGCGAGATCAAGCGGCGACGCCCGGAGGCGGTGGTGATCGTCATGACCGGCTTTGCCACGGTGCAATCAGCGGTGCAGGCGATGAAGCTGGGCGCATACGACTACATCACCAAGCCCTTTAACTTCGACGAACTGCGCCTGGAATTGGAGCGGGTCACGTCGCACCTGAAGCTGACGGCGGAGAACCGGCTGTTGCGCGAGCAGCTCAAATCCAAGCAGGGCTTCGGGCAGTTGGTGGGACACTCGCCGGAGATGGAAAAGCTGTATCGCATTATCGCCAAGGCGGCGCAGAGCAGCCATCCGGTGCTGATCCTGGGCGAGAGCGGCACCGGCAAGGAGCTGGTGGCGCGCGCCATTCATTTTGCAGGGCCGCATAAGGACAAGCCGTTTCTCCCGGTCGATTGCGGGGCGCTGGTGCCGACGCTGATCGAGAGCGAACTGTTCGGCTACGTGCGCGGCGCCTTCACCGGCGCGCTGCGCCAGAAAGACGGCCTGCTGGCGTCTGCCGAGGGCGGTACCGTCTTTCTCGACGAAGTGGGCGAGCTGCCCATCGACCTGCAAGCCAAACTGTTGCGCGCCATTCAGGAGCGCGAAATCCGGCCCGTCGGGGGCACCCGCGCCGTGCCCATCAATGTCCGCATCCTGGCGGCCACCAACCGCGATCTGGACGCGGCGGTTGCCCAGGGAACCTTTCGCCGCGATCTCTACTTCCGGCTCAACGTGCTGACCCTGCGCATTCCTCCGCTGCGCGAGCGCAAGCAGGACATCCCCCTCTTGATCGGCAACTTTCTGGACAGGATCAACAGCGCTGGCGGCTTGCAGAAGCGCACCATCTCCGACGAAGCGTTGCGCCTGATGTTGCAATACGACTGGCCGGGGAACGTGCGCGAGCTGGAGAACTGCGTTGAGCGCGCCTGTACCACCTGCTCGTTGCCCACGATACAGGTCCCCGACCTGCCCACGCAGGTCCGCAACTGCAACGTCAGACCGGAAGCGGAGGAGTCACACCCGGCTCCTGCCATCATCACGCCACTGGAGCAATTGGAAAAGCGGGCGATACTGCATGCCATCGAAGTGCTGAACGGCGACAAGCTGGAAGCGGCCCGCCGCCTGGGTATCGGCAAGACCACTTTGTACCGCAAACTTAAGGAATACGCTTCGACGGTCTGAGCCGTAAAAGGCCGGAGCGCGAACCGACGATAGCTTCAAGGACGAGCGCCGCGCGCGGGTCCGGCAGGTGAAGTGTGCCCGACCAACAGCGGCGGAAAGGAACGGCGATGATTTTGCTGGTGACAACATCTTCCCGAGGCAAAGAATACGCGGCGGCGCTGGAGCGTGGAACGGGCCACAAGACGCATGTGGCCGGCGCCGTGCCGCAGGCCATAGCCAAACTCGAAGCCGCCGATTACGATCTGCTGGCCATGGACCAGTCGCTGCTGGAGGCGGATTTGCGCGCCATGGATACGCTGCTGAACCGGTGCGGCACGGCCATTCCGGTGTACGTGAATCTTGCGCTGCACAGCAGTGAGCGCATTGTGCGCGAGGTGCAGGTGGCGCTGCGGCGCGCGCAGCAGGAAAAGCTGGCGGCCGAGCGGGTGGCGGGAAAGGTCCTGGGGAGCGAACTGCGCGGCGAGTTGACCGGCATCCTGCTGAATTCGGAGCTGGCGCTGCGGCACACCGGCCTGGCGCCGGAGATCGCGGAAAAAATCAATTCCGTACGCGAGCTGGCGGAGAAGATGCGGTCGCGGCTGGGGATTCCATAGCGGCGGGACGTTTGTGGTTACTGCTGTTTCGAGCCGGTGGCCTTTTTTCGCCAGGCATGGCGGAAAGAGCCCACCTGAAAGCAGCCCAAGGCTGCCTGGACAAAGCGAGACTGTGAACAAGCTGCTGATTGCTCGCAGGGGCGAATAGAGAATGTGTCGCGACCTGGTGTCGCCGCTCCGCGCTCACTTTTTGTCGCACTTGAAGCGCGGGCTCACGACCACGCCTAACACAAATGTTGCCGCTCCGCGGCTGAATTAGCCGCAACGATTGCCCGCTCCGCGGCTGATCGCGGCCGCGGCGATTGCCTGCTCTGCTGCTTCCAGCTCGTTGCAAATTGATTACGAAACCCGCGTAACTGCAGTCTAATGGCGTGAGAACACCCCAGTGGCTCCCCGTACATCTCAGTCTGCGGCAGACTGTATAATTTACATTTGGCTGGTTAGCCGGAGGATAGGGAATGGATTCGCAAGTTTCAGGTTTCAGGCAAAGATTCAGGGCCAATCGCTTTGCCTCCACCGCGGTTATCCTGGCGACGCTTACGCTAGGCATTCTGATTGGCACCGTGGTCTCTGGGGCCGTCAAGGGCAACCAGCAGAACTCTTCGGCCGACGCTACGCCGCTGAAAGTTCCTTCGCCCGTCCAGTTGTCCAACCAGTTCTCTAACATCGCTCGCGAGCTCGAGCCGACCGTGGTCAATATCAATACCGAATCGACCATCAAGAACCCGCATCGCCGGATGACGCCGGGCAATCCGGAAGACCAGGGTCCGGGCGGCGGCGACGAAGACAATCCGTTTCAGGACTTCTTTAACCGCTTCTTCGGCGGACAGCCGGGCGGCGGCGGCCAGGGCGGTGGCCAAGGCGGTGGTCAAGGCTTCGGCGGCTCGCCCGATATGCGCGAGCGTTCGCTGGGCTCTGGGGTGATCGTCGATTCCAAGGGCTATATCCTTACCAACAATCACGTGGTCGACAAGGCTGACCGCATCCGCGTCAACCTGATGGGCGATCCCGAGACCGTTACCTACACCGCGACGGTGGTGGGTACCGACGCTGAAACCGACCTGGCCGTGATCAAGATCGACGCCAAGAAGTCGCTGCCCTATGCCAAGCTGGGCAACTCGGACAGCATGAATGTTGGCGATTGGGTCCTCGCGATTGGCAGTCCCTTCGGGCTGAACGAGACCGTTACCGCCGGCATCGTCTCGGCGATCGGACGCAACATCGTGCCCAACCGGCAGTTCGAATCCTTCATCCAGACTGACGCCGCCATCAATCCCGGGAACTCCGGCGGCCCGCTGGTGAACATGAATGGCGAAGTCATCGGAATCAACACTGCCATCTACACCAGCGGCGGGGGCTATCAGGGTGTCGGCTTCGCTATGCCGTCCAACACCGTCGTGAGCGTCTACAACCAGCTCATCGGTCCCGAGCACAAGGTCCAGCGCGGTTCCATCGGCGTGCAATTCAATGCCGTGCCGAATCCGGCAATCGCCCGTGTTTATGGCGTGAGCAGCGGCGTGACCATCGCCGACGTGACCCCGAACGGCCCGGCCGAAAAAGCCGGACTCAAGACGGGTGACACCATCACCGCCGTGAACGGACATCCGGTGAAGAATGGCGACGAGCTGGTCGCCGACATCTCGGCCTTGAAGCCGGGCACCACGGCCAAGATCGGCTACGTGCGCAACGGCAAGGAGTCCACCGCCGAGGTGACCATTGCCGACCGCTCCAAGCTGTTCGCCGGCCGACTGAACGGCGAAGAAGAGAATGGTGAAGAGGGCCAGCCGCAGGAGAGCAAGTTTGGCATCGTCGTCCAAGGCATCACGCAGGACATGGCCAATCGCTTCAACTTCCCCAACACCAAGGGCGTCATGGTGCGAGACGTAAAGCCTGACGGCTTCGGCGAAACTGCCGGCCTCGGCCGCGGCGACGTGATCCTGGAGATCAACAAGCAGCCGGTCAACAGCGAGGCCGACTTCCGCCGCATCGAGTCGCAGATGAAGAGCGGACAGGACGTGGTCTTCCTGGTGCGTCCGCGCGGCAGCCGCGATAACACCACGGTGTTCATGGGAGGCACGCTGCCGTAATGAAAATTCACCACGGAGACACCCTTCGGCTCCGCTCAGGGCAGGCTACGCGCACGGAGGTTTGTTGAAGTAAATTTCTCCGTGATCTCAGTGCCTCCGTGGTGAATGGTTTCGACCGAAGTCCCCAATGGGATGAAGGGCCTCATCCGCTCCATTAACCAGAAGGTACTCTGGACAGCTCTGGAAATTACCTTCGAAGCAATCTCACCAGCGGCGCTGCTGCATCGAAGTTGAAGATGACCAGCGCCGTTCCTTTTTGGGAACCTGGGTCATTTTAGTGTTCCCAAAACGATTAACGGGTCATTACAATGTGGGAACTGTTCGTGCACAACATAAACTTGCCCGAGAGGTGGTCGTTGCCTATCGCAAAACGTATTCTTAACGCCTCTAACATTTTGCTCGTCATCTTTGGCTTGGCCGCATTCACATCGGCGACCACAACGACCCACGCTAAACCCAAGCATGCCAAGGTTTCCAGCGCGCACAGCACTTCCCGCCATCATTCCTCCCCGCCCACGGTTAGAACGGCGCGCTCCCGCGGGCAGCACTCGATCGACGAAGACCGCACCCGCGAAATTCAGAAGGCTCTAATCAAAGAGCACTACCTGGCCGGCGAGCCGACCGGCGCGTGGGACCAGAGCTCCAAGGACGCCATGCTGAAGTTCCAGGCCGACAACGGCTGGCAGACGAAGATCACGCCCGACTCGCGTGCGCTGATCAAGCTGGGGCTGGGGCCGGACCATAAAGGCCTGCTGAATCCCGAAACCGCCAACATTCCTTCGCCGCATGAGTTGGGAGTTAACAGCCCAACCCAGCCCGGAGGCGCGGCCGACAGCGAATAGCGGGGAAGAAAATTTGCATTCAGCGAGGCGCGGCAATCCGCGCCTTTTTGCGTTGCGCCGGTCTCGCGTTTTTTCAGCCCGCTGTGCTACTCTCGCTTCACACTTCAGAGGCGATCCATGGCGCAAAAAGATCACGACCGGCAGATGGACTACATCGAATTCCCCGCCACCGACATTGAGGCGACCAAGAGCTTCTACCACCAGGTCTTCGGCTGGGACTTCCAGGACTTTGGTCCGGGTTACACCAGCTTCCACGATGGCCGCCTGGCAGGCGGATTTAATAGTGAGGCCAAGCCCGCTGGAGCCGACAGTAAGCAGACTCGTGGGACGCTGGTCGTCATCTATGCGGCATTGCTCGAGGACACTTACGCCAAGGTGAAGTCTGCCGGCGGCAAGATCGTGCACGAGACTTTTGAATTTCCCGGCGGGCGCCGCTTCCACTTCGCCGATCCCAACGGTAACGAGCTGGCTGTCTGGAGCGAATAAGTCACGACCGCATTTCTTTTGGCGCTCGCCCTGTTCGCCCTGCCGCTGCCGATGGATAGCGCCACTGGCGATGCGGAACCGGGTTTGCAAGCCAGCTCGCCACATTTTGATCCCCAGGCTGAGGCCGAGTTGGTTGCTCTCCTCAATCGTACGCGGGGTGAGTATGGCCTGCCGCCCTTGACGGTCGACCAGCGCTTAACGGAAGCCGCACGCAAGCACAGTACGCTGATGGCGGAACATTCCGTAATGGTACACCGGTTGGAGGGCGAGCCCGCCCTGCAAACTCGTATCAGCAACCAAGGGCTGCCTGCTGATAGCGTAAGCGAAAACCTTGCGCTCAATAATCAGAGTGCCGTCTCGGCCCACAACAGCCTTATGCATTCGCCGCCGCATCGTGCCGCCATTCTGGACGCGCAGTACAACACCGTCGGCGTGGGTGTCGTCCGTGACGGCTCCGATCTTTGGGTCACCGAGGATTTCGCGCGCAAGCTGCCGGAGTTGTCGGACCATGACGCCGAGGCCGCGGTGCAAGCGGCCGTTGCGCAATATGCCAGGTCGCATAGATTAGCCGCCCCGTCCCGGAGGACGGAGCTTCGACTGCAGCCGATGGCCTGCCGTATGGCGGCGAAGGACCGGCTGGAGAGTGAGGAGGCGCTGCGCTTGCCGGGCGTACAAGGGATTTTGGCGTGGACGGCGACCGATCCGGCGAAGCTGCCTGAGGGAATATCGCACGTGCTGTCGCGCGAGACCTCGGGATATGCGCTGGGAGCCTGTTTCGCTTCCAGCGCGAGTCATCCCGGAGGAGTGTATTGGTTAGTATTGGTGACGTACTGATAGGAAACGGCAGACTGCTCTGCGATTACTGGAGCGACCGCAACTGCCGCGCGCCGCGCTCCAAGGTATGAGGCCCGATGGTTTTGCCGGCCATGGTGGACTTTATGTAGTCCTCGCCGGCCTGCATCATGTGCGTCCAGACGTCCTGCGCCCGGCCTTTTTCGTTGAGGAAGGCCGCCACTTCGGCCGCGTCCATGGTAGTCCCCAGCTCGCGAGCAATTTGCAGCAGATGAGCCAGGGTAATCTCGGCGGTGACTTTCTCCCGCCAGCACTTCTTCTTAAGGTCAATCATTTCTGCTTCCCGACAGAAAGAATTTTTCTTACAGCCATAGGAATACCGCGACGCCGGGTCGAGCACGATGGCGGCTATCACTCTGGTTTGTGACCGCGGTCACCGGGTCCTTGTTCGTGGTGAACCGTACCGGAATCGCTGAAACGGCGCCCTCTCGGCAAGCTCAGGCCGGCGCACAGCGCCGCGTCTGAATTCCTACGCGCACACCAAAGTTCCTTAGGGATTGGCTTGTAACGGAACTCTGACTCTGGACGCTTGAAACTTGAAACTGCCACCAGGCTGGCTAGGAATTGCTCTTCACCGTTTGGCCCGCGGACTTGGCGAAGACGATCTCGGAAACCAACAGCAGTGCGCCGATCACGATGGCGCTGTCGGCCACGTTGAACGCCGGCCAGTGATAGCTGCCTACGTAGAAATCCAGAAAATCGAGGACGTGGCCGGCAAACATGCGGTCCCACAAGTTGCCCAGCGCGCCGCCGAGGATGAGCGACAGGCCAATCGTGGTGGTGGTGAGCGAGTGGCCAATCTTCCATAACAGCGCGAAGACTACGATCAGCGCCAAGACCGAAAAGCTGACCAGCGCGCCGACCTTCCATTGCGCCGAGGGTTCCGCAAAGAGCCCGAAGGCGGCCCCGGGGTTTTCCACGTGCGTCAGGCGAAAGAAGCCCGGGACCACAGGCACGTTGTGCTGGAGCTCGATGTTGCCGGCCACCGCCCATTTGGTGATGCGGTCCAGCAACAGCACCAGGGCCGCGATCAGGAAGAAGTATTTGCGCATGAAGTCGGTCGTTTCCTGTTCTGGTTTAGACGCGCCTGGCTGCCGAAAGACGCATCGCGATTGGTGGAGCACCGCTTTAGCGGTGCAGTCCGAATGGCCAAGAGGATGGGCTTTAGCCGCTGAGGTAAGAGACCATTACCTCAGGCGCTAAAGCGCAGCTTCCAACCAGCCGACTTTATGCACGCCTGAAGGCGCGCTCCACCCAAACCTCGTGCTCCACGCAAGCCTGTTGGCGCTTTTGGACAGCCTCACCGCACCTCGGCCGTCGCTTCAATCTCGCCCAACACTGCGCTGCAGCGCTCGCAAACCGTCGGGTAATTCTTATCTTCACCCACATGCGTGGAGTAGTTCCAGCAGCGCTCGCATTTGAGACCAGGCGCATTGTTCACTTCGATCGTCATCCCAGCATCCCCGTTGCTGGCGGGCGATTTCTCTAAAACAACGTCGGAGACAATAAACAAATACCGCAACTGATCGCGATAGCGATCCAGCACCGGATAAACGCTCTCCGGCGCGGACAGGCGAATCTGCGCCTCCAGGCTGCCGCCGATGCGCTTTTCGGCGCGAGCGGCTTCGAGGGCCTTCAGCGCCTGGTCGCGAACCGAAAGCAGGATTTGCCAATCGCGCTCCATGGCAATGGCATCGAAACCCGCGGGCAGCGTGCCGGTAAGGTCATCGGGAGCAGGGAAGTGTTCGAGGTGAATGCTGTCGGCGCGGTCTTTTGTCGCAGGCAGATACTGCCAGACCTCGTCGGCGCTGAAGCTCATCACGGGTGCGAGCAAGCGAACCAACGCCTCGCCCAGGCGCCACAATGCGGTCTGCGCCGAACGCCGCGCCTTGGACTTTGGAGCTGACGTGTACAGCCGGTCTTTGAGAACATCGAAGTAGATCGCGCTGAGATCGACGATGCAGAAATCCTTCAGCCGCTGATACAGGCGATGGAAGGTGAAGCTGTCGTAATGCTCGCGAACGTCCCGCGTGACCTCGGCAGCGCGCAGCAGAATGTACTGGTCCAGCGCGTGTATCTCGGCGAAAGGAACCACGTCGCGCGCGGGATCGAAGTCGTGAACATTGCCGAGGATGTAGCGAAACGTGTTGCGAATCTTACGATAGCTTTCCGCGATGCGCTGCATGAGCTCGTCGGAGCTCATGACGTCTTCGCGGAAATCCACCGAGGCGACCCAGAGGCGAACGATCTCTGCGCCAAGCTTGTCGGCGATGTCCACCGGATCGACGACATTGCCCAACGACTTCGACTGGGCGCGGCCTAGCGGATCAAGCACCCAGCCGACGGTTGCGGCACTGCGATACGGCGCTGCGCCTTTGGTCGCGACCGCGGAAAGCAGGGAAGACTGGAACCATCCGCGATGCTGGTCGCCGCCTTCGAGGTAGAGGTCGGCGGGCCAGGGAAGTCCGGGCTCGCGTCCGAGCACGGCGGCGTGGCTCGATCCCGACTCGAACCACACGTCAAGGATATCCATCTCCTTGCGGAACTTCGTCTTACCGCATTTAGTGCAAGCGTAACCTGAAGGCAAAATCTGCTCGGCGGAGTACTTGTACCAGGCGTCGGCGCCCTCGCGCGCGAAGAGATCGACGACAAGTTTGTGAATGGCGGGATCGCCGACGAACTCGCGGCAGCCCTCGCACTGGAACATCGCGATGGGCACGCCCCAGACGCGCTGGCGAGAGATACACCAGTCTGGACGGCTGGCGACCATGTTGGCGATGCGCTCCTGCCCCCATGCCGGATCCCACTTTACCTTCTGGATTTCTTGCAGCGAGCGCATACGCAGCGTTTCGCCTTTGGGCAAGCGGTTTTCCATCGAGATGAACCACTGCTCGGTGGCGCGGAAGATGATGGGATTGTGGCAGCGCCAGCAATGCGGATAGGAGTGCTCGATTTTCTCGTATGCCAGCAGCACGCCGCGGCTCTTGAGCAATTCCACGATCGCCGCGTTTGCCTTGAAGACTTGCTGGCCTTCATATTCCGGCAAGCCATTGCGCAGGATGCCGGCGTCATCGACATCGCAGCGCAAGCTGATGCCGTACTTCACGCCGGTATTGAAGTCGTCGGCGCCGTGCGCGGGAGCTGTGTGGACTGCGCCCGTACCGGTGTCCATGGTCACGTAGTCTCCGAGCACGCCGAGCACTTCGCGATCGAGGAAAGGATGGGCAAACGTCGAATACTCCAGCTTCGTGCCGAGGAATGAAGCGATCTCCTTGGCGTCGCCGAGATGGCACTTCTCGATCGTCTGCAGCGCCAGCGCTTTGGCGACGATATAGATCCACTCGCCGGTATCGAGCGCCACGTACTCCGCATCGGGCGCAAAGGTCACCGCCATGGAGGCGGGAAGCGTCCAGGGGGTCGTCGTCCAGATGATCGTTGCGATTTTCTTACCAGTAAGATTAGGCCCTCCAATCTTACTAGTAAGATTTTCGTCAATCTTTGCCGGATCGCTGGTCAGCGGATAGCGCACCCACACGCTCGGGCTAGTGTGCATCTCGTATTCGACCTCGGCCTCGGCGAGCGCGGTCTTGTCGAAAATGCACCAGTACACCGACTTCAGTCCCTTGTAGACCAGTCCCTCTTCGTAGCACTTGTAAAAGGTCTCGAGCACCACGCTCTCGTACTGCGGGTCCATGGTGGAGTAGGGCTGCTCCCAGCGGCCAAGCACGCCCAGGCGCTTGAATTGCGAGCGCTGGAGATCGAGATATTTGCTCGCGTACTTACGGCACTCCTCGCGTACGGCGAGGGGATCGAGCTCCAGCTTCTTGCGGCCAAGCTCGTTGTCGACTTTGATTTCGATGGGTAGGCCATGGCAATCCCAGCCGGGGACGTAGGGCGCGTCGAAGCCGCTCATGCTGCGCGACTTGACCACAAAATCCTTCAGCGTCTTATTCAGTGCCGTGCCCAGATGAATGGGGCCGTTGGCGTAGGGCGGCCCGTCGTGCAACACGTAGATCGGCTGCCCTTTATGCGCTTCGCGAATGCGGTGGTAAAGGCGCGTGGACTCCCAGCGCTCGAGCATGGCCGGCTCGTTCTTGGGCAGACTCGCCTTCATGGGGAAGCCGGTCTTGGGCAGGTTCAGCGTGGCTTTCAGGTCGAGCGGCAATGGGATTAATGACCTTCCGTTTGCAAGTGTTCGTAACTCATTATAGGCATGACGCAAGGACTAATCACTCGTGGACCGCGGCTCCCTCATCCTCCAGGTTTCACCGCAAGTCCTGTCTCACGATCCGTCAGTAACTCGACAACTCGTTGCTCGGAAAAAACCCAGTTTTGCGGCAGCTTATCGGTGATCCCGGCACAGCGACCTCGAGTGAAGGTCCAATTTTCGTTCAAAATCGAATCGCCTTGCCCATCCTTGGCCTGTCGCAGCTGCTGAGCTACCTCAGCCGCGGACGCTAGGTAGATCCGCGGCATTTGGTCGAGTCGGACCCCATGAAACTGGACAAAGCAGAAGACCGTCCTTAGACCGTGACGAGCGAGCCAAAGGTCGATTGCGCCGTGATAATCGGCTGTTTTCCCACTCTTCTTTGTGGCATCCGCCATATAGCTTTGAGTTAGACCCCAGCCTCCATCTTGGCTGCCCTTCACCGAAACCTTGAGAAGATGGTCGCCCCTGGCCACAATCAGGTCGTATTCCGGCTGGTTTGCCCCATATTGAACCGAAACATCAAAGCCGCATCTCGCGAACTGGGCCGCAGCAATCGCCTCGGCAGCGACTGAAACATGCCAAGACGTAGGTTTTGTTAAGAATGGCTGCGAGTCCGGCATTTTTTTGTCCTAAGATCCCGTATCCGCATGTTATCTCACATCGTCACTCCGGCTCGCCTTTACACCCGGAGAACGTCTCACGTAAAGTCACCTTACTCCGCACAACGATGTGGGTAGCTTCGCATCTAAGCATAAGAACGGTGACTCACATTCGGAACCCGAATGTGGTTGATCCGCAACCCCCGACGAAACTGTGGGTTTACTGATGAGCAACTCAGCTTGGGAACTGCTCATCAATCGTGAGAAGCGGCACAGGGCCGGCGCAGACCAAGGAATAAACGAGTATGTCTAATCAGACGCTGATTCCCCCGACTGAACAGACGCAAGAACCGGAACTAAATCTTCTGCTGCGGACGTCGGCGGACGACTCCTTATGGACGTCGTTGAAGTCCAACATCCGTGCGGCGTTCTTTCCCGAAAAGCTGCCGCCGTTACACTTGACCTCGCGGCCGGTGCAGGTACGCGAGATCTGGGGCGACTACAACTACAAGAAGGAAAGTGCGACCGTTTCCCTGCTGGTTCACGCCGCGGTCATTGGCGCTATCGTTGCGTTGTCCATCATGGGCATCAAGAAGGTGCAGGAGAAGCCGCGCGAAACGGTCACGCTGATTGCGCCCGATCTCACTCCTCCGCAGCTGCCGATGACGAAGCCGAATGCAAAAACCTCGGGCGGCGGCGGCGGCGGTGGCGATCACGATAAGCTGCAGGCGCCCAAGGGCAAGCTCCCCAAGGCGGCGATGGAGCAGATCACGCCTCCGGCGATGGTGATCCGCAACGACCATCCCAAGCTTCCGGTTGAGCCTACGGTAGTGCTGCCGCCGCAGATCAAGCTGGCCTCCAACATGCCGAACCTCGGCAATCCGATGTCGGCTGTGCCCTCCGGACCTCCCTCGAATGGAACCGGCGGCGGTGGAGGAATTGGCTCGGGCAACGGCGGTGGTGTGGGATCGGGAACCGGCCCCGGCGTTGGTCCGGGACACGGTGGCGGCATCGGTGGTGGAGCCTTCCGTGTGGGTGGTGGCGTCTCTGCGCCGCGCGCACTGGATACGCCCGATCCGGAGTATTCCGAGGAAGCGCGTAAGGCGAAATATCAAGGGACATGCGTACTGTGGCTGATCGTTGGCCCCGACGGCAAGCCGCGGGATGTGAAGGTGGCGCGCGCGCTGGGAATGGGGCTCGATGAGAAAGCGATTGAGGCCGTGCGCAATTGGAAATTCGAGCCCGCGATGAAGGACGGCAAGCCGGTCGCGGTGCAGATCAATGTTGAAGTGAACTTCCGGTTGTACTAACCATTTGCGCCGGGTTGGCCCAGGAGACGAAAACCAGCGTCTGCCTGGGACCGGCAACGGTGCAAACTGGAGTGCAGTGCGGAAGAGCAGAACGGGAGGGGCGATGAGCCTCTCTTTTTTCGTTATCATGCCTTCAACAAGGCATTGTTCTACCCCAACTGCACCTTTTCCCGGTACGCGGCAACTTGTACGTTCCAGCCAAGCGCCTCGGCCATAGCGTTGCGCAGTTGCGAGGCGGCCGCCGGCTCGCCGTGCACAAGATAAGTTTGCGAGGGTGCGCGGCGAAACGTGTGCAGCCACTCCAGCAACTCGGGCGTGTCCGCGTGATCGCTGAACTGCTCCAGCGCGGCGACCTGCGCGCGGATGGGAACCTCCTGGCCGAACATCTTGACCGCGTCCGTGCCGTTCTTGATGGTGAAGCCGCGCGTCCCGGGCGCCTGGAATCCGATGAACAGCACCAGGTTCTTGGGATCGGGCAGGCGCTGCATCAGGTGGTGCAGCACGCGTCCGCCGGTCACCATTCCGCTCGAGGAGACGATGATCATGGGATAGTTCGATTGGTTGATCTTCTTTGAGTCGTCCTGGGTGCTGTCGAAGTAGAAGTTCGACCAATCGAGCGGCGAACCATATTTTGCCACCATGGCCTTGGTCTCGGGCGTGAACTCCTCGGTATGCTTGAGGAAGATCTGCACCGCCTTGATCGCCATGGGGCTGTCGGCATGCACGGGAACGCGCGGAATCTGCTGCGTCTCCATCAGCTCCTTCAGTAAGAAAAGGAACTTCTGCGTGCGCTCCACGGCAAACGACGGCACGACCACGCTGCCTCCGCGTTGCAGCGTCGTGCGGATGAGCGTTGCGAGCTCCGGCCGGGGATCGTTGTGCGGATGCAG
>Ga0187871_10002610_pt1 | contig 14545 bp, 14 predicted proteins | sample June2016WEW_16_1_FD_132988 | JGI IMG/M metagenome (GOLD analysis project Ga0187871, IMG submission 132988) | Peatland microbial communities from SPRUCE experiment site at the Marcell Experimental Forest, Minnesota, USA - June2016WEW_16_10 | ecosystem: Environmental > Terrestrial > Soil >... | reverse complement strand
GCACGGAGAGAAGATTGACATCATCGAGTATCACGAAGACGCGGTGACGTTCGCCGAGAAGGCTTTGCAGCCGGCGAAAGTAAGCAAGGTGACCGTGGTCGATTCCGGGGGCAAGCACCTGGAAGTTGTAGTCGACGACAGCCAGCTCTCACTTGCGATTGGCAAGAAGGGGCAGAACGTGCGGCTGGCGGCGAAGCTGCTGGGCTGGAAGATCGACATCAAGAGCGAGGAAGAGAAGCGGCAGGAAGTGGAACAGCAGATGGCGGACATGGTTCCGCAGACGGCTACGCCGCTGGATAAAGTGCCTGGCCTGGGCGACGGGCTGGTGGAAAAGTTGGGAGCTGCCGGCGTAACCACGGTAGAAGCTTTGGCCGACATGACTCCGGAGCAACTGGAGGCGATTGAGGGCATTGGGCCGAAGACGGTGGAAAAAATCAGTCTTGCGGTGAATAATTACTTTGCCAGCCTGGAAGGTGCGGCGGTTGAGGGCGCGGGCGAAGGTGAAGCGGCGGCGGAAGGAGAGGTTGCCGTCGAAGCTGAAGCTGCCGCGGCGGCGCCTGCTGATGCGGGCGGGGAAGACATTACCGCGGAATTTCCTATCGCGGTGGACGAAGTGACCCGTGGTGAGCAGGCAGCGGCGAGTGAGGAAGTTGCGGTGACTGAAGAAGGCACTGACGAAGCAGACGCGCTTGCCGCGGAGCATCATGCGGAACACCGCGAAGATGAGCACGATGGGCAGGCGGAGGATTCCGCGGAGCAGGCTGCTCCGGGAGAAGAATCCGCTTCCGAAAAACGAGAATAATCATGACGCGCTGGGATAAGTTTGACGGCGTGGGACCGAAGAAAGTGACTCCGCGAGGTCGATGATGACCTAACTAAAACGCGGAGAAACGAAAGGCCGGATGAGTAAGGTTCGAATCAACGATCTAGCCCGAGAGCTGGAAGTCAAGAGCAAAGCGATTCTGGATACGCTTCCGTTGGTGGGAGTGACGGAGAAGAAGACGCACTCCAGTTCTCTGGAAGAGCACGAAGCGGAGAAAGTACGTGTGTACATCCGCTCCTCGGCGGAAGGTCCGTCTGCGGCCGGTAAGGCGAGTTCGCGCGGTCCACGCGGCGAAGAAGAAATCAAAACAAAAATTGACCTGTCAAACATTTCCCGTCCCGGGGATGTGTTGAGGGCGATCACGCAGAAAAAGGAAGCTGCGACGCCGCCGGTTGCAGCGCGTCCAGCGGCTCCTCCGGTGACGCATGCTCCGGCGGAAAAGCCCGCTGTGGTTGTGCCTCCGGCTGGCCGGCCTGTGGTCGCGCCTGCGGCGACTAAGCCTGCCGCGCCGCCGGTGGCTGCGCAGCCAGCGCCGCCTGTGGTTTCCGCGCCGCCAGTGGTTGCGCCTCCAGCTGCATCGTCACCCGTGAGTGCGCCGCCGGTACGTCCGGCGATGCCGCCTCCGGCGGCACAGAGTCCTTCTTCGGCAGCGTCTCCTGTGATTTCGGCTAGCGCTTCACCTGCGGCTCCGGTTGCGGCGCGCCCGGCCGCGCCGCCGGCTTCGGCGACTCCGCCGCCGCGCATGATCGTTCCGCAAACCGGGCCGCGGCCGGTGTATAAGGCCCCACTGCGTCCAGTTCCGCCGGTGCAGCCTGGCGTGCCGATTGGCGGCGTGCGTCCGGTGCCTGGACGTCCAGTGCCGGGGCAGCCAATTTTTCAGCGACGTCCGCCGATGGCGGGAGGAGCGCCGGGAGCGGCGCGTCCGCCGCTGCGTCCGGGTGAGCGCAGGCCGATGCATCCTACGCGGTCAGCGCCTGCGGGAGCACGTCCGCTGGGCGTGGGTCCGGCGCTTCCACCTCCGGGGACAACGCGGCCTGGAGCCCGCCCCGGTGGGCCATCGCGACGGCCTGGGCAGCGCTATGTTCCCCGCGGCGTGAAGGAAGGTCCGATGAAGGGCTACACGCCGCCACCGCGCATGGTGGTGTCGAATGAGCCCATGCCGATCACGCGCAGCATCACGATCACGGAAGGGATCAGCGTGAAGGACCTGGCGGAGAAGCTGGAGATTCGCGCCAAGGACCTGATTTCGCGTTTGCTCTCAAAGGGCGTGTTCGCCACAATCAACCAGACGCTGGATGCTGAGTTGGCGAGTGAGATGGCGCGCTTCTTCGGCGCGGACACCAACGTGATCACGTTCGAAGAGCAGACGGCGAAAGAGATTGATGCGGCCGCCGCGGGCGAAGAGTTGGTCCCGGAAACCGGGATACGTCCGCCTGTGGTTACGATCATGGGGCACGTCGATCATGGTAAGACGACGCTGCTCGATTCGATCCGCATTACGAATGTGGCGGGCGGCGAAGCTGGAGGAATCACGCAGCATATCGGTGCTTACAAGGTGCGGATTACTGACAAGGAATCGCCGGCATTCGGACGCGAGATTGTGTTTCTCGATACCCCGGGTCACGAGGCGTTCACGCGCATGCGGTCGCGCGGCGCTAAAGCTACAGATATTGTTGTCTTGGTTGTCGCTGCCGATGATGGTGTGATGCCGCAGACTGTCGAAGCGATTGACCACGCGCACGCGGCGGAAGTGCCAATCATTGTGGCGGTGAACAAGATCGACAAGCCCGATGCGCTGGCTGATCGCGTGAAGAAACAGCTTGCGGACCGCGGTCTGATGCCGGAAGAGTGGGGCGGCAAGACCGTGTTCGTCGACGTTTCGGCGAAGCAAAAAACGAACCTGAACTTGCTGATGGAAATGATTTGCCTGGTGGCTGACCTGGGCGAGTTGAAAGCAACGCCCGAGCGCGCGGCGACCGGCGTAGTGCTGGAAGCGAAGCTGGATCGCGGGCGCGGTCCGGTGGCGACGGTGCTGGTGCAGAACGGAACCTTGAACGCGGGCGACAATTTTGTGGTGGGCAACGTCTACGGGAAAGTGCGCGCGATGTTTGACGATCGCGGAGCGCAATTGCAGACGGCTCCGCCTTCGACTCCGGTGGAAATCATTGGCATGGAAGCGCTGCCGCAGGCTGGCGATCAGTTTGTGGTGGTCGCTGACCGGGACAAGGCGCGGGGCATTTCAGAATACCGCGAACAAAAATCGCGCGAGGCGGCGCTGGCCAAGAGTTCCCGCGTGTCGCTCGAAGGATTGGCGGAGCAGATCAAGGCCGCCGGTACCAAGGAACTGAATGTGATTCTGAAGGGCGATGTGCAGGGATCGGTGGAAGTGATCACCGACTTGCTCACCAAGCTCTCAAATGAAAAAGTGCGGTTGAAGCTGTTGCGCTCGGGTGTAGGTGCGATTACGGAGACCGACGTTCTGCTGGCCTCAGCGTCGAATGCGATCATCATTGGCTTCAACGTGCGGCCGGAGCGCAAGGCGCAGGAAATTGCCGAGCAGGAGAAAGTGGACATCCGGCTGCATTCGATCATTTACGAACTGCAGGATGAAATCAAGCGCGCCATGAGCGGCTTGCTGGAGCCGACTTTCAAAGAGCACTACCAGGGGCGCGCCGAGGTGCTGAATGTTTTCCGTATCCCGAAAGTTGGGACTGTGGCCGGCTGCCGCGTGAGCGATGGCTTGATCAAGCGCGACTCCGAAGTGCGGCTGCTGCGCGACGACGTGCAGGTGTTTAAGGGCAAAGTGGGATCGCTGCGGCGCTTCAAGGACGACGCCAAGGAAGTTACGAACGGCATGGAATGCGGCATCTCCATATCTAATTATGGAGACATCAAGGTTGGGGATGTGATCGAAGCGTTCGCCACGGAACGGATTGCTGCGGAAGTAATAGCTTAAGAATAGTTTCCGGTTTCTAGTTTCCAGTTTCCAGTGTCTTCGTACGAGAACTTGAAACTAGAAACTGGACACTGGAAACTGCCCTTTGATCGCCTTCCTCACGCTCGAACTTCACATCGAAGCGGCGCAATCGCTCAAAGATAAACGGCAGGTTTTGCGCAGTTTGAAGGACCGTCTGCGCGGGAGCTTCAACGTTTCGGTTGCCGAACTTGACCCCAGCCCGGTTTGGAATCGGGCCACCATTGGCGTGGTCAGCATTTCCGATTCGCGCGACTATCTTGATGGGTTGATGAAGAATGTGGAGCGCGCAGCCACGCGGATCGCTAACAATCACGGGGCTGACGTGGCGGATTCGTTCGTCGAATATCTGTAGCTGACCGAGTGGTCAGTGGCCGGAAAACCAAGAATCGGGGCGGTTTCAACTAGCCACTAATCACGGGCCCCTGAGCACTTCCTCAATCCCCTTGTTACCTCTGTACTTACCCAGACCACTCCCTTGTGCGCGACAATGGCACTTCAGGGCCAACACGTGCGGACGATTTTCTGATATTCTCATGCGTTTTATCCTCATGCGGTTTATCTCGAGGTGAGCAGGTGGAGAAGCGCGGAGTCAAATATCATCGCGGGCGATTGGGCGAAGCTTTGCGAGAAGAGATCGAAACCCTGGTGGAAGGGGAGTTGGCCGATCCACGAATTGGGCTGGTAAGAGTGACCGCGGTGCATGTGGCCGACGATGGCCGTTCGGCGGAGGTCCTCGTAGATGTGGATGGCGATGACCGGGAAGCGGAGCGAAGTCTCGAGGGCCTGCTCGCCGCCAAGGAATATATCCGACACGAATTGGTTGAACGTTTGCGCCGGAGACGCGCGCCGGAATTATATTTTCGGCTGGACCGTTCGGAGCGCGAAAAGGCGCGGGTGGAAGAGTTGCTGGCGCGGGCGAAGAAGAGGATGAAGCCTCGGGCAGGACCGGGACAGAAGAGAGCGTAGAAATTATGTTGCGGGATGTGCTCCATCAGATCGAGCGGCGCGACCGATTCGTGCTTACGTCGCACGCGCGTCCGGATGGAGACGCGATTGGATCGGCGCTGGCGTGCTGCCAGGTTTTGCGCGCCATGGGGAAGCAGGCCGACGTGGTGCTGCACGATGGAGTGCCGCGTATCTATCGAGCGCTGCCATTCGCCGACCAGGTTTTGCAGGCCGATCGCGTTGCCGGAAGTTATGAAGCCGCGATCATTCTGGAGTGTGACAGCATCCATCGCACGCGGTTGGCAGGACTGGAAGACACATTCCTGATCAACATTGATCATCATGTGAGCGGCCGGCCGTTCGCGCACGTGAACTGGATCGATCCGCATGCGGTGGCGACAGGAGAGATGGTGTTTCGCCTGGCGCGCGAAGCGGGTACGCCGTTTTCTCCGGAGATTGCGACCTGCCTATATACCGCGCTGATGACAGATACGGGATCGTTCATGTTTCAAGGGACGAACGAGCATACATTCGCTCTGGCGCGCGAGCTGGTGCTTGCGGGCGCCGACCCTTCGCATTGCGCGCGCAGTATTTATTTCGCGCACTCGGTGGCCAAGATGAGACTGCTCGGCGAAGCGCTGCGCAACCTCAACACTGAAGGCCACGTGGGATGGACGTGGGTGACGCAGGAACAGATGGAACGTTGCGAGGCGAAGGAAGAAGACTGCGAAGGCCTGGTGAATTATGTGCTTTCCATCGGCGAGGTCGAAGTCGCGGCATTCTTTCGTGAGTTGCCCGATGGCCGTTTTCGCGTGAGCCTGCGCAGCAAGGGTAAGCTTGATGTGGCGCGAGTGGCCAAGTCGTTTGGTGGCGGCGGCCATGAGTGCGCCAGTGGGTGCTCGCTGGACGGGCCGCTGGATGCGGCGGTGCGCCAGGCGCTGGAATTGCTGCGGCGCGGGCCTTCGGTGCAATGAATCAACATCAGGTTTCAGGGTTTCAAAGTTTTCAAGGTTTCGAGGGTCCCTTCGTGGATGTAACTTTGTCTTCGATCACTTTGAAACCCTGAAATTTTGGAAACCTTTAACCCTTGCGTTCTTCCCATGACGAATCGCACGCGCACCGACTCGCTGTTGCTGGCGGGCTTTTGCGCGTTTCTTTTTTTGTATGGCCTGGGACAGTTTGGGCTGATCGGAGCCGATGAGCCGCGCTATGCGCAGGTGGCGCACGAAATGCTGGAGCGCCGCGACTGGATCACACCCGTGCTGGGCGGGCGTCCCTGGCTGGAAAAGCCTCCGCTCTATTATTGGCAGGCCATGGTCGCATACGCGATCTTCGGAGTGAGTGACTGGGCGGCGCGGCTGCCCTCGGCGTTCGACGCCACTCTGCTGGTGCTGGCGGTGTATTTTTTTCTTCGCCGCTTCCGTCCGGGACTTGAACTGGATGCCGCACTTATCGCGGCTTCTTCCGCGGGGATTGTTGGGTATGCGCGCGCCGCCTCGACAGACATGTCACTGGCCGCGTCCTTCACCATCGGAATGCTCGGCTGGTGGGCATGGCGGGAAAGCGGAAAGAAGATCTACCTCGCGGCCTTTTATGGTTTCATGGCCTTGGGGACGCTGGCGAAGGGACCGGTCGCTCCGTTTCTGGCCGCGGTGGTGATTATCTTCTTTGCGGGTGCGGTTGGGCAATGGCGTCTCGTGCGGAAGTCGCTCTGGCTGCCGGGAATCATTCTGTTCTGCGCGATCGCGCTGCCGTGGTATGTGATGGCGGAGATGCGCAATCCGGAGTTCTTTCGTGAATTTATCGTCCAGCAAAATCTGGGCCGCTTCTGGGAAAATCTTTATCACCATCGTGAGCCGTTCTGGTATTACCTGCCGGTGGCAGTGCTAGCATTAGTTCCCTGGACAGTCTTCGTGATTGCGGGATTGGTTCAGACTGTGCGTGTCTGGTGGAGCGAGCGCGGCCTTCCGGAATCTGCCGGGGTTGATTCCGAAAAGCAGTTCGGTGTTTTCGCGGGCTGTTGGCTGGTTGTGCCTGTACTTTTTTTCTCGATCTCGCAATCGAAATTGCCGGGGTACATTCTGCCTGCGATTCCGGCGGGCGCGCTGTTGCTCGTCGGCTATTTGCGACAACATCTGGAACAATGCGAGGGTGAACCGCCGGCGATGTGGCTGGTGGTGCTGCACTCGCTGCTCGCGGCGGCTCCGATCATTCCGGCGCTGCTGATTGCCTACCTCATCACGCAGCATCGGGCGCCGGGAGGCCGGCCGATGGTCGTGGCGCTCGGCGTTGCATTTGTGTTGTGTGCCGGAATCGCGCTCACGCTGGTGCGAAAGACGGGGCTGCGCATGCTGCGGTTTGTTACGGTGATTCCGGTTCTGCTGGCGGTGGGAATTGTGTTGCGACTGGGATCAGTGGATCTGGACGAAACTTATTCGGCGCGGCCATTGGCGCGGGAAATCGCTGGGATGGAAACGCATCCGCTGCCGCTGGCGGTTTATCACGTGCGGCGCGAATTGGAATATGGCCTGACCTTTTATCGTAACCGGCTGACCTTTAACTACGATTGGGGCAGCGTTCCGCAGGAGGAACATCTCTTGGTGGCTCCGGAGAATTCGCAGGCCGAGATTGCGAAGCTGGTGGCCGGGCGGCGGGTTTCTTATCTGGGGCATCATGCGGCGCAGCGGGTGGATTATTATTGGGTTGCTGGGGCGGCGCACTAATGAAAAGATTTACCTCGGCGGCTAAAGCCGAATTCGAAAGCCCTTCTCAAACGCAGGCGTGAAGGCCGTTCCACCCGGTTGCCATTTTCTCCACTGTTGCCGCCCTGTGTTCCGGCGGTTTGCCTCGCGTCTCTGAACGCACTAAACTCGGAGTTTTGCCGCCGCGAACCTGCCTGGAAATCAGGCCTGTTCCTGGATGACTTTGCAGGAGCCCCTTGGAGATTCTCGATCTCAGGCATTTTTCCTCCGTGGACCTGCGCCCTCTGCTCGAAGAGGAGACGCGAGCCTGGGCGAGTCTGCTCTCGTGGGATTACCGCGGGTCAGCGGAGATGATCCTGCGCTACGTCGATGCAAAAATTCTTCCAGGATACGCCGCCATCGATCGCGGGCGCATTTTTGGCTACAGCTTTTTCGTGTACGAAGGCAGCAAGGGAGTGGTGGGCGATCTTTTTGTGGCGAACGGGGGCCGCGTTGCAAACGCGCGCGAGGTAGAGATCAAGCTGCTGACGCATGTGATCGAGACGCTGCAGCAGTCTCCGGGAATCCATCGGGTCGAAGCGCAGTTGCTGGCGCATGAAGCGGGAAGCGTTGCGCGGCCGTTTCTCGATCAGGGGTTCGAGCGCCATCCGCGGCTGTTTATGGTCCTCGAGTTGAGCGACATTGTTCCGCAGGCGACAGCAATACATCCGGAGGTTGAGATCCGGCGTTGGACGGAAGCGGATTACCAGCCTGCCGCGGCGGTGATTACGGCGGCTTATCGCGGACACGTCGATGCGCAGATCAACGACCAGTACCACACCTTGGGAGGATCGCTGCGCTTTCTGAATAACATTGTGCGCTTTCCGGGATGCGGCGTGTTCGATGCGGAATCATCGTTTGCGGCCGTGGACCGTAAGGCGAAGAACCTGATTGGACTGATTCTGTGCTCGCGCGTGCGCAATGACGTGGGTCATGTGACGCAGGTTTGCGTGCTTCCCGAATACCGCTCGCGAGGGATTGGCGAATCTTTGCTGGCAGCGACCTCGGCCAATCTTCGCAAGCGCGGCTTTTCCATGCTGTCGCTGACGGTGACCGAGGCGAATGCCGGAGCGGTTGCACTCTATCGGCGGCTGGGCTTCGATTCGAAGCGGGTGTTTGATGCTTTTGTGTGGGAGGGGTAACCCGCTATCAGCTATCTTCGCACCAGCCACATGGCCCAGCCTGCCAGGAAAACGCCGCCGAGGAACATGGCAAAACAATAGAGACCGTAGCGGACCATTTCGCGGGTGGTTTCGCGGTGGGTGATGCCGAAGACGATGGAAGCGAAGAGCGCGAAGACGAAAGCCGCGCTGAAGTGAGTGAGCTGGATCGTCATTGTTCTTGTTTTTTCTCGCTTATTGTTTTTTCCCGATGGCGATGTGGTAGGCATCGGCCACTGAAATAAAGTTCAGCAGTCCAGCAACGATCATGAACTTAGTTCCGTAATCGGCGATGGCGAAGCCGATCGCGCCCTGGCCCCAGTTCATGGCGAGGGTGACAATATACATTCCTCCGGCGCCCAGGTCGCCGATGAATCCGAGCATGTCGAGGATGTCGCCGCCGTTCGCTTTGTAGATGTGGCCTTGCATCAGCAGCCCGAGCACGAACAGAGTCGCGATGGAGATGAAGAGGAGAGCGCCGCGAATCCAGCGTCGCTGAATGATGTGGCCCGCGCCGGGAATCAGCCAGCCCACGGCCGGAGCGAGTACCGCCATCATGCTGGCGGGCTGCGCCGGTTCGGCCACCTTCGTTTTTGCTTTTGCTACAACGGGATCAGCCATCAGACCGTCACAATCTCGCGTTGAATATTGCCGGTGACTTCCGCCGATTTTGGCCGGACCAGCATGTTGACCTCGCTGCGCACGCCGAATTCCGGCAAATAAATGCCGGGCTCGATGGAGAAGCAAGAGTTGGGAAGGATCTGGCGCTCGTCGTGAATTTCCAGATCGTCCATGTTGGCCCCATTGGAGTGGACGTCGGTGCCGATGGAATGTCCGGTGCGGTGTATGAAATAATCGCCGTAGCCCTTCTGCTTGATGTGGTTGCGGGTGGCGCGATCCACTTCCCAGCCGGCGATGCGGCGGCCGGAGTTAATGGCATCGGTTACGGTCTTGACTCCGGCATCGCGGGCGTCGCGCACAATCTCGAACACCTCGCGCATACGGTCCGATGGCGCTTTGCCGACAAATCCCATCCAGGTAATGTCGTAGTAGACCGCGCCCGGAACATCTTTTTTGCCCCATACATCGAGCAGCACGAGGTCGCCCTCGCGAATTTGAACCGGATGATCGGCGCGCGGCTCGTAGTGCGGGTTTCCGGCGTTGGCGTTGACGGCCACGATCGGCGGATCGTCGGTGAGCAGGTGCTCGCGGCGAAACGCTTCCATGAACCAGTTCCGGATTTCATGCTCGGTAGTACCGCCGTTGCGGGCGCGCCGGCCGATTTCCCCGAAGGCTGCAGTCACGATTGAATCCACGCTGTCGCGCGCGGCGAAGTGTGTCTTGATCTGCTCGTCGCTCCAGGTGGCTTCGAACTGTGCCACCAGATCGGCGGAGCTGACAATATTCTTGCCCAAACCGCGCAGCAATTCGACGGTGCCGGCATCGACCAGCGAAATGGTGAAGACGATGTTGTTGGGCGAATACTGCATCGCGATGTCGCGGTAGGCGGCGAGCATCGATTTAAGGCTGTCGAAGAGTTCCTGCCATCCAGAATACTGGCGCTTGCTTCCGGGGAGGGCATCGAGGTTGCCGGCTTCGATTTTGTGGACCAGTTTCACTGGTTCACCCTGCGCCGGCACCAGATAAAACCAGCGCCGCGTGACCATCATACTCGCGGGCAAGCCGAGCACGCGGTAGGCGATGGGGTCGCGATGATGGTGGTCGTAGAACAGCCATGCGTCGATGTTGCGTTCGCGCAGCGCAGATTGGATGGCGGCAAGGTCCATGGGCAAACGTCTATTGTAAACAATGGCGGGGATTTGGGCGAATCGGGGAGGCTGAGACTCTAGCCCGCCAGTATCTGTTTTCGGGTCGCCGGCGGCAGAGTTTCGCACGCCGTGCGCAGCACTAGACGAGGAGCGCTTCGGCGAATCTTTATCAGGTATGGAAGTGTCCGCTTTGCGTCGAACTTTGCCGTCTCGCGCAGGAGCCAGCCTAATCCTTTCTGCACCATGTCATCTTCATCGCTGAGCAGCGAGTTTGACAGCTTGGTGACTTCCGGGAAGAAAATCTTTGCGCGCGCTCCGCGAATCAAGGCCACGCATGCCGCGCGGCGGCGCCAACGATTCGGCGACTTCGCCCAGCGAAAAACCGCTTTCGTCCGCGCCGGCTCTGACGCCACCATCGGCGCTATCAAGTAGTGCACCAGTCCGTCGTGATCGGCCCAACTGCTGACGCGGTCGAGCCAGGATTCGAACAGGGCGAACTCGCGGTCGCCGAATTCGGGGTCGAGTTTTTCCAGCAGGAATACGGCGGCCACTTTTTCTTCGAGCACCGAGCCGGAAAAAAGATGATCGGCGACCTCAACCAGAAATGCGAGCCCACGTTCTTTTTTCACTTCGCGGCGAAAACGGACGGCGGCACGGCGCAAGTCGGCTGCATACCATCCGTGCGATTTGACTTCGTCTTTGAAGAACCATTGCACACCCGCCGCATGCTCGGAGGAGCCACCAGTTTTCAGAGCGCAGCGAATTTGAGCCGCGACTTCTACAGGCTTCTTTCCGAGTTGCAGATTAGGATTGCTCCTCGCCGATTTGGGGGGGCGCGACATTCATTTGCTTTCGAGCGTTCCCTTTACTCTGAGCAGCCGATCATAGATCCACAGCAGCAGGGTCGTGGCGATGCCAACGGCGACCACCGACCACCAGACCAATTCCGGGCGGTGCAACTCCTCCCCAAAGTGATGCATGAGCCATCCGCTGAACTTGCCAGCAACCATCGATCCGATGCCGAGCGGAAGAAACGCGAAGCCCATGTAGGTGCCCTGCTGGCCTTCGGGAGCGAGCCGCGAAATGTAGTCATAGTAGCGCGGTTGCTGCACGATTTCGCCGATCGCGACGACGACCAGCGTGGCTACTGCCATCCAGACTGACGGATGCACAATCAATAGGATCCACGCCAGGCTTGAGATCAGCGTGCCGAGTACGATGGCGTGAAAGGCGTGCAGGCGCTTGGTCAAAAACCCAATCACCATGGTGAAGAGGATGACCACGATAGGATCTACGGCTAGAATGCGCGCCGTATTGGCGTGGGGATCAATGTACGTAGAAATGTACAGCGGCAGCGCGATGAATTCCTGCCAGAACACGATCCAGTATCCGGTGAAAATCAGAAGAAACAACATGAATCGCGGATTGGAAAGGACAGTAAGGAAGTTTTTCCCGACTTGGCTGAGAGTTGCAGGCGGGGCATCGTCGGTGCGGCGCGGTTCCTTGAACAGCAACAGCACAACGAAGAGCATGAGGAAGACGCTCAGCGCTGCGATGCGAAACAGGCTTTCGACGCTGCCGTGGTCCTGTTCCCAGCCGGCGAGCAGTGGACCGAGCGTGCTTCCGACGTTGACCAGCGTGTAATAGATCGAATAGCCGATCGAGCGCACATTTTCTTTGGAAGCACGAGCCGTCGTGCCAACCACGCTCGGCTTCACTAGGGCGACGCCCAACGCGGGAAGGATCAGGACAAACGATACGAGCGCTACCAGCGGCACTCGGTCCCGCAAAGGTGCGAGCCAGGGGGAGCCAAGTGATCCCATCAGAAAATAGGCGAAGCTCAAAATCAGATATGCGATCGAAAGCGCGCGCCGAAAGCCGAGCCGGTCGGCAAGCGCGCCGCCGCCGATGGCAAGAAACCAGACCCAACCGCCAAACATCCCAGTGAGGCTGCTGGCGCGTTCGAGATCAAAGTGCAGGCCCTCGTGCAGGTAGCGCGCCAGCACGGCAAAAACGGCATAATACGACAGCCGCTCGAAAAGCTCGCTGATGTTCGCGACCCAAAAGGGGCGCTCGAAGCCGGTGCGAATTTCCTGCAAACGTTCGGAAAAGCTCAAGAGTGGCTCCCTGTATTTGCCGTGGGCAATGGTAACGGAAGAGCGCGGTAGTTCAAAACCTTAAAGTCTTCACCACAGAGGCGCAGAGAAAATCTAAGCCGGCTATCTGGTTTCTCTGTGGTTCACGCTTTTGCTCGTTCTCCGAAAATCGCCGTGCCTATGCGCACACAGGTCGATCCCTCTTCGATTGCCACTTCGAAATCGTGCGACATGCCCATGGAGAGTTCGTCCATCACGATGCTGGGCAGCTCTTTCGAGGCAATGGTGTCGCGCAACTCGCGCAGCTTGCGGAAGTAGGGACGCGCGCCTTCGGGATCGTCGGTGAAGGGTGGCACGGTCATCAGTCCGCGGAAGGCGAGTCCTTCCAGGCGGGGCGCGGCTTTCAGCAATTCTTCGAGGGCGGGCGAGTCTGGCGCTATGCCGCTCTTGGCGGCTTCGCCGCCGACGTTGATTTCGATTAGCACGTCCAGCTTTTTGCTGAGTGCGCGGGCCGCCGCGTCGAGCTTCTCTGCCAGCTTTAGCGAATCGATGGAATCTACCGCGCGAAATAGCTCTGCCGTCTTGGCGGCCTTGTTAGTTTGCAGATGGCCGATCATGTGCCATTCGGCGGAACGCAGATCTCGAAGAGAATCGACTTTGGCGATAAATTCCTGAAGGCGGTTCTCTCCGAATACTTTGATTCCCGCTTCGTAGGCTTCGCGGATGCGCTCTGGCGGCTGAGTTTTGCTGACGGCCATCAGAACAATTTCGTCAGGGTTACGTCTTGCGCGGGTGGCTGCTTCGGTTAGGCGTTGTCGGATCGACGTAATGTTTGCGGCTATGGACATCGGAAGCAAGTCGAGACCACTTCGCTGTGCGAAGTCGCGGGCGAAGGCGCCCGCGCCACACATAACTCTGCTCAATTCTCACATAATGGCGGTGGGCGGGGCTGGTTCTTTGGGATCGCCTGCGCTTGAGAGCGGTAAGCGGATCATCAAGGCGGCCAGGCCGACCATCACGCCTACGCCTGCGAGGTACGATGGATGGTTGAAGATTTGCGGTCTCGCCCAGGCGGGTGCGAATTGAAGGCCGGCCCAGAGCAGTCCGAGAATAGCTTCCCCGGCGATGAGTCCAGAAGCGGTGAGGACTCCGGCATTTTCCACGCGCGCCAGTTGCGCTTCGTTGTATCCGCGGCGCTTGGCCAGCCAGTCTCCGAAGGCGCGAAAGACTCCGCCGAGAAAAATCGCGAATGTGGTTTCAAATGGAAGATACATTCCCACCGCGACCAGCATCGGGCTTTTCACTTGCAGCATGATCATGCCGATGCCCATGAAGATACCGACCACCACCAGCGGCCAGGGCATATCGTGACCGACAATGCCCAGGGCCAGCGTGGCCATCAAGCCGGCTTGCGGCGCGGAAAGCTGGCGGTCACCGAATCCGATGCCACCAGCTTTGATATTCGCTTCATGCAGCAACATCAAAGGGAAATACATCACGAGGCTCGCGACCACAACGGCGATTAGCTCTACGAGTTGAATGGTGCGCGGTGTGCCGCCGAGGATGTAGCCGACTTTGAAATCCTGAAGCAACTCACCTGCTACTGCCGCCGAGACGCAGACGACGGCAGCCACGCCCAATACCGCCGCCACGCCGGAGATTCCGGAAACTCCGAGCGCGACCATAAGAAGCGCCGCGATGATTAAGGTGGAGAGCGTCAAACCAGAAATCGGATTATTCGAAGAACCAATCATTCCGACTAGACTGCCGGAGACGGTGGCAAAGAAAAAGCCAACGATCAGCATCACTGCCGCGGCCAATACCGCCGGCCAAACCAGCCCCGAGATATGTATGTAGAGGAAGCACATGAGCACGAACATGAGAGCGATCAAGCCAAAGACAGTCTTTGAACTCATGTAACGCTCGGTGCGGGAGAGTTTCGCTTGCTGCTCGGAGGTCTGGCGCAAATCGCTGAAGGCCCGTCCCAAGCCCGCGGTAAGACTCTCACGCATTCGGAACAGCGTGTAGGCCGCG
>Ga0187871_10002608_pt1 | contig 14549 bp, 7 predicted proteins | sample June2016WEW_16_1_FD_132988 | JGI IMG/M metagenome (GOLD analysis project Ga0187871, IMG submission 132988) | Peatland microbial communities from SPRUCE experiment site at the Marcell Experimental Forest, Minnesota, USA - June2016WEW_16_10 | ecosystem: Environmental > Terrestrial > Soil >... | reverse complement strand
TTCTCGGTGACGTCGGTGAAGGTGCCGTTTCCGTTATTGCGGTAGAGATGATTGCCGTGAACGCCGCCGACGAAGATGTCCTTGAAGCCGTCGTTATTGAAATCGCCGATGGCCACGCCCGTGTCGTAGCCTGTTCCGGCAAGGCCCGCCTTTTCCGTGACGTCTGTGAAATTGCCTTTGCCGTCGTTCTGGAAGAGGCGGTTGGCATATTTCGCCGACGTTTTCTTCAGGGTCTGGATGTCGGCTCCGTTAGCGAAGAAAATGTCCAGGTATCCGTCGTTATTAAAGTCGAAGAGCGCCATTCCGCCTTCCATGGTTTCCGGTGCATGGCGCCGGTCGGTTTCGCAGTTGTCGACGCGAAAATCGATCGGATGATAGACGAAATGGATTGGCGGAGCGGTCTGGCTGAAAGCGGCGGCCCACAGGACAACCAGAATGGCGGGCAGAAGTCTTCGAGTCATCGAGAATTCAACTCGATTGTACTCGACCGGCAGCTTGCCCAACCTCACCCCTGATGCAATCTCTGCGCCGCGTCCACGCGCGCGGCGCGCCACGAGGGCACGGCCGCCGACGCGAACGCCAGCGCCACAACTGCCGCTGCCGCCATCGCCATGGTCGCCGGACTCTGCGCCGGAATGCCGAATACCATGTCGCGCAGCAGGCGAGCGGCGAACCATCCCCCGATGGCGCCGATCGCGACTCCCGCAACAGCCAGCCGGAGCGCGTGGAAGCTCGTCCACCGCAAGATTCGCGCGGGCGACGCGCCCAACGCCAGGCGGACGGCGATCTCCGGTTCGCGGCTGGTCACCCAGTAATTCAGCAAGCCGTAGATTCCCACCGCCGCCAGCAGCATCGCCAGCGCGGCGAATAACGTGAGCAGCAGCGTGCTGAAGCGGCGCTGCGCCAGGCCCGCGCCCAGAGCCGCTTCCACGGTGTCGAAACGCCGCAGCGGCAGGTTGCGGTCGAGCGCCGCCACGCGCGCGCGGATCGCCGGCATCAATTTCAAGGGATCGCCGGTGGTGCGCACCAGGATCGTGGCGCCGCTAGCCACATTCTGCGCGGAGGGCTGGTAGATTTCCGGGTCGGTCTCGGTGTCGCGTCCGTATTGGCGCACATCGCCGGCCACACCGACAATCTCCACCAGATCGCCCTCCTGGTACGGTCCGCCGAACTTGATCTGATGGCCCACGGCCGGCTCGTTCGGCCACCACTTGTGCGCCAGAGTCTCATTGATCACCGCGATTTTCGGACCGCCGGAGCGGTCTGTGTCGCTGAACTCGCGGCCCTGGCGTATCGGAATGCGCATCATGCGGAAGTACCCCGGGTCGGCCATGTTAAACAGCGAGAGCGGCACCTGGTCGCGCGGGGGATTGGGCCTTCCCGGCACGGAATAGAACCAGTCGCCGCAATCGCCCATAGGCGGCGGGCAATGGGCCCCGCTCACATCTGCCACTCCGGGCACGCGCCGCAGATCGTCGGTGAGCCTCGCATAGAATTGTCGAATGGCTTCCTTGCTGCCGTAGGAATGCTTCGGCAAATCGAGTGTAAACGAGAGCAGATGTGCGGTGTCGAACCCCGGATCGGTGCGTTGTGCGGCCGCGAGACTGCGCAACAGCAGTCCCGACCCGAACGCCAGCACCAGCGTGATGGCCACCTCTGCCACCACCAGCACGCTGCGCAACGATTGCCGGCCCTTTCCAGCGCCGGCGACGCGCGCGCTTTCTTTCAGCGCGACGCTCAGATCGATCCGCCGGACCGCCAGCACCGGCGCGAGCCCAGCCACTAGCCCGGCCGTGAGCGTGACGGCGCAAGCGAACAGCAGAACCCCGGGATCGATGTGCGTCTCGGCCAGCCGTGGAATGGAGCGCGGCGCCATGCCGGCGAGAATCTTCAGCCCGCAGAACGCGAATAGCACGCCCGCCGCTCCGCCGGCCAGAGCGATGGTCACGTTCTCAGTGAGCAGCTGGCGCACCAGCCGGAATTGCCCGGCGCCGATGGCTTTGCGCAGCGCCAGCTCGCCGGTCCTCGCGCTGTTGCGCGCCACCAGCAGGCTGGTGACGTTGGCGGAGGCGATCAGCAGGATCAGCGCCGCCGCTCCCATCAGCACCAGCAGTGTGCCGCGCACATCTCCCACCATCTCCTCCGTGAGGAAGACCGCATAACTATGGTGGTCGGCCTCCGGTCCGGGGTCGATTTCGGCCAGGTGACGCATGATGGCGTCAAGATCCGTCCGCGCAGCGACCAGGGTGACTGCGGGCTTTAGGCGTCCGATTCCGACGATCGATCTGTGCTGCGCGCGGCTGGTCGGTTTGCCCATGAGCCTCCCCAGCGAGAGGTAATAATCGACGCGTAACGATGTCCAGAGCGGCGCTGCCACGCCTACCACCTGGTAAGGTGTGCCGTCGAGCGTCATGGTGGTTCCGACGATGTTCGGATCGCCTCCGAATTGGGTCTGCCAGAACTTATGGCTCAGCACGATCAGCGCGGGCGCACCGGGAAGGTCGTCCTGCGGGCCGAGCAGCCGGCCCAGCAGCGGGCGCATACCGTAGAGCGAGTAATAGGGCGCCGTCACGGACCACCCGAACGTCGTCGCCGCATCGCCCCGACCGGTGAGCGTGCCGCCGAAGCCCTGATACGCCGCCATTTCTTCGAAGGAGTGATTGCCGTCGCGCCAATAATTGAAGTTGCCCCAAGTGACGCTGAAATCGGCTTTCGCGTTGGCTTCGCGCAGGCGCACCAGGCGCTCGGAATCGGGGTAGGGAAGCGGCTTGATCAATACCTCGTCCACCACGCTGAAAATCGCCGTGTTCACGCCCACGCCGAGAGCAAAGGTGAGGATCACCACCAGCGAAAATGCCGGCGACCGGCGCATGGCGCGGAAACCGTAGCGCACATCTTTCAAAAGGCTCTCGAAAGCCGCGAAGGTCCAGGCGTCGCGGGCGCCCTCGGCGACCGCAGTGGCGTTGCCAAAGTGGCGGCGCGCCGCGGCGCTGGCGGCTTCCGGCAACATGCCGCGCTCCATCAACGCGTCGGTTTCCATCTCGATCTGGCTGCGGACTTCTTCGGCCAGGTCGTTATCGATTGCCGCGCGTCCCGTCATCCAGGCGCGCACTTTGCTCCACCATTGGCGCATTTCGCTATCCCTCCGGAGTGAGCACGCGGCTCATGGCGTCGACGAAGCGCCGCCACTTCGACTGCTCTTCCACCAATTGCTCCCGCCCCAGCCGCGTAAGCCGGTAATACCGGGCGCGGCGCGCCTTGGGCGACATTTTCCACTGGGCCACCACCCACTTGCGCTGCAGCAGGCGCTGCAAAGCGGGATAGAGCGAACCGTTATCCACCACGAATTCGTTCCCCGATTGCCGCTCCAGGAATTGTCCGATGCCGTATGCATGGTTGGGCCCGGCCTGCAGACTGCGGAGAATGAGCACTTCGAGTGTGCCTTGCAGGAACTCCATCCGTTCAGATGGACCGTCTACGGTAGACATACTACGTATATAGACCGAAACGACGGGCGTGTCAAGGTCGACGTGGCGCGGACTTCAGTCTGCTGGGTCGAGACTCTTCTCGACCCGTCGCGCCGAGAAGAGTCTCGGCGCTGCAGGCAGGAGTGCCTGCGCCACATCGTAGGAAACTACTGGAAGCTGATGGAGATCTTCGTGCCCGCTCCGGAAGCGGCGGCATCGATGAGCTTGATGCCCGACATCGAGACCGTCACGTGCGTGATATGGGCATTGCGGTTCTTGTGCACCACTACATCGGGCGTGGCCCCATCCTGAAAAGCGCTCATGGGCGAGACTGTCAGTCCCTTGCCGTCCTCACCGCTGGCCACCTGAATATCGGTGCCCGCGTACATCACGTCCACGGCGCATTTCTGTCCATTGCAAGCGATGGTCTGATTCTTCCCTCTGATTGTGACCACCACGTTGGTGATCGACCCCGCGGCATTGGGGTGAATTTTTTGATCGCCGCTGCCTTTGAATTCCTTCCACGGAACCACCGATTGCATAGTCAACGATCCGTCCAAAATGACGATGGGCGTATCGCCGCTTGCCCAACCGGTCACTCCCGCCGCCGACAGGAGCGCCAGAACGATCCCCGTGACGAGCCTTATCTGCTTTTTCATTTCTTCTCCAAAACCTGGAGCGGCCTATCGCGCGGCTGCCAACTTGGCCAACTGTCTGTCGCGGTCCTGGATATCGGGCCGGTCCAAGTAAGATTTGTAGTTATCAGAGTCCCACTTCTGTTCCAGCGCCGCAAGTAGCTGCGCCGCTTTTTGAGCGCTTTCCCGGGATTTTGCCGAATCGCCGAGGGCCTTTTGCGCTCCCGAAACTACCAGCCAGGACCGCCATTCCGCCTCCGGATTACCGGCAGTGGCGAACCATTGCTGTACGGTAAACGCCGTATCGCGTGCGCGCTCCGCCTCGCCGGCCGCCAGCAGCGCCTCGGCGTACGCCAGCCGGGCGTGGGCAACCAGCAGCGCGGAACCCGCCTTCTCGCCCACTTCGACGGACTCGGCAAGCGCCGCCAGACCCTCTTTCCGCGCGCCCGTAGCGATCTCGGCCGCGCCCAGCGTGCTCTTCGCCGCCACCGTCAGATCAGGCTCCAGATTGTGCTGGCCGAGCACGCGCCGGCTGAAATCCATCGCCGCGCGAAAGTCGCGCTGGCTGAGCGCCATTTCGGCGCGCGTCTCGTCGTCGAGGGCCGCTACCGCGCGCGAAGGGTTCGGGCCGGCATCGCCCAGCGCCTGCTGCGCCTCCCGATAACGGCCCAGCCGCCAGTGCACTTCCGCGGCGTCCAGCAGATCGTAGGCGGCATTCAATTGATCGCCCATCTTGTGCGCCGCCTCGTACGCCCGGCGATATGCCGCCTGCGCCTCCGGCAACCGGCCCTGCGCCATCAGTACCGTGCCGCTACCCTGCTCCGCCAGCGCCACCAGCGAGGGGTCGGCGATCTGCCCGCCCAATTGCGCCTGCCGCTCAAAAGATTTGAGCGCCGCGGCGTAATCGCCCTTCTGGCGCTGCGCCCGCGCCAGCAGCAGCAGAGCATTGGCGGTTTCCTTCCGATAGCCGCCGCGCTGATACCACACCAGCGCCTGCTCGACGTCGCGGATCGCCTCGTCTATATTGCCGGAGCGCATCGCCAGGCTGCCGAGGGAAAACATGGCGCGCGCCTCGTTGCGTTCGGAGTGGAAGCGGCGGGCGTAGTCCAGACTTTGCGTGTAGGCATTGCGCGCTTCCTCCGCGTCGCCCTTGATGAAGTAGGCGTTGCCCAGGTCGACGAGGCCGCGCGCGGTGAGATTCTCCAGCCCATTGTCGCGCGCCATTTCGATGGCTTTGGCGGCGTCTGCCTGCGCCTTGGCATAATCGCCCGAGCCGCGGTATTCGGCGGTGCTCAACTGCAGCAGCACCTGGATTTGCTGCGAGACACTGCCGATCTGTGTCGAGGTGTCCAAAGCCTGGGTGAGCAAGGCACGGGCGTCGCTGAAATTCGCCATCCGGTTGGCCATCACCGCCCTCTGATACAGCACTTCCACCGCCCCTTCCAGATTGCTGAGATTGCGGTAGAGCTGGTCGGCCTGCTGGAACGCCTGCGACGCGCGCTCCTGCTGCAATTGCCGTCCATAGAGGATGGCGAGCCGCAGCCACGCGGCGGGATTTTGCGCCTGCCGCCGGGTGGCCTCGCGATAGGCGTCCGTCGCTTCCTGGGTCTTCTCGTTCTTCTCGTACGCGCGCCCCAGGTCGAGATAAGCGTTGGCCTTGTCGTCCGCCGATGCCCGCGCCAGAAGATCGCGATAGAGGGCTGCCGCACCCGCGAAATCGCCGGTCAGGGTAAGCTGTAGCGCCCGCAGGTATACCCGTTCGGCGCGGCTGAGCTGCGGGTTCGCGCCTGCCGGCGCGGCGCGCAGCATTTCCTCGCGCGCCTTGTCCGTGAGGTCCAACTCGAGATACGCTTCCGCCAGCCGAGCGTGCGCCATGCTGAACTGCGTATCGCTCTTCACCGCCTGTTCCAGCGCCTTGCTCGCCTTATAATAGGTACCGTCGCGCAGCGCCGCGACGCCTTCGCGATACCAGCGCTGCGCCTCGGGCGAGGCCTGATAAGTGCGGTCGGAGAATAGCCACCATCCCGCGCCGAGGGCCGCCAGCAAGGCGATGAGCGTGACGGCGGCCACGGCTCGCGATCGCCGCAAGGGTCCCGACAGCGTCTGTAGCGTGTTCCACAGAGTCGGCGGGTGCGGCGCGGAAATTCCGGTAGACGCGGGCAGCACTTCGGTCTCCTGCGTTTCCGGCTGTGCCATCCCCGCGCGCGCGGCCCGCAGATCGACCAGCATTTCGGCCGCCGACTGATAGCGCGCATCCGGATCCTTGGCCAGCGCCTTCGCCACCACCGCGTCGAGCGCCGGCGGTACGCGCGCATTCACTTGCGACGGCGGCGCGGGATCGACATGCAGCACGCTCCCCAGAATCTCCACGGAATTCGCGCCGGCGAACGCCCGCCGTCCGGTGAGGCACTCGTAGAGCACCGCCCCCAGCGCGAACAGATCGCTGCGCGGGGCGAGCGGGGCTTCGCGCGCCTGTTCCGGCGACATGTACGCCGGCGTGCCCAGCACCGTGCCCTCGGCGGTGGCCGAAGTGGCGATGGTGGGGCTGTCCTCGGTGACCGGCGAGGGTTCTCGAAAGAGCTTGGCGAGCCCGAAATCCAGCACCTTCACCTGCCCGCGCTCGTTGATCACGATGTTCGACGGCTTGATGTCGCGATGGATGATGCCGCTGCGGTGCGCCTCCTCGAGCGCTTCCGCCACTTCCTCGGCGATGCGCATTGCCTGCAGCACGGAGATGCCGCGCGCCAACAGGTGAGAGAGATCCTCGCCGGTGACGAGTTCCATGACGAGGAACGGCTGGCCGTCGGCCGCCTCGCCGTAGTCGTAGATGCGGGCGATGTGGGGATGATTCAGCGCGGACGCGGCGCGCGCCTCGCGCAGGAAGCGGGTGCGGTAGGCTTCGTTTTCCCGCGCCGCGCTGGAGAATTTAACGGCCACGCGCCGCGCCAGGTGGGTGTCCTCGGCGAGGTACACGACGCCCATGCCCCCGCTTCCCAACTTGCCGAGGATTCGGTAATGCGAAACGGTCTCGCCGATCATGTTTCGGTGAACCTATTTTCCGATAAGGGCGTGGGGGAAGACAAGCCGCACGATGAGGGCGTTTCAGATAATAAGAATCGCATGAAACACAGCACGGCCGGCCGGGGATCTTTAATCGTACGATGTTGGCCGCGACTGGCCCAGTTCGCGGTACAACCAGGCTTTTGCCAGCGTCCAGCGGCGCTTCACCGTGGCGGCGGAAACTTCCAGAAACGATGCGGCCTCTTCCACCGAGAGCCCGCCGAAGTAGCGTATTTCGAAGACGCGGCAAAGCGGCGCGTTGCCGGCTTCCAGGCGGTTCAAGGCGAGATCCAGCAGGTGGAGGTCCCACACCGCCGTGTCGTCTTCCGACGCGCTGTCGAGGGACACCAGCAGGCGGCCGTCGCGCTTGGCAGCGTTGCGGCGCCGGGCGTGCGTCACCAGCACCCGGCGCATGGCCAGCGAGGCTACTCCGAAGAAATGCGCCCGGTTCTGCCAGCCTGCGGAAGTGGCCAGTTGCAGATACGCCTCATGGACCAGCGCCGTAGGCTGAAGGGTGTGGTTAGACCGTTCCCGCCGCAGATGTTGGGCTGCCAGCCGCCGTAGTTCGGTATAGACCAGACCGAAAAATTCGTCGGTATCCGGACTGGGCATGGGTCTCATTCTAACAAACGGTTTTTTTTGGCGCGCCGTGAGCCCTGCCGGCCGGAAAACGCGCATTATACGGGTGAGTGCCCGCGAATCGCACGCGCTCTGGAGGGTGGCCGGATGCTTCGAAATCAGTCGTTTGCTAAGGAAGTTGCAATATTCATTACAGTGACGAGACTTTTCACTATCCTCGCCGCCCTTCTGCTTCTCACCGGAGCATCCTGCTTCGCTCAAGTCATCACCACGTATGCCGGGAGCGATGCTCTCTTCACCGCCATCGGACAGCAGGCTACTGCCGTCCGGTTCGGCCAGCCGGCCGGTGTCGCCGTCGACCAGGCGGGCAACGTGTACATCGCCGCCACCGGCCAGTCCATGGTTCTCAAGGTTGCCCCGAATGGGACGATCTCGGTAGCCGCCGGCGACGGCTTGGCCCGCTATGCAGGGGATGGCGGTCCGGCCGTTGCTGGGTCGCTGGCAAGCATTACCAACCAGCTGCCTAACGGGCTGGCTTTCGACGCGGCAGGAAACCTCTACATCGCCGATCAGGCCAATAACGTAATCCGCCGCGTGGACACCAGCGGCGTCATCGTCACCGTGGCCGGGAACGGGAACGCCGGCTATAACGGCGACGGCATCCCCGCCACCAAAGCCACGCTGTTCCAGCCGTCGGGCATAGCCGTTGACGGGGCCGGCAATCTCTACATCGCGGACACGGAGAACTACCGCGTCCGCATGGTCAATACCGATGGCATCATCTCAACCCTGGCTGGGACGGGGGCTTCGGGTTATTCCGGCGATGGGGGCCCGGCCTCGCAGGCTCTCGTCCATCAACCGGCCGGAGTGACGCTGGATGGCGCGGGCAATGTTTATGTAGCCGACACCAACAACTTCGTGGTCAGGAAGATCACGCCCCTCGGGACCATCACTACCGTGGTAGGGACGGGCAGGTATGGTTCTTCAGGGGATGGCGGACCCGCCACCAAGGCCACTCTCTCCCAAGTGGTGGACATGAAATTCGATGCGGCCGGCAACCTGTATATCGCCGACCTCCAAAACGGGCGTATCCGGCGGGTGGACACTAGCGGGACCATCACTACCATCGCCGGGACGGGCCAAAATGGTTTTGGCGGCGATGGCGGCCCCGCCGCCTCGGCGGTGTTCAACGGCCCGATCGCTCTGGCCATCGACTCCACCGGAGCCGTGATTGTCGCCGACCTCAACAACAACCGCGTTCGCCGGGTCGTTCCCGGCGGAGCCGTCAGCACCATCGCCGGACAAACCCTTACCATTGGCGACGGTGGCTCATCTACCCTGGCGCGGATGACCAACCCATTAAACATCGCGGTCGACACGGCATTTAACCTGTACATCGCCGATTCCGGCGAAAACCGCATTCGCAAGGTGGCGACGTCCGGTACCATCACCACCTTCGCCGGCACGGGCGCCGCCGCCGAATCCGGGGACGGCGGTCCAGCGTCCGCCGCCGCGCTCCGGGTTCCCGACGGTGTCGCCGTGGATTCGGCCGGCAACGTATACATCGCCGACAGCGGCAACGGTGTGATCCGCAAAGTGAATGCGGCCACCGGCGTCATCTCCGTGATCGCTGGAAACGGAAGCTGTTGCTATGCCGGCACCGGCACCGGGGGTGACGGCGGCCCGGCCACCTCCGCCACGCTGTTTTACCCGAGGGCCGTGGCAGTGGATGGAAGCGGTAACATCTACCTTCAGGAATCCGTTCTGGGACCGAACAATACCGGGCAAGGGACGTGTGTACGCCGCGTCACCGCCGACGGTAAGATCAACATCTACGCCGGCGGCGGCCTCGCCGGATTCAGCGGCGACGGTGGGCCGGCCACCCAGGCTGCGTTTGGCAACGACATGGTGAACCTGGCCGTGGCCTCCGACGGCACCCTGTACATTCCCGACCCAGTGAATAACCGGGTGCGCCGCGTCGACCCGGTAACCCAAATCATCACCACTGTCGCGGGCAACGGCCAGAGCACGGTTTCCGGTGACGGCGGACCCGCTACCGCGGCCGGACTGCCGTTTCCTACGTCGATAGCGGTGGATGGGAAAGGCAACCTGTACATCGGCGGCAGCGGCTACGTTCGCATGGTCAACACCCAGGGCGTCATCAGCACATATGCCGGAGACGGGACCTACGGATTCTCCGGCGATGGCGGCCCAGCGAAGTCGGCTTCCATGACTTCCATCCCCGGTCTCGCCGTGGACCCATCGGGAAATCTGTACCTCACCGACGAATTCAACAATCGCGTTCGCATCATGCAGCCGGCCGGCGCCGCGCTGGGGGTGGCGCCGGCATCGCTGGCGTTCACTTCCACCGGCGCCACCAGCCAGACATTCGCAGTGAGCGCCACCGGCGGCACGCTCTCCTGGTCGGCGGCGGCCAGCACGGTAACTGGGGGTGCGTGGCTCTCGGTTTCGCCAGCCAGCGGATCGAGCCCGGCCGGCGGGGCGGGTACTACCGTCACGGTGACCGTGAATTCCACCGGGCTAGCGGCAGGGGCATACTACGGCGAGATCCAGGTCACGTCTTCCGACGCCAGCGATCCGGTCGAATTAGTGACCGTGAGCCTCACCATCGGGGCCGCGGCCACCACGCCGCCATCGGTGGCTGCCGGCGGCGTACTCAGTAACGCCAGTTATAGTTTGCAGACGCCGCTGGCGCCGGGTATGCTGGTCTCCATCTTCGGCAGCAATCTCACGGCTGCCGGACAAGTCTACACAGCTCCGGCCTATCCCCTGCCGACGCAGATGGGAGGAGTTACCGTGACGATCGGCGGTGAGTTGGTGCCGCTCTATGCGGTCACTCCCGGCCAAATCAACGCCGTCTTGCCCTTCGATTTGCCGGTGAACACCACGCTGCCGCTGATCGTGACCTACAACAACGCAGTTTCCGCGCCCGAGCCGGTGACCATGGTGGCTTCCGAGCCGGGAATCTTCACCCTCTCGGAAAACGGGCAGGGAACTGGAATCGTAGTGCTCATACACCCCGACGGCTCGCAGGCGATCGTCGGCCCGGCCAACCCCGCAGCCGCCGGGGATATCCTGGTGATTTACTGTACCGGATTGGGCGACACGAACCCGCGCGGAGTCGCAGGATCGCCCGCGCCGGTTACGCCGCTCGCCCAGGCCATCGACCCGGTGACCGCGACCCTTGGCGGTGTCAAAGTGCCGGTGTCTTTCGCCGGCCCCACCCCCGGATATGCGGCGCTTTACCAGGTGAACGCCACGGTACCGGCGGGAATCGCGGCATCCTCGACCGCGCCCTTGATTTTGACGCAGAGCGGGCGAAGCAGCCCCTCGGCAGTGACAATTCCAGTGCAATAAAGATAGTGCAGGCAATCACATAGGAGGGGGAATCTCATGGAAGACACGATGAAGCGAACCTCAACGATTCGGCCGATCCAGTTTGCTCTGGTGCTGGCGGGTTTGGGGATCGCATGCGGCCAGCAGACTAAGCCAGGGGTGCAGGCTGCCCGACCGTCCGCGCCCTCGCAGACCGCGGCGCCGAAGGTCACCAAGCGGGTCGCCCTCATCGACCCCGTGTTGCAGATGGAAGCGTATGCGTACAAGATGCCGGAGGGCTGGTCCTTCGAAGGAACCATACTGCCAGGGCCCTCCTGCAACGGGGTCCCGAGCCCCGTTTATCGCGCCACGAGTCCCGATGGAATTACCCAGATGAAAGAGGAGCCTCCATTGGACTGGAGCTGGGGCGATGAGCCTCCCCCCGGGAGTCGCTTCATGAAGACTGACGATTGCCTGAAATGGACTCAGGAAGTCTCGGCGGCCGATTTCGTGAATTACATGATTGGCGTCCTCCATGTAACCAGGGTCAAGGATATACCGGTGGACCCGCAGGTGACAGCCGGGTTCGCGGAAGCTGTCAGGAAGAATAATGCCAGCTGGGCAGCGCAGACGCCTCCTTCGGATCCGTTCCCGATGCGCATCAGCCGGCGGGAGCCGGCCATGTCCATCGTGCGATACAATCTCGGCGCCGTTCCCGTGGAAGAGCGTCTGTCTGTGATTCTCACCTGCACAGACGCGTCCCAACCGCTTTTACGAGGCGGCTGGGGGCATCGTCACAAGTGCGGCGCCGCCGTGTCACGCTGGCGGACTCGCCAGGGGAACATGGACGCGATGTCGCCGGTCTTCTTTACCGCCGCGGCCTCCGGCGTGATGAACCCGCAGTGGAATCAAAGGTGGCTGCAGGCGCTCCAGGCTGACGCGGCCAGCGCCCGGGCAATCGGCGCGGCCAGTCAGGCGCAGACACAGCGAATGCATAACCAGCAGATGGCAGCGCAGGAAATGCGCAACCAGCAGCACCAGGAAATGATGGCCGTCACGCAACGCGGGTCGGATATGGTGTCGGCGCGGAATGCGGAGCTCAGCGCCGCCGGATCGCAGATGTCGCACGACTGGGCCGATTACGCGCTCGACCTGCAGAAGCGCATGGATCCCAACACCGGCCAGATTAGCAAGGATTCGAGTCAATATTCTTACACCTGGGTCAACGAGTTCGGCGAGCGTATCCAGAGCAACGACCCCAACTACAATCCCAACGGCCAGCGGAAGGGGAACTGGACGCTGCAGACCAATATCCGCTAGGAAAGGCCGCCAGGCTTGTCGTTCCCGCCGTCACCGGATAGGATGGACCAGTGCGGAAAATAGTCCCTTGTCTGGCGCTCTTCCTGCTGGCCCTGGCGCGGATCGGGGCGCCGGCCGCGGTTCCGGCAAGCGTAGCTGACCTGCTGCGCGATTTCCGAAATCCCCCAGCCGACGCGCGCATTATGGTGCGCTGGTGGTGGTTCGGCCCCTCCGTCGAGAAGGCGGAGTTGGAGCGCGAGATGCGCCTCATGAAAGAAGGTGGCATGGGGGGCTTCGAGGTGCAACCGGTGTATCCGCTGGAACTCGACCACAACTTTCCGTACCTCTCAGACGAGTTTCTGGACGACCTGCGCTTCACTGGAACGAAGGCGCGCGAACTGGGTCTGCGCTTCGATCTCACGCTCGGCAGCGGCTGGCCGTTCGGCGGTCCGCATATACCGCTGAGTCGGGCTGCCGAACGCCTGCGGATCGTTCGCGGAGGCGCGCCCCAACTCGCCGAGGGCGAACAGCTCTTCGCCGCTTATCCCGATCGCAATCTCTATCTGGTGGCCAGCCACACCGGCATGAAGGTGAAACGGGCGGCCGTCGGCGCGGAGGGATTCGTCCTCGATCACTACAGCCGGGCGGCCATCGACGCGCACCTAACAGCCGTCGGCGACCGCCTGGCGGAGGCGTTCGGCGCCAATCCACCGTACTCCGTCTTCAGCGACAGCCTGGAAGTGGAGCGCTCCGATTGGACTGCCGATTTCCTGGAGCAGTTCCGCAAACATCGCGGGTATGACCTCACGCCGTACCTACCCGCCCTGGCCGGCGACATCGGCGAGAAGACCATGGCGATTCGCCATGACTGGGGAAAAACGCTGACCGAGCTCGCCGAGGAGAATTACCTGACTCCCCTGCGCGAATGGGCACACCAGCATGGCACACTCTTCCGTTCGCAGAACTACGGCACCCCTCCGGTGGATCTTTCGAGCAACGCCTTGGTGGATCTGCCGGAAGGCGAAGGGAGCCAGTGGCGGCGCTTCTCCGCCACGCGATGGGCCGCCTCCGCCAGCCATTGGTACGGCAGACCGGTAACGTCCTCGGAGACCTGGACGTGGCTGCATTCGCCGGTATTTCGCGCCACACCACTCGACATGAAGGCCGAGGCCGATCTCCATTTTCTGCAGGGCATCAATCAATTGGTCGCCCACGGATTTCCATACTCGCCTCCCTCCGCGGGTGAGCCGGGATGGCGATTCTACGCCGCGGCCGTTTTCAATCAGCACAATCCCTGGTGGCTGGCGATGCCCGATGTCACGCGCTACCTGCAGCGAGTCAGTTTCCTCCTGCGGCAGGGGAAGCCGGCCAACGACGTGGCCGTTTACCTGCCGACTGACGACGCCTGGGCCGGATTCACGCCCGGCAATGTTTCGGTCAACAAGGCGATGGATGGACTGCTTGGGCCGGATCTTGTGCCGCACATTCTGGATGCCGGATACAACTTCGATTTCATTGACGACGGCGCCATCGCACATGGCGGCGTGCCGTACCCCATTCTGATTCTGCCGGCGGTGCTTCGCATTCCACTCGCCACCTACCACAAACTCGCCGAGTACGCCGCAAGGGGCGGAATTCTGGTGGCCACGGGCCGCGCTCCCTCCGAAGCGCCCGGCCTAATGGATGCCGCCGACACTACGGAGATCGTGGAGATGTCGCGGAAGCTCCACGTGGTTGCCGACATCGCCGGACTTGCGGCGATGCTCCACGCGGCGTTGCCTGCGGATGTAGCGGCTGCGCCGGAGATCGCGGCGGTACACCGCAAGCTCGCTTTCGCCGAAGTGTATTTCATCGTCAACACCAGCAATCATCCGGTGCGCACCGCAGCCACATTTCGCGTGAAGGGACTGAACGCCGAGTGGTGGGACCCGATCACCGGGACTGTCACCAATGCCGGCGGCGCGAGTCTTGAATTGGCCCTCGCGCCCTACGAATCGCGCGTGCTGGTGTTCTCTCGGGAGCGCGCGCCTGACAGGCCGACGGCGGCGGGTCCCGCGCCGGCGCCTATTGAACTCAATGGTCCTTGGAAGATCGTCTTCGCCGGCGAATCGCAGCCCATTGCCACCAGGACGCTGCAGTCCTGGACCGACGACGAAGCACACAAATATTTTTC
>Ga0187871_10002604_pt1 | contig 14555 bp, 9 predicted proteins | sample June2016WEW_16_1_FD_132988 | JGI IMG/M metagenome (GOLD analysis project Ga0187871, IMG submission 132988) | Peatland microbial communities from SPRUCE experiment site at the Marcell Experimental Forest, Minnesota, USA - June2016WEW_16_10 | ecosystem: Environmental > Terrestrial > Soil >... | reverse complement strand
GGGCGGCCTGGCGCGGCATCAACCCCGGCAACATCGGCAAGGGCAGGCATTGGACCATTCCCGGCTTCATGAAGCATAAGCTCAGTGAAGCCGCGCAGAGGGACAACATTGTCGCGCTGGAAGAACTGAACGCGATGGGGCGGATTGTCCGGGGAAAGGACGGCAAAGGGTTGCCAAACTTCAAGCAATACATGGATGACTTGAAAGGCGTTCAACTTCAATCAATTTGGACGGACATTGCCGGCGGCAAGCATGGCTATCCGACACAGAAACCCGAGGCGCTTCTGGCGCGCATCATCAATGCCTCCTCCAAGGCCGGCATGACCGTCGCCGATTTTTTCAGCGGCAGCGGCACGACGGCGGCAGTGGCCCACAAACTCGGACGCCGTTTCATTGCCGGCGATGTCGGTTTGAGCGCCATTCAAGCAACGCGCGACCGGCTCGCCGCCGCGGACGCATCGTTTGACGTTCTGAGAATTCAGGATGGCGTCCGTTCGGGCCGCGAACTTCCCGGCCGCGAAGCCGCCGACCGCTTTCCGCCGGACTGCGCCGTGCTGGACGCGCGAGCCGCCGGCAAAGGCCGGTGGAAAGTGACCGTCAAACAATATTTCAGCCCCTGCCTGAAAGCGAAGATTGACGATTTCAACGCCAGACGCGGCCGGAAGAACGGCGGGAAAGCCGCAAACGCATCCATGCCGTTCAAGCCCGTGGCCCTGAGCGACACCGGCCTTGAACTGATCGAATCCATCCAGTTCGACACGACCCTCCGCAAAGACGGCGTCTGGGTGAGCAACGCCGCGTTGGAAGACAAAGCCGGCCCGAAGGAGAGAATCAAAGGCAGCTACTTTGTAAGGGCAAAGTCGTTCAAGGTGAAAATCCGCAACATTGCGGGGGAGGAGATTATATTGGCGGCGGTCACAGACCGCCGCTACAGGGCAAAGGCAATCTAAAGCCGACGGGCGGGCCGGGTTGTCTATCGCAAAAAGGTTCCCGTTTCGCCGCCGTGCAATTGCGGCATCGTCTGCTGAGTTGGATCGTCCGGGCCGGTCTCCGGCCTCCACAGCACTTCGTAGTTCTTGACAGCATGCTTGAAGCCTTTGACATCCGCGGGCAGGCGTTCGACGCAGAGCGCCGCGAGTTCGGGATCGTCCCGCTGCAACGCCAGCCAGGTGGAATGGGAGATGATGATTCTGCCATAGCCGGACAGGCCCTCCAGCCGGGAGGCCAGATTCACATCCCGTCCAAACACGGTATAACTCAGGCCATCCACGTCCGATACCATCAACCCCATGATGGCTGTGCCGGTGTTGATCCCCGTGCCCAGGGACAGCAGCGGCAACGGCGACTCCGGCGGCAACCCCTGCGCGGCGCGCGCGGCGGCATCGGCGGCGATGCGTTTGTTCTCTTCCTCCCGCTTCAGGTTCAAAGCCAGCATGGCGCGCTGCGCGTCAATCGCCGAGCGGACGGCATCGCGCGCGTGGCGCGGGTTGGCGAGCGGCCCGCCCCAGAAGGCCATCACACAATCGCCGATGTATTTGTCCAGCGTGCCATTGTGTTTCTTGATCGCCCCGGCAATGGTTCCCAGATAAGTGCTCACCGTGTCCAGGATTGCCTTGGCGACCTGGTTGTAATGCGCCTCCGCCGCTTCCGGGCTGAGTTTGTTTTGCTCGACATATTCCGCGGCCTGGGTTTGCGTTTTGTCGGTCAGGGCCGTGAACCCCCGCACGTCGGCGAAATAAATGGTGATCTCGCGCCGCACACCGCCCATCGAAACTTTGGCCGCCTTCAACAATTCGTCCACCACCTCCGGCGCCAGCATCTTGGAAAAAACGGACTTCACCCGCTTCCTTTCCGCCAACTCCACCTGCACGCGATAGGTCAGCGCCACGGCGTGCGTCACCAAACCGGAACAGAACAGCGGCAGAACGATCGGCAGCCAAAACCGGTGCGCCGCGTAAAGCCAGCATGCCAGCCCGATATAAAGCAACACCAGCGCCGCCATCAGTCCTGTCCCGATCAACGGCCGTCCGACCGCGGATGTCACCCATCCGGCAAAAGCGCCCAACGCCACAATCAAAAATAATTTCAGCGCCAGCGGACTGGTGGTGACAAAGCGGTTCGTCAACATCGAATTGGCCACATTCAGATGTTTGAGCACCAGGATGGTCCCGGATTCCGCGGGCGTGTTCCCCTGGTCCGACACCGCCGAGAACGCCGTCACAGCCGAGCCGATCAAGACCAGCCGGTTTGTCCACCGCCCGGTGTCCGCCGGATGGCCTTGGGCGCGCTCGTTGGCTTGCAGCAACAATTCATCAAACGACCCGGCTTGGAAGCCGGATTGGAGCGGCAGTTGATTGGTGGTGACAATTATGTTGACATCCGGTTCATCGGCGGCGGGTTCATGGACGCGGATATTCATGCTGTTGGTGTGGCCGATTTCCCAATTCACGTAATAACTGCCGTCGGATTCCAGCGGGATTACGCGGCGGACACCGTTTTCCCCGTGCAAGACCACGCGGTGATGTTGGGGCTGGATTTCCGGGTTATCCAGGTCGAGTTTCAACTCGCTGGCGGCCAGGACAATTCCCATGCTCCATACCCGCGTGTAAGCGAAAGGGATAAAGGGCGGCGCGTCCGGCGGCACGTTGCTCATGATCTCCGACAGATTCAGAAAGCCCTCCTTGTCCCGGTGATAAGTGACGGTCCCGCCCCGGCGCGGGATGATGATCCGGGCCTTCTCGTTCCGAGCCAATTCCATCGGGTAAGCGTCTTCCAGAAGCAGGCGGTTCAGCCGGCTCACGCCGCCATCGTCGGGTTTCGGGTCAAGAAGCCGCAGGGTTTCCGGCCGCAACTTCACCCCCGCAAAACGGGCATCATCGAAAATGGAAGGGCCGGTCACGAGCTTGTTAAGCGTCTTTGTCAGAAGAACAGCCAAATGATTCGATGCCGCCGCCGAGCCGTCATATCGCGACAACGCGTCAGTGGAATCCTTGTCCAGCCGCTTCCTCAAGCAACTGGAAACCGCGTCCTGCTGGCCGGCCAGCTTGGCCGCAAAGGACTGCAAATCCATAATATCCCCCGCCTCGAAGCTCTGGGAGTCGAACTGGATTTTCGCATGGTCGAGGTCCAGGCGCCACTCCAGCGCGATTTGGTTGACAAAGAGCGGATTCCAGATTCGATAGACTTCATAAGGACGGTCGCGCCGCAAAACCCCGTCCTCATCCCTTTCCGCATAGACACCGCCCAAATCCGCCGCGCTGTCCTGGAAAAGCTGCGCCGGCACGACATGGTGTTCGGTCGCCAGAATGGCGTTGCCCGCCTTTTTGAGCGCGTCGGCGAAGAACTGGTCCGAGCTGACGGTCCTGCCGTCCAGCGCCACCGGGGGATCGCCCGGCCGCAGGAGATCAAAATCAACATCAAAGCCAACCATCCCGGCGCCTTGCAGCGAAAGCTCTTGCAACGCCCTGGCGTAAATGCTGCGCGGCCACAATAATCCCGCGCTGTATCCCAGCGTCCCGCCGCTGACGATGGCCACGGAGTCGTCCGTGATGACCACCAGACCCAGATTCGTCGCCAGATTGGGATGCGGGCCTGCAAGACGGTTCGCCAGCCTCACCCGCCCGTCGTAGGTCATGTTCTCCAATCCCCGCAACACACTGAAGTTGCCGATCTCCAGCAGGCAAACCAGGATCACCACCGCCGCTGTAATCAGCATCATTGGCAATTTCCGCGTCTGCTGCGCGCCTCCGCCCAGCAGCAGCGCTTCCCAATCCTTCAGCATCCCGTCCCAATCCTTGTAACTGAGCAGGTCGGAAGGCAGTTTCGGCAAGTCCGCCAGCCTGGGCAAATTCGGGATTTTTGGAAAACGCAGCGGCACGTCCCCATTTATCACAAAAAACCCGGAGCAACGCAAGGCTGCTCCGGGCTGAAAATCCAACTTTCGATCAACCGATATTCCTATTCATCGGTCGCAACGGCAGGGGCGGTGCTGCCACAATAACCGCCATCAACCGCCTAATTCCGAAGGGTTGTCATTAGGCGGCAACGGTGGCGGAGGCGGAGGCGGAGGAGGAGGCGGTGGCGGCGGTCCAGGCTGAGGGCCTGGAGGATGCCAATTGGGTGGCGGCAAGCCCCCTGGCGGCGGATTGCCGGTAGTGACTGCATAAATTAAACCCAGTATCCATTGCTCCAGCCCATTAAGCTGTGCTTGAGTCAGTGACGTCGGGAGGTTTATCGTGACCGTTACATACACAGTCCCCTGCGGCGTCACCGTTACGGTCCCCGTTACGGTCCATGATTGGCCGGTAGTGAGCGTCTGGGTATTCTGCCCTCCTGGGCCGCCTGGCGCTCCCGGACCGCCTTGTGGAGGGGTGACTTGGCAAACGATAACGCCCGCCACGCTGGTGAATGTAATCGAGAAGGTTCCATTCGCCGTGTTCACCGTCACCGTCACCTGCCAATCCGTGCCGCGAATGGCGGCGACGCCGTTGGGCACGGTGACTTTATAATCCGAATTGGCGGAGAGCTTCTTGACGCTGCCCAGAAGTGTGCCGCCGTCCAGTTTCAAATTCGTGGTGCTGTCGCCCTCCCCCAGCATCTTCATGGTCGTCAGCGTCATGGTGGTGTTTTCCGTCACTTTTACCGAGGAAGTCAACCCGTTGACGGAGAGATACGCCGCGGAGTTCGGGCCGGATTTCAGTATCGTGCCGGGAGCCAATATCTGGTTGACCTTCAATGGCTTGAAGCCCCCGCCCTCCGGCGCTTGGTACTGCACGGATCCAGTCACAGACCGGACGGTGGCCGAGGCGTCTCTTGAGGCGCCCGCAGCGACCAAAAGGGTGGTCAAGCCCGTCACCGCCAGTGTCAAACCACACATCAAAATCAATTTGATTCGTTTCATAACAATTCTGGATTAAAATGTTGTAACAGCGCGAGATTACCCCCTGCGCGCAAAATGTCAACTAATTTTCGATCTTTTTTTGCCGTTTTTCTCTCTTTTTTGCCCCCAACCCCATTTTCCGCCTTCTTGCCCCCGTTTTACCGCCCTGGCGGACCGGCCCCGGCGCCCCTTTGAGGGTTCGAACCGGAGGCCCGACGCTACAGCAGCCTGTGTTACCACCCTGGCGGGCCCGGCCCGGCGCCCCCGGTCAACTTTTCTTTCACCACTTCCATGTAAGCTTCGGCTTCCGGGGGGCTTGGCTTGATTTGCATGGAACGTTCGAGCCAAACCCGCGCAATTGAATAGTTCCTAAGTATCATACAGTGCCACGCGAACTTCCATTGCACCCGCGCGCTGTGCGGAAACAACTCCAGGGCCTGGACGAAATACCGTGTCGCCTCGTTGGGCCGGTCCAGCCAATCCAGGCACATCCCATAGCCCAGCCGCGTCTCGTAATCATACGGATTGAGCTTCATCCCCCGCTCAAAACACGCCATCGCTTCCCGGGCCAGGTCATCGCTCCCCGCCTCGCCCTGCCAGGCATGAAGCCGGTAAGATTCTCCCAACAGGTAATCCGTCATGTAATTGCCCGGCTCAATCTGCTCCGCCCTCTTGAAATCCTCCACCTGCCGCTCCCACGAGGGCGCTTTCAACCCGCGCTCCACCCAGTAGAATTCCCGGCCTGCCTGGAGGCCTTCCCGCCCCAAAAACCAAACCGCTCCCCCGACTGCGGCCGCGAGCAGGATCTTTCCCGCATTCCCCGGATTGAACCAGAACCGCTCCGTGCCAAACCGCCAATGCCCGGTCAACAGCGCCATCAGCGTGATGGCGGTGACGGCATTGGCGGGGACCTGCATGTTAAAATCCACCACCGAATGGATCAAGATGGCGAGCAGCCCCAGCGACGCCCCCAGCACAAAAGCCGCCCGCGAACTGTTCTTAGATCCCAGGTCCCCCGACCCTCTCTTCACATAAGGCCAAATCCGGATCACCCCGGCCAACAGCAGCCCCAGCGCCGCCATCACGATGGCAAACCCCGCCAAACCCCATTCGCACAGCGTATTCAGATAATCATTGTGCGCGTCTTTCGGGACCGCCTGCGCGTACACGTCTGCCGACATCGGGTAGAGATACCTGAAACTCCCCGGCCCGGCGCCCAACCAAGGATGCTCCTGAAAAATCCGCTCCGCCGCCATCCAATAAAAGACCCGCCCGTCACCCTTGTCTATCAGGCCGCCTTCGAACCGCTCTTCCACCGCGCCAAACTGCTGCGTCAAAACCGCCCCGGCCACAGCCAGGACTCCCAGCGCGATCGCCCCGCGCCGCCAATAATCGGGCTGAAACAACAATACCACGCAAAACGCTCCCACCGCCACTCCCATCGCCGTGATTCCCCCCCGCGACTGCGATACCATAATCCCCGCCATCATCACCAGCGCGCTGTAGCCCAGCAACACCTTCACCGTCGCGCTGAAACGGCCCATCACCGTGTAAGCCAGCGCCAGCGGCAATACCATCTCCGTGAACCCCGCAAAACTGTTCGGATTGACGTAAGTGCCGCTCCCCCGCAACGCATAACCCGCCGGTTTGACAACCGCCCACACCCTGGCATAATGCGTCATGAACTGGTAAAGGGCGAAACACGACTCCCCAAGCCCCACCGCGATCAACGCCACCGCCGCCACCGTTGCCGATTCACGCCGGTTCAGATTGTTGACAATCACAAAAAACAGCGTCCCGTACAAAATCACGCACCGCAAATTCTGCCGCGCCGCGTAAGCCAGCTCCGCCTCCGAACACCGGAAAATCGCGTACATCACAAACGCCAGCACCGCCCAGCAAATCGGAGGCCACAACAACCGGAATGGCTGCTGCGTAAAAAACCGGACCACCCACAAAACCGCCGCCAGCGCCGTCAAACCCTGGATCACCAGCAGCCCGTACAAATGCGCCCCTTCCGTGCTGTCCGGATTCACCCGCACTGCCCCGTATGCCAGCGGCCCCCAGACCAAAATCGCCACCACCGCCCACAAAATCCCCCGCTCGCACACACGGTCCGCCTTCTCCCGAAAGGTGCGGCTGGGTTTTCTGGCCGGACTCGGCCGCAATTCGCGGGCCAATGGAAATTGGGCGCTCACCCGAGGTGCTCACGCGGATCGGTGATGTGCCCCGTCAACGCGCTGGCCGCCACCGTCGCCGGCGACGCCAGGAACACCTGCGACTCCTTGTGCCCCATCCGCCCGGGAAAATTCCGGTTCGTGGCGCTGATGCACTTGAGCGGCGCGTTCATCCGCCCGAACGTGTCCACCGGCCCGCCCAGGCAGGCGGCGCATCCCGCGTTCTCCGTCATCCGCACCCCGGCGTCAACTAGAATTTGCCACACCGTCTTCCCCTCCCACCGCGCCGTCTGCAATTCCTGCACGATCTCCGGCGTGGCCGGCACCCCGAACGTCTCAATCGCCACCCGCTTCCCACGCACCACCCGCGCAAACTCCAGAAAATCACTCGTCTTTCCACCCGTGCAGGAGCCGACATAAGCCCGGTCCAGCTTGATCCCGCCCAATTCCTTCGCCAGCCGCCGGTTTCCCGGATTGGGATGACACGCCACCGTCGGCTCCAACTTCGTCAAATCCACCGTCGTCTCATACACAAACTTCTCCGCCGCATCCCGTTCCACCGGTTGGTAAGCCGTCTTGGTTCCGTTGAGCCGGCAGCGCGCGTCCACCGCCGCCCTGGTTTGATCATCAAACTCGAAGATTGCGTTCTTCCCGCCCGCCTCGATGGCCATGTTCGCCACCGTCATCCGGTCATCCATTGAGAGCCACCTGGCCCCCTCCCCGTCAAACTGCATCGCCCGGTAAGTCGCCCCGTCAAACCCGATCTCCCCGATGCAATGCAGGATAATGTCCTTGGCCATCACCCCCGGTTGCAAACGGCCTTCCAGCCGGAAGTGCATCGTCTCCGGCACCTTCAATAACAGCTTTCCCGTTCCCATCACAAACCCCGCGTCCGTGTTCCCGATGCCCGTGGCAAACTCATTAAACGCCCCCGCCATGCACGTATGCGAATCAGTCCCAAAAAGAACCTCGCCCGGCCGCGTATGCCCCTTTTGCGGCAGCGCCGTGTGACACACCCCCGCGTAACGCGATCCATACTGCCGCTTCAACATCCCCTGGCTTGGGTCAAACTTCCACGCCCCGTTCTCGTCATCAATCACGTCATAAAAATAGGGCAAGTCCTGTTCCCGGGCGAACTGCCGCAATATATCCACATTCCGGTTCGACAGGGAATCCGCCGTAAAAATATAATGATCCGGGATGATCACCACCTTATGCCGGTCCCACACCTTGGCCTTCGCGCCGAACTCCCGTTGGAAAACTCCGATCGTACCCGGCCCGCACACATCATGCGTCATCAGAATATCCGCCTGCACCCAGACATTCTCGCCCGCCTCCACTGATTTCTTTCCCGCTGCGCGGGCCATTATTTTTTCGGTCAAAGTCATAAATCCCGGATAAAGTATCCGCTCCCGCCCCCGCCCGCAACCCTGAACATTGATGGGCGACCTTCAAATAGTGTGGCCGGAAGGCGTTGACAATTGCGGATTGCGGATTGTCCTATCCGACTGATCCGACTGATCCGACCGATCCGACGGAGCTCCAAAATTGCGAATGGCGGATTGCGGATAGCCGGGGAGCGGTTGGCTGCCGTTGCGAGGTTGATTATGACCGGATGAGCAGCCTCAGGCCGGCCTTGCCTCCGCAGCCAGTTGGCGGCGCAGGCGCTCGATGTTGGCGTCAATCTGTTCGATGTAGTTATTCCGGCCGTCGGGATACGGGACACTGAGAAAACGATAGAGGCCAAGAAACTCGCGGCTGATTTTTTGCTGGACGTACTTTTCCCAGAAAATGGGGGTCTTTTGCATCATATCTTCCGCGCTGGCAAAGAAACCGCCCGCCTTCATTTTCCCTTCGTTGTAGCTGGCGGCCTCGGCAAATTCCGAGTAAAGAACCGGCAGCTTCTCCACGTAATCGGGCGCGGCCATCTGACCCAACAAATCGCCCGTGCCCAGGGCAAACCCCACAATGCGCTCCAACTCATCCTGAAACGGGATGGTGTCCAGTTTCACGTTCACGCCGGTGCAGCGGATCATGTTCTGCACGGCCAGGATGTCATCAATCGGGTAATCGTGGCCGAACATTAGTTCCCCGGCGAATTGAATGCTGCGGTCCACATGCGTCAGCGTATATTTGGCGCCGGTGCCATCCGTGTCCCCCTTCCTCTTGAGGTAGCCGGTGTCGTGCATAAGGATCGCCAGCAGCCCCAGCTCAAACATCCGCCGGGTCAGGCGCGGTTCCGCGCCGGTGTCGTGCCGGTTGCGGAGCAGCCGCGTCATGCACAACGCCCCCTGCAACGTGTGTTCCAGGTCGTGATACAGCGCGTCAATCGGCTGATAATCCTTGTAGCGTCCCTCGAAGCAGGCCACGCCCCATTCAAATATCGTCCGCACCAAATGCCTGTCCGCGTCCGGGAACATGGCCAGGTAGGCCGCGCGAATCTCCGCTTCGACCAAACGCGGCTGTCTGGTGTCAATGGCTGCCTGCATTTTTTTAACATTAACCCGCCTGATGGCGGATTGCACGCTTTATTTGGCGTTTCGACCCAACCTGGGTGCCCGCTCCTATTCTTAATCTTAATCCTAATCCTAATCCAATTAGTTGACATTCAGATTAAGATTAAGATTAGGATTAAGATTAAGCGGGAAAGCCCCGTTGGATTGTCAATGGCAGCCGGAGAAGCTGCAACATCCGCGCGAAATCCGCCGGAATCGGCGCCTCGAAAACCAGGCGCCGTCCGGTGCGGGGATGCGTGAGGGCCAGTTTGCGGGCGTGGAGCATCAGGCGCGGCGCGGCGCAGCCGGTCGTTTCCCGCAGGCGCGCGTTGGGCCGCCGGCCATAAACCGGGTCGCCCAACACGGGGTATCCCAGGTGTTGAAAATGAACGCGGATTTGATGGGTCCGGCCGGTGTGCAAATCCACTTCCACCCGCGTGGCGCCGCGCAGCCATTCCAGCACGCGGAACGTCGTGCGCGCCGGGCGGCCAGCCCCGGCGGCCATCCGCTTGCGGTCCACCCGATGGCGCGAAATCGGGATGTCAATTTCCCCGCCCGCCCCGGGCCATTGGCCGCAGACGATGGCTTCGTAAGTCTTTTCCACTTCGCGCGCGGCGAATTGCCCGGACAGGGACAGATGCGCCGCGTCGTTCTTGGCCACCACCAGGCAGCCACTGGTGTCCTTGTCAAGACGATGGACAATGCCCGGCCGCGCCACGCCGCCGATGCCGCTGAGATGTCCGGCGCAATGATGGAGCAGGGCGTTGACCAGCGTGTGGGCCGCGTGCCCCGCCGCCGGGTGAACGACCAGCCCGGCCGGCTTGTTCAGCGCCAGCAGGTCGTCGTCCTCGTACAGTATCTCCAGCGGCATCGCCTCCGGCTGCGCCTCCGCCGGCTGCGCCTCCGGCCACGACACGCTGACGACTTCGCCGGCCCGGGGATGATGGGAGGGCTTGGCTGGCCGGCCATTGACGCGGATGTGCCCCTCCGCCAACAGCCGTTGAATGGTCCCGCGCGAGACGCCGGGAAATTGCGTCCGCAGAAAGGCGTCCAGCCTCCCCAACGGAAGCGTCCGGGCGACGGTTATTTCGCTTCGCGTGTTCAATGTTCACTCATCTCCACCGGCCCCGCGTTTTCCGAGGCGGAGCAGGCGGGCCACGGACCTGGCAATCATCAGTTCTTCGTCGGTGTGAATGACCCGCACGGCGGCCTTGCCGGCGGCGGCGGAAATCAGCGGGGCGTTCCGGGCGTTGCGCGCCGGGTTCAATTCAATGCCCAGGAAGCCAAGCCCCGCGCAGATGCGGCGGCGGATGGGCGGGCAATTCTCCCCGATGCCCGCGGCAAACACCAGCGTGTCCACTCCCCCCAGCGCGGCGGCGAAGGCGCCGATCCACTTCTTTGCCTGGTAACAAAACAGATCCACCGCTTGCGCCGCGCGGATGTCCCGCGATTCCCGCGCGAGCAAGTCCCGAATGTCGGAACTGGTCCCCGAAACGCCGAGCAGGCCGGACTTGTGGTTGACCATGTCGTAAAACTGCTGGGTGGTCATCCCCTCCGTTCGCGCCAGATACGGCGCCAGGCCGGGGTCCAGATCGCCCGTGCGGGTGCTCATCACCGATCCCGCCGTCGGCGTGAAACCCATGCTGGTGTCCACGCTTTTGCCGTTGCGTACGGCGGCCAGGCTGGCGCCGTTTCCCAGATGCGCCAGGATCACCCGGCCCGCCTTTGCCGCCGGGTCGCCCAGCCGCGCCAGTTCCTCCATCAGATACGCATAAGACAAGCCGTGGAACCCGTAGCGTTGCATCCCTTTGGCGCCGTAGCGGCGCGGGATTGCCAGCAATTTGGCGACCGCCGGCATCGTGCGGTGAAATGCCGTGTCAAAACAAGCCACCTGCGGCAGCGCCGGGTGACGCCTGCGGAAGGCCAAAATCAGTTCCATCTCGCGCGGCAAATGATCGGGATCGTAAGGCGTAATGCGGTGCAATTCCCTCAACAGCGCCGGCGTGACCCGCTCCGGTTCCGAATGCGCCATCCCATGCACGACGCGGTGCCCCACGGCTGCAATGGAGCCGAACTCCGGCCGCGCCTCAAGCCAGTCCAGAAGAAACTCCGCCGCCGTGCGGTGATCGGCGGCCTTGATTGGGAGGACCGATTGCGCGCTGCCGGACGGGGGCTGCACGGCCAGATTCGTGCCGCTCAGGCCGATGCGATCCACCTTACCCGCCAACAGCCGCCGCTGCCGGCCCGCCGGATAAAGCGCAAACTTGATGCTCGATGAGCCGCCGTTGATTGTCAGAATGAGAGGGGATTTCATAAGTGATTTGTCATTCTTCGACGGCAGCATTGGCTCCGCGGCATTCTCAGTGGAATTCCGCGGTCGGGGTCAGGGGTGGCGTCTTCATCCGTGTAATCCGTGTAATCCGTGGTAAAACCCTCAGCCCTTACTTCTGTCACCCGCACACCACGCATTTCAAAGCCAGCTTGGATTCCTTGAAAATGAGGAGCAGCGCCACTTCCGGGCCGGTGACGTTCAAGTAATTCCTCATGTTTCATACCAATGGAGTGAACCACGGATTACACGGATTGCACGGTTATTCTGCTGAGGACCTCATGGCGGGATAGTGCGATTGCCGCGAGCGGAGGAAAGCAGCGCAAGCCACTTAAAACGTTGAGAAAGCTCAGCATTTCAATCTGCACTTTGGCGGCATCTTCCGCCCTAAAGCCAGCCCGATTGGCAGGTGAAATCTCCGTTCCCGTTCTTTCCCACCACTTCCACCAGCCGCCGGATGAGTCCGCGCCGGTCGGTCTGGCGCAGCTTGATCTTCACAACTGCTCCAGTTCGGGAATTTCCTGCTTCATGCCGGCATAATCGCGTCGGGCTGTCACCGCGGCGCTGTCCGCGATTTCCTGCGGATAGGCGTCCGCATAAGCCAGCGTTATCCGCACCAGCGCGGCGGGTTTGCGGATAAGCTCCACAGCTTTGGGCAGATCGCCATCCAGTTCCCGCACCAATTCGACAATCAACCAGACCGGCCACCGGCTGCCCGCCAGGAAGGCCACCCGGCCCGGCTGGCCGTCACGAAATTCAATCGCCGGAAACCGGCTGCGCCGCACCCCTCGCCAATGTAAGCCGCCGCCGCCGAAGATGAGGGAATCCCCTTTGTAGTATTACGCACAGACATGGTTTGCCCCCCATGTATGGGCTGGCCACCACCAACCTTTATGACAGCCTGCTCCGACGCATCCAGTTTTCCGTCCTCAACTCCTCATCGTCCGCCACCCCTTCAACATTCTACACCTACGACGCGGCCTCCCGGCTTTCCACGGTGTCGGACGGGACCAATACGGCCACGTATTCTTATGTTGCAAATTCGTCCCTGGTGGACCATATTGTCTTTGTGCACAACGGAACGACTGTGATGACCGCTCAAAACACGTATGACAAGCTGAACCGGCTGACGGGCCGGTCATCCGTGTCATCCGCGTCATCCGTGGTTAATTTCCAGTACCAGTACAACCTGGCCAGCCAGCGCACGAAGGTCATGCTGATGGACGGCAGTTATTGGATTTACGGGTATGACGCGCTGGGGCAGTTGACCAGCGCCGTCAAATACTTCTGGGACGGCACGCCTTACGCGGGACAGCAGTTTGGATTCACCTTCGACACCATTGGGAACCGGCTTTCCTCCTTGGCGGGCGGCGACAAGACGGGGCTGACTTCGGCAATGCGCCAGACCGGTTACACCAACAATGCGCTGAATCAGATCGTCAGTCAAAACGTGCCGGGTTATGTGGACGTGATGGGGCTGACGCTCTCGACCAACACCGTAAAGGTCAACGGGACCAACGCCTATCAGAAGTGGGAGTATTTCCGGGAGCAGTTGGGGACGAACAACGGGAGCGCGCCGCAATGGGTTGGTGTGAGCGTGACAGCGCCGGGCCAGACGACGATTTCGGGGGGTGAGTATTTGCAACAGAATCCCGAAACGAACATTTACGACCTGGACGGGAACCTGACCAGCGACGGGCGTTTTAACTACACTTGGGATGGGGAGAACCGGCTGATCACCATGACCAGCCTGACCAACGCTCCAACCGCCTCAATGGTCAGTCTCGCTTTCACCTATGATTACATGGGGCGGCGGATACAGAAAGTAGTTTCGACGAACAGCGGAAGCGCCTGGGTTGTGTCGTACACGAACAAGTTTGTCTATGACGGCTGGAATGTGGCGGCGATTTTGGATGGTTCAAACAACGTGCTCTATACGTGTACTTGGGGAACCGACCTGAGCGGGAGCATGCAGGGGGCGGGCGGCGTCGGCGGATTGATTTCCATCACCTACTGCGCGGCCAATGCCGGGACAAATGCCGGCACATATTTCCCATGCTACGACGGCAACGGCGACGTCGTGGCTTTGGTCAACGCCGCTAACGGAAGCTTTGCCGGCAATTGGGAATACGGCCCCTTCGGCGAACTCATCCGCGCCACCGGCCCCATGTCGAAGCTCACCCCCTTCATGTTCTCCACCAAGTTCTACGATTGGGAGACGGGCCTTTATTACTACGGCCACAGATATTACAACCCCTCCACTGGACGGTGGCCATCCAGAGACCCCATCGGAGAAAAGGGTGGTAAAAATCTATATGCTTTTTGTGGAAACGCTCCCATAATTCACATAGATCCTTTCGGGAATGTATATTGGGGACATGTGCTATTGGGGGCGCTGCAAGCAGCTTCAGGCGTGGCGATGTGGGTAGGATCGGGATTCGGAGAAGTATTTTCTGGTGGCACAGCATCCCCAGGAGCAGTGGGGTTAGCTCTCTGGGGTACGGCTTCTGTTCAAAATGGATTTAGTGACGTTGCTAATGGTTTTTACAACCAGAATTCTGGAGATGCTATCCAAGTGAAGATAGCCACAACCACCTACCAAGCAATGACGGGAACTCCAATGAGTCCTACAGCCTTACAAATTACGCGCAGCGCAAATACTCTGATTGATATTG
>Ga0187871_10002598_pt1 | contig 14584 bp, 10 predicted proteins | sample June2016WEW_16_1_FD_132988 | JGI IMG/M metagenome (GOLD analysis project Ga0187871, IMG submission 132988) | Peatland microbial communities from SPRUCE experiment site at the Marcell Experimental Forest, Minnesota, USA - June2016WEW_16_10 | ecosystem: Environmental > Terrestrial > Soil >... | reverse complement strand
GAAGTCTCCAGCCGGCAAGGCGGCACGCGCTTCCATCTGCGGCTGCCCTGGTCCCGGACGGCCGCGGCGCAGCCCTCCAAACAACCTGTAAATGCCGCCTGAAACCCAATCCGCCGTGGGGCCGGCTCGCAGCCGAGTGGGGCAGGCTCGCAGCCTGCGGCGGCCTCGCAGGCCGCCTCTCGCAAAGGTTACACTGGCCTCCTGAGTGCCTGAAATGTCCGCACCCGAATTCTCCCCCACTACCGGCAAGGGCCTCGTCCTGGTCGTCGACGACGAGTTAGACATCCGCGAAGGACTGGAAACGCTCCTCCGTATGGAAGGCTACACCGTGGACCTCGCCGCCAACGGCGCCGAAGGCCTGCGCAAAATCGAATCGCGCGCCTACGACCTGGTCCTGCTCGACCTGATGATGCCCGACCGTTCCGGCATGGACGTGCTGCACGACGTCCGCGGGCGCGACCGCGAAACACCCATCTTCATGATCACCGCCTACGGCTCCGTGGAAGCCGCCGTCGACGCACTGAAGCTGGGCGCCAACGATTACTTCTCCAAGCCCTGGGACAACGAAAAGCTGCTCATCGAGATCGACCGCATGATCTCCAAGCGGCGCCTCGAATACGAAAACACGCACCTGAAGCGCGCGTTGAAGCAGCGCTACAGCTTCCCCAACATCATCGGCAAGAGCGACCGCATGCTGCGCCTGCTCGACCTCGTGGGGCAAGTTGCCAGCAGCCGCTCCACCATCCTGATCACCGGCGAAACCGGCACCGGCAAAGAACTGATCGCCAAAGCCATCCACACCAATTCGCCGCGCGCGGAGCGCATGTTCATCCCCGTCAACAGCGGCTCGTTGCCCGCCGATCTGCTCGAATCCACGCTGTTTGGCCACGTGAAAGGCGCATTCACCAGCGCCATCCACACCAAGAAGGGCTATTTCGAAGTCGCCGACCACGGCACTATCTTCTTCGATGAGATCGGCACCATTGCGCCGGACATGCAGGCCAAGCTGCTGCGCGTCATCCAGGAGAAGGAGTTCATCCCCCTGGGCGCCACCGAGCCTGTGCGCGTGGACGTGCGCATCCTGGCCGCCACCAACGACGATCTGAAGAAGCGCGTGGACGAAAGCACCTTCCGCGAGGATCTGTATTACCGGCTGAACGTGATCAACATCGTGCTGCCGCCGCTGCGCGAGCGCAAGGAAGATATTCCCGCGCTGGTGAAGCACTTTTTCACCAAGTATTGCCGCGAAAACGAAAAGTACCTGGACCCGCAGGGCAATTCGCTCCTCACGTTCCAGCCGGAGGTGATGCAGATCCTGATGGAGCACAACTGGCCGGGCAACGTGCGCGAGTTGGAGAATGCGGTGGAACGCGCCGTCGTCCTGGCCACCGACCCGTCCGTGCCCCTGGACGTGCTGCCCGATCACCTGCTGCAATCGAGCGGCATCCGCTTGCGCCGCGCGGAAGGCGGGGCGCTGCCGGCCGATGCGTCGCTGTTCGAGATCGTCGCCGACTTCGAGCGGCGTATCATTCTGGAACGGCTGGAGCAGCATAATGGGAGCCAGACGGAAGCCGCGGCGGGTTTGCACGTGCCGCTGTCTACGTTGAATCAAAAAATTAAAAGGCTGGATATCAAGATTCCGAAGAAGTCGGAATAACCTCGTGGGGCGGACCTCCAGGTCTGCGCGGGTCCTCCAGGACCCGCTCTGTGGATTGGCCATGTCAGTTGGCTAGCCTCGCGGCGCGCGCGCCACGATACAATGACAAACGCCATGACATCCGTTACCAAGCTCTCCCTGACCACCCTCCTGCTCCTTGCGCCGGCCGCCGCGCAGCGGCCTCCGCTGATCGATCGCGAGCTGTTCTTCGGCGATCCCGAAATCTCCGGCGCCCAAATCTCGCCCGACGGCAAGTACATCGCCTTCCTGAAGCCTTTGAACAAGACCCGCAATATCTGGGTGAAGCAGACCGATGCGCCTTTCGATTCGGCCAAGCCCATCACCAACGATACCAAGCGCCCCATCCCGGGGTATCTCTGGAGCCGCGACGGCAGGTTCGTGCTGTACGTGCAGGACAAACTCGGGGATGAAAACTACAGCGTCTATGCGGTGAATCCGGCGGAGGCCCCGGCGGCCGGTGCGGAAGTGCCGGGGGCGCGCAACCTGACGGACCTTAAAGGCGTGCGCACCATGCTTTATGAGGCGCCGCGCAGCGAGCCCGATATCGTATATGTGGGGCTCAACGACCGCGACAAGTCCTGGCACGATCTGTACAAAATCCGCATCTCCACCGGCGAGCGTACCCTGCTGCGAAAGAATACCGACCGCATCACCGGTTGGGTCTTCGATCTCAAGGACCGGTTGCGCCTGGCGACTCGCTCGGCCGATAACGGCGATACCGAAATCCTGCGCGTCGACGAAAATGGCTTCACCAAGATCTATTCCTGCGATGTGCTGGAGACGTGCGGGCCGATCCGCTTCCACAAGGACGGCAAACGTTTCTACCTGCAGACCAACAAGGGCGCGGGCGAGAACCTGGTGAAGCTCGAACTGATGGACGCGGAAACCGGCAACGAGGAACTGGTGGAGCGCGACCCGGACAACCGGGTGGATTTCGAAAATGCGGAGTTTTCCGAAGTAAGCGACGAGTTGATCGCCACCGTCTACCAGTACGAGAAGGTGCGCATCTATTGGAAAAACCCCGCTTTCGAAGCGGACTACAAATTCCTGCAAAGCAAGCTTCCGGGTAACGAGATCGGCTTCGCCTCCCACACCCGCGATGAAAAGCTCTGGCTGATTTCGGCGCACTCCGACACCGAGCCGGGCCAGACTTATCTGTTCGACCGGCAATCCAAAACGCTGGCGCTGCAATACAAGATCCGCGAGAAGCTGCCCCGCCAGGACTTGGCGCCCATGGAAGCGATTCGCTACGAATCCTCCGACGGGTTGGAGATTCCCGCCTACCTCACCCTCCCGAAAGGCGTGCCGGCCAAGAATCTGCCGACACTGATTCTGCCGCACGGTGGGCCCTGGGGACGCGACGGGTGGGGCTACAACGGTTTCGCGCAGTTCTTCGCCAACCGCGGTTATGCCGTGCTGGAACCCAACTTCCGCGCCTCCACCGGATATGGCAAGAAATTCCTGAACGCCGGCAACCGCCAGTGGGGCGACAAGATGCAAGACGATTTGACGTGGGGCGCGAAATACCTGGCGGCCAAGGGCATCGCGGACCCCAGGCGCACCGGCATCATCGGTGGTTCTTATGGCGGCTATGCCACTCTGGCGGGCGTGGCCTTCACGCCGGAGTTGTACGCGGCCGCGGTGTCGATCGTCGGCCCTTCCAACCTGATCACGCTGCTGGACTCGATTCCGCCCTACTGGGAATCGATCCGCAAAGTGTTCTACCAGCGCATGGGCGATCCCAGTACGCCGGAAGGTAAGGCCCAGTTGCAGCGCCAATCGCCGCTGAATTCGGCGGGCAAGATCAAGACCCCGCTGATGGTGGTGCAGGGCGCCAACGACCCGCGCGTCAACAAGGCCGAGTCGGACCAGATCGTGATTGCATTGCGCGACAGAGGATTCCCCGTCGAGTACCTGGTGGCGCCCGATGAGGGCCACGGGTTCGCGCGGCCGGTGAACAACATGGCCATGATCGCCGCCGCCGAGAAGTTTTTCGCGCATTACCTGGGCGGGCGCTATCAGGAAGATATGACCCCGGAGGTCGCCACCCGGCTGAACGAGATCACGGTCGACCCGAAGAAGGTAGTGCTGACGCGCAAGATCGACGCCGCATCTCTGACCGCGCCCAAGATTGCCACGCCGCTGCAGCCGGGCGCCTACAAATACAAAGTGACGATCCAAATGGGCGCCCAGTCCATCCCGTTGACACTGGCCAGCGAGATCAAAGCCGAGGACGGCGCATGGACGGTGACGAACCGTATGAGCACGCCGATGGGCGACGCGACCGACGTCTCCGTGCTCGACCACGATACCCTGCTGGTCCGCAAACGGTCCATTCACCAGGGGTCTATGCAGATCGAACTGGCGTTTCAGGACAACAAGGCCACCGGAACCATGAAGGCGGGTGCCGAGCCGAAAAACATTGCGGTGGATATGGGCGGTCCGGTATTCCCCGAAGCCACGGCCGTGCCGGCGGTGCTCGGCTGCCTGCCGCTGGCGGAAGGCTACACCACCGCTTTCCGCACTTTCGACGTGCAGAAGCAAAAGGATAGAGTGATGCAGTTGCAAGTGGCGGGCGCGGAGAAAGTTACCGTACCGGCAGGCACATTCGACGCGTTCAAAGTCGAGGTCGCCGCTGGCGATGGCGGTACCGAAAAGATCACCGTTTGGATTGCCAAGGAATCGCGCAAGCCGGTCAAATTCTCGGCCGTCATGCCCGAGATGGGCGGCGCCACATTGACGGCGGAATTGTCGGAATAGTAATATTAGCTATAGTACCCCTAAAATAGTTTACTTGATACCCCCAAATGGGGGGTTTATGTAGGGTATGTTCTGGGTTACACCTGAGGTTATCACTTCCCAATGTAGGAATTCTTCTTAAGGTGTTCCAGGAGTTTACTGAAAAAATGTCGCCACAACGCTCGTTTCCTCCCCCGAACGAAGCACTGCTGAGGCTGCATCATCGCCGCACCGAACTTGACAATGCCATCCGGCTGCTTGAGGAGATCAGGCTGATCCGCCTGAGACGGTCTCCGGAACTGGCTGCGATCATCTCCAAGGCGGTGCGACGCGTTGCGTAGCCGCAAATAATCTGTTTAAAATAAATAACTTGGGCTTTGATTGTCCAGAAGGCGCAGGCACTCGGCCTGCCGCGTTGTGGGGCAGGCTCGCAGCCTGGCTCGCAGCCCGCCTGCCTCGGAGCCTTGCCCACCTCCGGCGATGGTTTCTGGTGCCAGGGAGGTTCCCGCCCGGGACCGCCGCCCGCTCTTGCCAGCGCTGCCGGGCACGGCACGGCCAAAGCGCGCCATACGCGCCATAATAGATACATGCCTTGCCGCGCTGCTCTCTTGCTTCCGGCCCTGGCGGGTGTGCTGGCGGCCCAGTATGGAACCACCCCGAAAGCCTCGGAACAGGATTACCCAACCCGCACCAGGCTGGAGAAACTGTCCATCGGCGCGGAGTACCTGGTCCACAGCTTTTCCAGCGGCCGGCAGATGTTCATCGCCAAAGATTACTTGGTAGTCGAAGTAGCCCTTTTCCCCGCCAACGGCCAAAGCCTGCCCGTGATTGCCGGCCACTTCAGCCTGCGGATCAACGGCCGCAAGCAAGCCCTCGCGCCTCAAGCCCCGGAAATCGTGGCAAACGCCCTGAAGTATCCCGATCCGAATACCAGTTCCGGCCTGCAACCCACAGCGCAATTGGGTCCCCTCGTCCTGGGCGCACCGCCACGGCCTGTCGAACGCTTCCCCGGCGATCCGAATATCAACACCCCGCGGCCCTCTCCGAAAGGGCCCGCGGACGACTCCAACGGTATCGACAAAGAGCCGCCCGTAAAGGCCGAGGAACTGGTGGTCCAGGCCGCCTTGCCCGAAGGCGAGCGCCGCGGACCAACCAGCGGCTTCCTGTATTTTCCCTACCGCGGCAGGATCAGCCGCATTCACTCGCTCGAGCTGGTGTTCACCAGCCCAGCCGGCAGTGCGATTCTGCCCTTGCCCTTGCTCTGATATCGATTACGATACGGTGTACCCCGCGGGCACACCATGACGAGCGCTACTGCAAGTCCAACCCTCCCGGATAACGCCTACAAGCCGCTGCCGCCCGGCGCGGTCTACGATCCGCTGGTCCCCGCCTCCGCAGCCTTGCCCGAGCTGACGGCCCGCTCCGTGGGCTGGGGATTGTTCCTGTGCGTGATCTTCACCGTTGCCTCCGCCTACTCAGGCCTCAAGGTGGGCCAGGTGATGGAAGCGGCCATCCCCATCTCGATCCTGGCCATCGGCCTCGCGCGCGCCTATCCCCGCCGCTCCAGCGTGCTTGAGAACGTCATCATCACCGGCATCGGCGGTCTGGCCGGCTGCGTGGTCGCAGGCGCCATCTTCACTCTTCCGGCGCTCTACATTCTGAAGCTCGACCCCCACCCGCTCCAGACCATCTTCATCTGTCTGGCGGGCGGCTGTCTGGGCGTATTGTTCCTGATCCCCTTGCGCCGCTACTTCGTGCGCGACATGCACGGCGTTCTCCCCTACCCCGAAGCCACCGCCATCACGGAGGTTCTAGTCACCGGCGAAAAAGGCGGATCGCAAGCCAAGCTGTTGCTGCAGGCCACCGCCATTGCGGGCGTATACGACTTCTTCGCCACCACGTTCCACGTCTGGAAGGAATACCTGGATTTCCAGTTCGTGCCCGCCCTGCGCATGATCGGCGAGCGCGCCCGTATGGGTCTCAGCTTCGACGCCATCAGCTTCATTTTGGGCCTCGGTTACGTGATGGGGCTGCGCAGTTCCATGATTCTCTGCGCCGGCGGCGTGCTCTCGAACCTGGTGCTGGTGCCGCTGATCTGGATGATCGGCAGCCACCTCACCAGCGCCGCGGTATATCCGGCGCAAATCCCCATCGCGCAGATGACCGCCGCGCAGATCTTCCGCGGCTATGTGCGCTTTGTGGGCGTGGGCGCCATCGCCACCGCCGGCATCTTCGGCATTTTGAAATCCATGCGCGTGGTCGCCGGATCTTTCGCCATCGCCGCCCGCGCATTCCGCCATGGCCATCATGAAGACGCCGATGCCGGCTTCGCGCGTACCGACCGCGACATTTCCGTCATGGCGATATTGATCGGTGTGATCGTCAGCGCCATCGGAGTCGCCATCTTGCTGGGCAGTCTGGCGGCTACCCCCGCGGCAATCCTGGTTGGCCTCGGCCTGACCCTGCTCTTCTCCTTCTTCTTCACCTCGGTGGCCGCCAATGCCATCGCCACCACCGCCCGCAACCCCGTCTCCGGCATGACCATGTTGACCATCATCGTCTCCTGCGTCGTGCTGCTGCGCTTCGGCCTTTCCGGCACCACCGGCATGTTCTTCGTGATGGCCATCGCCGGCATGGTGTGCACCGCGCTCTCAACCTCGGGCCAGGCCATCACCGACTTCAAGACCGGTTACTGGCTGGGTTCTACGCCCGCCGCGCAGGAGAAAGTAAAGTTCCTGGGAGTGGTCGCGGCATCGATAGCGGTGGGCCTGACCATCGTTCTGCTGGCGCGCACATTTCAATTCGGCGAGGCTGCCCCGGGCGATACGCGCGTAGTGCTGGCGTCCCCGCAGGCATCCATTATGAAAGCGCTGGTGGAAGGCTTCATGAGCCGCCAGCCCGTGGCCTACATTCTGTTCGCGGCGGGCGGTTTCATCGCCGTCGTCATGGAAATGCTGGGCGTGCCCGCCTTGATCTTCGCGCTGGGCATGTATCTGCCGCTGGAACTGAACACGCCCGCGCTGGTGGGCGGATTCCTGGCGCATTTCCTCGGCAAACGATCGGAAAAAGCGGGTGGCGCGGCCGGTTCCAGCATACGCGAGCGCGGCGTGATCATCGCCTCCGGCCTGATGGCCGGAGGCGCACTGGGAGGAGTCCTGGGCGCCGCCTGCCGCCTCATCCCCAGCTTCACCGAAGACTGGATCAAGACCCCGTTCTACGCCAACGAGCCGGTCTCGCAATTCACATCCGCCGCGCTGTTTATCTGCCTTTGCCTGTATCTATGGTACGGCTCGCTCCACCCATTACCGAGCCGCAACCGTGAGGGAGCGGCACTGAAGGAGAACGAGTGAACGCTAAACACCAGCCACCAACCACCAGCCACCAACCACTGATCGCGAACGCGATCATCGGAATAGATACGCTCTGGGGCGGCGACGTCATGTGCCCCTCCGGCACCGGCCGCTTCATTGCGGATTCGTGGTTTTCCGATGAGCCCCTGCCGCCCGCTTACACCGATTCAACCGCCGCCCGCGTGCGCGAATCCGGCGGCGTCTCAGCGAAGGCCCCCGACCGGCAAGCCATCGAAGCTTACCTCGCCGCGGTGGACGTCCTGGGCGCCATACGCGGATTGCAAACGGAAGGCCACGGCGAATACCTGCGCGGCCTGGCGCTCTGTTTCGAAACCATGTGGGACCTCGCCATGGAAATGCTCGGCAAAGGCGAACCCGTTCCTTACGAGCGTTGCGTGGAAGCCTCCATCGGGCAGCCGCCGTCGCAGTCCGACCCCACCGCCAAGCGCGAACGCGTCGCAGAGTTGTTGGCCCGTGCCGGATACGCTTCCCACACCGGCGACGAACTGCTGGCCGCGGTGGACGCGTGGCGCAAAGCGCGCTACGTTCCCATGGCCGTAATCCGCGGGCTAGGCGCGGCCGTGATCGCGCAGTATGACGCGCTCAGCGCCGCGCACCTCTCGCCGTATCTTCCCGCCGAATTGCAGCCGGTGCCGCGCGCCAACATTCAATTCCTGCCTATCAAGGACGCCTGGTTCTCCGGCTCCATGAACTATCTGGGCCGCGCCCGCCGCGCCGATGGCACGCCGCAATACGAAGCTACTTACGAGATTAACGCGTCGCTCGAGATCTCGTACCCCGAGTTTGTGCAGCTTGTCAGCCACGAAGTGGTGCCCGGACACGTTACCACGTTCGCCTACCTGCAGAACCTCTACGCGCGCCGGCTGGTGGGCTTTGAAGCGTCGGTCCTAACCATGAACACGCGCGCCGCCGCGCTATTTGAGGGCATCGCCAACAACGCCATCCTGATCGCACACGGCGTCACCGAAGTGGACCAGTTGCCCGACGACGACCTGCAAATCGGCGTGCTGCTGGCGCTGCTGCAGGATGACGCCAAGAACCAGGCGTCCTATCTCACCTGGAAAGACGCTGTGCCGCAACCCGAAGTGGCCGCCATCCTGCGCCGCGATTTCCTGGTTTCAACCGAGCGCGCCGGCAAACTCTCCGGCGCCTGGGGTCAACACCCGCTGCTGGGCCGCATGTACCTGCCCGCCTATCGCGCGGGCACCGACCGCGTCGCCGACCTGCGCCGCCGCTATCCCGCGGAGCGCCTGCTGCCGGTGCTCTACGGCTGCGCCGGCCTGGTGGACGTGACCACCGTAGAATCCGCCCTGTCCGACGGCCAGTAGGCCGAAATCGGGGGGCGGGATTTATCCCGCGCGGAGCTTCAGCTCCGCTCTTCCCTTTACCCCGAATCTGCTACCCTCCGAAAAGAGGTCCCCATGAAGTCTCATAGCCTGCAGCGGACGCGGCGCGCTCGGCTCCACCCGCTCAACACCATGAATTTCCCTCAGGCGCTACGTGACGCAATTCCCACGCTCGCCCGCTGTTGGGGCCGATGTCTGGTGCTCACCTCCATCACCGGACGCGCGCTGAACGACCCATGGTTCTGGGGCAAACGCGTGCGCGTCAAATTCCAGGTGGAAGAAAGCGGCAAGCTGACCGGCAAGTTCGACGTATGGATGGACGTGGACCCCGAAGCCGCGCGCGGCCTGGCGCGCACGTTGATCCAACTGGCGGACGAGGCCGAAAAAGCGCCCCCCGCCGCGGAATCCGCGCCGGTCTAAACTATACTTAGTATGCTTCCCTCTGCCGATGGCCCTGCGACGGACCTTGACCAACTGCACCTTACGCTGCGGCTGGACCCCTTGACCGGGAAGGAAGAGTTTGCCAGTTACTATCGTCCACAACTCAACAAAGTGCGCGGCGGAGACACTGCCGCTCGACTCGCAATTAGATTGCGGGAAGCCTACCAGACATTGCCGCTCAGGGCATTTCTCATGGGACATTCCGGCGTGGGCAAGTCGACCGAGCTAACCCGCGTCCTAGAGGATGTCGAAGAACAGTATGTTGGGGTTCGATTGAGTATAGCCAAGGAACTGAGCCCGGCGAGTTTCAAAGTGTTTGACGTCCTACTCCTGATGTTGGCCCGCCTCGCCGACCGAGCCAATGAACTGAATGCCATCCCACTCGAAGGAATGGTATCCGCGCACCTGGTCTCGGATATCGAGCAATGGTTCGCAAGTAAGCAGGTTAAGAAAATCCGCACCGGCACTGTCGGCGCCGAAATTGAGGTCGGCGCCGGTGTGAAGGGCGGATCTCCATGGGCGGCGTTGCTGGGCTTCCTCTTCTCCGCCAAGGCGGAGGCGAAGTATGCCGCCGAGCGCAAAACGGAAACCGTTGAGTATCACCTTCAAAAACTGCCGGACTTGGTCGGCTATTGCAATCGGCTGATTGACGCTTGCGCCCAGACATTAAAAGCCAAGACTGGGAAGGAATGGCTTCTGGTGGTGGAAGATCTGGACAAAAATGGGATCTCTCCGCCCCAGTTGCAGGAGTTGTTCATGCAGTACGGGAACGTCTTCGAGGATTTGCGGGTCAGCATGATCTTCACCATCCCGGTCTGGCTGGCCTATTCCTCGGAAGCGAATCGCCTGCCATTTGGGCCGTATAGGCCCTATGCAATTCACGACACGCCGGTCTATGACCGGCAGCACAATCCACATGAGCGCGGTCAAGAGGCGGTTCAAACAGTCCTCGAAGCGCGCGTTTCACCGTCCCTTTTCGCCCCGGGACAAATGACCAGATTGATTGTAGCTTCAGGCGGTAATCTGCGCGTCTTGTTTGCCTTAGTGTTGGAAGCGGGACAAGAGGCTCGCCTGAGGAATCCACCCGCTGCGGTAATCGGACCTGACGACGCCCAGGCTGCCATCGCCACGATGCGGCAGGATTACCGCCGGCGACTAGGCCAAAGCCCCTACGATCTGAACCCAATCACATATCCGCAAAAGCTGGAAAGGCTCCTGGCAGTTTACAGCAGCGCCCCCGATAACGATGTGCAGGACCCCGTGCTGTATGCACTGCTGCGCGGGGGCGCCATCCAGGAGTTCAACGGCAACGGGTGGTTCGGCGTCCATCCGCTTGTGGTGGACATCCTGAAGGCTCAACAACACCTAAAGCCCCAGGACCCTGGCGGAACAGACTGAATGGAACCGGGCTCTATCCGGGGAGTGGCTGAACGGCTGACATACTGGTGTAGCCTGCGCGAGCGGGGTCTTGCGCGCGTCGAGTGGGATTCGGTGTACGCGCGCCGGGAAGTCGTCGATCGGCTAAGACTCGCACTGAGTAACTTGGGCGTCCCGCTGGTCGAGATCGACCTGCCGTCCGGCGAAGATGGGCACAAAACGGCTGTAGGGCTGATCGAGAAGCTTCGGGCATCCGGCCGGTCGGTTGCTTCCATTACAAGTATTGAGTGGGCATTTCCCGAGGGCGGCAATCCCTTAGACACATTGGTCTCGCTCAGCTTTCAGCGCGAGATATTGGCGTCTCTCCCGGTGCGTCAGATTTGGTGGGTACCATCTAGCGCTACGGAGCGATTCATTCTCGGCGTCCCCGACCTGGATTCGTGGTTCAGCTTGCGGCTGCATCTCACTGAGGTGCCGCCACAGCCAGTAGTGGAAATGCCTGACCGCAAGGTTGTGAGCGTCGCCGAAGCGCGCTCGCTAGCCCGCCGGTTCTGGGATAGATTGGAAGCCGTACGAGCACAGAATACCCCAGAAGAGCGTATCTGGACTGAGTTGGCGCAACCCGCGGTCGATGCGCTACGGTCCGCCGGCCTGGCGGTTGAGGCGGATGCCATCCTCGCGCGGGTGTCCGATGCCCCCGACCGATTGGAGCGCCAGATTCGAGAACTCGCCACAACGCGGGGACTGGACGACCCCGAGGTGCTCTCGCTGACCGGGCTACTGGCGCGCCTTCTGAAGGAGCGGGGAGACTTTGCGAGAGCGCGGCGGCTCCATGATCGCGTGCTGGAGGCAAGGACGCGCGCGCTGGGTGAGGAACACCCGGACAGCTTGGCGGAAATGCTCAGTCTCGGGTCTACCCTGAGGGTGCAAGGCGATTTCGGAGGTGCGCGGCGGCTTGAGGAGCGGGTGCTGGAGGTGAGTACGCGCGTGCTGGGGGAAAACCACCCAGACACGCTCACCTCGATGAACAATCTGGCCGAGACCCTCAGGGCGCAGGGCGATCTCGCGGGAGCTCGGCGGCTTGAAGAGCGTGTGCTAGAGGCGAATGCGCGCGAACTGGGAGACGAGCATCCGGACACGCTTACGGCAATGGGCAATCTGGCGTCGACCTTCAGCGAGCAAGGCGATTTAGCGGAGGCGCGGCGGCTCCAGGAGCGCGCTCTGGAGGCGATAACGCGCGTGCTGGGCGAGGAGCATCCGGATACCCTGGCGGCCATGAACAATCTGGCGACCACACTGTGGGCGCAAGGCGATTTCGGCGGGGCGCGGCGACTCCAGGAGCGGGTGTTGGAGCGGATGGCGCGCGCGCTGGGCGAGGAGCACCCGGCTACGCTAAGGGCGACCGGCAATCTCGCGTCGACGCTCCGGGCGCAAGGCGATTTCGCGGGTGCGCAGCGACGTCAGGAGCGAGTGCTGGAGGCGAGTATGCGTGCACTGGGCGAGGACCACGACGCCACGCTAACGGCCATGAATAATTTGGCGGAGACGGTCTGGGCGCAAGGCGACCTCCCTAGAGCACGCCGGCTCCAGGAGCAGGTTCTGGAGGTGCGCACGCGGGTCTTGGGCGCAGAGCATCCCGACACGCTGAGGGCAATGAACAATCTGGCTGCAACGCTCTGGGGCCAAGGCGATTTCGCGGGAGCACGGCGGCTCCAGGAGCGGGTAGCGGAGCTAAGTACGCGCGTGCTGGGCGAGGAGCACCCGGATACCCTGAGAGCCATGAACGGTCTTGCCATGACGCTCGCACGCCAAGGCGATTTCGCCGATGCACGGCAGCTCCAGGAGCGGGTGCTGGAGGCGAGGACACGCGTGCTGGGCGAGGACCACCCGGAGACGCTGACATCAAGGGCGAATCTGGCGGCCATCTTGCTCCGAGCCGGTGATCGCGAGGGTGCCATTGGCCTCCTGCGCAAATGTCTCGCCGGTCGGCGCAAAGTCCTCGGCGACAGCCACCCCGACACGCTCGCAACCGCCGAATACCTGAAGAAACTGGAAGAACAGCCCTAAACGTGCCGCGACCGGTCCAACACCAATTCCGGATGCTCCCCCAACATCCGATTCACCACATGGCAGTTCCAGCAAACCGCCTGGTGCGTCGCCAAAATATCCGGCACTTCCGCCGCCGGCACATCGCGCCATTCCACCGTCTGGTGCTCCGCATTCAGCAGTGCGGGCTTGTGGTCGGCCCAATTAATCTCGCCGATCGCCTTGCCGCACATCGCGCAGTTCTTCCCCCGGTACCACTCCGTCAGGATGTGGCGCACCAGGCAATCTTCCGGCGCGGCCTCGATCTGCCGCAAACACTCCTGGCCGCAGTCCTGGCGCTCCGGCCACCGCGAACACAACTTCAGCCGCAAATTATCCTTGCCCTCCAACGTCATCAGCAGCACGTGCCTGGTATCCACCAGGACGCCCGCCGGCCGCCGATTCTCCGGGCACGTAATCACGCGTTCGCCGCGGAATTTCAGGTAAGCGCGGCCGAAGACGAGTCCAAGAATCGCCAGCAGTGCCAATAGGACGAAAGACACCCATATAAACACGCCCATGCTGATCGTATCCATATAGTCCACCTTCCAGCCGAGTGATTGCACGTGCCTCGCCACGGGTGCAAGCTGTTGACTTTAAAGGTGAACCATCCGCAGGTTGCGCCGTTTTCCACAACCCAATAGGGTGGCTTGCCCCGAAGCATAGGCTGGCATGGGCAACGAATACGCGGCAGTCCGCGTCATTGTGGTATGAGCCGACACGGCATGGCAACGCTGGGAACGGTATTGGCACTGTGGGCCGCGCCCCTGCTGCCCACAGCCGCGTCCGACTACCAGGCCGTCGTCCACAAGTTCTCCCTCATTGAGCATGACCGCCTCAGACCCGGCTCCCGCGTCGTCTTGACCCCCTCCGAACTAAACGCCTACGCCCGGCAGGAAGTCGCCGAAGTGGCGCATGACGGAGTCCGCGACCCGCGGCTAGAACTGGGACCCGGAACCGCCACGGCCAGCGCACTCATCGATTTCGGCAAGCTGCGGCGCTCCCAGGGGAAGCCGCCCGGACCGATCATGTCCTACCTGCTGGATGGCGAGCGGCCCGTCACAATTACCGCGCGCATCCGGTCGTCCGGTGGTACCGCCACTGTGGACGTACAGGAGGTGCAGATTTCCGGCGTTACCATCGAGGGCCGCATGCTCGATTTCCTGATCCACAGCTACGTCATGCAGGCTTATCCCGGCGCCAAGGTTGGCCAGCCCTTCGCGTTGGGCCACCGCATCGAACGGCTGGACGTGCAGCCGTCCGCGGTGGGCGTCGTCATCGGGCGGTAGCCACCACAGGCTGAAGCCTGCACGGCGAGCAAATCTCGCCTAAGCGGGGCTAAAGCCCGCCCCCCAGGGTTTCTCCCGCCGCAAAGTAGAAACTTGGAGCCACAGGCTGAAGCCTGTGCCTGGAGATTGGCTATTTCAGTTGGGTGGCCCTCGTGGCGCACGCCCCCGGCGTGCCGTGTCGGCACTCTCCAGAAACCTTCCCCTGTAGGTTTACGCCGTTTGCTGGATAACTAATTGAAACCCAAGCTTTTTCGCTTT
>Ga0187871_10002596_pt1 | contig 14599 bp, 10 predicted proteins | sample June2016WEW_16_1_FD_132988 | JGI IMG/M metagenome (GOLD analysis project Ga0187871, IMG submission 132988) | Peatland microbial communities from SPRUCE experiment site at the Marcell Experimental Forest, Minnesota, USA - June2016WEW_16_10 | ecosystem: Environmental > Terrestrial > Soil >... | reverse complement strand
CTCGGCTACAGGCCGCCTGCCCCCGCGGCCTGTAGCCCCAGGGGGGTAAATCCAACTTCACAGCCCATGGCTGTGATATAAAAATCCTCTCACTTCTTTTGGACTAACAAATCAGGCCGGTCAGTCGTATACCTCGTACCAACGACATTCCATAAAATGCTCTCTGACTCTTTTCAACGCATCGAAGTAGGAACCCCCAACGGTATCGGTAGGTTCCTTGAAGTGGCTGTGCCAAATGTCTTCGAGAAGATCACGCGGCGTATCGTGTAAAAACAGCATGTCATCGGGTGCACCCTTTATACCTCGGAGCGTCACGAAAAAATTAAGTGCGAGTAACATTCCACAATTTATTTCTCAGGCTATCGTCTATGTCATCCACCTGAAGGACCGTGCGCACAGAGGCATATCCATAACGTTCAGAAAATTTGGCCATCCGACTTTCCTTTCGGTTCTCTCTACGGTCGGGTTGCATTAACCTAGGAACCAACTTTGGACGCGCTTTGTATTTAGCCGAATTTTACATTTGATACCCGACTCCCGCCTTTTAATGAATTTTGGTTGTTAGTAAGGTACTTTGTGTATGAACTTGACATCAAGCTGGGACTGTGCTATAGTCCTTTTTGTCGAGTCCTCCCGAATCGTTGCCAGACGTAGTAACTGGCTTATTTTGAGCGCGGTAGCCAGAGCGGCGTCTGGCTTCACTCACCACGTAGCTCAATGAAACCCCGTCGTTAGCTCCACTGGAGCAAATCCCTCAAAAAGGGGCTGGAATCCAAAGGGATTCCCATGCCCGTTTTACAATCCGGGCCTTCAACCAAGGTCCAGTACAAAGAGCCTACGACGCCTGAATCCTCCCCTGATAGAATTCGGGTTGCGCAACCGAAGCGACGACGAAAAGGACGAAAGTCTATGAATCGTCGCAGAGGTCAAGTTGGCACCGTCGTCATCGCAGGAAATTGGTACAGGGTCCGATGGCGGATGGATGTCGAAGGCCAAGAAGAACGCACCAACATGAACGAGAAGGTCGCACCTGTCGTTTTCGACAAGAGCGGTAGCCCGAAGCCGCCATCACCAGATGTGCGGCGGAAGGCCCGTGATATTGTCGAAAAATCAGGGGCAAATTCGGAGGAACGGTTTAACCGCGTAGTCCTCGGCGAGACCACCTTCCGAGAGCAAGCCAAGACGTACGTCAAGAGGGTCCAAACTCGGGATCGGGAGCCCGTCAAGGATGCTTCCAATATCGAAGCGGCCTTGAATAAGTGGATTCTCCCCGAGATCGGCGATCTACCGTTGGCTGATGTTCACAACCTCACTGTGAAGCCGCTCGTAGACAAGATGAAGAGGTCCCTGTCTCCACGCACGGTGAACAAGTACGTTGAGTACATCGGACAGATCGTCGCTTCGCTCAAGGACGGCAGAACCGGAGAACCCATCCACCCGCGCAAGTGGGATAGATCGGTAATGGACCTGCCAGTCGTCAACCCGCGAAACCAACGGCGACCAACGTTGAGGTCAGAGGCAGTCGGTAAGCTTGTGTCGAACAGCCACGGCGACGAGCAAGCGCTGTACGTTCTGCTTGCCGCGACCGGAATGCGAATCTCTGAGGCCTTGGCCGTAGAGACGAAGCATTTCATCAACGGCGGTCGAACGATTCAAGTCCAGCAACAGGTTGATCGCGACAAGCCCCGCACCGTCCCGTATCTGAAGACCGATGCCGGGGTTCGAGAGGTTGACCTGTCTACCGGAGTCGCAGAGTTCCTGCGAGCATTTATCAGCGGCAAGAGCGGCTTGCTGTTCCAGACCCGAAACGGCACGCCGTACTTGCACAACAATCTTGAGCAACGTTGGCTGACACCCCGCCTACAGGCCATGGGAATTGACGAAAAGGGGATGGGATTCCACGCGTTTCGTCGGTTCCGAAAGACGTGGCTGAGAGGAGAGCGTTGTCAGGAGGATATCAACAACTTTTGGATGGGACATCAACCCGAGACAATGTCCGAGCTCTACTCCCGAATGGAGTTCGAGTTGGAGCGTCGTCTCGATGAAGCCGAGAGAGTTGGCGTCGGTTTCGCGGTCCCAACCTTCGAAGTTGCTCCAAGTGCTCCAAGAATTTCGGAAGAAGTCGAACTCGAATTAGTGTTGCAACTTTAGTAGAATCAGACGAGTAGCCAAGGATGCGCCCGTAGCTCAGGTGGATAGAGCGTCTGCCTTCTAAGCAGAGGGTCGGGAGTTCGAGTCTCCCCGGGCGCGCCATCTCGTTGAACTGAAAAGCGCACGGGCGGGGTGGTCATTGCCCGGCATGAAGTGCAGAAGCCTCCTCTTGACGGAAGGCGTTCCCGGCAACGGCAAGCCTTATCCCGATGACTCCATGGTCGTAAAGATCGAGTACTCCAGGAAAAACACGTGCCTCCCTATTTTGTGGAAATTCCCGACACCGTAAAGCCCGTTTCATTCATCGAAAAACACTCCAAAAGATTTCCGGACACGAGTGGATGAGGATACCCGCCCAGTTTCTATATGACGCCACATCTGATACGTTCAAGCCCTACAGGCCCGATAGTTCATTCGGGGAGAGAATTTGATGCCAGTGGCATACGTTCGTAACGACAAAAGACTATATCTTCACGGACTACCCTCGAAGGTAAACAGACAGAGGCAGTACGTGGTTTATCGCAAAGGCTGAAAATTCCAGGAGGATTTATGGCAACGACAAAAGCAGCAATCGCACCAATGAAGGCGGCGCAGATTCCCAAGCCGGGAGCCGATTTCCAGATCGTCGACCGCGAGATCCCTCAGCCGGGTCCAGCACAGGTGCGCATCAAGGTGCAGGCCTGCGGTGTCTGCCACAGCGACATGTTCACCAAAGAAGGTGCCTGGCCCGGCATCGAATACCCTCGCGTGCCGGGACACGAAGTCGCCGGCCTTATCGACGAATTGGGCGCCGGTGTCACCGGGTGGACGGTGGGGCAGCGGGCCGGCGTCGGCTGGCACGGCGGCCACGACGGCACTTGCGTCTCTTGCCGGCGCGGGGATTTTCGCAATTGCCAGAACCTGAAGGTAGCGGGCATCAGCTATGACGGCGGATACCAGCAATACATGGTGGCTCCGGTGGAAGCGCTGACGGCGATACCGGAAGGACTGACGGATGTCGAAGCGGCACCGCTGCTGTGCGCCGGAATCACGACTTATAACGCGCTGCGACACAGCGGTGCGATGCCCGGCGACCTTGTTGCCGTGCTGGGGGTCGGCGGCCTGGGTCACCTGGGAATTCAATTCGCGAACAAGTTTGGCTATAAGGTCGTGGCCATCGGGCACGGGGCGGAAAGCGCGGCGCTCGCAAAGAAGCTTGGAGCGAGCGTGTACATCGACAATAAAACGACCAATGCGGCAGAAGCATTGCAAAAATTGGGCGGCGCACGGGTGATTCTAGCCACAGCGCCAAGCTCGAAATCAATGTCCGAGGTGATTGACGGCCTAAAGCCGAATGGCGAGCTCATGGTCGTGGGTGCGGCAACGGATCCTATCGAGGTCACGCCCGTACAGCTGATCACCGGAAGCCGAACGATTCAAGGCTGGGCCTCGGGAACACCAGCGGATGCCGAGGATACACTTAGCTTTTCCGAACTAACCGGCGTACGTCCGATGATCGAAACGTATCCGCTCGACAAAGCGGCCGAAGCTTACGACCGAATGATGAGCGGCCACGCACAGTTCCGCGTGGTTCTGACGATGTGAACTTGAGCTAACAGCGCACTCCGCTCAATGGCGTCCGGGCGCCCGGTCGCGCGCGGCTCTTGAGTGATCGAGCAACGAGCCGAGGTGGAAGTCGGCGATGCTGTTATCGCGTCCACCGCGCCGGACTGCCAAGGAGTCAAACCATGCTTCTCTTCAGCTCGCCCCGTTGGACTCGGCGCTTGCAGATCTCCCGCATGGCGTTGGCAGTCCCTCTGATGCTCGCATCATTTCAAACGCTGGCCCAAGCCCAAGGGAAGGAACGCGCCGTGGATTACCCGACTTCTTATCTCACGATACAGATCGATGGGTTCTCCATCTTTTACAGAGAGGCCGGCCCGAAAGACGCGCCCACGCTTCTCCTGCTGCACGGACTGCCCTCTTCATCGCGGATGTTCGAACCGCTTTTCGACCGGCTTTGCGATCGCTATCACTTAGTGGCGCCCGATTACCCGGGGTTCGGGCACAGTGACTGGCCGGACGCGAAGAAATTCGCGTATACGTTCGATCACATCGCCGAGGTCATGAATCACTTTACCGAAGCGCTCGGGCTCTCGCGCTACACGCTGTACATGCAGGATTACGGCGGCCCGGTTGGTTTTCGCATGGTGTTGGCGCATCCGGAGCGGGTAGAAGCTCTCATCGTCCAGGACGCTGTGGCACACAACGAAGGCTTGGGGGCGAACTGGAAGACGCGGCGGGCCTTTTGGGCCGATCGTGCTGCCAACGAAAGCGCGTTGCGCACAAACCTCTTGTCGCTCGCGGCCGCCCGCGCGCGCCATGTCGGGGATGATCCAAACATCGAACGCCACGACCCGGATCTATGGACCGATGAATATTATTTTCTCAACCAGCCGGGCCAGGCCGAGATTCAGAGCGACCTCTTCTACGACTACCGCACCAACGTCGAGGACTACCCCAAATGGCAGGCCTGGATGCGCGAGAAGCAGCCGCGCCTTTTAGTGATCTGGGGCAAGTATGAGGCCTCGTTCGATCCCTCGGAGCCGGAATCGTATCGTCGCGACGTGCCGAAGGCCGAAGTACACATCGTCGATGGCGGGCATTTCGCGCTCGATACCGCATCGGATCCGATTGCGCAGATCGTCCGAGGCTTTCTCGGTTCCTCACGTTGAGGTTCCTGGCGCCGGCACGTGGCTGACGCCACCGCGGGAACGCGGGACACTCACCAGATGGGGTAAACTGCCGGCGCACATCCAACTGTTGAGGAGTCCACATGCGATCTGACGTCGTTCCAGGGGCTATCTTTCCCGACTACGAGCTTTCCGACCACACCGCGAAACGCCGGAAGCTCTCCGAGCTACAGGGACCACACCCCATGGTTCTCGTCCTCAGCCGTGGAGGTTTCTGCCCCAAGGACCGCCGGCAAGCGGAACTCCTTGTTCAATTCCATCGCGAGCTCGAGGTTGCTTATTGCCGGCTCGTCACCATTAGCACCGACAACATCAGCGAGACCAGCGAATATCGCACCGGTGTCGGCGCCCACTGGCCTTTCCTTTCCGACCCCAGTCGCATGGTCCAAAAAGATCTCGACATCGCCGAATACACCGACCCCGTCCACAATCCCATGATCCCCCACGTGATTGTTCTCGAGCCTGGCCTCGTCATTTATAAGGTCTACAACGGCTACTGGTTCTTCGGCCGGCCCACCATGGAAGATCTTCGCCAGGACCTGCGTGCCGTCACCAAGAAATGCCGGCCAGACTGGGATATCACGACGCCCGAACTCAAAGCGGCCTGGCAGCAAGGCCGAAAGGAACTCTTCTATCCATACGGCAAAACATACGTTCAAACTCTCGGTAAACAGGATTAGGGGCGGTATCGCCATCTCCACGGTTCTGGTGTGATGGCCTCGTCGCAACGACCCGGAGCCTCGCAAATCGAGTGTGCAAAGGAAGCCATGCGCCCCAACGCCGGAGCACCACGGCCGTTGGCCGTTCTTAGGCATATTTTCCCTTTTTCTGGTGACAGTGTGATGCCCATCACAGCCAAGACCCTTCAATTCCAGTAAAAAAATCAAATTGCAACTCATCTACCGGGCGGCGCCTATGCCCAGCGGATTTCGCTTTGTGTCGCACAGAAAAGGACAAATGCCCACGCGCAATGAGCGCCCACGCGCCCCGTACGGCCTGGAGATCATCGAGAGTTGTCTATCCTGCCCTTGCCGTGAGGACCGGCTGTTCTGCAATCTCCCTCCAGCCGCGGTGCAAACACTGGCAACCATCACTTCGCCGGCGGCTTATCCGAAAGGGGCGACACTTTTTGTAGAGGGGCAGTCACCACGCGGCGTCTTCATTCTGTGCAATGGAAAGGCTAAGCTCTCAACCTCATCGGCCGATGGAAGAACTCTCATCCTTAGGATCTCGGGGCCAGGAGAGGTGCTGGGATTGCCCGCTACTGTGACCGGGAAACCGTATGAGCTGACGGCAGAAATCATCGAAAGCGCCCAGGCCAATTTCATCTCCAAAGAGCACTTCCTCCCTTTCTTGCGCGAACACGGCGAAGCCGCCCTGCATGTCGCGCAGCAGCTCGGTGAAATCTATCATTCGGCCATCGCCGAAATGCGAACCATCGGGCTCTCTCATTCCGCTACCGAAAAACTGGCTCGCTTCCTGCTCGAGCTTGTCGCGGATCATGACGAAGGAAACGGTGAGATCAAGCTCACACTGACCCTCACGCACGAGGAAATCGCCCAGATAATCGGGGCCTCGCGAGAAACCGTGACGCGTTTGTTTGCCCATTTCAAGAGAAAGCAGTTCTTGCAGGTAAGGGGTTCCACGCTTGTAATAACCAACAAAGCTGGGCTCGAAAGCATTGTGAACTCCTAGCGCCATCCACCATTATTAGTGTGAGTTGGTCTCCGGTCTCGGCCTGATCGTGCACGACGAGAGTGGTCATACAGAAATTGCCTCAAGTGGTCATACTCCCCAGCGGACTCTTGCGCGAAAATAACAAATGCTCGGAACGCAAAGGCGAAGAAATTGCTTACGGCAATTGCCAGCGAAGGAATTCGTCTTGAAAACTGACCGCTACGTTTCGCCGCCTCTCCGCGACCAGCGTCTCCTCCGTGCCGATTTCGCGGCAGGCATCGCGATCCCCAAGCTTCGAAGGCATTTACTAAGCTTCTGTTTGACCGGCGCGATTGCCCTTGCATCCGGCGCGCCCTTGGCAGCAGGGCGCTTGGGCACCGCCGACGCCACAACAACTTCCTCTGTATTGGTCGAGCTATTCACCTCGGAGGGGTGTTCGAGTTGTCCTCCCGCCGACGCGCTGGTGGAACGAATGGACGCTCTGCAGCCCGTGCCCGGAGTGCAACTCATCGTCCTCAGCGAGCACGTGGACTATTGGAACCATGACGGCTGGAAAGATCCCTACTCCTCTTCTTCCATCACCGACCGCCAAAGCTCCTACGTCCATGCTCTCGGCCTGAAGACTGCGTACACTCCCCAAATTCTCGTCGACGGAGACGTGGAACTGCGCGCCAACGACGCGCAACAAGTCTCCGAAGCGCTTCAGAAAGCGGCGACCAGCCCGAAAGTTCCGATACGCATTACTTCGGCTACCGTCGACGCCAACCCTACGGCGGTTCGCGGGCATATCGAAGCCGATGGCGGCTCCATGAAACGCAACGCCGATATTTACGCCGTGATTGCTCTCGACCACGCTGAGTCTCAAGTTTCAAGTGGAGAAAATAAGGGCCGCCACCTCACCCACGTCGCGGTCGTCTTGGAAATCACAAAAGTCGGCAAGCTCGAGAAAGGCAAAACTCTCAGCCGTGATTTTCAAGTGAAATACAAACCCCCGCAAACAAATTCGACGCCGATTCGCATCGTAGCCCTCATTCAAGAGCCCGGCTCCGGCAAAGTCCTCGGTTCCGCCCTGCAAAAACTTCCCAATTGACGCGAACGATCTCAAGCAGGCTGTAGTGGCCGATCTTTAGATCGGCCCAGCGATTTCCTGCTGGAGCGAAATAGTCCCGAAAAAAAAGGCGGGGTGTGAGAGTAGATTGTGCCAGTCCGCATCCCCTTCGGTTTTTGAACGGGGTAAGGAATCTGCTTTTTTCTCGGCTTTCTCGCGCGCAGCAAATCCCTCACCCGCAAACGAGTGTGTTTTGGAATGACAAATGCGAATTTTCCCGCAGCTTTCTTTGCCGCTAAGAATGCATATCGCTTCCCATTCCTCAGCAGCACACTAAGGATCAATCCTTCGCTCACCAGTCCGACCCTGTAGTGGCAGGTATTTAGACCGCTGCATCTGCTATCCGTCCGGATCCCGCAGCCGCTCTCGGAAGAGAGCGGCTAAGTCCCAATCGCTTCGATTACTTCTCTCCGCTCGCAACCACACAAACAAAAACCCCGCTCGCGCTGTACGCAGCGCGCGAGCGGAGCCGTTTGCCTACTCTAGGGTGTAGGAGGTCTAGAAGTAGATCTTTCCCCCCAGCTGAAACACTCTAGGGTCGAAGGCGGAAGTGATCTGGCCGAAATTGCTCGAGCCGAGGCTGGTGCTGACTTGATTGAACTCCGTGTGATTCCACGTGTTGAAGCTTTCCACGCGGAGCTCCAGCCGGCTTCCTCGCGCTTCGCTGAGCACGAAGCTCTTGAACAGCGAGAGGTTCCAGTTGTCGCGACCCGGTCCACGAAGCGAGTTGTGTCCCGCGTCACCCCAAGCACCCACAGTCGGGTCGGTGAAGGCTGACGTGCTGAACCATTGGGCGACCGTGTGTGGATAGGTGACCGGACCGATCAGATCGGGGCGGTTGGTGGCATTGGGCAGACCGTTGGTGCTCTGTCCGCCGGTTAGCTGCGGGTTAATCGCAAGCCCGGACTCTACCGTTACGATCCCCGAAACTTCCCAGCCGCCCAGCGTAGATTTCAGAAAGCGGTTCTGACTGCTCCGGAGAATCGGCAGATCGTAGATGAAATTGACTGCTGCATTGTGGGTACGATCGTATCCACCGGGTCCGTTGTCGTACGCCCAGCCCGCGTAGGGATTCGACACGTTTTGCAGGTCCTGGCCGCCGTTCCCGTTGACCGCATCAATCGTCCGCGAAAGGGTGTAGTAGGCCCGAAGCGTAAGGTCGTGGCCAACTTGAGAGGTCAGATCAACCTGCAGCGCGTTGTAGTGCGAGTTCGCTTCGTTTTCGCTGAGATCGATGGAGTGAAAGCCCGGATAGGGCAGGCCAGGGGCCTGGGTGTAGGAAGCACCGCCGATCAACGCGCCAAGATAGCTCTCGTCGGGCAGGTTAGTTTCCCGGTAATCGTTCTGGTGCCGGTTCTGGTTTCCAACGTAGGAAATGCCCAGCACCGATCGCGCGCCTAATTGGCGCTGTACGCCGACGCTCCACTGGTAGCTGGCCGGCAACTTGTAGTCGTCGATGGCCAAACCAGTGATGCTGGCAGCGTTGATAGGCAAAGAAGCAGCAGTGCCACTCGTGAGAGCGAGGGCCGGATTGGTGAACTCGACAGGCACCGGACTGGAGACCTGCAAACTGAACGGGATGTTGGGTCCGGCGTTGTACATGTCGTTGCCCTGAATGCGCTCGTACATGATGCCAAAGCCGCCACGGATGACCGTCTTGCTGGCACCCGTGAGGTCATACGCAAAACCCAAGCGCGGACCGAATGCCGCCCAGTGATTGTTTACTAAGCCCTTGGGAACTCCGTCTTGGCCAGGGGTGCCGATGCCATTCAGATAGAGCGGAGTGCCCGCCAGAATAGCATTGGGGCTGGTTCCCAGACCGGGACTGGCAGCGCTGCAGCCAGACACTGCTGGATTGAGGGCGTCAGTCGCGCTGCAGATCGTGCCGCTGTTATTGAAGGTAGCGGCATTCGCCGGGTTGTATAACGACGGATAGAAATTCCCCATGCGGTCGTTCGCTTCATACGTGTGCGGTACGCCGTCCCACCGCAAGCCGAGGTTGAGCGTCAGCTTGCGATTCACACGCCAGTTGTCCTGAACGTAGGCGGCCCACGAAACGTTGTTCCATTGACCGGCGTCCTGAACGGCCAGTTCCTGGTAACTCTTGGCATCGCCGAGCAAGAAGTCGGCGAAGTCGTTTCCGGTGAAGGTGCCATCGAAGGTGAACCCACCCTGCGTCTGGCCGAAAAGATCCTGCGTCTTCTTGTAGAGAGCCCAACTCCCGCCGAACTTGATCTGGTGCGCACCCTTGGTCAGCGAGATGTCGTCACGGATCTGGTAGTCATTGGCTACGTTGTGCCATGGCCAGCTGGAGATTTCGACTTTTGTCCCCGTCGAGCCAGTCAAATCGATGTTCGGGAAGCGGTCATCATTGTTCGGGCCTGTGAACAGCCGGTTGCTTTCAAAGCCAGCCGGAATCGACAAACTGCTCAAGCCGGCACCAGCGAACGGAACGATGTTGATGCGGTTGCCGTTGTAGTTGAACGCCACCTCATTCAGGAAGGTGGGGCTGATCGCGTAGGTTGCGTGCACTACTGCGCTGTACGAGGGATTGCCGAAGGTATCGCCGACGGTCGGAACGTTGGCGCCGCTCCACTGGCTAGTCGAGTAGCCCTGCGACACCTGCTCAGCAATAAAATGTCCGAACACCGAGAACTTGCTGCTGAAGTTGTGATCGATGCGCACGATCTCTTCCTTCACGTTGGTTGGTGAGGTAGCGGCACCGGTGTACTCGTCGCCTGATGTGGGCGCCGGGAATATCCCAGCACCCAGCAAAGCCGTTGCGTTCGGGCTGATCATGCAAGTCGGGATCGTGTTGTTCGGAAAGGGCGAGCCCTGGACGATGCCGGCGGGAAGCACACCACCGGGGCAGCTCTGTGCCAGAACCGAAGGCGCAACCTGCGCCGCCGTCGGGACGTTGATGACCGTGCTGCCAAAGTTGCCGCCGTAGGTGGAGGGGACAGGCACCGGCTGACCGTTGTTGACGACACCCTGAATCAGCCTCCGCCACTCCATGTTATAGAAGAAGAAGGTCTTCTTGCGCTCCCGGTTATACAGCCTTCCGAAAGTCACCGGCCCGCCGACGTTGAAGCCAAACGTGTTCAACCGCAGCTCCGCAACCGGCTGAGGGGCAGGGTTGAAGAAGTTGCGGGCGTCTAAAGCATCGTTGCGGTTGAATTCCCAAGCGGACGCATGCAGTGTGCTCGATCCCGACTTCAGAACCATTGACATGGTTCCCGCCGAAGAGAGGCCATAGTCCGCGCTGTAGTTCGAGGTGAGCGCACGGAACTCGGCGATCGCGTCCGAGGAGGGTGCGATGCTCATGCCACCCGCGCCACCACGGTCGTCATCTTCGCCACCATCAAGGAGGTAGATGTTATGGTTTTGCCGCATGCCGTTGAATTCCACGTTCGAGTCGCCACCCGCAGACGTGTTGACTTCACCGGCGCTCATACCACCGGCGCCGATCTGGCTCGAAGCCCCCGGGGTCAAGGCTGCCAGCTGGTACATGCTACGGCCGCTTACCGCGATCTGCGAAATCTGCTGCCCGGTAATCACGTTGCTCTGTTCGCCGGAATCGGTCTGCACCCGCACCGGATCGGCTTCGACGGTGATGGTTTCCTGGGCACCGCCGAGTTGCAGGGCAAAATCCAGACGTGTGCGGTCGCCGACATTCAAGATCACATTCTTTTGCTCCGCGGCCTTGAATCCAGAACCCTCGGCTTTAACGGTGTAGTGTCCAATGGGAAGCTCGGGCACCACATATTGGCCCGTATCGTTGGTCTTGATCACGTGCGTCAGGCCGGTCTCGATATTGGTAACCGTGATTTGCACGTTGGGGACCACCGATCCTGTTGGATCAGTCACCGTGCCGACGATGCTGGCGTCCTGGGCCAGCGCAAGAAAAGGCAAACACCACAGCAAAGCGCCAAGAACCAGAACATGCCGCAATCCGAGCGTCGCGGATTGACGTAAAGCGCTGCGAACAAGGAAACGCGTAAATGAAACCATGATATTGCCTCCACACCCCGACCAACGTTCGTGTCACCGTTAATTCGCGTCACCGCGACCCGTTAACGTACACGCTGAGGCCAGACGTGGTCGGTGGCAATATCCACTTGAGCCAACTTCGATATGACCACTATGATAGGGGCATGAAAAAAGTCTCCAGTGGCGTCACCCCGGTGATCGCGGTCGATCGCAAAGCCGCGAAACCTTTGCACAAGCAAATCTACGACGCCTATCGCGGCATGATCATGGGAGGCAATTTGCGCGCCGGACAACAAATTCCCGCCACTCGCGCTCTCGCTTCCGAGTTGGGAATCTCCCGCATCCCTGTTTTGAGTGCCTACGGGCAGCTTCTGGCCGAGGGCTATTTCGAGTCGCGAACCGGCGCGGGAACTTTTGTGTGCGCCTCCCTACCCGACCAGCAGGCTCCCAGCGAGCGTCGCGCTACGCGATCGGTTCCGGTTCGTTCCGTCTCGCGGCCGGTCGCCAAACGCGTTTCGCTTCTTCCCCACTACGAGAGCCTGCCGTGGTTGCGCGGATTGGGTGCGTTCAGCGTGAGCCAGCCGGCGTACGACCAATTTCCGTTTCAGATCTGGTCCAGCCTGGTCATGCGCCACGTCCGAAACCCGCACGCCAGCGCGCTGCGCTACGGCGCCGCTCTCGGTCTTGAGTCGTTGCGCGAAGCCATTTGTACCTATCTGCGTACCGCGCGCGCGGTACGCTGCGACCCGCAGCAGATCATGATCGTGTCCGGTTCTCAGCAAGCATTGGAAATTTCCGCCCGCGTTTTACTCGACCCGCAAAGTCCGGTGTGGATCGAGGAGCCTGGGTACTGGTTGACGAGGCACGTTCTGCTGGCGGCGGGCTGCCGCCTCGTCCCGGTTCCCGTCGATAGCGAAGGCATCGACGTTGCCGCGGGCATCAAGGCGTCGCACAAGGCCCGAGCCGTATTCGTCGCGCCCTCGCATCAATATCCGCTCGGAGCCACCATGAGCGCTTCTCGCCGCCTCCAGCTTTTGGACTGGGCACGCAGCGCCGGCTCCTGGATCATCGAAGACGATTACGACAGCGAGTACCGCTACGCCAGCATGCCCATCGCTTCGTTGCAGGGCCTCGATCATGATTCCCGCGTCATTTATATCGGGACGTTCAGCAAGACCGTGTTTCCATCGCTGCGAATGGGTTATATTGTCGTTCCCTCGGATCTCGTCGATCGATTTGCAGCGGTTCGTTACGCGATGGATATAGGTCCGGCTTATCTTTACCAAGCGGTGCTGACCGACTTCATGAGCGAAGGCCATTTCGCTCGCCACATTCGCCGGATGCGGCTGTTGTACGCCGAACGGCGCGCGGCGCTAGTCGAATGCCTGGAGAAAGAGTTTGGTTCCAAATTGGGAATTCACGGGTCGGAGGCAGGCATGCACCTGGCGGTGACCTTGCCGAAGGGACTTCGTGACGTAGACATCGCGATGCGCGCCGCCAGCGAAAATCTTTGGCTCGTGCCGCTTTCTCCCGCCTATCTCGGGAAGGCGGCGGCGCGCCAGGGATTCATCCTGGGCTTCGGGAGCACGCGACCTGCGGAAATGCCGCGAGCCGTCAGCCGCCTGCGGAAGGTCCTCGAACCTAAATAACCACCAACGGTGAACTGCGAAAGCAACTCTTGCCGACCGGTTTAGTTAACAATAAGACCCCCTCCCCCCGCCATTTTTTGTAAGTGCGGATTCTAAAGGACTTTAAGTCTAATGTTTTTGGAAGTGCGGATTCTAAAGGAGTTACGAGCGTATTTCTCGGAAGTGCGGATTCCAAAGGGTTTACGACAGAAAAAGGCTTGGGCGAGCGGGATTGCGAGGGGCAGAAATGCGGACGATGCGTTCGAATTACCGTTTGTGATAACACAAAGAATGGTAACATATTGGTAACAACGTGTCAAGGACAAATTGCGCAGGTTCCGGGCAGGGGACCTGCCGCCCCTCGCACCGTGTGGTTATAGGGAAAATCGGCTAAGTGGCTATTGCAGCTGGGTCATCGCCAGTCACAATCCTTCCAGTTACCTCAAGATACGGTGCACCGTATTCTACTGCCGCATCTGGCTCAACGGTCCGAGGCGAGCGGCGTAAGTGCTGCGCGGTGAGCGTCGGGCAGGGAGGGAGAAATGACAGGCTCTTTGGATACGATTGTCAAACAAGGCCGGCTTCTATTCGCGATCGCCATCCTGGCTCTGGGCGTTGAGCATCTCGTCTGCGCTCACTTTGGGCAGGCGGTGGTCCCGGTCATCCCCTGGGTCCCGGGTCACCCGTGGCTGGCCTACCTGACCGGCACAGCTCTCATCGCTGCTGCTCTGAGTATCGCGGCGAACAAAAAGGCGCGGTTGGCGGCAATTCTACTGGCGGTTTTTTTCCTCGTATGCGACTTCGTTCTCCAGGTGCCAAAAGTAGTTGCCCACCCACTCGATATCAGCATTCGTACCGGAGCGTTCGAAATCCTGGCCATAAGTGCCTCGGCTTTGGCCTTGGCGGGAACTTTGCCGGTCGAGAGACGTTACCCTCCGCCATGGGAGACGGTTATCGATGCGCTGATCAAATCCAGTCTTTTCCTCTTCGCGGTTTGCTCGGTAATCTTCGGCATCGACCACTTCCTCGTTCTTGGCTTTATCGCCAGCCTTGTGCCGGCCTGGATTCCGGGATCGGGCATGTTCTGGGCGTACTTGACGGCCGCGGCGTTTGTCGCAGCCGGCGTCAGCATGGCAACGAAGTGGATGGGCCGTTTGGCGGGAATGCTGCTAGGCACGATGTTCCTCCTGTGGTTCCTGTTTTTGCATTCACCGAGAATCATGAGTTACCCGCGCTCGCACAATCCCAACGAGTGGTCCAGCGCGTTCATCGCGCTGGGGATGTGCGGCGGCTCCTGGATTTGTGCGCGAGCG
>Ga0187871_10002593_pt1 | contig 14602 bp, 14 predicted proteins | sample June2016WEW_16_1_FD_132988 | JGI IMG/M metagenome (GOLD analysis project Ga0187871, IMG submission 132988) | Peatland microbial communities from SPRUCE experiment site at the Marcell Experimental Forest, Minnesota, USA - June2016WEW_16_10 | ecosystem: Environmental > Terrestrial > Soil >... | reverse complement strand
GGCCCCGACCACTTCACCCGCCTCGTCCGCTACGAAACCGCCATCGAGCGCTCCATCGAACGCGGCATGAAGCACCTCAAAGCGCTCCAGGCCGCCCGCAGCGCCCAGACTCCCGCCGTCCCTGAAGCCCCGCACGCGCCCGAACCCCCCGCCCCCGAACCGCCAAATCCGCCCTCAACGCCATCGGATTCAACGAATTACGAAGTGAACCCAGAGCCCTCCGTATTTCCCCAGTCTTTCCCCACTCCGACCAGCCCCGTCATCCCCCAGGCGTACCCAACAACGAATAACGATGCCGAATAACGATGAATTTGGAGGCGGGCAATCCTGCCCGCAGCCGCCTTTTCAGGCGGGCCAAAGCGGGACTTAAAAGTCCCGCCGGCACGCTGAAAGCGTGCGCCACAAGACGCTTACCCAGTCAAAAACCTTCCGTCGCGCCACAATATCTTGCGGCTTAATTGCGGGCGACACTTCCCCCGGCGTAGAATATACTTTACTTTTCCGCCCGGCGAGTTTAGTATAGTTACGATCCCCCGAGCAAGACGAGGTGAACGTTTTTGCTGAAATTAAAACGCGTCGAACTGCAGGGCTTCAAATCCTTCTGTGACCGTACGGAGCTTCGCTTCAATGGCGGCGGCATCGCTGCCGTCGTGGGCCCCAACGGCTGTGGCAAGTCCAACCTCAGCGATGCCATCAGTTGGGTGCTCGGCGAACAATCCGCTAAGAGTCTGCGCGGCGCCCGCATGGAGGATGTCATCTTCGCGGGCACCCGCGACCGTAAGCCCCTGGGACTGGCGGCCGTCACCATGACCCTGGTGGATCCCATGCTTTACCAGGAAGCGCAGGAAGCCGCCGCATCCATGGCCGGTGGCGTAGCCGGAAGTAATGGCCATAACCCGCATCCGAACGCCGGGCCGATCCCCATCACCGCCCACCAGGGCAAGAATGGCGAGATCACCATCACCCGCCGCCTCTTCCGCTCCGGTGAGAGCGAGTACCTGATCAACGGCCATACCGCTCGCCTGCGCGACATCCAGGAGATATTTATGGGCACCGGCCTTGGGCCGGAAAGCTACGCCATCATCGAGCAAGGGCGCATCGGCCAGATCCTCAGCTCAAAGCCGCAGGACCGCCGCTCGGTCATAGAAGAAGCCGCGGGCATCACCAAGTACAAGACCCGCAAGCGGCTGGCGGAAGCCAAGCTCGAAAGCGCCAAGCAGAATCTGGCGCGTGTTTTCGACATCCTGGAAGAAGTCACCCGGCAGGCGAATTCGCTCAAGCGGCAAGCTGCCAAGGCAAAACGCTACGGCGAACTCAAGATAGACATGGATGGCCGCCTGCGCGTGGCGCTCTCGGGCAAGTTTCGCATGCTGGAGCGGGAAGCCGCCAAATCCGCGCTCGATTTGAACCTGGCTTCCGCCGATCTGCGCGGCCTTTCCGAGCAGGTCGCCGCCAAAGAACTGGCCCACACCGAACTGCAGGGCCAATCCTACCAGACCGAACAGCAGCTCACCGAACAGCGCCGCGAATTGGCGGAGTGCAAAGTGGCTACGGAGCGCACCCGCGGCAAGCTGGAATCGCAGGTGAAGGAAAGTGGCGCCATCGAACAGCGCATCGGCCAGGCGGAGCGCGAGTCGCAGGAATTGGAAGTCCGGCTGGGACGTATTGCCGCGGATCTGGACGCGCACCAGCAGCAGGTGGCCGCGCACGATCAGCAGATTGGCCAATCGCGCGCGCGCATGCTGGAGAAAAACCGCCTGCGCGAGGAGTTGCAGGCCACCGTCCGGGAGCGCGAGAAAGCCATCGAGGCCAGCCGCACCGCCGTCCTGCGGCTCCTGGGTGAGGTCTCCACGCTGCGCAACCAGCTCGCGCAGATGAACGAATACCTGGCGGGCATCGAGCGCGAAACCGCGCGGGTGCAGAAGGATGAACAGACTTCCGCCGCCGAACTGGAGCGCCTGGGCGTGGCCCGGCACGCGCTTTCCGAGACCATGGCGCAGCGGCAGCTTGAGCTCGAGTCCGTGGCCGGCGAGCGGCAGCGCACCGAAGCGGATTTGAGCGGCCGGCGCCAGACCGCCGTCGAAGTGCGCGGACAGATCGATCAGTTGCGCACGGAATGCTCCAAGCTGAAAGCCCGTAAGGAATCCCTCGAAGAGGTGTTGGCGCACCGTAGCTACACTACGGAATCGGTGAAGCGCCTCTTCGCCGCCCTGGAAAAGGGTAAGGCGCAGGATTTGCGCCCGCAAGGCGTGCTGGCCGATTTCGTGGAAGTCGATCCGCAGTTCGAAAAACCGGCCGAAGAATTCCTGCACGACGAACTGGAATACGTAGTCGTCGAAAATTGGGCGCAGGCGGACCGCGGTCTCGACTTTCTGCGCGCCGAGCTCGACGGGCGGGCCACTTTCCTGGTGCATCCGGAGAAAAACAGCAACGGCCACGGGCACTTGCCCGAGCCGCCTATTGGTCCGGAAACGGGCATTCTCTCGCGGCTCAGCGATTCGCTGCGCCTGACCAACGGACTCACCGACCGCGCCGCCACCCTGCTGCCGCGCGTTTCCCTCTGCTTCCTGGCGGAGGATCGCGCGTCTGCCCAGCGCCTAGCCACCAGCTATCCGCATCTCTATTTTCTGACCACCGAAGGCCTTTGCTATCACGGCCACACGGTGACCGGCGGCAAGAAGACCGCCAGTGGTCCGCTAGCCATGAAGCGCGAAGCGCGCGAATTGGGCGTGGTCCTGGCCGGCAAGCAGAAGGCGCTCGACCAACAGGTGGCCCGGCTGGCGGATTTGGATCGCGAGATCGCCATCCTGGCCGCCGAGTTGGAGCGTTTACGCGGCGTCCAACAGGCTCGCGAGAAGGATCGCGTGGCGCTCGAACACGAAATGCGCAAACTGGCCGACGACACCAATCGCGCCAACTCGCGACTTTCCGTGGCGCGGCTGGAACTCGATCGCCTGAAGCGCGATGCCGAGCGGTCCGAAGAGCAGCGTGCACGCAATCGGCAGGCCGTCGAGCAAAAGGAAGAAATGCGCGCGCAGCGCGAACAGGAGTTGGAAGATCAGCGCCAGTTCCTCGAAAAGCTGGAGATCGAGGCCGCCGCGCTCAGCGAGGACCATTCGGCATTGCGTGCCGAGTTGGCCGGCCTGGAAGAACGGCATCGCGCGGAGCGCGCCGCCATGGGCCGTCTCGAAGCGCAGCACAAGGAAGCGACCTCGCGGCTGGGGGCGATCGCCTCCGAAATTGAGCGCTTCGGTGTGCATCGCGCGGGCCTGCTGGCCGATAACATCGAGTTGGATCGCAAGCTCGCCACGCTGGCGGAACAGGCCCTGCAGACCGAGGCGGCGGTGAACGAGTTGGCCGCCGGGGAAGCCCGCATGCGCGAGACGCTGGCCGCCAACGAAGACGAGCTGAAGCAACTGCGCGTGAAGGTGGAGGAAGCGCACACCAACCGTTCCCAAATCGAAGTGGATCTGGTGCGCCGTCAGGCCGAGTTGAAATATCTCGACGAGACCAGCCGCAAGGAACTGAATTGCGCGGTCGAAGAACTGGCCGCGGGCGACGAGACGGTTCCGGACGTGGAAGCCATCGCCGAGTCCGAGCGGCTCTATCAGGAAGTGCGCGCGCGTATCGAGGCATTGGGTCCCGTGAACGCGCAGGCCATGGAGGAGTTCCAGGAAGCCTCGCAGCGCCAGGAATTCCTCAGCGTGCAGCGGCAGGATTTGCTCGATTCCATCCGCGATACGGAGAAAGCCATCGCGGACATCGACATCGTGTCGCGCCAGAAATTCGCCGAAGCATTCGAGCGCATCAACGAGAATTTCCGTGAAGCGTTCCAGACGTTGTTCGGCGGCGGCACGGGCGAGATGCGGCTGACCGATGAAACTAATCTGGCGGATTCCGGCATCGACATCGTGGCCTCGCCTCCCGGCAAGAAGCTGCAAAACGTCCTGCTGCTGTCGGGCGGCGAGAAGGCGCTGGCGGCGGTGGCGCTGCTGATGGCCATCTTCCGCTATCAGCCCAGCCCGTTCTGCATCCTCGACGAAGTGGATGCGCCGCTGGATGAAGCCAATATCGAGCGTCTGACCCGGCTGCTGCGGCAGATGTCCACCGAAACGCAGTTCATTGTGATCACGCACTCCAAGAAGACCATGGAGTCGGCGTCGGCGATGTATGGGGTGACCATGCAGGAGCCGGGCGTGTCGAAGCTGGTGTCGGTGAAGTTCCAGCACGCGGCGGCGTAGGTCGCTCACCGTGGGGCGGGCGATCATGCCCGCAGCCGCCTTTCAGGCGGCCAGCTCGCGGCGACGAAGCTGCGCCCCGCTGGTATATACTCAAAATATAGACCATCGAGTTGAGGTATAATATCGGTGAAGACAGCCAAACTCTTTCGCAACGGCCGCAGCCAGGGCGTCCGGCTCCCGCGCGAATTCCGCTTCGAGGGCGACCACGTGTTCCTGAAGCGGGTCGGCAACGGCGTGCTCATCCTGCCTTCCAAGAAAAGCTGGGAACTGCTCATCCATAGCCTTGGCCAGTTTTCTGAAGACTTCATGGCCGAGCGTGATCAACCCGAGCAACAGAACCGATCCCAAGCGTTTCGATGAAAGTTCTGCTCGACACCGACACATGCATCCATCTGATCCGCTACCAGCCCGCGGCGATGCAGCAACGCCTGAAACGCTACGAGCCGGGCGACGTGGGGATCTCCTCGATCACCCTGGCTGAGCTCTCCTTCGGCGCGGAGAAGAGTCAACAGCGGGAACGGAACCGAGCTGCGCTTCACGATTTCACGGCGGCGCTGGAGATCGCTCCCTTTGATGCGGCCGCAGCAGCGGCGTACGGCGAGGTGCGGGCGATGCTCGACGGGCGCGGCACCCGAATTGGATCTCTCGACACGCTCATCGGCGCGCATGCCCTCAGCCTCAAGGTTACCCTGGTGACCCACAACACGCGCGAGTTCTCCAGAATATCCGGCCTCCGTCTGGCGGATTGGGTGGAAAAGAGCTCTTGAGCGCGTTCCAGCACTCCCACCCCACGTTCCCAGAAGCCTAGCTAGCCGAGCGCCTGCTGCAAGTCGCCGATCAGATCCTCCGCATTCTCCAGCCCCACCGAAAACCGCAGTAGATTCTGCGGCGTGCGCGTAGCCGGTCCCTCCACCGATGCGCGATGCTCGATCAGGCTGTGCGTGCCACCCAGGCTGGTAGCGCGGGTGAAGAGTTGTGTCCGGGCGGCCACCTGCATCGCGCGCTCCCGCCCGCCATGCACTTCAAGCGAAAGCATGGCGCCGAATCCGGTCATCTGGCGCGCGGCGACTTGATGGCCGGCGTGCCCGGCCAGGCCAGGGTAATGCACCGCCTCCACGCCGGGATGCGATTTCAGAAACGTGGCGATGCGGCCCGCAGTCTCCTGCTGCGCGCGCATGCGGCAGGGTAGCGTGTCCACACCGCGCCGCACCAGCCAGCAATCGAAGGGCGCCGGAGCGGCGCCGCCGATCTGCAACGATTTGCGGGCCCGCTCAAAGAGATAATTCTGATGTCTGGTGATCAACGCGCCGCCCAGCACGTCGCTGTGCCCGCCGATGTATTTGGTCGTGGAGTGGACCACCATGTCGATCCCCCAATCGAGCGGCCGCTGGAGGACTGGCGTGGCGAAGGTCGCGTCGCATACGCTGATTGCGTTGGCCCGGCGGGCGATAGCCGCAACCGCCGCCAGGTCTGTGATTTTGAGCAGCGGGTTCGAGGGGGTCTCCACCCAGACCAGCCGCGTGTTCGGACGGACCGCGGCGTTCACAGCGTCCAGGCCGGTCATGTCCACGTACGATACTTCCAGCCGCCATTTACCGAATACTTCGCCGATCAGTCGCCGCAGCCCGTAGTACACGTCGTCCGGCGCGATGATGTGATCGCCGGGCTCCAGACCTTGCACGAGGGCGTTCATCGCGGCCATTCCGGAGGAAAAGGCTAAGGCTTCCCTGCCGCCCTCAAGCGCGGCAAGACACTCTTCCAAGGCCTTGCGGTTAGGATTGTCTTCGCGGGAATAGCTGAAGCCGAGTGGATATCCGCCGTCCGGAGACCGTTGAAAGGTCGTAGACAAGTGAATGGGCGGTGCGACCGCGCCGGTGGCGGGGTCGGCGTGCCGGCCCGCGTGCACGGCTAGAGTGTCGATGTGCATACTCTTCACTCTAGCCAAACTCGACGCAACCCGAAACTGAAAGGGCTCTTAAACGCTGAAGGAACTGCCGCACCCGCAGGTGGATTTCACTTGCGGATTGCTGAACTTGAAACCGGAACCTTCCAGGGTTTCCACATAATCGACTTCAGCCCCGTCGAGGTACAGCAGGCTGGCCTGATCCACGAAAACCTTGAGGCCGCCAAAGCTGTAGGTCTTGTCGAGCATGTTGGGCTGGTTCTCGAAAGCCATGGAATAGCTGAATCCCGAGCATCCGCCGCCCACCACTGCAATCCGCAGTCCGGCCGGTTTCGGCTCTTGCGAATCCAGAATCTCCTGCACTTTGCCGACTGCCTTTTCCGTCAATTGCACCATAGGTGTTCTAAACTCCTCGTCGAACTTGTACCGCTACGCCTGCCATTATACTGAAGCCCGGCCGCCCAGACAATTAAGTGGATGCCCCGCAAGCGCTTAAGTTGCGGGAATCTGCTATTTTTGGGGTGGGAAGTTGAAACCGGGGAAGAGCGGTTCGCGTCGGAATCGGTGTATGGCCACACTGAGCGGCGCGTTACCACTCCCGGCCTTCGGTACCGGGATTGCGACGAAAACTCGAGTGGACTACCTGAACACCCAGGAAGGCGCACTGGTACGCCGCGCGCAGTCAGGCGAAGAGGCGGCTTTCCGCGAAATCGTGGAAAAGTACCAGTCCAAAGTCTTCTCCATCATCCACGGGATAGTCCGCCAGCGCAACGACGTGGAGGATATTGCGCAGCAGGTGTTTGCCAAAGTATACGTTTCCATCAGGAATTTCGATTTTCGCAGTTCGCTGATCACCTGGATCTATAAAATCACAGTGAACGAATGCTTCGACTACTTGCGGAAGAAGAAGGTTCGCAAGCTGGTTTACGAAAGCGATTTGAGCGAGGACGAAGTGCGCCGCGTGGAGAACGCCGATCCGGCGATTGATCGCCAGCCGGCGGCGGATTTGAATCTGGCGCGGCGGGATTATGTCCTGAAACTCCTCAGCCGGGTCTCCGAAGAGGAGCGTATGCTATTGATGATGAAGGAAGTTGAAGGTTATTCGGTGGAAGAACTGGCGTCCCAGACGGGCATGAACGAAAACACCATCAAGGTGAAATTGTTCCGGGCGCGCCAGAAACTGGTGAAGGCCGCGCAGCGCCTCGACAAATCTCCCGGCTTGGTGGCCGGTTGAGAGGCTCCCGGCCCGGCGGCCGGTCGAGCGCAGTGAGGAGCCAGGTTGCTCCGCGGTGAGAGTTTGTATCCTGGAAGAGGGATGGTAGTTCCCCTGAAGCGGGCAATCGCGAAAAGACTCGCGGGGGGAAGATTGAGAAGTTCTTTTGTTTAAGGGAAGGCTATGCACGCGGTAATCATCGATCATCTTGAGGAGTACTTGAGCGGTCACCTGCCGCCTTTGGCTCTCGACCGCTTCCAAGCCCATCTGGAGACTTGCAGCGAGTGTCGCAGCGAAGTTGACGAAATTCAGGAATCCACCGGGCTGCTTCGATCTCTGAAGCCGGTGGCGGATCTGTATCCTCCGCCAAGCTTCGTAGCGCAAGTCATGCTCAACGTCGGGGAGCGCTCGGCGTCATCTTCGTCTTTTTGGAGCGCCTTCGGCGATTTCGCCTTTGGCCGCCGGGTCGTATTCGCTTCTTTGCTGACGCTGGCAGTGTTGGGCACCGTCCTGGTGTCGCGCGAGGAAGCCTACGCGCCGAATCCCACTACCCCCGAGGCGGTAATGGCCGACTCCTCGGGCTCCCCGAGCGCCGATCAGATGCTGGTGACGCTGGCAAACTATGAACCATAACCTGTTGGCGAAGCCCACTGCAGTGCAATTCTGGGAGTCGCCCAAGTTCGCCGGCGCAGGGGTGTTGCTGCTCGTGTTTCTGTGCGGAGCCGCTGCCGGGGCGGTCGCCATGAACCTGGGCGCGCACACCGTACTGCACCCGCATCCCTTTTGGGACAATAGCTCCAAGACCGAATACCTGAAGAGCATAACGAAGCAACTCGATTTGACCCCCGAACAGGCGAACCAGATGGCCAGCATCCTGGACGATTTCGCGAAATACTACCAGACGGTTTTGTCGGATGGTAAAGCACGCATTTTCAATATCTTGAACGAAGAGCAGCGACGTAAGTTCGAGAAGATGCTGAAAGAACGCCCGCGGAATTGACCGATCGCGCGCCGGGCTCCTTGACAGCGGCTTCCGGAACAGCGCAAGATTCCTCTATGTACACTTTGCAGTCATATCTGGGAGGCGCCGCGCTCGCCTGCCTGGCGGCCCTCTCCGCGTGCGGCCCCGCGGTCCCGGCCGATGCCCGCCTGCACCGCATGGGAGAGCGCGTCACGATCGGCTCCCTGGTTTATAACGTCTTTGAAGATCAATGGAAGGCCCAGCTTGGACAGGGCTCCGACACGCGCGTGCCGAAGGATCGCTTTTTCCTGGTCCGCCTGAGCGTAGTGAATGGCGGATCCACCGACCTGATGGTTCCTTCACTCACCCTGGTGGACGATTCCGGCCAGACCTTTACGGAGCTTCCCAACGGCGACGGCGTGCCCGAGTGGACCGGCTATCTCCGGCGCGTGAAGCCGGCCGAAACGCTGGTAGGCAATGTGGTCTTCGATGTCCCGCCGAAGCATTATCACCTGCGGGTAACCGACGAGAACAGCCAGAAAACGCGGGATATCGATATCCCCCTGAACTTCGCGTCGGACGTACCCGACATGCCCGCCCAGCAATAAGGGACAATAATCATATGCTTGTTGCGCGGAAGATGTCCGGCTGGCCCGGCGCCTCGCTCCTGCTTTGCCTCCTCCCGGCCTGTTCGCTCTGGGGAGCTGCCACGCCTCTGGCCGTGGTGAAGCCGACCGTCTCCGATCGGGATGGGGGCGCCGCCGTACCCGGCAGTTTCGTCCACGATCCGGGCGAGACAATGTTTTTCAGTTTCCAGGTGGATGGTTTTACGGCTTCCTCCGCCGAGCGCGTCCACCTGACCTACAAGATGGATGCTTTAGATCCGCACGGCGTGCGGCTGATGGAACCGGTGGCGGCCGAGATCGAAGAAACCCTCGCTCCCGAGGATAAGAATTGGAAGCCAACCGTACGGCAGGAAATCGTGATCCCGCCCCTGGCGGGCTCCGGCACTTACAAGATCGCCATTTCGGTCACCGACCTGATCGGCAAGGCCACGGCGACCACGGAGGTTCCCTTCGAAGTCCACGGACGACGGGTGGACCCCAGCGATACGCTGGTGATTCGCAACATCCGCTTCCTGCGCGGAGAGGAAGACAAACAGGCTCTCTCGAAGGCCGCGTACCGGCCCGGAGACGCTGTCTGGGCGCGCTTCGATATCATCGGATTCAAGTACGGCGATGCCAACGCCATCGACGTCAGCTACGATGTCGCCGTACTGGCGGCTAACGGCAAGGTGCTCTACTCCCAGCCGCAGGCCGGCTCGGACCGCAGCCAGTCGTTTTATCCCAAGCGTTACGTGCCCGCCGTCTTCAGCCTGGCCACCAAGCCCGACACGCACCCCGGCGAGTACACCGTAGCCATCACGGCGCACGACGGCGTGGGCAACCAGACCTTCGAGGCCCGCCAGAGTTTTAGAATCGAATAAGCACACCTGCCGTCGAATCAATAAGCCATGCCAAACAGCTTTGTTCTGGGCTCTCGCCCGATCTCTATCGAAGATGTGGAAGATGTCGCCCGCCACGAGGCGCGCGTCGACTTTGCCGAGCCGGCGCGCGCGCGCATCCGGAAAGGCCGCGTGAAACTGGAAGAACGCCTGGCCGCGGGGGATCGCATCTACGGCGTGAATACCGGGGTGGGCGGCAATATCAAGTTCGCGCTAGACGCCGAACAAACGGAGCGCTTTCAGCACAACCTGATGAATCATCTTTCGTGCGGCACCGGCGCTCCCCTCCCCCAGGACGTGGTCCGCGCGGCTACGCTACTCCGGCTGGCCACGTTTTCCCGAGGCTCTTCCGGCGTGCGATGGGAGCTGGTTTCGGCGTTGCAGGAGCTGCTCAATCGCGGCATCGTGCCGGTGGTGCCGCGCTACGGATCGGTGGGCGCCTCGGGCGACCTGATGCCTTCCGCTTACATCGCGCGCGCCCTGTTGGGCATGGGCCAGGTGGACTACCAGGGACGCCGCATGCCGGCCGAAGAAGCCTTGCGCGCCGCCGGCCTGGCGACCCTGCGTTTCGCCCCGAAGGAAGGTTTGGCGCTGATCAACGGCACCACCGGCATGACCGCCGTCGCCGCGCTCCTCTGGGTGGATGCGGGGCGCGTGCTGCGTGCTCTGCTCGGCGCGGTGGCATTGGCCATGGAGGCGCTCGAGGCGCCTTCCGAGCCGTATCGGCCCTGGGTCCACGAGAGCAAGGGGCATCCGGGCCAGATCGCCGTGGCCGCGCACGTCCTCGATCTGATCGGCGGCAGCGGATATGTCACCGAATCCTATATTCAGCGCTGCTATTCTCTGCGCTGCGTGCCGCAGGGACTCGGCCCGGCATGGGAGGCCCTGGATGCGGCGCGCGCGGTGATCGAGCGCGAAATCAATTCCGCCAACGACAACCCGTTGATCGATCCGGAAACGGGCGATATATATCGGGCGGGGAACTTCTACGGCGGCCACATTTCGCGGCTGCTGGACACCTTCAAACTGGATTTCGCGATCGAAGCGAATTGGGCCAATGCCCTGTTCGCCCTCCTGGTGGACGACAAATTCAACGGCGGCCTACCCGCCAACCTGGTCCCCGATCCGGGCATGAATTCCGGATTCAAGGGCATGCAGTTGAGCATCACCAGCCTGACCTGCGCGATTCGCCAGATGGCCGGCCCGAGTTCTATCCATTCCCTGCCCACCGAGCAGTACAACCAGGATGTGGTGAGCCTCGGCATGCACTCCGCCGTGACCGCCGGAGATGCCATCGAGTGCCTGCGCAACGCCACCGCGATGGTGATGTTGGCCGCGGCCCAGGCGGTGGACCTGCGCGGCGGTCCCGCGAAACTGGGGCCGGGCAGCCGGCGTATCTACGACGCGGTGCGGCATGTTTCGGCATTCCTCGAACGCGATCGCCCCATGGAAGACGACATTGCGGCGCTGGCCGCGGAGATCCATTGCGGAAATGCCTTAGCCGGGCCGCCAATGGTTAACTAAAAGAAACTAGAACCTTCTACGCGCAAAGTGTCACCCTTAACTGTTGCTCGCAAGCTACGAAATCAAAGCCGCTGCCGCCGGACTGGCTATTTGCCTGATCGGCATTAGCTCGGCGGTCTATCAGTCCTCCATGAAGCTGGTGGAGAACGCGCGCTGGGTGTCGCACACCCACAGCGTGCTGGCGCAACTCGAAGCCACGTCCGCGGGCGTGACGCAAGCCGAAACGGAGCTGCGCGGATTCCTGGTAACCGACCAGGAATCCTACCTGGTGCCGTATTCGGCCGGCCTGGCCGAAACCCGCCACCGGCTGGAGGCGGTCCGCAAACTCGCCGCCGATAACCCCGCGCAGCAAGCGCGCATCGACAAACTGGAGCCTTTGATCCTGCACCGCCTCGACCTGCTGGATGCGCTGCTGAAAATCGGCCACGATCAAGGCTTCGAGGCCGCCCGCCGGATCCTGACTTTCGACCAGGGTCCGCAGTACATGGACGAAATCCGCCAGGGGATCCAGGACATGGAACACGACGAGCAGGAAGTCCTGGCGTCCCGTTTTGCGCAGCAGGAAAGCAGCAGCCGCCGATTGCAATGGATGGTGCTGCTGAGCTGCGGCGCCGCGCTGTTTCTGCTGGCGGTATCGCTGGTGGTGGTCTTACAGGATCTGTCGGCGGTGGAAGCCGCCTTCCGCAAGGCCAACTATCGCGTGGCACATGACGCGCTGACCGGACTGTCCAGCCGTCATAGCCTGATGGTCCAACTGGATTTCGCCATTGGCCACGCGGTACGAAGCGGCCAGCCGCTGTCGGTGTGCATCTGCGACATCGACCGCTTCAAATCCATCAACGACACCCACGGGCACTCCACCGGCGACGAAATCCTCGCCGCGTTCGGTAAACTGGTGCGCGAAGGCATTCGCAAGGGAGATTTGGCCGGACGCTTGGGCGGGGACGAATTCTGCATCGTCCTTCCAAACACCGACGCCGAAAACGCGGGCCCGCTCATGGAGCGCCTGCGGCAGCGCTGGGAACGGCTGGAGTATGACGCGGGCGGTTGCGCATTCTCTGTGACCGCCAGTTTTGGAGTCGTGCAGCACAGCGGCGAAAGGTCCGCCAAGTCCCTGCTGCACACGGCGGACAAAGCGCTGTACTGCGCCAAAGGCGAAGGGCGCAACCGCATTCATCTGGTGGCCTGACCGCGGCCTTCGGTATTGCTCATCTTGCGCGAAATGAAGAGCGCCATTTCGAGAGCCTGCTCGTAATTGAGCCGTGGATCCAGGCCCGATTTATACGCCAGCTTCAGGTCCGCCTCGCGCAGCCCGCGCGCGCCGCCGATGCATTCGGTGACATCTTCGCCGGTCACTTCGATGTGAATGCCGCCCAGCCGGTTTTGGCACGACGCGTGGATATCGAAAGCCTGGTCGATCTCGTCCAGGATCTCCTCGAAATTGCGGGTCTTGATGCCGTCCGCCGTGGTGCGCGTATTGCCATGCATGGGATCGCAGCACCACAACACGGTCCGGCCGGTGGCCCGCGCGGCTGCAATCAACGGCGGCAGAAACCGGCCGATGGAGTCCGCGCCGAAGCGATGAATCAGCGTGAGCCGTCCTGGCTCGTCATCCGGATTCAGAATTTCGACGATCTCGCGCAGCGTTTCCGGCTGAATCCCCGGCCCGATCTTGACGGCCACCGGATTGCGGACGCCGCGGAAGAATTCCATGTGCGCGCCGCGGGGGTCCGCCGTGCGCATCCCAATCCAGGGAAAGTGGGTGGAAAGATCGTACCAGCCTTCCTGCCGGGGCACCCGGCGCGTCTGCGCCTGCTCGTACAGCAGATGCAATCCTTCGTGGCTGGTGAAGAAGTCGATCCATTGCAGTTCTCCCGGATGCACGCCCATCAGGCTTTCCATGAACTTGATGGATTCCCCGATCTGCCGCGCGACGCGCCGGTACTCTTCGGCCATGGGCGAGTCCTTCACCCAGTCGAGATTCCAGTAGTCCAGGCGCGCGGGATCCACGAAGCCGCGGCTGACCAGCGCCCGGATGAAGTTGAGGGTCAGCGCCGCGCGCTCATAGCCGCGCAACATCAGTTGCGGATCCGGCGTGCGGGCCGCCTCCGTGAACGCGGGGCCGTTGATCAGGTCGCCGCGATAGCTCGGCAGAGTGATCCCATTGCGCGTTTCGAATTCGTCGGAGCGCGGCTTGGCGTATTGGCCGGCAAAGCGGCCCACCCGGATCACGCGGCGCTGCCCGCCCAGGGCCAGCACCAGGCTCATCTGCAGCAGGATTTTCAGCTTGTTGGCAATGGTGCCCGAGTCGCAATGATCGTAGCGCTCGGCGCAGTCGCCGCCCTGCAGCAGGAACCGTTCGCCGCGCGCGGCCTCCGCCAGGTGCGTGCGTAGCGCGTGAATCTCCCAGGAGGTGACCAGCGGCGGCAGCTTGGATATTTCATCGACTACCCGCGCGGCTTCCTCTTCATGCGGATACCGCGGTTGCTGCCCGGCGGGCTTGCTTCTCCAGGATGTCGGCGACCATTCGGCCATGCAGCCAACAGCTTAGCAACTTTATGCGGGAGGGGCCGTTTAGGACCCGTGGTCCGCGTGCCTGCCCCGAAACCGGGCGCAAGCCGGCTAGGACCTGGCCGGCTTCAAGAGCCCGATGGTGTTCCCGTCCGGGTCCGCGAACCAGGCAAACGTACCGGCCGGAATGGCGACCGGCCCGACCAGGCGCTTGCCTCCCAACTCGATGGCCTTGTCGAGGGCCGCATGCACGTCCTCGACGTCCACGTAGAACATCGTGTAATGCTCGGGCTCGTGGCCCAGCGAGGTCATGTGACCTTGGATCCCCTGTGGGCTCCCGGTCTGAATATTCGACGCGGGTCCGGCCTGCGTGATTTCCCAGCCGAACAACTTTGCGTAAAAATCGCCGCTCTTGGCGCGGTCGCGGCATCCGATCTCAAAATGGACAACCGGCCGGCCCATGGGTTTCTCTCCCTTTTGACCGAGTAACTGTGGCGCGGCGACCGCCAGGAGCAGAGCCGCGCGGCGCGTCAGCGCGTCTTTGAATTGAATGTCTTCCATCGTCTGAGTCTACAAGGTCCCCTGTGGGTTTGCCACGCTGGGCTTGGTGGTGGGCCAGGTCAGCGTTTTCTGTCCTCGCGCTTGACGTAGGGCGGATGAACATAGGCGGGATCGCTCCAATCATCCACGCCGACTCCATTTTCCGATTTGAAGAGGATCGTGTCGACACCGTTGTTAGGATTGT
>Ga0187871_10002592_pt1 | contig 14604 bp, 9 predicted proteins | sample June2016WEW_16_1_FD_132988 | JGI IMG/M metagenome (GOLD analysis project Ga0187871, IMG submission 132988) | Peatland microbial communities from SPRUCE experiment site at the Marcell Experimental Forest, Minnesota, USA - June2016WEW_16_10 | ecosystem: Environmental > Terrestrial > Soil >... | reverse complement strand
GTAGAGACCATCGGCGGCGGCACCGGCGCGATCAGCAGCGTGCTGCCCCCGGAAAACGCCACCGGAAACTACGTGAAGGTAGTGCAGCGCATCCCCGTGCGCTTGCGTTTCCGTCCCGGCCAGAAGGGGCTCGACCTCTTGCGCGCGGGCATGTCGGTGGAACCCGAAGTTCAAATCGGAAAATAGGATGCCCGCCGCCCCTGCGCCACCCCCAGAGTGGCAGCCGTCGCACAACCCGTATTTGATCGCGCTCACCGTGACGCTGGCGACATTTATGGAGGTACTGGATTCCTCGATCGCCAACGTGGCTCTGCCGCATATCGCCGGCTCGCTAGGCGCATCGTACAACGAGGCGACCTGGGTGCTGACCAGTTACCTGGTCTCAAGCGCCATCGTGCTGCCGGTCTCCGGATGGCTTTCCACGGTAATTGGCCGCAAGCGCTTCTACATGGGGTGCGTGCTGCTGTTCACGATCTGCTCGTTCTTGTGCGGCATCGCCAACAGCCTGCCCTTGCTGATTGTTGCCCGTATTCTGCAGGGCGCGGGCGGCGGCGGATTGCAGCCATCCGAGCAGGCCATTCTGGCGGACAGTTTCTCCACCGAGAAACGTGGCATGGCTTTCGCACTCTACGGCATGGCAGTCGTGGTGGCGCCCGCCATCGGGCCGACGCTGGGCGGTTGGATCACCGACAACTTCAGTTGGCACTGGATTTTCTTCATCAACCTGCCCATCGGAGCGCTGTCCCTGTTTCTCACGTCGCGCATGGTGGAAGATCCGCCCTGGCTTAAAGGCCGCCGCCGATCCGGCATCCGCGTGGACTACATCGGGCTTGGCTTGATCGTGCTCGGCGTGTCGTGCCTGCAGGTCGTGCTGGACAAAGGGCAGGAAGTGGATTGGTTCGCCGCACCCCTGATCCGCATCATGTTCGGCTTGGGGCTGCCGGTGCTGGTCGGATTCTTCCTTTGGGAGTGGTATCACCCGGACCCCATTGTCGACGTGCGCCTGCTCAAGAACCGGAATTTTGGCACCGCCGTGTTTTTCTCGTTTGTGCTGGGGATGGTGCTGTTCGGGTCGACCGTGCTCATTCCGGAGTTCCTGCAGGTCAGCCTGGGCTATACCGCGGAGCGTGCGGGCATGGCGCTATCGCCGGCAGGTTTCGTATTGATGCTGATGATGCCCATAGCCGGCCGCATCACGGCATCCAGGGCCGATCCTCGTATCTTGATCTCCATCGGCTTTTTGGGAACCGCATTCATGCTCTACCGGTTCACCATTATCAACCTGCAGATCGATTTTCATACGATCATGTACCTGCGCATGGCGCAGGTGTTATTCATGCCGCTGATCTTCATCCCCATCAGCACGCTGAACTATGTGGGCGTACCGCGGGAGAAGAATAACCAGGTATCGGGTCTCTCCAATTTTGCGCGAAACCTGGGCGGCAGCATCGGTACTTCGGTTCTCAGTACGTTTCTGGCCAGGCAGAACCAGATCCATCAAATGAACTTTGCATCGCATACCAGTCATGGCGATCCGAATTTCGAGCGATGGATCGCCGGACTGAAGGCCGTATTCGTCGCCCAGGGCTACGACGCGGTTACGTCGGGAAGAAAAGCGCTGGCGTTGGCATATGCCGCGGTGCAGGCGCAAGCCAACACCTTGAGTTTTGAGAACAGCTTCTGGGTGATGTCGCTGGTGATTGCTTGCCTGGTTCCGTTGCCCATGATTATGCGGCGGCCGAAACCTGGCGAGCGCCAGCCGTCGATTTCACATTAAGCACGGCAGCTCCGCGTAAATGGGGGATGGCGCTACTCTGGACCAACCGGAACGGCGTAGAACCCGATCTCCGGCCAAACCTCCGGCGCAGCCTGCGTGGAACCCCACACCCCGGCGATCGAAGCCTTTGTCCCCGGCCCAACCGAGGAAACCGGGTCGAAGCGCAGCATCGTCCCGTGTTCCTCCTCCCAATACGGATTCTGGCTCACGTTCAAGTAAACATCCAACCACCGGCCCGCTATCGGCACGACTCCGTTCACCCCGCGCCCTTCGATCTGCTTTCCAAAAAACGCGTCGATCCGGTCCGCCTTTTCAAAGCGCACGCGAACAATCAGCGTCGAGAACCGCCCCAACTCCGGCCCGATATCGAATAGCAACTGCGGATCGTCCGTAGTGGGCGTGACTTCGATCCAGTGCGGACGCGGCGCAATCAGCGCGTTAGTGGCCCGCGGAGGGCGGTCGCCGGGAAGCCAGAGGCGCGTGAGCGAGCCTTTCGGAAAAGGATATTCCGGATGGCTTACCGGCGGCTCCTGGCCAGACTCCGCGACTCGCAAACTCGACCACACGATAGGAATCTCCGCAGCATACTCATCGGGTTTATCCGCATGAAAACGGACCGAAACGATTCGCTCCGAGGAATCCGGAAACAGATCCGGCCGGAACAGCGGCTCCAGCTCCCGAAGTTCCTGTGGAAATGGACGAATCGGGAAACCCGCTGCCAGGTTCCGCGGAATCGACCGCCAACGCAGCGTTCTGCCGGAACCGAAAAAGGCATCCATGTAGACCCCTGCCGATCGAAAGAGCATCGACTCCACTTTCCCATGCAGGCTCGGGCGCATCTGAGGGCCCATCACCAATATGCCCGTGCTTTGCGGCACCCGCACCATTTCGTCCCAATGCGCGGTAGACTCGCCCACCCGCGCCATGGGTTCATAGCGCGACCGATAACGGTGCCGCAACAGGAACCCCGATTCCGTGGGCAGCACCAAGTCGTAGCGATCCAGCAGCGCGTGCCACGAATGCGGCGTCTCCAGGAACGGATGCCGGCCATCGATTGACAAGAATTTCAACAGCACGAAATCCGCGGTGTGATCGCCTTCCAGGTGCTCCGCGTTCAGCCCATCGAGCATCGGTGTGTACGCGACGTAGGATTGAAATGCGGGCCGCGGCAGCCATCTCCAGCCATTGGCCTCGACCACGTCGACATCCCACGGTTCTGCATCCACCGTCCCATTCCCCACCATCTGGTGATATCGCGCCGGCAGGCGCAAATCGCCCCGCAAAACATGTTCGACTGCGCCGACGTTGGCCCAGGTAGTTCGCCAATTCCAGAATGCCGCCAGCGTCTGCCCGGTCATTTTCAACTCCGCGCGGTCCCGGCTATCGGATGCGTATGTGGGGAACGCCGCGACTGAGATGGCATAACCCATGGCGATCGAGAACATTGCCAGCACCAGGACTAGCCGCCGGTCCCGCGCCAACTTGGCGCAGACCAGCAAAAACAGCAGGCCGCATGCGAATCGCACGTGGAAGTACACCGCATGTGAATCCTGCCGGACCATGGATTGCTTGAAGCTGAAGAATGCCACGATCAATGCCGGCGCCAGCCCCGGCAGGAGGGCGCGCAAATCGACAGCCGTAAGCAGAACGGCGCTAAATGACAATGCAATCGTGGCCACCGCCAATGCCACCGGCCACAACGGGCCCGTCAGGCCCATCGCTTCGGAGTGGCCCGAACCGATTTCCCATCCCGATCGAATGTAGCCGGCCAAGCCCGCCAGCGAACCTGTCGAAAGCCAATAAAGAAGCGCGCCGCACAGAGGCAGGCAGGCCAGCACGGCGAACCACAACCGCCTGGCACGCGAGTCGCGTAGGGGGTAGGCTGCCGCCATGACCGCCAGGAATACGCCAATCCATTCGGCGCCTTGATTCAGTTTCACCAGCGATTCAAAAGCCGCCAGGGCGGCCAGCACGGCCAGTTCCAGCCATCGCCACTTGGACCGGTCCGCCAGCGCCAGAATCGCTACCACGGTAGCCGTCATCACGTCCTGGCTCTGCATGGGTGACACAGTCAGTGCGAATGCCAAGCCGAGCAACACCGTTATCCAAAAAACCGTGGCTTTCGACGCATGCACCAAAACCAGCCGGATAAGTGCCGCCATCGCGATCAAGTACAGGCCGGCGCGCTCCAGCAATGCCACGATCGGCGTTCCGGAAACCGGGTCGGGATAGATCAGATATCCCAGCGGACCATAAGTGAATACGATGTCGCGGCCGGCGACCAAGCCTTGGCGATGCGCCAGGTTAAGCGCCAACAACCAGCTCGCATCCAACCCAGTCCCGTACGGTACCCACAGCGTCGGCAGGCTGACCAGAGCTACGTACGCGACCGCCAGCAGTAAAAGTCCCCGCGCGAAAATGGACCCATGAAACATGCCAGATAACGGTACCATCGTGCGAACCGGCGCTGTGCTTCCTAGGCCCGTGGCGCACGCTTCAGCGTGCTGCGGCGGACTTCAGTCCGTCGTGCATAATCGTTAATCTGTGTGACGCACCACACTAGCAACCATTCGCGATGCTACCGAGCGTCAAGCCCCGCAGATCTTCGAGGAGAATATCAGGGCCGTAGGCGAGCAGATCTTCGCGCGTCGAAATTCCGGTGTGGACGGCGATGGAACGGATGCCGTTGCTCTTGGCGGCCATGATATCGCTGGGCGCATCGCCGACCAGTGCGATGGGCCTGCCCTTCGCGATCCAGCCTTCTGCGCGGGCGTGCCGGATGGCCAGGCGGGCAAGTCCAGCGCGGTCTTTGGCCATTTCGCCAAACGCTCCGAAACGGAAAAAAGGCTTCAGGCCGGCGCGGTCCAGCTTCTTCCATCCAATGCGCGTCAGGTTTCCGGTAACCAATCCGAGCAGTACGCCTTGGCGTTCCAGGCGGCGCAGCAGGGGCCGCACGCCGGGGCAGGTCTTGCGCTGCAGGTTTGGCAGGCCGCGCACGTACAACAGTTGCGCGCGGCGAACGATCTCGGGCATGTCCCGCCGGATGGAACGGGGAGACGCGCCGGCGTCGCGCAGCATGCGCGTGAGGATGTCGGGATCGAGCATGCCGTGGACGGGGATGTGATCGGTGCTGGTTTCTAGGCCGGTCACCGCGCGCACGGCATCGACCAGCGCCTGGCGGTGGTGCGGGCCGGCGCGCCGGACCAGAGTTCCGTCGATGTCGAAAAGGACGAGCGCGGGAGCTTGCGGCATGGTTCGTCGGCCGGTCTTTCATCATCCGGTAGTGGGTCAATTTGGCTCTTGGAGGGCGGGCAATTCTGCCCGTAGCCGGCTTTCAGCCGGCTCTGGCCGCCTAAAAGGCGGCTGCGGCCAAGAAGGAAACTAACCCGCTACCCATCATCTCGAAAACAGCTAACCAGCGCAAGGAGATCGTGGCGCACGCTTTGAGCGTGCTGCGGCGAACTTCAGTTCTCCGTGTTTAGACCGGAACGTGAACCGGTCCAGCATTGTCACTTTAATTTCACCGGATACGGCGCGTGCTCGGGTAACTTCGGATTGGACGTTTCGAGCGCCTTGAGCAGCTCCGCCACCCCGCGCTCCAGTTGCGGGTCGTGCCCTTCCATCAGCGACTTCGGATCGTTTTCGACCACGATATCCGGGTCCACGCCGTGGCCTTCGATGGCCCACTTTCCGTCCGGCGTGGCATAGCCGAATTCAGGCACATTCACGGATCCCCCGTCGATGAGCTGGCCGTGATCGTTGATGCCCACGACGCCGCCCCAGGATCGTTCGCCGATCAGCAGTCCAAGTTTGGAAGTGCGGAACATCCAGGGAAAGATATCCCCGTCCGACGCGGAGTTGCCGTCCAGCAGCACGGCCTTCGGACCCATGAAGACGCTATCCGGGTAGGGCTCGGCCGTCGCGATGTTGCGCGGAAAGTCTACTCCCAGCAGGGTGCGGTTCAAGCGCTGGATAACCATGCGTGAGATATTGCCGCCGCCGTTGGCCCGGTCGTCGATCAGCAGGGCCTCTTTGCGAAGCTGCGGATAATACCACTTGATGAACTCCCGAATGCCGGCCTCGCCCATGTCGGGTAAGTGCATATAACCGATGCGGCCGTGAGACATTTCGTCCACGCGGCGGCGGTTCTGCTCCACCCAGTTGAAGTACACCAGGTCGGTCTCACTCGTCAGCGGCTTGTAAGTGACTTTGCGGGCGCCGGTCAGCGACGGCGCGCTATTCAGCATCATGATCACCGGCGCGTCGCCGGCGTGGCGCAGGAACTTGTAGATGTCGTCCTTGCTGGTCACCTCTTCGCCGTTGATCGCCAGGACATAATCGCCCACCTTGGCATCCACTCCAATTTCGGTCAGCGGCGAGCGATAGACGTCTTCCTCGTTCTCGCCGCGGAAAATCGTGGCGATGCGATATCGCCCCGACCCGGCGTCGACTTCGAACCGCGCACCAGGCAATCCGGCGTGCGGGCGAGGCGGAATCTGCACGTCGCCGCCGTCGATATAGGCGTGTTGTACGGTCAGTTCGGAAATCATTTCACTGATCACGTAGTTCAGGTCGGTGCGATGCGCCACGTACGGCAGAAGCTGGCTGTAGCGCTGCCGCAGGGCCTCCCAATCGTAGCCGTGCATGTTGGAGGCGTAGAAGAAATCCCGGTACCGCCGCCACACTTCGTTGAAGATATCGTTCCATTCGGCGACCGGATCTTTCTGCAGCATCAAGCCGGCGGTGGAGACGCTCTTCTTGCTGCTTCCGCCCGCGGCGGTTGCGTCGTAAACATTCCAGGCCTGCTCCTGCCGGACCAGCACTTTCGAGCCGTCGTGCGAGACGACGAACCCGCCGATATCATCGACCAGCTTGGTCTCCTTCCGGTCTTTGAAGGTGAAGATGCGCAGCGAAGCCTTAGTGGCCGCGGACCGGCCATAATAAAACTCCGGCGTTACGGCATAAACCAGCGCATCGGCAGTGACTGTAAGACCGAAGTAATTGTCGGCGTCCAGGGGCACGCGGGCTACGCGTTGCTCGATGCCGTCGAAGTCAATGACACTATCCTTGGGCTCCTCGGCCTTCTTCTCTTTCTCGTCTTTGCTTTTGTCCTTGTCTTTGGCCGCATCCTTGCCGCTGTCTTTGGCGGGCTCGTCTTTTTTGGCGGAATCGTCTTTAACCGTGACTTCGTCGCTCTCCGGTGGAAACGGATTCTTGGCATCCTTGCGCAGCGCCATCACGAACATGCCGCGCCCCCGGTTCGTGGCAAAATCGAACTCGATTTGAGAAAGCTGCGGATGGAATTCGTGGAGGGCCATGAAATACAGGTAATCGCCGCCGGGATGCCAGGCGGGCGAGAATTCGTTGAACAGCCCGCTGGTCACGCGGTGCAGTTTAATTTCTTTCACGGACCAGATGTAGAGCGCGGACAGCCCCCGGTTGTCGTTCATGCTGAACGCCAGGTAGCCGCCGGCGGGCGACCAGGCATAATCGCGAATCTCGCCTTCCGTACAATGGGCGATCTCCTGGGTGGCATGGTCTTTCAGCGACACCAGCCAGAGCCTGCCATCTTTATCGCTGAAGGCGATACGGCCGCTATCCGGGGACCACTTGGGATCGTACCGGAAGGCGTGCCCGCCGCTGGTGATCTTCTCCGGAGGCAGGGAGCCGTCCTGCGCCACAACGTAGATTTCCTCTTCGCCGCTGGCGTCTGAAATGAACGCCACCTTGGAGCCATCGGGCGACCAGGCCGGCCACTTATCGTGCGCGCCGGGCGAATGCGTGAGGTTGCGCGTGGGCCCCTTCTCCACCGGCGCCGAGAAAATGTCGCCGCGCGCCGCAAACAATACGCGCTCGCCCTTAGGGCTGAATTCGACATTCTCGATGAGGTTGGCGGCCGAAACATAACTGGGCCTGCGGTTGACGCCGTCGTTGGGCACGCGCACCGAGATGTGGCTGCTTTGGCCGGTCTTCACGTCCAAAATGTTCAGCTCGCCATCCAGTTCGTAGACAATGCGCTGTTGGTGGTCGGTGGATGGCCAACGGACATCCCACAGCGTGTTGTTCGTGATCTGCCGGGTTTTGCCGCTGCCGGTCTCGTAGGCGTAGATGTTGAAGTGCCCGTCCTTGTCCGAGTCGTAGTAGATCTCGCTGCCGATCCACATGGGATCGCGGCTGGCGCGGGGGCCCTCGGTGATGCGCTTGGCGGCATGCGTTTCGGTATCGAAAATGTAAAGCTCATTCGCCTGGCCGCCGCTGTAGCGCTTTTCGGTGCGGAAATCGCGGGATTGCGGGGAGTATACGATCTGGTTGCCGCCGGGGGAATACGATCCCCCGCCGGAGACCGGCATGGGCAGCGGCTCGGCAGGTCCGCCATCCAACGCCACGCGGTACAACCGGGTGATGGAGTGCGCCCGGGCGTCCCGCATGGAACGGAAGATAATGTAATGGCCGTCGTTGCTCCAGCCATAAACCTGGTTGTCATAGCCCCAGCGTGGCGCGAGCGGACCCTGCGCGGGGTAGAAGGTTAGCTGGCGGGGCTCGCCGCCATCCGCGGGCATCACGTAGACTTGCTCGTCGCCGTCGTATTGGCCGGTAAACGCGATCCATTTGCCGTCGGGCGAGAACTTGGCGAAGACCTCAACCCCGGGGTGTGAAGTCAGGCGCGTGGCTGTTCCGCCGGTGGCGGCGACGAACCAGAGATCCCCTCCGTAAGTAAATACGATGCGGTTATCGTGGATGTCCGGGAAGCGCAGCAGCTTGGTTTGCGCGGACAGCGGAGCGATGGCCGCGAGCAACAGAAGCCATGCGGCGAAAGAGTGCCGGCCGGCACGGACGGATTGCGAGTGAGGGCGCATAGGGCTTTGACGTATGGAATACGGAAAAGATAAGGGTAGCAGGCCCGGCCGGCAGGAGGCACGTAAAACCTGCAATATTTGGCAATCCCCCCAATCTTGACGGAGTTTGTTATGATGGGGCGATGATTCCTGCATCCGGCCGTACCGCACGTTAATCCAAGCAGGTAGACTATGGCTGCCGCACTCGTCCCAGACCCCGTCCGGACCCAGGCCCAACACCTCCTGTCCACCATCGGCAATACGCCCCTGCTGCGCCTGGATAAGATCTGCCGCGAGGTCCCCGGCGTTTCCATCTACGCGAAAGCCGAGTACTTCAACCCGGGTGGCTCGGTCAAGGACCGTGCCGGTCTGAATATGATCCTGGACGGCGAACGCACCGGACGTTTGCGCCCGGAGCACATCATCCTGGATGCCACCAGCGGCAACACCGGCATTGCCTACGCCATGGTCGGCGCGGCGCGCGGCTACCGGGTGCGCTTGTGTCTTCCAGCCAACGCTTCCATCGAGCGCAAGCGCATTCTGAAAGCCTACGGCGCCGAGATGATCTTTAGCAATCCGGGCGAAGGCTCCGACGGGGCTATCCGCAGGTGCCGCGAGATCTATGAAGCCGACCCCAATCTTTACTTTTACCCCGACCAGTACAACAACCCGGCCAACTGGAAAGCGCACTTCGAAACCACCGGCCGCGAGATTATCGAACAAACCAGCGGCTTGATCACGCACTTCGTGGCGGCCATGGGCACGAGCGGCACGTTTACGGGCGTCAGCCGGCGCCTGCATCGCGATCTGCCGCATGTCAAGTGCTACTCCGGCCAGCCCTCCAGCAGCTTTCACGGCCTGGAAGGTTTGAAACACATGCCTACCGCGATCGTGCCCGGCATCTACGATTCCACGCTGGCCGACGGGAACGTCTGGCTGGAAACCGAGGAAGCCTACGCCATGGTGCGCCGTTTGGCACGCGAAGAAGGCTTGCTGGTCGGAATTTCGTCGGGCTGCAACGTGGTGGCCGCGCTCGAGATTGCGCGTCAGTTATATGCCGAAGGCCGCGAGGGAATGATCGTCACGGTGCTTTGCGATAGCGCGGAGAAATATCTCAGCGATCACTTCTGGGAAGAGGAATGATTCGCATCGAACCCGAGGCCTGGCGCGCCATGGTGGCGCACGCGCAGACGACCTATCCGCATGAATGCTGCGGCGCGATGTTGGGCGCCATCGCCGAATCGGACAAAACCGTGCGCATCGCGCTGCCGCTCGAAAATGCCTATACCGGAGAGCGGGGCAGCCATTACGAATTGCGCCCCGAAGATCTGCTGCGCGCCGACAAAGAAGCCCGCGGCCGCAAGTTGGACCTGGTCGGGATCTATCATTCGCATCCCGATTGCGACGCCTATTTCTCCGAGACCGATCTGAAGAACTCGTGTCCCTGGTATTCTTTTGTGGTGCTCTCCATACGCAACGGCGCATTCGATCACGCCAATAGCTGGCTGCCCGATGCGGAGCAAACCAAAGCGGAGCGCGAGGAGTTGACTTACTGAAATGGCCAAAGTTTTGATTCCCACACCCCTGCGGCAATACGCAGGCAAGCAGGACTCCGTCGAGCTGAGCGGCTCGACCGTGGGCGAAGTGCTGACCGCCCTCACCACGCGGCACCCGGATCTGCGCAAACAGCTTTACAGCGACGAGGGCAAGCTGCGCAGCTTCGTCAACGTCTATTTGAACGACGAAGACATACGCTATCTGGATAAGGCAGCCACGCCGGTGAAGGACGGCGACGTGGTGTCGATCGTCCCCAGCATCGCCGGCGGGTCGGTGGCTGCGCCGCCCGAACCGGCTACGGCGCAGTTATCGAAAGACGAGATCCTGCGCTATAGCCGTCACTTGATCATGCCCGAGGTTGGCACCGAAGGCCAGCTCAAGCTGAAGTCCGCCAAAGTGCTGCTGGTGGGCACCGGCGGGCTGGGCGCGCCGTTGGGCCTTTATCTGGCGGCCGCCGGCGTCGGCCGTATCGGCCTGGTGGATTTCGACGTGGTGGACTTCACCAACCTGCAGCGGCAGGTGATCCACGGCACCAGCGACGTCGGCCGCAAGAAGCTGGATTCCGCCGCCGACCGGATGCACGAGATTAATCCCTTCGTGCGCATCGACAAGCATGAAGTAGCGCTCTCCAGCGAGAACGCCCTGGATATTCTGCGCGACTACGACATCGTTGTGGACGGCACCGATAATTTCCCCACCCGCTACCTGGTGAACGATGCCTGCGTCCTGTTGGGCAAGCCCAATGTCTATGGTTCGATTTTTCGCTTCGAAGGGCAGGCAACCGTGTTCGCCTATGAAGGCGGGCCGTGCTACCGCTGCCTGTATCCGGAGCCGCCGCCTCCCGGGTTGGTGCCGAGTTGCGCCGAGGGCGGTGTGCTGGGAATTCTGCCGGGTACCATAGGGCTGATCCAGGCCACCGAAACCGTGAAGCTGATCCTCGGCATCGGCGAGCCGCTCGTCGGACGCTTGTTACTCTATGACGCCCTGGCGATGAAATTCCGCGAATTGAAGCTGCGCAAGAATCCGGAATGCCCGGTGTGCGGCGACCATCCCACAGTGACAAAGCTGATAGACTATCAACAGTTCTGCGGCATTCCCAAAGCGCAGCCGGAGGCCCCTGTGGAAGGCGATATCGATCCCATAGAAGTGAAACAGAAAATCGATCGCGGCGACAAGTTTCTGCTGATCGATGTGCGCGAACCGCACGAGTACCAGATCTGCAGCATTCCCACCGCGAAGCTGATCCCCCTGGGCAGCCTCCCGCAGCATCTGGACGAACTGGATCGCGATATCGAGATCGTGGCGCATTGCAAGAGTGGTATGCGCAGCGCCAAGGCCGTCGACTTACTCAAGAAGAACGGCTTCCACGCCCGCAACATGAAGGGCGGCATCCTGGCCTGGAGCAGCCAGGTAGACCCCACGGTTCCGAAGTATTAGAACCGTGGCGCGCGCTTTAGCGTGCCGCGGCGAACTTCAGTTCGCCGGCGGCGCCGGGTATTTAAATTGCTATAGCATCGGCGAGGTCACTGCCGATGCTCAAGAACCGCTGGATTCCAACAATTCTCCTGCCCGCCGCGCTGCTTTTGACAGCAGTATTTACCGGCTGTGCAGCCCATGTCAGCGCAGGCTACCGCGTTTACGATCCTTACTACACCGACTATCACGTCTGGGGACCGGATGAAGACGTGTATTACCATCGGTGGCTTGGCGAACGTCACTATGACTACCAGGATTTCCGCCGTCTGCCCGCCGACCGTCAGAAAGACTACTGGACGTGGCGTCACACCCAGCCTGCTCCCAACCATCAGTAGACGGCGTCAGCGTCCGATCACTCGAATCGTGCGCGGCTGAATTCCGGTCAGCTTCCCCGCGGCATCTTCCCAATGCAGGTGCGTGACGGTGGAATCCCCGTGCTCGTACGCGTACGTCTTGCCGTCGTCGCTATAAAGCGTGAAGTCGCCGTCCGCGCCGGGATAGACGTTTACCTGCCCGACCGTCTGCGCGTCGTTCGTGCTGTTAACCGGAGTGTCGCTTATGGGCACGATCGATCCGGCGCGCACGAATAGCGGCAGCGTGTCGATAGGTGCGTCCACCTGGAGAGTCTGGCCGCCCCGCACTCGTTGATTCGTCCAGTAGTTATACCAGTCAGTCCCGGCCGGCAGATACACCGTCCGGCTGGTGGCGCCCTGCTCCGTCACGGGAGCCACCAGGAAGGCCGGGCCGAACATATACTCATCGCGCAAATCGGACGCCACTGGATCGTCCGGAAAATCCATGAACAGCGCCCGCATGTAGGGCGCGCCGGTTTCATGTGTCCGATACCCGAGTGAGTAGATATAAGGCATGAGTTGGTAGCGCAGCCGCAGGTACTTCTCCAGAATCGGCTCAGCCGCCTTGCCGTAGGACCAGACTTCGTTGTACTTACGGCTGCCATGCGCGCGAAAGACAGGCAGAAACGAGGCATACTCGAACCAGCGCGTGTATAGCTCCGGATAGTCGTCGTAGCCTCCCACGTTATCGCGCGCGTCGCTGGGATCGAGCAGCGGCGGGTGCAACGGATGGTGCTCGTCCGGCAGATACTGCCAGCCGCCGATGTCGTTGGTCCAGTAAGCAAACCCCGAAGCTGCAAAGTCGAGGCCGGTGGGAATCTGGCGCTTCAGGGTATCCCAGGTCGGGTAAATATCCGACGACCAGAACAGCGTCCCATTGCGTTGCGCGCCCAGGTAGGCGTCCCGCGAAAGAACCAAGGCACGGTGCTGGATATCGCGCCGGAAGCCATCATAAATGGCCGACGTGTGAAAAAGCGGGTAGATATTGAAGTAGCGCGTGCCGGGTCCCACATGGAAGTAACTGCCGTTGGGCGGAAGGTCCGGCTCCGTCTCGTCGGTCCACAAGGAATCGAAACCCTTGCTCAGGATGTTGTCGCGGACGGTTTCCCAATACCAGCGCGCCGCTCCCGGATTCGTGGTGTCGATGTCGGAGCCCGCGCGGTCGTAAGGCAGTCCATTGGTCGGGGTGCCGTCCGCAAGTTGCTCGAACCAGCCCTTCTTCAGCAGCAGGTCGTAATAGCGCGAGCCCGGCACAAAGCGCGGCCACACGCTGATCATGGTCTGAAATCCCATCTCGTGAAGCTGGCGGTTCATGGCCGCGGGATCGGGCCACTTCACGGGATCCATGTCGATCTGGCCCATTTTGGTCCAGTAGAACCAGTCGACCACCATCACGTCGGCCGGCAGTTTGCGCTCGCGATAACCCTTGGCGACCGCCAGCACTTCCGCCTGCGAACTGTAGCGCTGCTTGCATTGGATGTAGCCGTAAGCCGCTTTCGGCAGCATCGGTGTGGCGCCGGTAAGCAGCCGGTATCCGGCGTAGATTTCGTCGGTCGTGTTGCCCGCGATCACGAAGAAAGACACGCGGTCGCCGACTTCCGAAGTCCACTTGGTCTGCTCGTTGAAGCCCGGCTCGATCGTCGTTTTGGAAGGATTGTCCCAAATCAGCCCGTAGCCGCGATTGGTCACCACGAAAGGCACGCAGACACTGGGCCCACCCGGGGCCGTGTAGTTATGCCGGCAGTCCACCGTGTGGCCGCGATGGTCGAGGAAGCCTTCCTGGTTCTGGCCAAGGCCATAGTAGTGCTCGTCGGCGGGCGAGGCGAAGGTCGCGCCCACCTGATAGAATGCGGCGTCGGACGGGCGCCTGTCGTGCAGTTCGCCGGCATCGCCATCCTTGTAATTCGGAACCGCCATCGACCAGTCCTTCAAATCCACCAGCATCTTGCCGCCGGCCGTCTCTACGGTGATGTGGGCGGGCGGAGTTGACCCGTTGAAGAACTTCGCAATGTCCACCTGCGTGGGCAGGGGCGTACCGGAATGATCGGGCGCCAGTTTCACGGCGAGGCGCGGCGACCGGTAGGCATCGCCCTGCCGGGCCCATCCCTGCGCCGACGGCCGGGCCACGAAACCGTACCCCGGCGGCGCCGTGGCCGCCTCTTTCAGCATGCTGAGCGTCACCCGGATAATGTTGGGCGCGTACGGTTCGAACACGATGGTGCCGCCATCGCGGTCCAGGACTACGGATTGGGGCTGAGCCGGAGCGGCGGCCGGCACGGCGAGTAGCAAGGCACCCGCCAGGCAGGATTTCGGAATCACCACCTGAAGGTAACACTTCGTGGCGCACGCTTTAGCGTGCCGGCGGGACTTTTAAGTCCCGCTCTAGCCAGGCAGCGTCGGTGACTCATCCAGCCCAACAAATTTCCCCCGTCCTTTCAATCGCTTGCAAGAATCGTACCCGTAGTCGCTAAATCCTCCCCGCTAGCCTGTAGTCGAAAGGGAGGGCGCACCCGCGCCCCAAAATCGATGAACAGAGATAAATATCGGAAACTTTCCCAACAGCAGGCGGATTCCAACCGCCGCAACTCCATGAAATCCACCGGCC
>Ga0187871_10002591_pt1 | contig 14605 bp, 14 predicted proteins | sample June2016WEW_16_1_FD_132988 | JGI IMG/M metagenome (GOLD analysis project Ga0187871, IMG submission 132988) | Peatland microbial communities from SPRUCE experiment site at the Marcell Experimental Forest, Minnesota, USA - June2016WEW_16_10 | ecosystem: Environmental > Terrestrial > Soil >... | reverse complement strand
TCCAGCGGCTGCGCCTGCGCTCCTGGCTCAAGGCAATCCCTGTGCTGGGATAACACTCGGCTTAGCCGAACCAGCGGTGAACTTGCTTCATGAAAATTGCATTTGACCCGATAAGGCGAATCGCTGGGGCCTTGGTTCCCCTGCCGGCTGACCGAGCGCGCCGGACACGCTGCCAAGGTTGTGGAGGACGCTGATGCGATTGGCGGAGTATTGCCGCAGTGCTTTCGTGCTGGGCAAGGCCGCAACCTTGGGGGCGAATCCGCGCTCAATGCGGCACATTTTCAACCCTAGCGCATTTTCGAGGTACACGCGAGAGGCTCTGTTTCTGCACGACACGATGTTTGGGCGAAAGCTTCCCGCCCAGAACGTTTATGCCATGTTTCCCCTGAATGCGGAAGAAGAGATCAGCTTCAACCTCACAGATACGGCATTGTTTGGAGATGTGCCCAGCGCGACTGCGGACTTAATCAGCCTTTGTATCCTTGCCCGCGTGGCCAAGCCGAAGGTGGTTTTCGAGATCGGCACTTTGTCGGGTTCGACGGCCCTGCATTTTGCCATCAATGCTCCCGGGGCTGAGATTTATTCTCTTGATTTACCTGCCGAGTCCATCCCGGCGCTTCGGACGACCCTGATGGACAATCAGCACGTCGAAATGCACCGATCAGTCCCGGCTTCCGCCTTGCGCTCGCATCCTGCCGGGAAGCGGGTGCGATGTCTGTACGGCGATAGCGCGAGGTTTGATTATTCCCCATTCCATGGGCGCGTGGACCTGTTTTTCATCGATGGCGCCCACTCCTATCCCTACGTCAGAAACGATACCCTGAAGGCGCTCGAATGCTGCCGGCCGGGAAGCGTCATGGCCTGGCACGATTACGGGCGGCATGGTGTAAACGGCGTCTCCCGGTGGCTGCATGAGTTTTCCGCGGGCCGCAAGATCTATTGCATTCCTGGCGGTTCCCTGGCTTACATGCGGGTCGAATAAGAGCGCTGAGATCCCATGAAGATTGCTTTTGACTTAAGGAGAATTGCGAACCCGGGCATCGGGAGATACATGAAGTGCCTGGTCGAATCGGTGGTCTCCCTTGATACGAGCCATGAATATTTGCTGATCATGCCGTCCCGGGGCGCCGGCGCCATCGAGGTTCGAGCCCTTGGAGTGGAAAGGCTCACCTCGTCCGCGGGTTACTATTCGTTGCGGGAGCAGATTGAGTTACCGGCAATCCTCCGGCGGCACAAAGTCGACCTGCTGCACTCTCCCCATTTCTTGCTGCCCCTGATCCGTCCCTGCCCCGCTGTAGTAACCATCCACGACGTGATTTATCTGGCCTGCCCGGAGGACCTGCCCTCGCAGCTGGGACGGGTCTACTACCGCTTAATGATGTCAGCGGCGGTTCGACTGGCGCGGCGGGTGATTACGGATTCGGAGTTCTCGAAGCGCGATATCGTTCGCCATCTGGGAGCGGATGCGGAGAAAATTGAAGTGATCTATCCTGGGGTTGGCGGCGAGTTCCGGCCGGCCGACGATCCGGCCACCCACTCGGCGGTTCGCCGCAAGTACGCGATCGGCCGCGACTACATCCTCTATACCGGAATCTATAAACCGCGCAAGAACCACGCCGGACTGCTGCGCGCTTTCCACAGATTTCTAGCTTTGGGCGGGGACGCCGACCTCGTGATCGCCGGGCCCATGAACCAAGGCGAGGTCGAGCTTCACCGTCTCGCCTGCGAGTTGGGGTTCCCTTCCCGCTTAAAGTTGACCGGCTTCGTCGATGACGACGAGTTACGCGTGCTCTACTCCGGTGCGCGCCTGTATGCCTGTCCTTCGCTCTACGAAGGCTTTGGTTTCACACTCCTGGAGGCTATGGCCTGTGGCGTGCCCGTGGTTTCATCAGCTGAAACCTCCCTGCCGGAAGTAGCCGGCGACGCCGCATGGTACGCCAATCCCAGGCTTCCCGAGGAATTTGGCAACGCCCTCTACCGCGTCTTTACCGACTCCGATTTGCGAACCGCGCTCCTGGCAAAGAGCGCGAAGAACTTGAAGCGGTTTTGCTGGGAGCGTGCCGCTCGGCAGACGCTTACGGTGTACCACTACGCTCAGGCATCCGCGCGATACCCACAGCCGGGCCTCGGCCATGAGGCTTAGCTTCAGTGGCTTAGCTACGGATAAAAGACAGCCATGACCATGGTCTCTCAATCCGCCAGGAGAGCGGCAAGTCCATTCGCATCGGCCCTCGGGCTGAGCGGCCTGGCGTCAATCTTATTGTTTACCGCATGCTTGAGGGTTTTCGGGGTGTCGCTGGTCCCCGCTGCCTTAGGGATGGGCGCGGCCGTGCTGGCGTTGACTATGTTCCGCTATCCGATCGGGAGCCTGGGAGTTGTTCTGGCATGGATGCCCATTCACCCCCTGGCATTTCTGGTTGCGAGCTTCTTTGGACCTTCCTATATCGGCCGGTTCGAAGGTTGCGATCGGGCTGTGGTATTGCTCGTGGCCTTCATTTTGTGGAAAAAGAATGGAATCAGGCTGGTTGCGCCCGACTGGCTCCTGCTGGCTTGTTTCGGGCTGGCATTCCTTCGCCTGGTTTTTGGTGGGACACTTCTGCCTTTACTCAGCGACTTCAATCTGGTAATCGCCTACGCCACGGGCCGGGTGGTCGGGCTTACCCGAGGCCAGGAACGACGCTGGGCAACGCGCGCGGTGTGGATCGTCGCGGTTTTGTCGGTGCTCGGCATGGGTGAGGTTCTTCTTATCGGAGATGGCCCAAGGACCGCTCTCTACTTGTCAGTTGCGGAGGGGGCGACGGACGAAGGAGCACTGAATGCCGCCTTTCGCGCCGATGGCTTTACCGGCCTCCGGGAATCCGCCACCATGTTCGGTCCGCTTCAGTTTGCGCCTCTGTGCATGGCTGCGCTGGTGCTCTGGTGGGTGTATGGCGGTAATCCCGCGCCTGCGGCCATAATCATGGCAGGCCTGATTTGCACCGTAACCCGCTCCGCCTGGTTGGGCACTGCGGTGGCCATCACTCTCCTCGCGGTGATCATGCATCAGAAGCGGCGCTTCTCTCTCTACGCAGCCTTGGCTGTTGCGTTGTTTGCAGCCGCCGTCCCCCTTCTTGGTCTCAACGACTATCTTCTCTCTAGCCGGACAGGACAGGATCTTTCCGCCCAGGGCCATCAGGAATCCATTGTCAAAGGGCTCGAGTATGTTGCCGGCCATCCCTTCGGCTCCGGTCCAGGGAATGCAGGCATGTTCGCTAGCAGGAGCAACGCGGAAGGCGTCTTTATCGAAAACAGCTACCTGACTCTGGCGGCGGAGTACGGAATCGTAGTCGCCTTGTGTTTCATCGGTTTTCTCGTCAGCGCCCTGCGAACGGCATGGCGGGAGCGAACCCAATTGGGCTATGCCGCAGTTGGAATCCTGGCGGGCTTTGGCACGGTTATGCTGCTGGCGCCGCTGCACAATGTTTTCAGCCTGGCATCCTGGATCTGGTTCCCGGTTGGACTCGCGGTTCGATCCTCGACCGCCCTGCAAGATGACGGCAAACTCTGTACAACCCCTGCATAACAATAGAGTAAGCAAGAAAAGATTAAGAGAGGTCGTCGCTACCAGCGGTTGGAACATTATGGAATTGGTTTCGCTTTGCAGCGTGTGTCACGGCGATCTGCTCCTGAAAATCGACGTCAGCTGGAATTTCTGCCGCTGCCTTGGGTGCGGCTTTGTCTTCGATAGTCCGCGGCCGTCCCCCGACGAAATTGTTGCCTTCTACTCGCAGGCGGGAAAGTACGACTCCTGGATCGAGCAAGAGGCGGCTCGGGAACGGCTTTGGAAGCGCCGGATCAAGAAACTCCGGCCCTATTCGACGCCAGGCAGCCTTTTGGATATTGGAACTGGCATTGGACAGTTCCTTCACCTAGCCAGGCCCTTCTTTCGCGAAGTGCACGGCACCGAGGTCTCGGAAAGCGCGGTGCGGGTGGCGAAGGAAAAATATGCCCTCGACATTCTTCATGGCGCCATCGACAAACTGCCCCTGGCACCGAATTCCTTCGACAACATCTCGCTATTTCATGTGCTCGAACATGTTCCCGATCCCGGCCGCTTGATCGAAACCTGTCGCAGCCTGCTGCGGCCGCAGGGGACCCTGTTCATCGCGGTTCCGAACGACGTTTTGGCGTGGACGTCCGCGCTCAAGAAATTCGGCAAGAAGCTGGGTTTCGCGCCTTTTGAAAAGTTCAGCCCGGCGCTGGGGATTCCGAAGGCGGGAAATTCGCGGGAAATTCATTTGTCCCACTTCACGCCACCCGTATTGCGGCAGCTGCTTGAGACTCGCGGCTTCTCGATGGTTTCAGAGTCGATCGATCCCTATTACGTCGCCGCAGGGCTGAAAGGCTTTCTCCACGCCGGTTATTACCTCCTTCATCGCGCGCGCCTGAAGTTTTTCACGGTCAATCGCTATGACACCATATTCATGGTCGCGCGGAAAGGCGAAGGGGATTGAGTGGCATCCTGCGGGTGGGGTTTGATGCCCGCTGGTATAACTGCTCCGGCGTTGGCACCTATGTGGCTGAGTTGCTGAGAGCGCTCACCGGCTTGCAGGAGGCCTTGGAGTTTGTAGTTTACGAAGACCGCAAGAACCCCGTCCCCGCAGCACTGGGCGAGCGCGTCGTCCGCGTGCCCGTGGACTCCTCAAAATACTCTCTGGCCAGGCAGTTCGAGCTTAGGAGACATGGTAAGTCGGAGAAGCTGGATTTATTTCACTGTCCCTTCTACGCCGCTCCGCTGCTGCTCTCCTGTCCTCTGGTGGTAACGATTCACGATCTGATTCCGTTTTTGTTCCGGGTCTCCCCCCTGCCAAAGCAGACACTGATAAAAGCCGGATACAGAATTGCAGCCTTTCGCGCCCACCATGTCATCACGGATTCCATGAATACTGCCCGCGATGTTGCAAGGATCCTGAAGGTCGTTCCCACCCGTATTACCGCTGTGCATTGCGCATCGTCGCCCAGTCTGTTTCATTCGAGAAGCGGTCCTGCCGAATTGGCCAGGTTGGTTGAAAACTACGCTGTCCGGCCGCCTTACGTCGTGGTGGCGAGCGCGGTCAATTGGCGGACCAAGAATCTGGAGGCTGCCTTCCGGGCTTTGGCGCTCGGCCGGCGAAAGTCGGGCATCGATTTTCAGACCATCGTCTACGGGCCCGAAGATGGATTGCGAGCGCTTTCCATCCCTCCGAGCACTCCTGAACTGAACATTCGGCATGTGGGATACCTCCCGGCAATTGATCTCGGAGCACTCTTCCGCAACGCTCAACTGTTCCTCATGCCCTCGTTGTATGAAGGCTTTGGGCTCCCCGTTCTCGAGGCCATGGCATGCGGCTGCGCAGTGATTACTTCGAATGCGGGATCGCTCGCCGAAGTCGCGGGAAGCGGTGCGCAGACCTTTGCCCCACCGGATGTCGAGGGAATGGCGGAAGCGGTCGTCCGGTTGTTGACTTGTCCTGAGGAAGCCCGGAAATGGAAAGGTTTAGCGAGCAAGCGTGCGTCCGAGTTTTCCTGGGAGCGCGCCGCCAAGGAAACCGCCGCCGTCTATCGCAGGGTCTATCACGATTCGCACCATTCCCCGGGCGGGCGCAGCAGTGATTCAAAGTAAGTACAGCCTTCCGCATTGCCTGCGGTAGAAATCTGAAAATTAAATCGCAACGCTTTGGAGTTGCCTCCATGAACGCACAGCCTTTGCCCTCGCCGCAGCCTTTTTCGCCGATCCGCAGTTCGCAAGAGTACTTCGCCCTCTACCCTCAGATGGTGGCGAACCTGCCGCACGGCGCGATCGGGCAAGCGACCGGCGCGTTGGCGCGCGCCTACGATGCGGGCAAGAGTGTTTTCATCTTCGGCAACGGCGGCAGTGCCGCCCTGGCGTCGCATTTTGCATGTGATCTCGGAAAAGGAACGGCGACCGGAAGCCATGGCGGCCGGCGCTTTCGCGTAATGGCCCTCACCGACAACGTGCCGCTCATGACCGCGTGGGCCAACGATAACTGCTACGACCGGATCTTCGCCGAGCAACTGCGAAACTTCGTCGCTGCGGGCGATGTGGCCTTTGCCATCAGCGCCAGCGGGAATTCCCCAAACGTGCTGGAGGCGCTCGAAGTCGCCAAAGGCGCCCGAGCTTCGACCGTCGGCTTAACGGGATTCGATGGCGGAAAGATGAAGAACTTGTGTGACGTTTGCGTTGTTCTTCCCTCCGGCAACATGCAAATCATCGAAGACTTCCAGCTCAGCGTGACCCATGCCATGTTTTCCGTCATCCGTCAGCGCATTTCGCAAACCGTCGCCGATCAGCCACTCGCCTCCGGAGCCTCTGCCGGCTGACGATTCGTGCGCGCAAGGTTTGCACCCGGGCTTGAAATGCCTCTACAGGAAATTCAACCTGCTTCCACCCTTCCGCACGCCGCAGTCGTGCCTTGCGCACGCGCGCGGCGAAGCTATGAACATGTTCTGAAACGAACTCTGGATTTCGCAGGCTCAAGCCTTCTGATCGTCCTGCTCTCTCCCGTGTTCGTCGTGGTTGCGCTGCTGGTCTGGATCGGTGACGGGCCGCCGCTCTTCCATCGCCGGCTCGTTGTCGGCGGGGGCGGTCGATTCCATGCTTATAAGTTTCGCACCATGCTGCCAGACGCAGACGCGATTCTCGCCGCCGATCCGAAATTGAGAGATGTCTTTACGTGTGACTTTAAGCTGAAGTCCGACCCTCGCATCACGCGCGTGGGAGTCTGGTTAAGGAAGTACAGCCTGGACGAGCTGCCGCAACTCGCAAACGTGCTAAAAGGCCAGATGAGCCTGGTCGGACCGCGCATGATTACCGCGGAAGAACTCCCAAAATATGGGCCGTATCAAGCTCTGCTGCTCAGCGCCAAGCCCGGTCTGACCGGGTATTGGCAGATTCGCGGCCGCCAGGACGTTTCTTATGAAGAGCGGGTCCGCATGGACGTTTACTACATTACGCACTGGAGTCTGGGGCTGGATTTGTCGATTCTCCTGAAGACCCCATGGCGGGTCATTCGCGGTGAAGGAGCCTACTGACAGTGGCAAGAATTCTGGTAACGGGCGGCGCAGGATATGTCGGCTCGGTGTGCTGCCTCATGTTGCTCGAACGCGGACATCAGGTTACGGTTGTGGACGACCTTTCGACCGGCCACGCTGCGGCGGTGCCCGAAGGGGCAGCTCTATACGAGATCGACATCGGAAACCGCGCTGCGATGACGCGAGTGCTCGCGGCTGAGCGCTTTGACGCGGTGTTTCATTTCGCGGCCAAAGCGCTCATCCCGGAATCCATCGCCAACCCAGGGCTGTTCTTCGACTCAAACGTTGCCTCCGGCATTGCGCTGCTCGAAACGGTTCGGGCCGCCGGCATCAAAAAATTTATTTTTTCTTCTTCGGCTGCGGTGTATGGGAACCCCAATTCGACTCCGATCGGCGAAGATCATCCCAAACATCCGGTAAACGCCTACGGGGAAACCAAGCTCATGCTCGAGCGTGTGCTCGCTTGGTACGCGCTCGCCTACGGGTGGAACGTGGTGGCCTTTCGCTTCTTCAACGCATGCGGCGCCACTGCGGCGATCGGCGAGGACCATTGCCCGGAGACTCATATCATTCCCCTGCTGCTCGAAACGGCTGCAGGAAAACGGGACTTCTTCGAAATCTACGGCCACGACTATCCCACGCCTGACGGCACCTGTCTGCGCGACTATGTCCATGTCCGGGATATAGCGGAGGCGCACATGGCCGCTGTCAATCTCGAGGGCCGATCCGGAGACGCCCAGTGCGGACTGCGGGCGTTCAACATTGGGACCGGTATGAGTTATTCCGTACGGCAAATCTGCCGTGTGGTGGAGCAGGAATTAGGCTTGCGCGTGGCTGTAAAGGAAGGCCCACGCCGCCACGGCGATCCCTCGGTCCTTTGTGCCAGCCCGGAACGCCTCCGGCGCGAGCTAGGCTGGCGGCCGCACTTCTCCGATCTCAAAACCATTGTTCGCACAGCTTGGGAGTGGAAGCAAAAGCACCCGCAGGGTTACAGCTTCGCCGAAGCGGACTCCTCAGTGCTCTCGAAATCCTGACGGTCAACAAGGCCCATTGAAGACCCAGAGTCTACGATATTTGATTCTTGGCTGCGACCTGCTTTGGGCCATCGCGGCCATGGGATTGGCCTGTTGGTTACCTCTGGGCCGGGGATCGAGTAGCGCCTCGCCTGACTCAATTCCGGTTTGTGGGCCCGCGCTTTTGCTGGCTCTGGCTCTGTGGATTGTGTTGTCCTCGTGGTTGCGGCTGGATGGATTCCGCGGAGGATGGCGGAGCCCGGCAGTCCTTTCGCAGTTGCTTCCCGCCGTAGCCGGGTTGACGGCAGCGCTTTTCGCCAGCGGGTTTGCGCTGCCCATCCACAGTTCCCGGCTGGTCCTGAGTTATTTTGGGATTCTCTTGTTCCTCGGCTTTGCGCTGATTCGCTTCATCCTGCGATGGCGGATTGTGTCTCGGTATCGGCTGGGGTCGGTGCGGAGAATCATCATCGTCGGCGATGGGCCTTTGGCCGAGGAGATGGCAGCTACGATCGACCGTCACCCGGAGTTGCTCTATCAAATTGTGGGCTTTCTGTCCCCCGCCGGAAGCGGGCTTGTCTCGACACCGTTTGAATCGGAGGCGGCAGCCGGCGTTGATCGGGTCAGCCTTCAGACGCTTGGCATTGTTGATCTTTTGCAATCCCGCCGAGTGGACGAAATTATCCTCACTGTCCCAGAGCCTGGCCATTCTGAGATTCTGGACCTTGCTGCCACCTGCCGCACCGCCGGAATTGCGGTCAGTCTGGTTCCGCAGCCCTACCAGCTTTATCTATCGAAACCCAAACTGGTCGACCTCGATGGGCTGCCGTTGTTGCAATGGGAGGGACGCGTCCCGCCAGGCACCCATCCGCACTGGAAGCGGGTTCTCGACTTGGCTCTAAGCGCCTGCCTTGTGCCCGTGGCGTTGGCCGGGATCCTGCCGGCGGCGCTGCTGTTGAAGCTGTGCAAGGGGAAAGGCTTTCGGCGCGAACTGCGTTGCGGTCAACACGGCAAAACGTTCTGGATGTACCGTCTGAACTCCGACCGCGATGCCGAGGAATTGCCGGCCCACGAATTTCTTATGCAGCGGTCCAGCCTTACTGAGCTGCCGCAACTGCTGAATGTTTTGCGCGGCGACATGAGCCTGGTCGGGCCCCGGCCTGAGGGACCGGAACGTACCCGCCACTATAGCGACTGGAACCAGCAAAGGCTCAGCGTGAAGCCGGGAATGACCGGACTGGCCCAGGTCCACGGCTTGCGCCATGAGAGTTCTTCGGAGGACAAAACCAAATACGATCTGCAATACATTTTGCACCGTTCCTCGTTTCAGGACATTTCCATACTTCTACAAACCTTGTGGACTATCACAGTGCGTCTATTGCCCTCGCGGAGATGGCAAGCGGTCGCTCCCCAGGCCGCGAAGCGCGCAGACACTCTATTTAAGGAGGCCCTCTCCGGTGCTCATAGTCCGCAGTCCAGTTCGGATTAGCTTTGGGGGCGGGGGAACTGACCTGCCATCCTATTATGAAAAGTTCGGTGGTGCGGTATTGAGCACAGCCATCAACAGGTACTTCTATACCATTCTCGGCCGAAGGTCCGACGGCCGGGTGCAGGTGATCTCCTCTGACCTTCGGGTGTGCGAAACCTGGCACGACATCGCGCAGGTGAATATTGCCGGGAGTGCGCTTGAGATCCCGCTGGCGATCCTCAAGCACATGGAATGTGATATCTCAGTCGACCTGTTTCTGGCCTCCGAGATTCCGCCGGGGACCGGTCTCGGATCTTCGGCCAGCGTATGCGTGAATATCCTCAAGACGTTGACCACCTATCTGCAACGTCCGCTCTCGAACTATGATCTTGCCGAGCGTGCCTACTTTGTGACCCGCCATCTTCTGGGAAAACATGTAGGCAAACAGGACGAATATGCTGCTGCCTTTGGCGGCCTGAACTACATCTCATTCCATCCCGATGGAACTACCGTGGTCGAGCCGATGGAACTGCACCCCGCCGTCATGCGCGACTTGCAGTCGAATCTTCTGCTGTTCTTCGCCGGCGCTGCGCATCATTCCTGGACGATTTTGGAGGAACAGGAAGCATCCACGCGCACCGGCAACTCGGCTACGGTCGAGGCTTTGCACGAAGTGAAGGCGCTCGGCGAACGGATGCGCGCCGCGCTCGAACAGGGCGAACTCCATCGCTTTGGGGAGCTGCTCCATGAAGGGTGGCAGGCCAAGCGCCGCATTTCCAGCAGGATTTCCACTCCGCGCATCGACCACCTGTACTCCATCGGACGCAACAACGGCGCCCTGGGGGGGGAAATCACGGGCGCGGGCGGCGGAGGATTCCTCCTGCTCTATTGCGAGAAACAGCGGCAATCCGCCCTCCGGGAGGCCATGCGCCAGGAGGGCGTGCACGAGATGGCATTCCGCTTTGACTCACAAGGAGCACAGGCGATCGTCAACGACCCCTTTATCGACGCCGATGAACGGGGCGGATCGCGCTGGGTTTTTGTGCCTCGCGATAACATGTCTCGCGGTGATCTTCCCGGCAAGAGCAATGTTTCCGGCCGACATGCTGGCCTGGGCGAACGCCGCCCGATCCCGCCGGAAAGCCTGCGATGAAAGCGTTTCTTCTGGCGGCCGGCCATGGCACCCGCCTGCGGCCGATCACCGACACCGTTCCCAAATGCCTTGTTCCGATTCAAGGCATTCCTCTTCTCGCACTCTGGCTAGAATGTTGCAAACGACTGGGGGTCGACGAGATCATGATCAACCTCCATGCCCACGCGGCTCCGGTGCGCGAATTCCTCCGACGGCAAGCGGATGCCACACCGGTCCGCATCGTGGAAGAACCGGAACTGCTTGGAAGTGCAGGGACCTTGCGGGCCAACCGCGACTGGCTCGGCTCCGACGATCTCTTCTGGATATTTTATGCTGACGTTCTCAGCTCCGCCGACCTCAAAAGCATGTCGCGCCTGCACCGCGAGCGCAGGCCGGTGGCCACTCTCGGCGTTTATCAAGTTTCTGATCCCCGGCGCTGCGGCATTGTAACTACCGATCAAGAAGGAGTGATCGTCGAGTTCGTGGAAAAACCGACGAACCCCGCCGGCAATTGGGCGTTTTCCGGATTGATGATCGGTACCCCGGAGATGCTGGATTATATTCCCGAAGATGTTCCTGCCGACATCGGCTTCCATGTACTTCCGCGGCTCACGAGCCGGATGGTCGCCTTTCCCATACACGACTACCTCATCGACATCGGCACGATGGAGAATTATCAAAAAGCGCAGGCTACCTGGCCTGGATTTCCGGAGGTTTGAAGTTGTCGAGACTGCGCGGAATTGTCTTCGATATGGATGGAGTCATCATCAATAGCCATCCGGCGCATCTTTTGGCCTGGAAAAGTTTTCTCGAAAGTGTCGGCCGCGAGACCCGTGATGAAGAGCTGGATTTTATTCTCGAAGGCCGTAAGCGCGCGGAAATATTGCAGCACTTCCTCGGAGACCTGGCTCCCGAGCAAATCGTCGAGTATGGAAACCGCAAGGACAAATTGCTCGAAAGAGGCGACCCTGTACAACCCATGCCCGGCATCGTTGAATTCCTGGGGCGTCTGTCAGACGCCGGCATTGCCCTGGCCGTGGCCACGTCTGCCAGCCGGCGCCGGGCTTTGGGGACCCTCGAGGAATTGCAGCTGGCGAAATGTTTCTGTACGGTTGTCACCGGCGATGATGTAACTGCCGGCAAGCCCGATCCCGCCATTTACCGGCTGGCCACCGAGCGCATGCGCGAATCTCCGCTGCACCTGCTCGCAATCGAGGATGCGGTTTCTGGTGTCCAGTCGGCGCGGGCCGCGGGGATGCGGTGCCTGGGAGTCGCTCCTTCACGCCGAGCTTCTCAACTGCGGACGGCAGGTGCAGATTCCGTCGTTCAGGATTTTCGCGCGCTCTCGCTTGGCCAGCTCGCAGCCTATTTCGGCTGAAGGAAGCCGCTGTAGAAATAATCTGGTTTCGAATTCTGGTTTTCGTCTTACGCAGAACCCCCACCCTTGATCATTTCCCGCCAGTAATCCAGCAGGTCCTGAATCGTCTTCTTGAGTGGGATTTGCGGACTCCACCCTGTTTCAGCCCGAATTTTAGTGGAATCTCCAAGGATCTCAGAAACCTCATTGGGGCGGAGCCGCGCCGTATCCGTTTCGATCTCGACGGCTATTCCCGAAGCGGCCTCGAATTCCCGTATGAGATCCGCCAGGCGAACGGCAGAACCGGAGCACACGTTGTACGCCTCGCCGATGCGGCCGCGGTTGAGCAAGGCAACGTAGGCCAGGACCACGTCGCGAACGTCGGTGAAGTCGCGTTTCACGTCGATATTTCCCACGGTGAGTTTTCGCGGACGCAGCCCATCTTCCATTTCAGCGAACTGCTTTGCGATCGAAGGCAGCACGAAGTTCGGCGATTGTCCCGGGCCGGTATGGTTAAACGATCGCGCGGTAAGAATACCGCCAGCAGAGTATTTCCTGTACTGCACGACCAGGAGTTCGACCATGGCCTTGCTCGCGGCGTAGGGACTACCCGGGCTTACCGGGCTCTTCTCCGTTAAGACCCCTTCGGCCCTGGCGTACACCTGAGACGTGCTGACATTCAGAATCCGGGGCGGGGAAGCCAGACTCATAGCTGCTTCGAACAGGTTGTAAGCGCCGACTACGTTCACCTCGAATGTGAGCCGCGGACTATTCCAGGAAGCATCAATGGCGGAAATTCCGGCAAGATGGCAGATGTGAGTCGGACTTACATTCTGGACGACGGAGCGCACGTCCTCAGCGCTACGAATGTCGACGTCATAGCGCTCTACTCCGGACTGGGCCTCGGTTCGGGGGCCGCTGCCTCCCGAGGCCATTACAGCTATCTTCGATGCAGAGGCATTGGATTTCAGAAGCTGGACCAGGTGGGCCCCTACAAATCCAGTTCCGCCGGTAATGAGAAAGCGCTCCACTCGATCTGGTTTACCACGGATTCAACTCCAGGGTGAAAGCAAGTTGGCTAACGCGCCCCTGAGACCGCGGCCTTTGCCTGGCTGTGCGACTGCACTCCAAGATCGTTGTCGATCATCATTCCGATCAGCTCTGCAAACGCAACACGCGGTTGCCAGCCCAGCATTTTCTGGGCTTTGGCGTAGTCGCCGCGCAAGTGGTGTACCTCGGCAGGCCGCAGGAGTTCCGCATCGGTCTCTACGAAGTTTCGATAGTCCAACCCGACCCGTTCGAAGGCGATCTCCAAAAGCTGCTTTACCGAGTGGGTCTTTCCCGTCGCGATCACATAATCCGCGGGTTCGTCCTGTTGAAGCATCAGCCACATGGCACGGACGTAGTCACCGGCGAATCCCCAATCACGCTCCGCCTCCAGATTGCCCATCTTCAGCTTCTGTTGCAGCCCCAGTTTTATCCGGGCAACGTTGTGGGTGACCCTCCTCGTGACAAACTCGATTCCGCGGCGGGGAGACTCGTGATTGAACAAAATCCCCGAGCAAGCATACAAGCCATAACTTTCCCGGGCATTGACGGTGATCCAGTGTCCGTACAACTTGGCGACTCCGTACGGGCTTCGCGGATAAAATCGAGTAGCTTCGCTTTGCGGCGATTCCTCCACCATGCCGAACATCTCGCTGGAAGACGCCTGATAGAACCGGATAGCTGGATTTACCACCCGAATCGCATCCAGGACACGGGTGACCCCCAGTGCAGTGAACTCCCCGGTCAGGACGGGCTGGGTCCATGAAGTTGGAACGAACGACTGAGCCGCAAGGTTGTAGACTTCGTCGGGTTCGGCCTTTCTCAGAGCGGCAATTAAGGAACTTTCATCGAGAAGGTCCCCTGGGATGAGTTCGACCTCGTCCTGAAGATGAGCGATCCTCTCAAAATTTATCGTGCTGCTTCGCCGCACCAGCCCACACACGTGATAATTTTTTCCCAGCAGGAACTCTGCCAGGTAGGAACCGTCTTGACCTGTAATTCCCGTGATAAGTGCCTTGCGCGGCATTGTTACCTTGCTTTCGTCGCTCGAAGTCCGTATGTGACAGATCTCACACACTGCCGAATTTATTGGGGCAAAGCTGCATTGAGTTCGGTCTCGCGGGTGCCCCGGCTAAACGTTAAGGCCTTCGTTTCGGCATAATTCCACAATCGAGAGCCGGTCGGGCGCTCCTAACTTGCGCAGCATGCGGTGCACGTGGTTCTTCACGGTCTGTTCTGAGAGATTCAGCCGGCTAGCCATTTCCTTATTTGTTAGACCCGTCTGTATCAAACTTACCAATTGTTGCTCTCTGCGGCTGAGGCCGAGCCTGTTCTTAAGGTGCAAGCTCGGAATGACAGGCTTGTGCCGCGCCACCCACTGAAATAGAACGCCCGAGAGCGGGACAGGACAAACGGCTTCGCCCGCGGCAACCGCTCGAATGGTCCGCGCCACCTCCAGCGCTGAAGCATCTTTGAGGATGTACCCAACGGCGCCCGCTTGTACCACGCGAAGAAAAATA
>Ga0187871_10002590_pt1 | contig 14605 bp, 12 predicted proteins | sample June2016WEW_16_1_FD_132988 | JGI IMG/M metagenome (GOLD analysis project Ga0187871, IMG submission 132988) | Peatland microbial communities from SPRUCE experiment site at the Marcell Experimental Forest, Minnesota, USA - June2016WEW_16_10 | ecosystem: Environmental > Terrestrial > Soil >... | reverse complement strand
CGCCGAGCGAGGCCCGAACGGCGATCTCACGCTCGCGGGCGGCGCCGCGCGCCAGTGTAAGATTCGCCAGGTTGGCGCAGCCGATCAGCAGAATCGCGCCGACGGCGGCCAGCAGCACCAGCAGGGAACGGCGGAGCTGCGGCCCGACCACCTGGTCTTCGAAGCGCTCCACGAACACGCCCCAGCCTTTGTTCGAATTCGGGTAAGCCGCGGCGATGCGCGCGCCGATAGCATCCATGGCGGCCTGCGCTTTTTCGAGCGTGACGCCGGGCTTCAGGCGGGCGTAGGACATCATCCAGTGATAGTCGCGGGTCATGTCGCGGGGCTCGAAAGCCAGGGGCATCCAGAGTTGCGCCCACGAGCGGTCGAAAGGGCTGTTGGCGGGCAGCACGCCGATGACGGTGCACGGTGTGCCGTTCAGCGTCAGCTTGCGACCGATGATGGAGGGGTCCGCGCCGAAGCGGTTCTCCCAGAGGCGGTGGCTGAGAACGACTACCTGGGATTTGCCTGACTGATCCTCATCGGGGGCGAACGTGCGGCCCAGGACGGCCTGCACACCAAAGATATCGAAGTAGGATGCGGAGACGCGGGAGCTCTGCAATTCCTCGGGCGCGCCTGTGCCGGTCAGCGTGACGGCGCCGCCATTTTGCGCGGCCATGTGTTCGAAGACGGTGTTCTGGTTCTTCCAGTCGAGGAAGTTGAGCGTGGAGATGCCATTGCGATGGCCGCCCGGCGGTTTCTCCCAAACCAGCACGATGCCGTGCGGGTCGCGATAGGGCAGCGGCTTCAGCATCACGCCGTTCACGAAACTGAAGATAGCGGTGTTGGCGCCGATGCCCAGAGCCAGCGTCAACAGTGCGATGGTGGTGAAGCCGGGAGACCGGCGGAGCGTGCGGATGGCGTAGCGCATGGCTGTTCTTTTAGACGGCGGCAAGCCCTGCTGGTTGGCCTCCCTGAATAACATACTGCCTTTGACGTGGAAGGTTACCATGCGCTGCCGCCACTGCATACTACAATCGGATCGTGAGCAAACGAATTCTGGTGACCGGCGGCGCGGGCTATATCGGCGCGCACACGGTCCGGCTGCTGCGGCGGCGTGGCTACGACGTCACCGTAGTGGACGACCTTTCGCGTGGATACCGCCACAACGTGCAGGCGGGCGACTTCCACCAACTGCGCGTGCAGCAGACCGATGAAATGGCCCAAGTGCTGGCAGGGCACGACGCCGTGATCCACTTCGCGGCCTATATCGCGGTGGGCGAATCCATGCGCGTGCCGGAAGTGTACTTCGAAAACAACGTCGTCGGCTCGCTGTCGCTGGCCACCGCGATGCTGCGAGCGGGCGTCAAGCACCTGGTGTTTTCGTCGACGGCGGCGGTGTATGGCATACCGCACGCGTCGCCAATTCTGGAAACGTTTCCGATTGCGGCGGTGAATCCGTATGGCGAATCCAAGGTGATGGTGGAGACCATGCTGCAGTGGTTCGACACGATCCACGCACTGCGCAGCGTCTGTCTGCGCTACTTCAATGCCTGCGGCGCGGACCCCGAAGGCGGCCTGGGCGAAGAGCACGATCCGGAAACGCACCTGATCCCGCTGATGTTGCGCGCGGTTTCTACGGGCGAACCCTTCACCGTGTTTGGCAACGATTACAACACGCCGGACGGCACTTGCATCCGGGATTATATTCACGTGAACGATCTGGCGGAGGCGCATATTCTGGCGGTGGAGGCGCTGCTGGCGGGCGGCGGGTCCGATCGGTTCAATGTGGGCACCGGTACAGGGCATTCCGTGTTGGATATGATCCGCGGTGTGGAGCAAGCCACCGGACGGAAGGCGCCGTACGTGGTGGGCCCGCGCCGGGACGGCGATCCGCCTGCCTTGGTCGCGAATGCGGACAAGCTGCGCCGGGTCTTGGGATGGGCGCCCCGGCATGCGGATGTGCGTGATATTATTTCGACGGCTTGGGAGTTTGAAAAATCGCGGAAACGAGGCTGACCCATGAAGTGGCTGGCGGCGTTTTTCTTTGTTTACACCATGCTTGCTCAAACGTCTTACGATCTATTGCTGAAGGGCGGCCACGTCATCGACGGCAAGAACCAGATCGCCGCGGTGCTGGACGTGGCGATCGCGGGCGGCCGGATCGCGGCGGTTGCCCCGGATATTCCGGTCGTCAAAGCCCTCAAGGTGGTGGACGTTTCGGGCCTGTATGTGGTGCCGGGCCTGGTCGACATGCACGCGCATGTTTATGCCGGGACCGGACAGCGCGGCGCTTACTGCGGCGACAACAGCGTCTATCCCGATGGCTTCACGTTCCGCTCGGGCGTGACCACGGTGGCCGACGCGGGCAGCTCCGGCTGGCGCAATTTTCCGGACTTCAAGGATCGCGTGATCGATCGCGCCAAGACCCGCGTGTTGGCGTTCTTGAACATCGTGGGGAAGGGCATGGCGGGCGCGATCGAGCAGGACCTGACGGAGATGGACGCCAAATCCGCGGCCGAAACGGCCATGCGCTACAAGGACACCATTGTGGGCATCAAAACGGCGCACTACGCCGGCCCGGAGTGGACGCCCGTGGAGCGCGCGGTGGAGGCCGGCACGCTCGCGCATATCCCGGTAATGGTAGACTTCGGAACCTTCCGGCCGGAACGTCCCTTTCAAGAACTGGTGCTCAAGAAATTGCGCCCGGGCGACATCTACACCCACACATATCTGGGCTGGGTCCCCATGCTGGACGACGACGGGCGCATTCTCCCGTATCTTTTCGAAGCGCGCCGCCGCGGCGTCATCTTCGATGTGGGGCATGGCGGCGGCAGCTTCCTATTCCGGCAGGCTGTGCCGGCCATGCGGCAGGGATTCGGGCCCGATTCCATCTCCACCGATCTGCATATCGGCAGCATGAACGCGGGTATGAAGGACATGCTGAACGTGATGTCGAAATTCCTAAACATGGGCATGCCGCTGGAAGAGGTGATTCTGCGGTCCACCTGGACGCCGGCGCGCGAGATCCACCACGAGGAACTGGGCAACCTGTCGGTAGGGGCGGCTGCGGATATAGTGGTGCTGCGCGTGGAGCAAGGGCATTTCGGATTTGTGGATACCTACGGCGCGCGCATGCAAGGGACGCGCAGGCTGGTTTGCGAGCTGACCATTCGCGGCGGCCGCGTGGTGTGGGACCTGAATGGCATCACCCGCGACGACTGGGAAAAGCTAGGCAAGTACCTGGCGCAGGGCGACGCCCGATGGGATGGAACCCTGGCCGGCTCCGTGCGCGAAAGGAAATAGACTTGTGAGGCAGGCTCGCAGCCTGCGGCGGCCTCGCAGGCCGCCTGCACAAGAAGAGAGGCGTGTGGATGGAGGCGCGGAATTGGCACACGAGGACCGCGTGCAGGCCAAATCGGCTCGGCTCCCTATGACAACGGCGCCCCTTCCGGCATATTCGTGGCCAACAACGGCATACATGAATACACGCACGAGGCGCAAGTACACGGCGACCTTGTCTCACTGGGAGAGCGGGCGGAATACCAGCGCGCATCGCGGCGGAAGCGGCGGCGCGAGCCAGGGTGGATATCGCGGCGCGCGGGCTGGCGGCCTCGGTCGTGCAGAATTGATTACACCCTGTTGGCGGCGCAGAGACAGGGGCTCTGCCGAAGTGGCGGGGGTCCCCGGGATGCCGAAAAATGCGTCGAGTGTGGAGGACGGGGGAAGTCGTGCGGCCGTTTGCCGCGCGGCAATTATACAATCGGGAGAATGCCTAGACTCGGTTGGCGCGTGGGCGCACCTCTAGCCGTAGCTGTTTGCTTCTTTTTCGATGCTTCTCCATCGCGGGCGCAGGGCGGTCCGCCGTATTATACGACCGACCCTGGGACGCCGGGTCCGAATAGTTGGGAGATCAATTTCGGCTACATGCCGTTCTTGTACAATGGCTCGTCGATCTCGCATATTCCCGACGCGGACATCAACTACGGCATCGGCGAGCGCATCCAGCTGACTCTGGAAACCGCGTGGCTGCGTGGGACGAATGGAACCGCTCCGGTGAACTACGGACCGAATCAAGACCAATGGGGCATCAAGTGGCGATTCTACGATAACGACCAGACAAACTTCGGCATCTCCATTTTTCCGCAGTTCTCGATCGATACGCCGTTTGTGCGCTCGTCGCAACACGGCCTCACGCCGCCGGGCTCGAGCCTGCTCCTGCCCATGGAATTCACCAAGAAGGTGGGACCGGTGGATGTGAACTGGGAAGTCGGGTTCAACCGCGTTTGGAAGGGGCCGAACGGCTGGATTGCCGGGCTGGTGGTGGGACACAACCTGACCAAGAATTGGGAAATCGATGCAGAGATTTATACCAGCGGCACGTACGGCCACGGCGGCTATCAGAGCACGCTCGACATGGGCACGCGCTACAAAATCCGCCCGCCGTTCATCCTGCTGCTGATGGCGGGGCGCAGCATGACGAGCGCGAGTCCGACACAGCCCTATTTCGTGGGCTACTTCGGAATGCAGTTCTTGTTTCCGGTGAAGCCGTTCGAGACCGGCCACTAGCGCTCCGTGGTGCTGTCTCTGGTGGCTACGCCCGCAATACACTTCTACTTGGCTGACTGATCGCTTCCGCCGCGTGCCGCACCGTGCGCGCGGTGAAGATCGCCAGTGCGCGGAACATCTCCTCGGCGCCGGCCTCGCGCAGCGCCTGCGGCAGCGCCAGATGCGTTTCCACACGGCGGCGCATCTCCGCCAGATCGATGGGATCGGCGGCGTCGCGCAGTTGTTCGAACAAAAGGTGGTGCGCGCCTTTGCGCTCCATCACCTCCATGCCGTCCAGAATCTGGCGATGGCAGGTGCCTTCCCAAATGGTCAGCACCATGGCCTCGCGGAACCACCGTTCGACGGGAAACTCTGCCAGTACGCCAAGTGCTCCATGGACTTCCATGGCCCAGCGCGCGATCTGCGGCGCGATGTCCGAAGTCCAGTACTTCGCCAGGTGGGCCACCAGGCGGAACAGGTGATAACGGTCCGAGTAAGGCGGCTTCTGACGCCATACTTCGTTCAGCCGTTCGATGCTTTCCCAACCCAGCGCGAAGCCGTCCTGCAGGGTTTCGACGCGTTCGTCGAACTGTTTGCGCATCAGCGGATGGTCGAAGACCGGCTGGCCGAAGGCGATCCGCTGGCGGGCGAAATCCGCCGATTCAGCCAGGGCGCGTTGCGCGATGGCCACGCTGCCGAGTGAGTTAGTGGCGCGCGAGAGGTTCAGCACCTCCAGAATCAGATGGACTCCGAGATGTTCTCCTGAACCCAGTAGCCAGGCTTCGCTGGCGCGCAATTCGACTTCGCCCGTAGGCACGGAGCGGGTGGCCACCTTATCTTTCAAACGGCGGACGGTATAGTTCAGCTCGCCGTTTTCACGGCGTTTCGGCAGCAGGAACAGGGCCAGTCCGCGGACACCTTGCGGCGCGCCCTCGGGCCGTGCGGCCACTACCGCCAGATCCGCGCCGGCATTGCTGGCGAAATATTTGTCGCCGGTGAGCAGCCAGCGGTCGCCCGCCGGACGCGCCACAGTCTCGACATTCGCGCCCAGGTCGGAGCCGCCCTTGATCTCGGTCATCCAGGTGGCTCCCTGCCAGACCGTATCGTCCCGGCGCAGGAGCGGCGGCAGGAAGCGCGCCTTCAACGCCTCGCTGCCGTGCTGATCGAGCGCCACGGCGGTGGCCAGCGATATCACATAGGGGCAAGTCAAGCCCGGATCGTAGAAGCAGGTGATGTAGTCGAGCAGCGCGCTGGCGGAAAGCGACTGGTCCTCAAACGCGCGCCATACCACGCCGGCTTTGTATCCCTGGCGCAGGCTGCGCCAGTATTCGGGCGCGAACAGGATTTCATCCACGCGCCGGCCGCCGCGGTCGAACATGCGCAGCCAGGGCGTGCCGGCGCGGTCGGTGGCGTCGGAAATCTGCTTGCCTTCGGCTTCCCACCAGCGTTCGTATTCACGAAGCACACGCTCGTGGGGCAGCGCCCCGAGCATGTGCCGGAGGAAGTCAACTGGAGAGCGGAGAGTTTCAAGTTCCATAACTAAGACTCAATATGGCACAGGCGAGGGGGCGAAGGGAGTTGGTATGCTGCTGTGTTGATCGATCACATCAAACTCTTGTTGCGCATCTACTGGCAGCCGTCGGCGGCCATGAGCGCGATTCTGGATCAGGGCAGCCTGCTCTTCGCCAGCGTGGCGGTGGTCGCCGTCACATTGCTTTATAGAACGGGGTCGCGAGTCAGTTTCTACACGCCGCTTTTGGTGCTGGCGGTGGTGTACGTGCCGGGCGTGCTGCTGCTCAGCGGACTATTGGCCCGCCTGGGAGGCGGACTGGGCAGCGTCTTCCGGCGCGACTATTCGCCGCTGCTCACCTCGACCGCCATGGCTTGGGCCGCCGCCAACCTTCCGCCGGCGCTGGCTGGGTGGATGCTTCCGGTGCCGCTGTTTTTTCTGATGCTCATCGCCGTAGCGCAGCTCTATTTCCTGGTCCTGATGTTCTTCGTGGTGCGCACGGTTTTCGGAACCGAAGACAGGACTGCGGTAATCGTGGTGTGCCTGTCGTGGATTCCGGTGGTGGGGGCGTCGTTCCTGTGGGGACCGCTCCATTTTTTGTTGAGGTGGCTAGCGTCGCCTTTCTTCCTGTTCTACGCCTATTACTATCTCGGCAGCGAGATTGGCAACCTGGGCGCGGGCCTGCGCAGCGGCCAGAACTTTCGGCGGATGCTGAACGCGGCGGCGCTGAACCCGCACGATGGCGAAGCGCAGTATCAGCTCGGACTGATCTACCAGCAACGGCGTAATTATACGGAAGCCATCGAGCGGTTCCGCAAGGCGGTGGCCATCGATCCGGGGGAGACCGACGCGCATTTCCAATTGGGGCGTATTGCGCGCGAGCAGGGCCGGCTGGCCGATGCCCTGGCGCACTTCCAGATGGTGATGGACCAGAACGACAAGCACAGCCAGAGTGAGATCCTGCGCGAGCTGGGTGCTGTGTATCTGACGGCGCGGCAATACCAGGATGCGCAGCGGTTTCTGGCGGAATACATCGAGCGCCGGCCGTACGATCCGGAGGGCCTTTACTATCTCGGGCAGGCGCTGGAGGGATTGGGCCGGCCGGGGGAGGCGCGCGAGGCGTATATGCGCGCTGCGGAAGCCGTCAGCACAGCGCCGCGCTACCGGAGGCGAGTCGTCGCCAAATGGAGCCGGCTCGCGCAAAAACAGATTCGGAAACTGGCGTCACTGCCGGCGAAGGCGAGATAGGGTCCGGAGTATTTCAGGGTCCTGCTTGGCGTCGGCCAGCGGGCCGAGTTGTTCCTCGATGTAGCGCCAGTCGAGATGGTCTCCTTGGCGGACCACCACCCCTTCGGCATCGCGAATGTCCAGCGGGCGCGACGCGAAGAGTTTGAGGACAACCAGATCTTCGGCCGAGCACGTTTGGATCTCAATGCCGGGACCGAATGAGAAGGCTGTCGCGCGGCTGACTACGCTCTCTTCGAATGGCAGCGCCCCGAGCGAGATATCCAAGCCAATCCCGCCCGGCGCGCTGAGCAGCAGAACGCGATACCTGCGCGCGAACTCCCTGGCATTCTCAATACGCCCCGAATACGCCGCGAGCAGGGTATCGATAAACGCGTCTTCGCCTCCAAAGCCCGTCAGCAGGGCAAGATCGGCGTCCCGTGTCACCCGCGGTTCACCCCACCTCTGTACGGCAATCCCGCCGATGAAGCAGGAACGCCAGCCTTGGCGATCGCAGAACATCTGCAGTTGCCGCGCGGTTTCGAAGAGATCGATCATCGGCCGAGCTTCGCCAGCCACTGCTGCATCTCAACCAGGCCCGAGGATGGTCGCGCCGGCAGGGTTCGCACCGCATGATTGAATGCGCCTTCCAGCGCGGCCAGCACCTTAAGGTTGTCCGCTTCCTGAATCTCGCGGCGGCGAATGGCTTCGAGCTGCGGGCCGGCGTCTCTCCAGGTTTCCACCCAGCGGTGCAACATCTCGCGCTCATCCATGCTTCGATTATCCCATCCGTATATAGCGGGCGCGACGCTCGGATAACGCGCGTGAATTATAGTGGTAGGCGGCGGCTTCATGGGAATGCCCGACCTGCTCGCACGCCAATCCGCGGCGCGGCTCCGCTGGTACGTGTGCGGGCTGCTGTTCTTCGCCACCACCATCAACTATGTCGATCGGCAGGTGCTGGGGCTGCTCAAGCCCGTGCTCGAAAAGGAGCTCGGCTGGCGCGAATCCGACTACGGCTGGATCGTCTTCGCCTTCCAATTGGCCTATGCGCTGATGATGCCCTTCGCGGGCCGCTTCATCGACTGGGCGGGTACGCGCGTAGGCTACGCCGTGGCCGTGGCGCTGTGGAGCGTGGCCGCCATGGGACATGCGTTGGCGCGTAGCGCGATGGGCTTCGGAATGGCGCGCTTCGCACTCGGGCTGAGCGAGTCCGCGAACTTCCCGGCCGCCATCCGCACCGTGGCGGATTGGTTCCCGCAGCGCGAGCGAGCGCTGGCCACCGGCATCTTCAACAGCGGCGCGAATATCGGCGCGATTCTCGCCCCGCTGGCGGTTCCGTATCTGGCGTTGCACTACGGGTGGCGCTCGGCGTTCATCGTGACCGGCGCGGCCGGCTTGCTTTGGGTGCTGCTCTGGTGGTGGTCCCTCGGCGGAGCCCGAATGCTGGCGGACCGGCCTATACAAGAGGAAGAACTGGCGCGCCCGTCGTTGGGCACCCTGCTCACCAGCCGTCCGGCTTGGGCGTTCATCCTGGGTAAGTTTCTCACCGATCCGGCGTGGTGGTTCTACCTGTTTTGGCTGCCGGGATTCTTCAACCGCGTCTATGGATTGGATCTCGCCCATCTGGGATTGCCGATCGTCGTGATCTACCAGGCATCCACCGTGGGATCGATCGGCGGCGGTTGGATTCCGTCGGCGCTTTTGAAGCGCGGCTGGGCGCCCAATCGCGCGCGGGAAGCGGCCATGCTGCTCTGCGCGGTGGCTGTGACATCGGTGATCTTCGTGGGTACGGCGCGCGCCAACATGTGGCTGGCGGTGGCGCTGGTGGGCGTGGCTACGGCCGCGCACCAGGGGTGGTCCGCCAACTTGTATACGCTGGCTTCCGACTTATTCCCGCGCGGCTCCGTGGGATCGGTGGTCGGCCTGGGAGGTCTGGGCGGAGCCGTAGGTGGCATGCTGGTGGCGCCCATGGTGGGATACTGGCTGGACTGGTCGCATGGCGCGTATGGACCATTGTTCGTGATCGCGGGATCTGTCTATTTGGTGGCGTTTGCGGTAATTCACTGGCTGGTGGGAAGGGACAGGCCCGTCCTACTCCAGACCTAGGTAGTCTTTGGCATTGCGGTAACAGATATTGCGGATCATCGGCCCGGCTAACTCGTCGCTATCCGGAATCAGGCCGTTCTCCATATCTCCGCCGATCAAGTTACACAACACGCGGCGGAAGTACTCATGCCGCGGATAAGACATGAATGAGCGCGAGTCCGTGATCATGCCCACGAAGCGCGACAACAGGCCGGTATTCGAGAGCGCATTCAGTTGCCATTCCATGCCTTCCTTTTGATCCAGAAACCACCAGCCGCTGCCGAATTGTATTTTGCCGGCGATTTTGCCGTCCTGGAAATTACCGATCATGGTGGCGAAAGCATAATCGTCGATCGGGTTGACGTTATAGACGATGGTCTTCGGCAATGCGCCGTCCATCTCCAGCCGGTCGAGATACGCGCCCAGGGCGGTGACTTGTGGCCAATCGCCGATCGAATCGAAGCCCGAGTCCGGTCCGACCTGTTGCAGCCGGCGTGTGTTGGCGCTGCGATATGCGCCCAGGTGCAGTTGCTTGGTCCAGCCTTTCTGGGCATCCAGATGCCCAAAAAACTGCATCATATATGACGCGAACTGTCCCTGCTCGACGGGGCCGGCGGCGTGCCCGTTGCGCGCCTTATCGAAAATCGCGGCCGCCGCCAGTTCCGAGCAGAAATCCGCATAGCATCGGTTTAGTCCATGGTCGGAAAGACGCGCGCCCAGGGCGTGAAAGTCGTCGTGACGCCGCCGCAGTGCATCGGTGAAGTCCCGCAGGCAGACGATTTCCACGTTGCTGGCGGCCGCCAGCCGCTCCACCCAAGGGTTGAAGGCATCCGGCAGATGGACGTTTAGAGCCTTGTCCGGACGAAACGCCGGATAGACGCGCGTTGTCAGACCGGACGCCCGGATCGTCCGATGGCAGCAGAGGTCGTCCGCCGGATCGTCGGTGGTACACAGATGGGTCACGTGAAAACGGCCTAAGATGCCGTGCGCACGGAATTCCGGCGTAGCCAGGAGAGTGTTCGCGTGTTCCCAAATGCGCGGCGCGCTGGTCTCGTCGAGCAGTTCATCGATGCCGAAGTAGCGCTTTAGCTCCAGGTGGGTCCAATGATATAGCGGGTTGCGCAGCGTGTGCGGCACGGTGCCGGCCCATGCCAGGAACTTCTCGTACGGAGTGGCATCGCCGGTACAGTAGCGCTCGCCGATGCCGTTGGCCCGCATGGCGCGCCACTTGTAATGATCGCCCTCCAGCCAGATTTCGCCCAGGTCGCGGAACTGCCGGTTTTCGGCAATGTCTCTTGGCGACAGGTGGCAATGATAGTCCAGAATCGGTTCGCCCTCGGCGAAGGTGCGATAGAGGCGTGTTGCAGTCGGATTTTGGAGCAGGAAATCTTCCGTGATGAAGGGCATCGCGCGCCAGACTCCTAAGCCACAAGGATACTGCAATGCGTGGCCGGACCGGGTATCCTCCGCTTGGTACAGAATCGTACCCATCGATTGGGAACTGAGATTGCGCGCGAGCATGGCATCCCATTGAACGATGACGCCGCACGCGCCCACGCCGCCAAAAACTTCGCCGTCCGGCCTGGACAAAGCCGTTCAATACACCGAGATCATCGATCCCGCCGTGAGCGACGGTTATCAATTGCGGGCGGCGCACGCAGCGGGCGTGGCGCGCCCAACCTGACGACCGCCCTTTACGCGCGGCATAACTCGTGTGCCAGCCGAATCGAGCAGCGTTCGGCTCTGTTCTTCCAGCGTGGCAATCGCTCGCAGGCGTGCGCCGTCCGCGCTCTGAAGGATTCGGTAGACGATCTCGCGTTGAGTCGGGCCAGCCAGAAAGGGGATGTCCCGCTGGTTTATGGGCCGAACTGCTTTTGTCTACGATGCGTCGCGATTCCTGTTGACATCCGCCGATTTGCCGGTCGTTAGCCAGGTCTACCGTGCTCTGCGAGCCAATGAACAAGGCAATCGTGCGAGCCAGTTCCAGCCGCAGTTCGCCTGCTCGATCTGGCCGCGGAGCTGCGCGCTCGCTCCGGTTTTTCATGATAACGGTTTTGCGCTCCCCTATGATACCTGCTGCTTCGGTGCGTAAATCAACAGCCCAAGAGGAACAGGCAATAAATCGGAAGGATCGGGCTACCGCTTCCACGGCGGCCGGCTCTAACCTGGAGACGAGGGAATTGGCCCCCAAGGAGAAACAATGCAGAAGCGCAAACTTGGAAAGAGCGACTTGGAGGTTTCGGCGATCGGGCTCGGCTGCATGGGCATGAGCTTTTCTTACGGCCCGGCCAAAGACAAGCAGGAGATGATCTCTCTGATCCGGGCAGCCGTGGAGCGCGGCGTCACGTTCTTCGATACGGCTGAAGTGTACGGCCCGTTCACCAACGAAGAACTCGTCGGGGAAGCCCTCGCGCCCCTGCGCGGTCAGGTGACGATCGCCACGAAGTTCGGCTTCCAACTCCACGCAGACGGCAAGCCCGGTTGGAGCGGCCTGAATAGCCGGCCGGAGCACATCCGGCAGGCTGCCGAGGGATCGCTCAAGCGGCTCCAGGTCGACGCCATCGATCTGTTCTATCAACACCGCGTCGACCCGGACGTGCCCATCGAAGACGTAGCTGGGGCGGTGAAGGACCTGATTCGGGAAGGCAAGGTCAAGCACTTCGGTCTTTCCGAAGCCGCCGCGCGAACGATTCGCCGCGCCCACGCCGTCCAGCCGGTCACTGCCGTCCAGAGCGAATACTCCCTGTGGACCAGAGGTCCTGAACTGGAGGTGCTGCCGGCGCTCCAGGAATTGGGCATCGGCTTCGTTCCTTATAGTCCGCTGGGCAAAGGATTCCTCACCGGGAAGATGGATGAAAATACCAAGCTCGACAGCACTGACTTTCGCAGCACGCTCCCCCGCTTTACGCCCGCGGCCCTTAAAGCGAATCAGGCTTTGGTCGATTTGCTTGCAGAGGTCGCCAAACGAAAGGGCGCGACACCCGCTCAGATCGCACTTGCATGGCTGCTGGCCCAGAAGCCGTGGATTGTGCCTATTCCAGGCACCACCAAGCTGGCCCGCTTAGAGGAGAACATCGGGGCAGCGGAAGTCGAACGGTCGGCTGAAGACCTTCGTCAGATTGAAAGCGCGGCTTCAAGGATCACGGTGCAGGGGGCACGGTACCCCGAGCACATTGAGCAGATGACCGGTCGCTGATCGATTCGGACTGGCATGCGAGTCGGTATTCTAGGCCGTTCTGCTGGCCGTGCATTGGTCCCGGATCGACCATGTACTGAAGCAGGCTGGGGAGAAGCGGGCCCAGAACCGGCGTTTCGGTTCGAGCGCCTTGGGGAATAGGACAGCGAAATAACGAAGCCGCCAAGTGAGGAAATACACATATATGGAGATCAAACGAGTTGGCTCGCAGCCTTCCGTGAAGGGACCGTCGGAGTGGTTCGCCGGCACGGTGCGAATCGACCCGCTTTTTCAGGCGCCAGATCCGGCGCTTGTGCAAGGCGCCACCGTCACTTTCGAGCCGGGTGCGCGGACTGCATGGCATACGCATCCGCTCGGTCAGACCCTCATCGTCACGGGAGGCTGTGGCTGGGCGCAGCATTGGGGCGGACCGGTAGAGGAAATCCGGCCAGGTGATGTAATCTGGTTTCCGCCCGGTGAGAAACACTGGCACGGGGCCACACCAACTACGGCCATGACACACATTGCCATTCAGGAAAAGCTCGACGGTAAAGTCGTCGACTGGATGGAGCAGGTCGGCGATGCACAATACAAGCGCTGACTTTGCACGCTCCCGGACTCCAAGTCCGGAACCTGCGACTATTCGATCTTCTCCGGGAATAATCCGGGCATCCAGCGCGATGCGAGAGCCGCGGGAAAGGCGAGGCGCAGCGGAGCGCGTGGGTTTTCGGAGATCAGTACCTTGCTTTCGAGGAGGGCCGATACGATCCGGCGCGCCTGGCGTTCACCCGTGCCCACGACAGTAGCCGCATCGCGGCGAGGCAGTTCACCGCGATAGAGAATCGACTCAAGAATATTGCCCGACTTGGCCGGCAACTTGCCGAGGCGGATTTCTTCCTCGACCCACAACAGAATGCGGTTACGGAATCGGTCGGGCTGCACCAGCCCCTCCATGAAGTCCACCTGGTCGATACAAACACCGAGGAAGAATTGCGTGAATTCCGCAAGCGCTTCCTCACTTAAGTTTCCCCTGCCATCCAGGTCGTTGCGGCGCGCGCGATCGCAGTTGGCAAGAAGGGTTTTGTAATCGCCCACGCGGCGAGCGAGGCCCCGCGCGATGGACCATACCGCACCGGTGCCGAGCATGTCGAACATCATCGCGTGCGACATCAAACGCGCCACCCGGCCGTTGCCATCCATGAAGGGATGAATCCAAAGGAAGCGATGATGGATCGCCGCCATGGAGATGATCGACTCGGTCTTGCCGAGGCTTCCGTATACCAGTTCGAAGCGCTCCAGGAAGCGGGGCAGGGCGCCCGCACTGATGCCGACATGGGTTCCGACCCGCACGTCGCGCTTTCGCAATTCGCCGGGGACCACTCGCAGCCGCTCTTTGGTGGCCGGGTCTTCAACCCATAGCAGATCCTCGGGCAACAGTTCACAGAAGCGCCGGTGAATCTCGCGGATTCCTTCGGCTTTGATGGCGAGGCCGCCGTTGAGGCTGCCGCCATCGATCCATTTCTGCACGGCAATGTGGGCTCTGGCTTCGTGCTGCAAATCGCGCTTGCGCGCGTCCCGGCTATAGTCGTTCTTAAGAGCCCGCTCGATGTCCACCGGATGCGTATCGTGCCCTTCAATGAGGTTGGAGTAGTAACAATTCATCGCGCGCACGAGGTCGGCAAGGGAGGTCAGCAGGGAAGGGGGCAGGCTGCGACGGAAACCGGCGGACTTCCCGGTGAGGTCGAGCGCGAGGTCGGTGAGTGCCCCTCGATGCCGGGATCCCTCCCCGATCAGCAATGGCTCCATCAGCGCGGGCGATTCGCCGCGATCTTCCGCTTCTATGTCCGCTTCCATGTCCGCTTCTGTTTCCGGCCTCTGATTGATCGCAAGCCAATATGTATCATATGCATAGATATGACGCAAGGAAGCTGCAGTTCGCTAGAATGTCAGGTTAAAAGTCAGCTTGAATCCATTGGGGCTGGCGGAGAGGGGGGGATTCGAACCCCCGGTAGAGCTTTTGACCCTACGACGGTTTAGCAAACCGCTGCTTTCGACCACTCAGCCACCTCTCCGTGAGCGTG
>Ga0187871_10002588_pt1 | contig 14609 bp, 15 predicted proteins | sample June2016WEW_16_1_FD_132988 | JGI IMG/M metagenome (GOLD analysis project Ga0187871, IMG submission 132988) | Peatland microbial communities from SPRUCE experiment site at the Marcell Experimental Forest, Minnesota, USA - June2016WEW_16_10 | ecosystem: Environmental > Terrestrial > Soil >... | reverse complement strand
CGGCGGCACGGTCGGCACAGCATACAGTCAGAAGCTGACTGCCACGGGCGGCACCGCTCCGTACAATTGGAGCGCCGCCGGCTTGCCGCCCGGACTGGCCGTTAGCGGCAGTGCGATAACCGGAACCCCCAGGGCGGCTGGCACCTCCAGCGTCACGCTTACGGTGACCGATAGCTCGAACCCAACGCTTAGCGCCAGTTCGTCGCCCTTGCCGCTCACGATTATCCCTCCGACCCTTGGCATCACCACTAATTCCCTGGCCAGCGGCGTGGTCGGCACGGTTTACAATCAGCCATTGAACGCCAGCGGCGGAACCCCTCCGTACACCTGGAACGCCGCGGGCTTGCCGGGCTGGGCGCAGGTTACCAACTCCAATGGCGCGGGTGCGATCACCGGAAAACCCACGGCGGCCGGCACCTCCAGCGTTATGCTTACGGTGACGGATAGTTCCAGTCCGCCGCTTTCCACGACTTCGGCAGCTTATCCCCTCGTGATCAACTCGCCTTCGGCGCCGTCCCTCCAAATCGCGCCTAGCGTCAGTCAGATTACGGCGATCACAAACAGTGTTTCGGTCACCGTGACGCTTAGCTCGCCCGCGCCTGCGGACTTGACGGCCACACTAACGCTATCGTTTGCCGGAAGCGCTGCCGGGCTCCCCAGCGGAAGCTATGCGGATCCCGGACTCCAATTCGGCCAGGGGGGCACGATCACCACCCTTGTGATACCCAGCGGGAGCTCCAGCGCCTCGCTTCCCGCCAACGATGCGATTCAGGTGGGCAGCGTGGCCGGAACGATCACCGTAACGATCACCGGATTGACGGAGACCCTTAACGGGCAGCCACAGCCGCTGGTTTTGCCGAGCCCTAACCCAAACACTACAATCACGATTCCCGCCAACGCGCCGTCGATTACTTCCGTACAGATCATCGATGTAACGGCGACGGGTTTCACAGTGGATATTGTGGCGGTTTCGGTCACGCGGGATCTATCCGGCGTCAACCTTACGTTTTCCCCGGCGCAAGGAGCCACGCTGAATGGAACCAGCTTCTCGTATAGCGGGTCCCAGATGAGCACTCCGGCGAGTAGCTGGTTCAGCAGCCAGAGCGGCCTGAACGCCGGAGGCGCCTTCGATTTGCAGATCCCATTCACGTTTTCCGGCGACACGAGCGCCATCAGCTCCGTTTCGGTCACGCTGGTGAATTCGGCGGGCACCTCAAGCGCCGCGCCCGGAGTGCAATGAGGCTTATTGAGTCTCGCGTGATACGGTGACTGCTCCTCTGCATCGGGGCCGTGTGGGGCGGCTAATCTTGGCCTGGGGTCTCCTCTGGGACGCCTTTTTAGGCGGCTCGGGCCGGCTGAAAGCCGGCTGCGGGCAAAATTGCCCGCCCCACACAGGCGCTTCAGGGCAGGTCGTGGCCGGACGTCGTGACGGTGAAGCGTCCGTGCTTCACCCCCTTGATCGCGATCAGCGCGTTCGACAACTTCTCGACCAGCGCGGCCTTCCCCTTAACCAGCACTACCTCCAGACAATTGTCGTGATCCAGATGAACGTGCAGTGCGGAAAGCACCGCCGCGTGATAGTGATGCTGCAACTCGGTGAGCTTTTCGGGAAGGAGGCGCGCGTGGTGGTCGTAAACCAGGGTCACCGTCCCGAAAACCTCGGAATCCGACGACTTCCAGGTCTCCTGGACCAACTCATTGCGGATCAGGTCGCGGAACGCCTCCGAGCGGTTGGTGTAGCCCCGCTGGGCGATGAGCTTGTCGAACTTCTCCAGGAGATCGCCGCTGAGGGCCACGCCAATTCGACACAGGTCGGTCATATGGTTGTCCTTCATTAGGATACATCGCCCGGCGGCGGGGCAGCGGCGCGAATCCAAATTGTTCCCGTAATACGTACTTGAAGAACGTAGCACCCTCGTGATAGTATTACCAATCTGCGTTTGTTGCTACGACGGACGCGCCCTTATGATCCACCGCTCGCAGATTATCCCGCTGCTGGTTCTCCTTCTGGCGCCGTCGGTGTGGGCTGCGGACGGGATGATTACCGGCAAATTGACCGATCTACAAGGAAGGTCTGTCGCGGGGGCCGAACTTCGCTTAGCATCCGGCCACGATTCCAACCCGGTGGAGTCTGTCAGCGATCCAGGGGGCCGGTTCGTCTTCTCCTCTCTGGCCGAGGGAACCTATCGACTCAGCGCCGTGGCTGCGGGCTTTGCCGAAGTTAAGAAAACATTCCACGTCGACGATGGCGAGGCGCTCACCGTGGACCTGCAGTTCTCCCGTCTCGCGTCGCGGACCGATACGATTACCGTGACTGAAGACGTGAAGGAGGTCGATGTCCAGGCGCCCGACCCAGCCGAGAAGGTCTTTGCCAGCGAGGACTTGCTGGACGCGAATCCGGGCCGTCCGGGCGCGCCGATCTCGATTCCGGGGTATCCGATCGAGACGGCATCAAGCGGCATCAAGGCGCCCCAGTATTTTGCGCCGGGTGTAGCGGGCGACCACGGCGAGCCGATCGCGCAATTCATGCAGGTGGGCACCTATCTGGTGCCGAACAACCTTTCGGCGAATGCGCACGGAAATGGCTACGCCGATCCCAACATTTACATTGCGAATGCGATCGAAAGCGTTGAGGTGGATGGCGGCGCGTTCAACGTGCGCGAAGGCAATCACGCATTGAATCTCGGGACGACCTATGCCCTGCGCTCTCATCTCGATCCGTTCTTCACCTTGACGGGAGACCAGCGGGATATCACGGTTACGGCGGGATTGAGTCCGTCCGAACATTCGTGGATCGCGATGGAAGGCTCGTACGGCAATGGATTCCTGGACCGGCTGGAGCACCGCAAGCAGTTCAAGCTCAACGGCGGGCAGGTCTTGCATGCGGGAAATCAAACCCTGACGTTGTTTGGAATAGGGTACTACGGCTTTTCCTACGTGGCGGGACTGAGCCCGATTTACGGATTCAATTCCGTCGATGCCGCCGACGGATGGAAGCAGGAGCCGGACACGATTGATTCGAGACAAAAGGACCAGACGCACACGGCGCTGATCGCGTTGAACGATGTGTGGAAGCTGGGCGAAAATCAGGAGCTTCAGCTCTCCGGCTTTTTCCGCACCTACAACCTCTCTCTCTATTCCGACTTTGGGGACGGGCTGATCCGCCAGAGCGAATTCCGCACGGTGACCGGCGGCAGCGCCGCTTATAAGAAGAAGTTCTCGAAGAGGTTCACGCTGTTGGCCGGGACTGACTACGAGCGCGAGGCCCCACGGCGCGACGATCTGGACCATTACAACTTCTACAATTCCGCCGATCCGAACTATTACGGACCGTTCCTCAAGGTGGACGGAAACAATGTGACCATCACTCCGGTATCGCCCTACATCGCCGGGGAGGGCGAGCTTAGCCCGTATTTCCACTACTACCTGGGCTGGCGGCGCGATGAGATCGGCATCGACAACCAGGACCTGGTGACTCCGGCGAATTCCTGGAAGACGCTAGTGGGGCTAAATTCGCCGAAGGCGGCGCTGACGTTTTTTCCAAAGGAATCCTGGTGGATTCCCGAGGTCGCGGTCAGCTTTGGGAAGTCGTTCTTCACGGAAGATCCCAGAACGGGATCGGCTTTGGGACAGCAGACCGCAACCGGCGCCCCGGCAGCCGTCGATCCGGTGGAGACGGCACGCTCGTACCAGTTGGTCGCGGGCATGCGCTTCCGCAACACGGATCTGAAGCTGACATTGGGACACGAGACCCAAACCGCCGAGTACGGCAAGATCGATCCGGATGACGGCCTGCAGTTCGACCTGGGGCCGGGCCGGATACGCTATATGGCGCTCACGTTGCGCCAGAGCTTCAGTTTTGGATCGCTGCAGGCGACCTTTGAGCAGGCCGACGCACGCGATTTGGACTCGGGACAGGTGACGCCGGAGGCTCCGAGATTGATCGGTGATCTTTCCTGGACATACCAAAAGCTGCCCTTCCGCTTGCAGGCGAGAGGCGAGTTTGAGTACGTGGGAAGGAGGGTGGTTGGGAATGGATGCAATGAAGGCGACCCCAACGACGTAACCTCCTATTGCCTTGGCGTCCCGAACAAGGAGTTCCGGCTAGCGGTGGTGCGGCCATTTCTTGCGGGAAGAATTAACGTCGGCGTGAATATGATGATTGCTCGCGGCTACACGGGGCAGACCACGGAGAACTTCGCCACTGACTATAAACCGGCGTATGCGGGTCCTTTACCGGTTCCCGAGAACCCGATTGCGGAGGTCGTTGGAGTCCGCATCCCTTCGTACGCGAGCCTAAGCTTCACCTACAGGTTTGGCCGCTGAGCGATGGCGTCGTCAGTGTGCCGGTCAGGAGTTTCGGGGCGGTTCGCGCTAAGCCAGCTTGCGCGCGCGCTTGTCGCGGTACATGGCGGCGTCGGCGCGTTCCAGCAGCGTCCGCAGCGAATCGCCGGCCTGCCATTCCGCCACCCCGATCGCGGCGCTCACCGCAACCTTCCGCCTGGCCTCGCCTGCCCGCATGGTGTAGTCGCCGAATACCCAGCGGGAAATGCGTTCAATGTGCGCGTCGATATCCTGGGCGCCGGCATCCAGAACGATGATGAACTCGTCGCCGCCGAACCGGCCGACTGTGTCGGTGGCGCGGAAGCCGGACTTCAGTTCGGCGCTGAATTGCTTAAGGAGTTCATCGCCCGCCACGTGCCCGCATGTATCGTTTAACTGTTTGAACCCATTCAGATCGAGGAGCAGGATCGCGAACGCCTTCTGCAACCCCAAGCGGTACTCGATCGAGGACTCCACCCGCCTGCGGTTGTCCAGTCCGGTGAGCGGGTCCTGACCCGCTAGCCGTTCGGCGTCGTCCAGGCGCGTCTGGTACACCCCAACGTCCGCGCGCAGGCGGGCCACCGATTTCTGAGTCTCGTCGGCCATCGCCTCGGCGCAGGCCCGCAAGTCGATGGCGCTCTTCACCAAAGAATCGCGGATCAGCCGCAGGTCGTCCAGGCCGGCCATGGCCTGCAGGCGGCCCGTGAATTCCTGGAACCGGCGGGTATAGCGCTGATCGCGCTCTCCCGTCAGTTCCGCGGTGTTCGCCAGGATCAGCATGAGTTCCTTGACTTCGCCGGCCCTCTGCTTGAAGTAGTCGGCGGCGGCGCAACCCCACTGGGAGATCTCGGCTTCCACCTTCTGCCCGGTCTGGTGGAGGATGTCCGGTGTCGATTCCGGGGAGAGAGCCGCCTGGAGGTTGAGCAGGTTCTGGCGCAACGTGTTGCCCACCTGCGGGCAGGCTTGCACGCCGCTATCCCCTACGGCGTTGAGCACCGAGCGGTAAGAATCCAGGGTTGCCTGAAAGGCTTTCTCCCCGGCTCGGTCGATCAGCTTCTTGATCGAAATCATGCCTAACTTATCGGCCGAAACCGGGAGGCCGCGCGTGGTTAAGCGCAGGTGGGGGCAGGGCAGGCAACGCCACCCATCACTCCGACTCGCCACTCACCGGTTGGGCGGCGGTTTTTGCCGAAAAACACAGGACTTAGCCGCGCGGGCAGGCTAACCTCGAATCAGGGAGAGCAGATATGGAAGACCACAACCGCAGGACCTGGCAGCCCGCATCGGAACCGGACAGTGGCACCGTCAGTGCCAGCTTGATCTTCGGGCTGGCCATCGTCGCCATCGGCGTGCTCTTTCTGCTGGACAACTTCGGCGTCCCGGTTGGCAATGTCTGGGGGTACTGGCCGGTAATCCTGATCGCCATCGGTCTGGCCAAGCTGGTCGATTCGAAGGAAGCCGCCGGGCGTTCGGGCGGCGCCATCATCCTACTTGTGGGACTGGTATTTATGGCCGATAAAATCCACTTGCCCTTCCTGAGAGATCGCAATCTTTGGGACCTGTGGCCGGTGGCGATCATCGTGGTGGGCTTTATGATGCTGTGGGGCGCGCTGGAAGGCAAGAGCATCTCCGGTGTCGCCGGTACCCGGTTGGGTTGGGGTGCATCGGCAACGCCAGGCAATTGCAACATGTTCTCGATGTTCGGCGGCAGCAATCGAAAGGTGAGTGGCGATTTCAAGGGCGCCGACCTGATGGCGATTTTCGGCGGCGGGGGGCTCGACTTGCGGAACGCCACGATGACCGCGGACGAAGCCGTAGTCAACGTCAACGCCATCTTCGGCGGCTTTGAGATTCGGGCGCCCGAGACCTGGCTGGTCCAAGTGCACGTAGCAGGGATTTTCGGAGGACACGAAGACAAGACCCACCAGCCCGATCCCCGGCTGGTGCCCAATCCCAAGCGCCTCATTGTCCGCGGCGCCACGATCTTCGGGGGACTGGGCGTCAAGAACTGAGGCGCCCGGATGCACCCGCTTCTGGTTTCCGGTACCGCGCTCGCCATTTACCTGTTGGGTTGGGTTCCGCTGGCCGCGCTGTTGGTCTACGTTCTGGAGGCTTCCGGCAGCCTGGGCTGGGGAGCCAGCGCGGCGATCGTCATCCCGGCATGCGTTGTTTATGCTTTCGTCTGCCTCTCGCCGTGGTACGTGGTGCGCATGACGCCGCTGCGGTCGAGCGCTATGCCGCGCATTCTGACCACCAACTTTGGGGCGGCCATCGGCGGCAGCATTCTGCTGCTGGCCATCGCGCGCGCCACGGCGCTTGGGCTTTCGCGCTTTGATAGCTTTCATGGCGTCGATCAGCGCTTCCGGCCGCACGCGCCGCTGCTGTTCGGCATGGGCGTACTGCTCTATCTGCTCTCCGCCGGCATGCACTACGCCATGGCGTCGGTGGAGGAATCCAAGGAAGCTCTGAATCGCGAGATGCAGGCGCTGGTGGCGGCGCGCGACGCGGAGCTTAAGGCTCTGAAGGCGCAGATCAACCCGCACTTCCTGTTCAACAGCCTGAATTCCATCAGCGCTCTGGCGGGTATCGACGCCGCGCGGGCGCGCGAGATGTGCGTGCGGCTCTCCGACTTTCTGCGCAGCAGCCTACGCGTGGGCGAGCGCGAGAGTGTGCCGCTAAGTGAAGAGCTGGCTTTGGCGCACAACTATCTGGGGGTGGAGCAGGTGCGCTTTGGCGGACGACTGGGCGTGGAGCAGCAAATCGCGCCGGAATGCGAAGCGGGCCTGGTGCCGCCGCTGCTGCTACAGCCGCTGGTCGAGAACGCGGTGAAGCACGGTATCGCCAGCATGGTGGAAGGCGGGACCATCCGGTTGCAGGCATGGCGGGTCGAGAACGCGCTGCACATCAGCGTGGAGAATCCGTTCGATCCGGAAGGCGTAACGGCGCGCCGCAATGGCCTGGGATTGCAGATCGTGAAGCGGCGGTTGCTGGCGCGCTACGGCGATCGGGCGGATATGGCGGTGGAGAGCGGCGACCACAGTTATCGGGTGGAAGTTCTGCTGCCGTATGAGACTGGGTGATTCCGACCCCGGCCCAAACGCACCTTTGAGGCTTCTGTCTTCTGACTTCTGACTTCTGTCTTCTGTCTTCTGACTTCTGTCTTCTGACTTCTGTCTTCTGACTTCTGTCTCCTGTCTTCTGTCTTCTGTCTTCTTTTGTGTCCTCAGCTTTCGCCCAGCAGCGCCTTCAACCGCGCATAGCCCGCCCGGCTGACCGGCAGTTGCGTGCCGTCGCGCAACACGGCGATCTTGCTGTCTTTGGTGTATGCTTCGATCTTTGCTACCCGCTCCAGGTTCACAATGTGCGAACGGTGGATGCGGATGAACACCGCGGGATCCAGCATGCCCTCCAGGCTGGAAATGGTCTGCTGTTTCAGATAGGTCTTCTTGTCACTCTTGAGCGCCACGTAGTCGTCCTGCGCTTCGGCGTAATCCAGTTTTTCGACCGGTATCACGTGCACCGCCGGGCCGTCCTTCACCACGATGCGCTGCAAGTACTGCTCGGGCGGACGCGCCGCGGCCGCCAGTTCCGTAGGGTCGGGGGTCTTCTCGCCGAGCCGCTGTTTGGCGCGATCGAGCGCCTTCTCGAACCGCTCCGCGCTGAACGGCTTCAGCAGATAGTCCACCGCGTGCGCATCGAACGCGCGCATCGCGTACGTATCGTAGGCCGTGGTGAAGATCACGGCAATGTCGCGGCCCACCAACTCCAGCACCTCGAAACCATCCAGCTTCGGCATTTGGATATCGAGGAACAGCAGGTCCGGTTTCAGGTCCGCGACGGCCTTCACGGCTTCGAATCCATTGCCGCATTCGGCGAGCACGCGCACATCCGCATGCGTTTTTAGCATCTCGCGCACCAGGCCGCGCGCCAGTTCTTCGTCGTCCACAATCACGGCGCCAACTTGCGCTGTGCGCGCCCGCATGCCGATCGAAGCGCCGGTCTTCTCGCCGGAAGCGGCGGGCTCGTAGCTGCGTTGCAGATTCTTCAAATCCACCAGCAGATCCCGCGCGGATTGATAGCGCCGGTCGCGGTCTTTTTCGAGGCACTTGCGTACGATACGTTCCAGCTCCGGCGGCGTCTCGTAATTAAAACGCGCCATGGCTTCGGGCTGCGCGTGCAGAATCTGCATCAGCAGTTCGGTGGCGCTGGCGCCGGAGTAGGGCAGGCGTCCGGTGGCCATTTCGTAGAGCACCACGCCCAGGCTAAACAGGTCGGAGCGCGCGTCGGCCTCACGTCCCAGCGCCTGCTCGGGACTCATGTAATGCACGGTGCCCATGACCATGCCCGGGTCGGTGAGGAATTGAGTGGCCGCGCGGCTGGCGCCCGAACCCGCGGCTGGGGGTTTCATCTTAGCCAATCCGAAATCCAGCACCGACACGTGCCCGCGCGGCGCGATCATAATGTTGGCGGGCTTGATATCGCGGTGCACGATGCCCTTGGCGTGCGCGGCGTCCAACGCATCCGCCACTTGAATGGCGATCCCGATGGCCTCGGCGAGCGGCAGGGGCGCGCCCGCAATGTGGGCATCCAGGGTCTCGCCTTCGATGTATTCCATCGCCAGAAAGGTGACGCCCTCCGCCTCGCCGATCTCGAACACGCGAGCCACATTGGGATGGCTCAGCGCGGACGCGGTCTTGGCTTCCTGCACGAAGCGGCGCATGCGGTCGGCATCGTGCGCCACTTCCGCCGGCAGGATTTTCAGGGCGACGGGACGCTCCAGGTTCAGGTCCTCGGCCAGATAGACTTCGCCCATGCCGCCTGCACCCAGGCGGGAGACGATGCGGTAGTGAGCCAGGACGGCGCCGGCGGCGAGCGATTCGGGCATTCTTATCCATGGTAGCCTGAGCGCGTGAACTGGTTCTATTGGTCGTTACTATCGGCGCTCTTTGCCGGCGCCACCGCCATTCTCGCCAAGGTGGGAGTCGCAGGTGTGGATTCGAATCTGGCAACTGCGATCCGCACTGCGGTAATTCTGGTCTTCAGTTGGACCGTGGCCTATGCCACTGCGCCGCCTGGCGCGCTGCGGAACCTGACGTCGCGCACCTGGATGTTCCTGGTCCTGTCCGGCCTGGCCACCGGCTTGTCGTGGCTCTGCTACTTCCGCGCACTGCAGCTTGGAGAAGCCTCGCGCGTGGCTCCCGTCGATAAGCTGAGTGTGGCCTTCGTCATCCTGTTTGCCGCGCTCTTTCTCGGCGAACGCCTCACCGTAGCCCGCGGCGCCGGTGGGCTTTTGATTATAGCGGGAGCCATTATTTTGGCCCTCGAATAGAGAGCGCGCATGAACACTCCGAGCGAGATCCTGAAGCGCCTGCGCGCCGCGGGCAGCGCCGCCAACGTCGCTGGCATGGCCCGCTACGGAATCCGTCCCGCCAAAGCTTACGGCGTCGCCACGCCCACGATCCGTTCGATTGCCAGAGAGTTGGGCCGCAACCCGAAGCTGGCGTCCGCGCTGTGGTCCACCAACGTCCTGGAAGCTCGCATGCTGGCCACTTTGATCGCCGACCCTGCGGAAATCCCGGAAGAAGAAGTGGAGCGCTGGGTGCGCGAGTTCGACTGCTGGTCGGTCTGCGACTCTGCCTGCATCGGCCTGCTTTGGAAGACCCCGTTTGCCTGGCGCAAAGTGCGTGAGTGGTCCCGCCGCGAGCCGGAATACGAGCGCCGCGCCGCGTTTGCGTTGCTTGCGGGGCTGGCGGTGCACGACAAGCAGGCTACCGACAAACAGTTCCGCGCCGCGCTTCGGCTCATCTCGAAGGCCGCCGGGGACGAGCGCAATTTCGTCAAGAAAGCGGTGAACTGGGCCTTGCGCCAGATCGGGAAGCGCAACGCCGAACTTCGCGAGGCAGCCATCGAGGTGGCCGAGTCGTTGATCGCCACCGAGTCCCGTTCGGCGCGCTGGATCGGCCGCGACGCACTGCGGGAACTGCGTCGCAAGACCGCGCTATGAAGTTCGGCGGCGGCGCTTTTCTTCGAGCGTTCGCCGCATGATGGGAAGCACCGCCAGATCCCGTTCGTTGCCGACTTCTTCCTTGACGGCAATCAGGGTTTCGAGATCCAGAACCCGCACGCGCAATCCCTCGGCCACTTCCAGTTCGTGCGTGTGTGGCAGCAGATCGTCGTAACCGCGCGACTTCCCGATCATGCCGAGAACGTCGAGCGGACCGAAGCGCGTCATCAGAAGTTGATGGCCCGGCGAAGCCAGATGCGATATTTGAGGCTTCAGCGCCAGTTCGGGCCGCGTCCTGTAAGTGGCGTCCAGCGATTCCAGCGCGGCGAGCAGGCGAGCGATATTGCTGGGATCCCTGGAGTGCACGACGTCGAGATCGAAGGTGTTAACAGCCACCCCCTCGATCACGGCGGCGATACCTCCAACCACGATAAAATCGACATGGTACCTGCGCAGTTCGACGAGAATCGCAGCAAACTCACGCTTTGCTGTTCCTGGCACGGATCTCCTCTACGGAATTGACACACCCCTGTAGCACGTCCAACCGCTCCGCTGGCGTCAGCGACAACATCCACCGGATTAGCGTCAGATCGACGCCGTCCGGGCTGTATGCCGGTTCATCCGGCGCGCATTGTTCATCGGATTCCAAGGCTCGCTCCGCTGCGAACTACAATACCAAACCCGTGAGTGGAAGGAAACTTCGCACCCTGTCACGCCCGAGAACCGACGCCGGCCGCTAGCCACGTCAGCCACTGGTACAATTGGGCGCGTGCGACCAGCCCCACGGAGCACTTGTATGAACTACTGGCTTGATCTGTTCACCGGCACGACCTGGGAAGAGTTTCGGAAGGCAGGGGCGAACATCAGCGGCTTTCGCGAGCGAATGCGAAAGAGTGCACGGCGCGTGAAGCCGGGTGATGTGTTCCTGTGCTATCTGACCGGCGTCATGCGCTGGGTCGGCGCCCTGGATGTCGTTGGTCCGACTAAGGACGCGAGTCCAATTTGGGAGTCGGACGCCTTTCCGGTGCGGTTCGCGGTGAAGCCGCTCGTCATGCTCGATCCTGCATGTGGTGTTCCAATGGAACGGTTTGAGGGCAGACTCGATTTCTACCGTGGGCCGGAGCACAGAGGAGGATTCAAGGGCTTTCTTCCGAATGAGCCCGAACCTCTTCAAAGGTGAAGATGACGGCACGGTCATCCTGGAGGCTCTTCGCGAGGCCGAACGTAACCCGGTGGCTACACCGGTCGACCCGCGCAAGTTAGCGCGAAAGCCGAGCTATTTCAGGGTGGACTTCCGAAAGGGGAAGGTGGCTGTACCCACGGTTGTCAGCGTGCCCGAGCAGGACGATGATGAGCCGGCGCCTGCCGACTCGAAGCTGTCTTTTGAGCCTGCTACACGCCACACGGAAATTCAGTATCACCTGCTGAGACTCGGCGCGGAACTGGGGCTCGATGTCTGGGTAGCTCGCAACGATCGTGGCAGGAGCTATAACGGTGAAGCCCTTGGCGCGATGGCAAACTGCTCGACGAATTGCCGACGCAATTCAACGAGGCGACGAACCGAACTATTGAACTCATCGACGTCCTCTGGCTCAAGGGCAACACGATTCTGGCGGCTTTCGAAATTGAGGCGACGACGTCGATTTACTCCGGCCTGCTCCGAATGAGCGACCTCCTTGCGCTACAGCCGAACCTCGACCTCGCTCTGTACCTCGTTGCACCCGACGAGCGACGAGCGAAGGTGCGACAGGAGATCGCGCGGCCCACGTTTGCCTACCGAGAAAAGCCACTGCCGAGGGTCTGCGGATTCGTAGGATTTGGCAAGCTCATGGAGAAGGTCGAGGGCATCAGGCGACTCGGTCTGGCAGGATCTCTGAAGCCTGAGTTCCTGAAGGCGACCGCTGAGTACTTTGTGATTCGGATGCCGACGAATAAGCAACACCTCGGTCCCGATCATTGTTGTACCGGCACATCCGCTACCAGATGGTCTGCACCTGCGAGGCGCGAATCTTTCCGTCGCGACTGACCAGCGGTACACCCAGAGCCAATGCCGTGGCGCTCACAATTCTATCCGGAAGATCCGGAACCTCCTTGCGGCTCACGAACTCAAGGGCGTCGGCGACCTTTCGGTCCAGTGGCGCCAATAGACACGGAGTCGCCGGGTGGTCCAACGCCTTGATCAATAGATCGCGTGCCGCCGGCAAACGGCCTTTCTCGACCAAGTAGGTCAGCTCCACGAGGCAGACCGATGGGACGTGAATGAATTCCCCGGCGGCGGTGGCGGAATCGAGAACTTCGGCCGCCGTTGCCGATAAGCGAGGGTCCGCCGACAGATACCAGACGATGGCGTGGGTATCGACCGCGACGGCAGGCATTAAACGTCATCCCTAGGGAAGTTTCGCCACATATCGCGCTGGTTCTCCTCGATCTCGCTCGCGGAGAGCGAAATTCCCAAACCGGCCCAGAGGCCCTTCACGCTCTTGAATGGCCACCTTTTGTCCGTTTCGGCGCGGAGGCGGGCCGCATGACTCAGGATCTCTTGCTGCTTCTCGGCCGGCAAGGCCCGGACCGCTTCCAGAATCGCCTGTTCGAGAGACATGGGAAACCTCCCCTTCATTATCCGCCACCCGCGCCAGATAGAGAAAGCGGATCTCCACTCTGTAACGAGATCTTCTCTATGATTGACGCTGTCCCAGCCAAGGTTCTGGCGCCAATTGGGGCGAGCCGCTGGTAACCCCTCAGATCTATCCCAGCGCTCGGAAAGCCTCGATGTCGCTCTTCAAAAGGTCATTCACCAGCCGTTCCAGCGGAATTCCTTTGTCGGCGGCCCTTTCAATCAGAAACGCCTGCACCTCCTGCTCCAGGTACACCGGGATGTGGAACTCGGCATCGGCCCCGGCATAGTGCCTCCCTCGCTCAGCTCTACTGAAATCGTATTCCGTCTTGATATCGTCATCTAAATCGTCGTTCATAGGAACTCCTCATAAACCGCCTTTTCGGCTGCATTCGCCTTCCGCGCGGAAACGATGCGTACATTCACATTCGCGGCGTCCACCTCGATCCAAGTATGCACGACTACCAGCAGCCCGCCGTTCGAGGCCAGGCCAAGGGCGATCCAACGCTCCTCCAAGCCGCTGTGTTCGCCATCGAACATCGTTTGAATCCGAGGATCGCGGAAGATGCTCAGGGCCAGTGTGAACGCCACCCCGTGCTTTCGCTCATTCGCTAGAGCTTTCGCCCTGTCCCATTCGCAGTGGAGTTCGCGGCGGACGCTCACCTATCTAGTGTCAACCGAATCGCGGCCTGAAGTAAAGACGTCTAATCCAGCGCCGCTGAACGAACCGGGACCCTTGCCCCCCGGCGCGGCGCGCGTGCCGAGATCGCCACATTACCGAAAATTGCGAGTGTAATAACCGACTGAGCGTCTCTGACAACCGGTGAGGTGGCGCCACCGCCCACCAGGCTCGCCGAGCCGGTTGAGGTTGCGGTAAAGGGCGCGGCCAACCCTCAAGCCCACAGGGTCCTGTTGCCCACCCGCGCCAGAACAGAACAAGCGGATCTCCACTCGGTAACGAGACCTCTCTACGACTGAAGCCGTCCTACCTCCCGCGAACGCTGGGGAACTGCGATGACTAGGAGAACACGGCGGCACGCGGCGTTGCTTTGATATGAAGATCAGAGACGCGATAAAGCTCGTCGTGTCGGATGGCTGGAGACTGGAGCGCACGCGCGGCAGTCATCGCCAGTACCATCATCCCGTCAAGCCGGGAACGGTAACATCGCTGGTCACCCTTCGCTCGATTTGGACCCCAAGACAAAGGCGTCTATACTAAGACAGGCAGGCCTGAAATGAACCACTACACCGTATTCTTCGCACAAACCGCAACCGGTTATAGCGCGCACGTCCCCGACCTTCCCGGCTGCATCGCCGCGGGCGCCACTTTGGAAGAAACCCGGCAACTGATCCGCGAAGCCATCGAGTTCCACATAGAAGGCATGCGTCTGCATGGCGAGGTTGTGCCATCGCCCACGCGGCTTGTCGAGCAGGTTGAGGTTCCCGCGTAATAGGCGGCCACAACCCAGAACGTCCCCTCCCCACCCGCGCTAGAATAGAAAAAGCGGATCTCCACTCTGTAACGAGACCTCTCTATGATTGACGCTGTCCTAGCCAAGGTTTTTGGCACCAAAAACAAGCGCGAAATCAAGGCCATTCAGCCCATCATCGCCGCCATCAACGACCTGGAACCCGCCATCCAGCAGCTCTCCGATATCGACCTGGCCG
>Ga0187871_10002584_pt1 | contig 14616 bp, 12 predicted proteins | sample June2016WEW_16_1_FD_132988 | JGI IMG/M metagenome (GOLD analysis project Ga0187871, IMG submission 132988) | Peatland microbial communities from SPRUCE experiment site at the Marcell Experimental Forest, Minnesota, USA - June2016WEW_16_10 | ecosystem: Environmental > Terrestrial > Soil >... | reverse complement strand
GTGCGCTCGATGAACATCCTGTCTTTAGGGATACCGCTTGATCCGTCCGCATGCCGATGTGGTTGAAATGTTTTGGTGGACCTGGTGAGATTCGAACTCACGACCTCTTCCATGCCATGGAAGCGCGCTCCCAACTGCGCCACAGGCCCCTAGGTTTGTCCTTTCAATATATCACAACTGCTCGAAAAGATTGAGTTTGCGGCCCGCATCGCGCGCTGCCTACAATGAAACGATGCCCTTCCGCCGCCTGGCGCTATCCGCACTTGTATTGTGCCTGGTCTGCGCCCTCACGTCATCGTGCGTGGCACGGCGGCGGCTGATTCCCCGTGCCGGGAATTCGAAACCCTTGCAGTCTGCCGACTTGCCAACCCTGCTCGCCGCTATCGGGAAGCAGTACGACTCCATCCGGAACTTCAGCGCCACGGTCGACATGGTGCCCGCCTTGGGCAGTACCGAGAAGAACCATATAACCGAATATAAGGACGTCCGCGCTTATATCCGCTTCCGCAAGCCGTCCGATATCAGACTGATCGGATTGACGCCCGTAATACGCACCACCATGTTCGACATGGTTTCCTACGGCGCCGATTTCAAGCTTTACATCCCTTCCAAGGGCCGCTTCATCGTGGGACGCAACGCCATCGACCAGCCTTCCCCCAACAAGCTCGAGAATCTCCGCCCGCAACATTTCCTGGACGCCCTGGTGGTGCGGCCGGTCGATCCCAAAACCAGCAAGGTGATCCTGGAGAATTTCACCGACGAGGATAATGCTTACTATATCGTCCATGAAGTGCTCGAACTCCCGGACGGCACGCTGCACTTGCAGCGCACCATCTGGTTCAGCCGCATCGATATGACCATGGCCCGCCAGATGATCTTCGAGGCCGCCGGCAATATCCTTACCGACGCCCGCTATTCCGAGTGGCACAACTACGACAATGTCCCGTTCCCCAAACACATCGAGATCAACCGCCCGCGCGATGAATATGCCATGGTTCTCGACATCGTGAAAATGGAAATCAACAAAGGAGTTTCGGCAGACCAGTTCGTGCTCGAACAACCGGAAGGAACTACCTTGCAAACCGTCGGAGCGCCACCCGTTAAAGGACCCGCCAAGTGACCGCCAAGCTGGTTATCGAGAACCTCAAGAACAAACCCATGCGAAGCCTGCTCAGCTTCCTGCTGATCGGCGTGCCCGTGACCCTGATTCTCACACTAGTCGGGCTTTCCACCGGCATGTTGAACGATTCCAAGGCGCGCGCGGAAGGAATCGGCGCCGACCTCCTGGTACGCGCCTCCAGCACCCAGGCGGGCATTTCTTTGAGCGCCGACTCGGTCCCCGAAAAGTTCGTAAACTACTTCCGCACCAAGGTGCCGCATGTGAAACTGGCGATGGGCGTGATCAATCACGGCATCGATTTTCCGCTGGGGATCACCGGCATCGATCAGGACGACTTCAATGTTATGACCGGCGGGTTTACCTACCTCTCCGGGCAGCACGGCTTGCGCAATTCGGACGACCTGCTGGTGGATGAGCCGTATGCCCGGCAAAAGAAGCTGCGCCTGGGGCAGACGGTCACGCTGCTGAATCATGACTGGCATTTTGTGGGGATCATCGGCGGCGGAAAACTGGCGCGGCTGGTGGTTCCGCTAAGGACTTTGCAGAGCGTTACTCCGGAGGCGACGGGCAAGGTCACGAACATCTATCTGAAACTCGACGACCCTAAGAACTCCGATCAGGTGGAGCAGTTCATCCGCGAAAATACCAGTCTGAAAGTCAATACCATGGAAGAGATCACCGCCGCGTTCACTGTGAACAGTTTACCGGGGCTGGCGGAATTCACTTACGTCGTCATGGGGATCGGCGTGGTGATCGGGTTCGCTGTAGTCTGCCTCTCGATGTACATGGCGGTACTGCAGCGCACGCGTGAAATCGGCATTCTGAAAGCCATCGGCGGGTCGAACAGCTTTATTCTACGGATTATTCTAGTGGAGGCTATAGTACTCGGGGTGGGCGGCACGGTGTTCGGCATCCTGCTGAGCTTCGGCGCCTGGTGGCTCATTCACACGCTGGTGCCGTCGTCCCTGCAGATGGTGATCGTCCCCCTCTGGTGGCCCATCGCCGGCGCCATCACGCTGGTAGGGGCGGGGCTCGGCGCACTCTACCCGGGATTGAGCGCCGCCCGGCATGATCCTATCGAGGCTCTGGCCTATGAGTAGCGGCCTGGCCATTGAGACGCAGGACCTGCGCAAAACGTATCGCGTCGGCAAGGTCGAAGTGCCGGCGCTCCGCGGCGCCGATCTGCAAGTCCGCGCGGGCGAATTCCTGGCCATTGTAGGGCCTTCGGGATCCGGCAAATCCACCCTGTTCCACATAATCGGCGGGCTCACCCCTCCCACCTCCGGCCGGGTGCGCGTGGCCGGCCTCGATCTCGCCAGCCTCACCGACGCCGGCCGCACCAACCTTCGCAAGAAGACCGTGGGCTTCGTTTTTCAGAAGTTCAATCTACTTCCCAATCTCACGGCGCACGACAATATCGCGGTGGCGCGCTATATCGCCGGCGCCAACGGCCCTTTCAGTAAGGACTTCGCCGAGATTTTGCGCCTGCTGGGGATCGACAATCGCCTCGACCACAAACCGAATGCCCTCTCCGGCGGAGAGCAGCAGCGCGTGGCGATCGCCCGGGCGATCGTGAACCATCCGGCCATCCTGCTGGCCGACGAACCGACCGGCAACCTTGACACCGGGAATTCCAAAGCGGTGCTGGAGATTCTGCGCGATCTCAACGAGCGGCTCGGGCAAACCATCCTCATGATCACGCACAATCCCGAAGCCGCGTCGTTCGCCCACCGCACCATTCGCATGCGCGACGGCAGGATTATCGACGCGGGGTGAATCTTGTGAGACATGCTTCCGCTTGTCTGGCGAGCGAAGCTCGCTCTGTCCCTTCCGGCCATGATGCACTCCGTTGCGGTCGCGCCTCATAACCGCGCGCGCGTGAGCGGATTCGGTGATTTTATCCTGCACGCCAAGGCAAGCGCCGCTCCGCGGCCGCGCGTGAGTGGGCGGTTACTGGCCCCTCTCGTCCACGCGGCGGGCGAGGAAAAGGTACTTCATTTCGGCCGGATAGTTGTCCCACATCATGGGGTCCGGATTGTTGCCCCAAATTATGTCGGGGATTTTCACGGGCGCTTCGGCCCACCGGTAGCGGCCGATCTCGCGCTCGTAAACCGGCCTGTGCACAAACTCCACCGAGCGCCGAATGACCGCGAATCGGGGCGGCGTTTTGGCGTCGTCTTCCGCCCGAAAGGCGGCGATCCCGCCGCGAATGGGATTGGGCAGATAGAATTCGAGCGGCAGATCTTCGTAATCGATCAGGATCTCGTCCGAGGGCGCCGCGTTCCGGCGGAGCCACTCCACCGTCAGGCGATTGGGGTCGGGACGGCTGCCGAATATTTCGTTGGCCAGCATGGACAACTCCGGCCGCCACCAGTACTTCGCTTCATACCGATCGTCGGCCGGCACCAGCACGCGCACCGGCAAACTCAACCACGGTGTGGCGATCATCGCCAGCGCACCCACCCCGGCCATCCACGCAAAGCGCGCCGGGAAAACCCGCACCAAAAACCATCCGCCCAACAGACTGCCCAGCGGCGCGGCCATGATCACGTACCGCAGGAATGCATCCGGCGTCGCTAATGCCACCCACGGCAGGAGGGCCAGTGGAATGGCGCACGCGATTGCGATCGTGTGACGCTCCGGCACCTTCAGAAATCGCCATCGGTATTGCAACCACACCAAAGCAACCAGCACCAACAGCAGGGGCGCGACGTATTCATTGGTGTTGAACAGGTTCATCCAGAAAATGTCCAGCCGATCGCGCGCCGGAATCATGTTTCTGCCCCAGAGCTCGTAGTAGTAGAGAAAGGGCGCCATCGCCGCGGCCAGGGCCGCTCCGGTAAGGAGCGTGGCGCGGAAACCGCGGCGCCGGGCGAGGAGAGAATCCAGGAACAACACGCCGAAGACCGGCCATATCGTGCCATAGTCCACCTGGAACCAGCACCAGCCCGACGCGACGAAGGCCGCCGCGCCCCAGTGTGCCCCCTCCTGCCATCGCAAGTACGCCATCAGCGTCAACACCAAAAGCAGAGACGACAGAGAATAATAGCGGCACTGCCGGGCGTGCAGAATCCAGTAGGCATTGGCGACTAACAGGAACGCCGAGATAGTGGCGATCTGCCAACTGTCGCAGCATCTCCTCACCAGCCGGTAGAACAGCAGCACCGTCGCCAGGCCGGCCAAAGCGAACGGCGCGCGCGCTCCCAGGGTATCGTGCCCCAGCAGCTTCAGCCCCGCGGCGGCCACCAGAAATTGACCCCAGGGATGCCATTTCCACGCTGTGTCGGGCTTGAAATCGCCTCGCCGGACGTAGTAATCCACCGCCGCCTTGGGATCGTGCGTGCGCTCTCCGACGCTTTCCGCGTCCTCCAGGAGAAAGAAATCGAGGGTGACCAGATTCACGCCATCATAGGCCAAAGGCTTGCCGAACGTCAGCAGGTTCGTAGCCAGCACAGCAGTGTTGGCCTCGTCCTGCCACAGATACTTTTCAGTAAGACCCCAGAAAAGCAGAACCGTGGCGAGCGTTCCCAGGATCGCCTGCGTGGTTATCTCCCTGCGATTTCCGATCGCCACGCTCAGTGGCCTCCGTCATCCACGCGGCGAGCGATGTAGAGATCCGGAGCGGCTCTGGGATCGTCATCTCCCATCGGGTCCGGGTTGTTGCCCCACTGCACATCCGGCGCTTTCAGGGGGATGGCTTCCCATTTATAGCGCGCCATTTCACGCTGGAATACCGGCCAATGGACGAAGTCCACCGAATGACGGAGGATGACGAATCGCGGCGGGTTCCTGGCGTCGTCTTCCACGCGGAACGTGGCGATACCGCCGCGGATGGGGTTCGGCAGGTAGTACATCAGAGGCAAGTCCTCATAGTTGATGAGGATCTCGTCGGTGGGCGCGGCATTCTTCCGCAGCCAGTCGATCACGATGCGATTGGGATCGGGCTGATGGCCGAAAATCTCATCGCGCAGATCCTTCAGTTCGGCGCGATACCATACGCTGCCGGTCCACCAGTCGGGAGCGTGGGCGATCGCCCGCATCGGTACGCTTAGCCAGGGCGTGAAGATCAGGACGGCGGCCATTAACCAGGCAAGTTTCCAATCCCGGCCGAAGAGCCGCGTCAACAGCCAGGCGGTGAGCATCGCGCCCACCGGCGCCGCGATAATCACGTAACGGACGAACGAATACACCGTCACCGTGGGAATCCAAAAGGAGAGGGCCACGATGATGGCGCACCCCACGGACACGGTGCGGCGCTCGGGCACGGGCAGCGATTTCCAGTTTCGCGCCAACAGGTATTCGACAGCCAAAACCACCAACACGGGGATCACATACTCGTTGGTATTGAAAAGATTTTGGCGCGCCCGTTCGCCCCAGATGCCATCGGCATCCGACCCGCGGTGCAACAAATCGTAGAACCAGACGAACGGCGCCAGCGAGGCGGCCAGAATCGCGCCGGCGGTGACGGTTCGCCAGAAGGCGCGCGTATCGGTGACCAGCGCTTCCAGAAACAGCACCGCCACGACCGGTAGGACCGTACCGTAGTCCACCTGAAACCAGCACCAGGCCGTGACGAGGAATGCCGCGGCGCTGCGCCCGCCCCACTGCCAGCGTGCGTATGCGATTATCGACAGCACCAGAAAGAGGCTCGACACCGAATAATACCGGCACTGGCGCGCGTGCAGAATCCAGTAGCTGTTGCATATCAGAAGCACGGCGGCGAGCGCCGCCGCCTGGAAACTGCCGAACTGTTTGCGCACCAGATAGAACAGCAGCGGAACCGTGGCGAGGCCCGCCAGCGCGAACGGAAGCCGCGCCGCCAGAGTAGTCTGCCCGAGCAGTTTGATGCTCGTCGCGGCGATCGCGAACAGGCCCCACGGCTGCCATTTCCAGGTGGTATCTTTCTTGAAATTCCCCTGCTCCACGTAATAGTCGATAGCAGCCTGAGGATCTTTGGTGCGCTTGCTGAGTTCCGCGTCTTCATCTTCATCCTGCATGTCGATGGTGAGCAGATTCTTGCCGTCGTACGCCATCGGACGGCCGAATTTCAGCATCCGCACTGCCAGCACCGCGGTGGCCGCTTCGTCCTGCCAGAGATACTTCTCCGTCAATCCCCAGAAGAGCAGGATGGCGGCCAGTCCGAAGATAACGGCCTGCGCCAGAAGCTCAGTCTTGTGGCTCACGCCCTGCTGCTGCGCTATAGGTGACGATATCATCCAGGTTCAGATACTCAGACTTCCATCTTCCATGATATCGGTGACGCGACCGCCAGCCGGGGAGCCGTGATACGCTGAGGCGCAGGAGCCGTCCATGACCAGACGCGAAACCCTGCAACTGATGGCCGCCGGAGCAGCGGCCGCTGTTTCCACCACCGCCGCCAGCGCATCGCCGTCCCCCGCCGCTGGCGATGCCACCCGCGAAGCGCGCATGAAGTGGTGGCATGAAGCCCGCTTCGGCATGTTCATCCACTGGGGCTTGTACAGCACCCTCGGCCGTCACGAATGGGCGATGGAAGAGGAAGGAATTCCGGTCGCGGAATACGAGCAGCAAGCCAAGCTTTTCAAGCCCAAGCCGAACGCGGCCCGCGATTGGGCAAAGTTGGCCAAAATCGCCGGCCAGAAATACATGGTGATGACCACCAAACACCACGAGGGCTTCTGCAACTTCGACACCAAGCTGACCAACTACTGCGCACCCAAGCAGGGTCCCGGCCGCGATTTGGTGCGGGAGTATGTCGACGCCGCGCGCGCCGAGGGCCTGCGCGTGGGCTTCTACTATTCGCTGATGGATTGGCATCACCCCGACGGCGCCCGCTGCAAAACTGACGAGCAGGCGCGCCGCCGCTTCGTCGATTACATCCATGGCCACATCCGGGAGTTGCTCACGAACTACGGAAAGATCGATGTCCTGTGGTACGACGTCGATTGGCCGCTCAATGCCGAGCAGTGGGAGTCGGAAAAGATGAACGACATGGTCTATGGGCTTCAGCCGGAGATCATCGTAAACAACCGCAACGGGTTGCCGGGCGATTTTGCCACTCCCGAACAGACCATCAAAGCCGAGGACACGCGGGCGTGGGAATCGTGCATGACCATGAATGGAAGTTGGGGCTATCAAAAAGCTGACGACGATTGGAAGACACCGAAGACCATCGTGCGGAATCTGGTCACCTGCGCCAAGGACACCGGGAATTATCTATTAAATATCGGCCCGAAAGCCGACGGCTCGATTCCCGAGGAGTCGATTCGCATCCTGACCGCTGTGGGCGGATGGATGCAGCGCAATGGCAGCACCATTTACGAATCGGAAAAGTGCCAGCCGGGCAGCTCCGAGTTCGCGCGCTTCTCACGTAAGGGCAACACGCTCTACATGCACGTGCACTTCTGGCCCGGGTCGACGGTATCGCTCGGCGGATTGACCAATCAGGTGAAATCGGCGCGCCTGCTGGCCGGCGGCAAGGAGATCAAGTTCGATCAGGATAAATTCCGCCTGCGCATGACTGGACTGCCGGAGAAGGCGCCGGACGATCCGGTAACGACGATCGCCATCGAATGCGATGGCGTACCGCATCAGGATATGCGCGCCATCCGGACGGATCGCCCGCGCCGCGAAGTGGGGATTTAGGCGTAACGAGCTCAATTACGCCGGTAGACGGCGTTTCCAAGCCGCGACCGTACGTGGATGTCCGTAGGCCTCCGTGCCTGGGCGAGCTTGGCTCGCCTGGACAAGCTAACTAAAGCTTATCCCACAAATCGCCGGTGTTTGTAGTTGTGGGGCATGCTTTAGTTTGTCTGCCGGGCGACAGCCCGGCCTGTCCCTGTGGACCACCAAAAGCAATGAAGCTCGACCTGCGATGTTCTTCAACCGAGTCGGTTAGCGAATTCAATTACGCCGGTACACGGCCAGATGATAGAGCGAGTGGGGTTGATACGTCTCGGCCGCTTGGTCCCAGCGGTACTCGGAACTCCCATCTTCCATGATATCGGCGATGCCCACCAGCCGATAATGCTTCGGTCCGTAATCGGACCACCAGTCGAAAATCCGTGGCGGTGAGTCGGCGCCCAAGGAGAGGGTTTCCACAATCGGAAAGCGCACCACATAAGCCGGCTCGTTACGCTCCAATTCGGCGATCATGTCGTTCTGCATCCCGGCCGCAAAGGGCTGCGGTTCCACCAGCGGCTCCGTGTAGAGAAACGACGTAGCGGAATGGCGATGCGCGTAAAAATAAATCTCCGGCTCCGACCCCAGCACCGCGATGAGATCTTCCGGGCGTGTATGATTGCGGATGTAGGACGCCACCGGCACGGCCTCGGGAAAAGGCTCCAGTCCGTACATTTCGCGCGAAACATCCACCGGGCTCATGCGAAACAGAACGTCGCGCTGGAGATAAAGCGATAGCACTAACGCGGCGGCGAATATGGCGGCCGATATCCGGCCGCGCACGCACGAGCCGGCCAGTAGCGCCACCGCCGGGAGCATCAGCACTACGTAGTGCGCACGAAAAAACAGTCCGGCCGAGACGGCCGCGAAGGAAAACAGAAGGAGAAACGGGAGCAGAAAGCGTTTGCCGCGCACTGCCAGCCATAGTCCGAGGGCGGCCAGCGCCCACAATGCGCCACTCTCCCGCAGAATCGGACCGAACGTCGCGGCCAGTGCCGCAGCGCCGTCACGCAACGAATTCTCGGCCACATAGCGGCTGGCGTAGGTGAACGTCCAGAACCAAAAGCGGCAGAAAACGCCGGCCCACCAAAGTATCAGGCAGGTGATGGCGAACGGCGCCGCCGCTCCCGCCAGAAACAGCGGCAACAGCTTCCACCGGCGTACACTTACCAGGTAACCTGCCGCGAAGACGCCGAACAGAATGCCGTGCTGTTTCATCAGGAACGCTACGCCGAAGAGCACCCCGCTGGCGAAAAGTGTCCACGAGCGGCCGGTATCCTCGAAGCGCAGAAGTAGCCACAACCCGCCCAAAGCAGCCAGCACCACGAAATGCGTAGCGTGCGCCTGCGTGCCCAAAACTCCCGGGCTCACCGAGAGGAGCGCATACGCCGCGGACGCAGCCAGCCCCGCACCCACGGAGAACAGCCGCCGCCCCAACAGGTAAATCAGCACCATGGCGCCGGCGTTCACCAGCAGCAGACCAGTATGAATCGCGGCAATCGTTTGCCCGAATGCCGCCATGATCGCCGCATAAGCCGCATACGTGCCCGGCAGCTTCATGTTGCAAGCCAGCTTATACGGAGGAATGCCCTGGAGCATCAATTGGCCGGCATAGGCGTACTCGCCTTCGTCGCGTTCGAGAGGTGTGCCGATGAGGTGGATGCGCAACAGAGCCGTCGCCGCCATCACCAGCAGCACAACGACCCAAGGCCATACTTTTTTCAAGCCGCCTCTTCGAACATCTCGCGCGATCCCAACGATCGCCAGAAGGCGTACACCGCAATGCCAGCAAGAAGTGCGACGGTCGCCAGGCCGGCCGGCGCATACCACGCCTTCCAATCGCCGCCCAGCCCCAGAGAGTCGAAGGAATCGATAAAGAATGCCGCGGCCACAATGGTCACCAGCCCGTAGCGCAGCAAGACCATCAGCAGCACCCCGAATACGAAGAGGTAGATAGCAGTCTTCACCTCCCAGTTCGACGAGGTGAAGGAAGCGCTGTTGGAGAACGTGAAGAATATCGCCGCGATCATCGCCGCGATCCAGTCTTTTTTCACCAGGTAGCGGAGGCCGGTGAGAGCGAAAAAAATCAGCAGCCCCGTACCCAAATCACCCGCCAAGGTGCTGGTGTGGGCCGCAATCCACTGCCGGGTTCCCGCCGCCGCGTTGAGGCCGCTCGTACCGGCCATCCCCTCGCCCGAATAATAATCCAGTAGCGAAGCGGTGGTCCACACCGTCGCTCCCACGGCCGCGCCGATCAGGATGTGAGACGCCACTTGCGCATCTTTCCACTGCCCGGCCAGGAGGCGATTCCATGTCATCAGGGAGTGCGGCCAATGAGCGCGCACCGCGGGCTCGAGCGCCAGATACAGCAGCCAAAGCGCCGCACCCCAGGCCAGCCAGGTGGCAAAACTCGCGATCGCCAGAGCGATCATGTCGGAACTGGGCACCGCGTGAACCGTGCCCAGCCAGATCGCCATGCCCATAAAAAAGCGCGCGCTTCCGATGCGCAACGCACCCTTACGGTCGATCCGCCCCAATCTCCAATTGCGCCGCGCCAGTAGGATCGCAGCCAGCACTCCCGACGCGGCCATCGCCAGCAGGATAATTCCACGAACTTGCGAGGTGACGGACTGTGCAGGTCCGGGCGGCGGATCGCCCTTCCAGTTGTCCACTACGTGCACCGTGGTCAGGCGTCCCTTCCAGGCGGCCATTTCCAGGGTTAAATCGAGATTCGGGATCTTGGGATGCGGGCCTTTCCAGGAATGCAACTCGTCGGCGGCGCCTGCCGGTGCGAATGCGGGTGAGATCTCCGTGAAATTCGCCCGATCCAGGCCGGCCGCGCGGAACACCGCGTCCGGCTCGACGGGATTCGCCACGGGAGCGGCATCGGCTGGCGGGACGGCGGCAAATTTGCGCAGGTATCCGGCGGTGTTCAAATTCACCTGCACCATGCCCGGCGTAGTGGGCGGCGGATTGGTCACGCCTACATCGCCGTATGGCTCCGCCAGCAAGAGGTTCGGACTTTGCCGGTAGACTGCAAGTAGTGGAGGCTCCGTGGTCAGCCACTCGTCCCATTTTTGCGGTTTGGGAAGCTTGTTGAGGTGTGCCAAAAGGCCATCCGTGTCTGCCATCCAAACGGCGGAGTCGGCCGACTTCTTCGGATACCCGAAGGCTGCCGCCATTTCCTGAGCCTTGTTGGCCAGCACCTCAGGCGCATACTCCATGGGAGCATTGAATTCGGCGACCGTGCGGCTTTGCAGCACGACAGCCGCAGCCAGACAAATCCCCAGGCCGGCCAGGCACAGCACCGCGTATCGCCGCGGCATGCCCTGGCGATGGCCGGAGGAAGCTACCAGCTCAGGAGACGGCGTTTCGCCGGCTGCCAGCGCCGCCGCCAGCGGGTCGCCACCTGGCAGCGCCATCGCCACGGAAAGCGCATTGGCCGGCCGTTTCGCGGGGTCCGGGTCGAGACAACGGCGGATGGCCTTTTCCACCATGGGGTCGATATCGGCCGCGCTGCCGGTCATGCTCGGCAGGTGGGTCGATTCCTGCATCGCGAGCAACTGCCGCACGTTCTTGGCGTCGAATGGTTTCTTACCGGTGAAAATCTCGTAGAGCACCAGTCCCAGCGAGTAGATATCGCTCTTGGCGGTGACTTCCGAGCCTTTCAGTTGCTCCGGCGCCATGTAGGCCGGCGTGCCGTTGCGCACTTCGTCGCCCGAAAGCTGGTCGGCGATGGCGGCCAGTCCGAAATCCATGATGACCACTTCGCCGCGCTTGTTCATCATGATGTTCTGCGGCTTCAAGTCGCGATGGATTACGCCCCGTTCATGCGCCGCGGCGAGCCCGGCGCATAGCTTGCGTGCCGTTTCGAGCGCCTTATCGGAGGGCAGGCGGCCGATGCGCAGCAGGAGCTCCGCGAGGTCCTCGCCGTCCACGTATTCCATGGAGATGAACGGCATGCCTTCGATCTCGCCGATATCGTAGACGCGGCACACGTTGGGATGCGAGACCTGGCGCGCCACGCGCACCTCGCCATGGAAGCGCTCGAGCAAACGCGGATTAGACGACGCTTCCAACGGCAGGAATTTCAACGCCACGGATTGGCCTAGCATCATGTCCGTCGCGCGATAGACTTCGCCCATCCCGCCGCGTCCCAGCAATCCGATGATGCGGTAGCGTCCCCCGAGCAGCGTCCCGGCGACGAAGCGGCCCTCGCCCACGACGGACGAGGAGGTAATCTGCGAAACGTTGGAGGAAGACGCTGGGCGCACGGTAGGCGGCGCTTCCAACGTAGTCTCGACGGTGGACGGGTCGATCTTCCGCTCCATTCCATCGATTCTATCGCGTGGAGGAAAGTCGGGGCTATTCGGCGAAGACTTCGTCGCGGGTCAATTCGACCGAACCGTCGGCAACAGCAATGGTATCGCCCTCGATCTCGACGAGCGCCGGCGGGCGGCAGACCCACATCAGTTTCATGCGCGGATCGATCAGCCAGATGTTCGGCACGCCCTTGGCGGCATATTCCTTAAACTTCCCGATCACGACGCTGAGGACGTCGCGTTTGGAAATGACTTCCACGACGAGGAAAGCGGCATCCAGCAGGTAGTCGCTTTCGGGCGGCGCCAGCAGCACCGATACATCAGGTATGCGATACCGGGTGGCCGCAGTCTTGGACCGCAGCTCGACAAACGACTTTCAGGTGCGGATACTTCCGGCGGAGTGCAACCAGGATGTGGCTCTGAACCAACGAATGCAGCCAGTCACCCGAACGCTCCACAAGAGCGCCATGAACTCCACATCCGGGTCGTAGGGGGTGCGCAGGTATTCTTCGAGCGATACCACGGAAGAATCCGGCAGGGCTGCCATGTATCAAGTTTACTCCGTCCCGATCACCCGCCTTGCACCCTCCGCCGCGTTCGCTACATCCAATTCTTATGGCGCCACGATTCTCGGTCCTCGATCTTGCTCCCGTGCGGGAAGGCGGCACGATCGCGGAGGCCTTCCGCAATTCCGTCGATCTCGCCCGTCACGCCGAGCGCTGGGGATTCACGCGTTTCTGGATCGCGGAGCATCACAATATGCCGGGCATCGCCAGCGCGGCGACTTCCATTCTGATCGGCCACATTGCGGGACAGACTTCCACTATCCGCGTTGGCTCCGGCGGAATCATGCTGCCCAATCACGCGCCGCTGGTAATCGCCGAACAGTTCGGAACGCTGGAAACGCTTTATCCGGAACGCATCGATCTCGGACTGGGGCGCGCTCCAGGGTCGGACGAGTTGGCCGCGCGGGCACTTCGTTACGACACCGCGGAAGAAAATTTCCCCCGTCAGGTCGCGGAATTGCTCACCTACCTGGCTCCCGCCGGACCGGGACAACGATTGATCGCCTTTCCCGGCGCGGGGACGAACGTCCCGATATGGCTGCTGGGGTCGAGCACTTATAGCGCACAGCTCGCCGCCCAAATGGGACTGCCCTTCGCTTTTGCCAGCCACTTCGCGCCGGCGCTTCTCATGGAAGCCATCGACGCCTATCGCACCGGCTTCACGCCTTCGCAGTATCTCGAGCGGCCCTACCTGATGGTCGGAGTCCCACTGGTAGCAGGCGAAACGGACACCGAGGCGCGCCATCTGGCGACGTCTGCGCTGCATCGGCAGGTGAAACTCATCCGCCGGCAACCGATCTTCATCCCGCCGCCTGTGGACAGCATGGAAGGACTCTGGAGCGAGGCCGAGAAGTTCCTGGTGGATTCGCGCATGGCAATCGCGGTCGTCGGCGGACCGGAGACCGTACGGCAAAAGCTCGCGCAGATCTTACAGGCAACCGGCGCCGACGAACTAATCTTCGTTTCGGATCTCTACGATCACGCCCGCCGGCTGCGATCGTTCGAGATCGCCGCGGAGTCGTTGAAAGCGCTCACGGGTGAAGCGCAGACCGCCGCATAAGTCGGCAGCCCTATTTCTTCCAAAGGTGCATGACCGTGCCGTCGGAGCTTACCGATCGCCCGGCTGGACTCCCGCCGGACAACTGCCGACGTATTTCTGGTCCATGATGACGGTAGATTCACTTACGCCGTGCGGGAATATTCAGAGCGACGCTGCCTTCCACTCCGAGGCGCACGCGATTTACACCTGGGAGACGCCGTCCGACGTGTAGATATTGCCGGACGAATCGATCTTCATGTTGGCGGCGAAGGCGAATGTCTTGATCGTGCCGCTCCCATTCACCGCGCGAATCCTCCCATTGCCGATATCGCCAATGTAAATGTTGCCCGCGCTGTCGGCGACCACCGATTGGGGAAACTCCAGTAAGGCGGACGTGGCCGGCCCGCCATCTCCCAAGGCGCTGGTCCCCGCCAGAGTGTTGACCGCATACGGATAGCTGGACTGCGCCGCAACCAACGGAGCCAGAAGCAACCCGATCAGGACAATTAAGATTGCCGTGCGCATGATACACCTAAAGTTAATATTCGCGAAGCTATTATACACACTAATTAAGATATCGATTCAAGGGTCTATTTTAAGGCGTCTACTTATCGGGGCAGCCTCTGTCATCGAACGATAATGTCGCACCGCTAACCGAACTTCTGGTGCTTTACGGGGCTTCTCCGATCCACGAAACTAATAACGTATGGGCGCAGTGGAGCTCGCGGCACGCACCGAACATACTATAAGTCGTTTATACCGCCTTCCGGCGTTTAACGAGACCGCAGTCAGATTATTGGCGCGGCCGTTCGGCGATGAAGATTCCATCGCCTTCATCGAAGAATCTTTCCGCTCCGATCCGGGGCTGGCGGCGCAGTTGTTGACCGCCGCTAATTCCGCCGCTATGGG
>Ga0187871_10002583_pt1 | contig 14619 bp, 8 predicted proteins | sample June2016WEW_16_1_FD_132988 | JGI IMG/M metagenome (GOLD analysis project Ga0187871, IMG submission 132988) | Peatland microbial communities from SPRUCE experiment site at the Marcell Experimental Forest, Minnesota, USA - June2016WEW_16_10 | ecosystem: Environmental > Terrestrial > Soil >... | reverse complement strand
GCCGAATTCGAGGGCAACAACATCGGGCGCATCTCCACCGCCGGAGCGATCACCGAGTTTCCGGTGCCCCCCGGCGAGCCGTACACTTTAGCAACGGGACCGGATGGCGCACTTTGGTTCACGGAATGGGGAAGCGGCAAGATCGGGCGCATGACCACCGCGGGAACGGTCACCGCGACTTATCCAACGTCGACGCCCGGCAGCAACCCTTATCGAATCACGGCCGGTCCGGAAGGGACGCTGTGGTTCACGGAGTTCGCGGCGAACCGCCTCGCACGCATCACGACGACTGGATTGATCATCGAGTATCCGACGCTGACCGAAGACACCAAACCGACCGGGATCGCGCCCGGGCCGGATGGCAATCTTTGGATCGCCGAGCAAGCGGGCGAGAGCATCGCGCGCGCGCCGGTTTGCAGCCTGGGCTTCAGCGCCAGTTTCGCGGGCACAGTGCTGACCATGGACTTCAACCTGGCGATCGACACGGCCGCGACCTTTAACATGATCTTGCGAAATTCGAGCGGCCCCATCGGCGAGCCGTTCTCCAAAGCGCTGGGGCCCGTGTCGGATGTGTTCACGCTGCAATGGGACCATGTTCCGGACCTGGGTGCCGTCACTGTTCAGTCGACGTTGTCGGCAGGTCCGGGGCAGGCCATCTGCTCGGAATGGACGCTGGTGAACACGGGACAGTAATGCCGGTACAATGGCATGCAACGTGGCTTATCCGCTTTCAAGACCGCTGCTGTCGGGGCTCTGGGCGGCGTTTTACTTCCTGGCGGGCATAGCCGCCGCGCAGAATTCCGGAGCTCTCGAAGGATCCGTCCGGGACGCACAGGGCCGCGCATGTGGCGCAGCCACCGTCTATCTGCAACGCAAGTCTTCCAACCAGATTCTCACGTCAAAGGCCGGCCCGGACGGAAGGTATCGCTTTACCGGCCTGCAGCCCGGCGATTATCTGGTGCGCGCGGAGAGCGGCGCACCGTATCCCATTAGTCTCGCAGACAACCAAACGAAGGAATTCGATCTGACGGCGCAGTATGGGTTCTTCGACGAGCCTAACTTCATTGTGGCCGGGGTGAGCGACCCGGGGGCCCGGGGCGGCCATGGCTCCGATACGGTGCTGCGCTCCACGGAGGATCTGGCAAAGGCGACCGCGGAGTTGACCGGAGAATCTCCCGCCGTGCAGACGGGAAGCCCACTCGAAACGGTGCGCGCATATCAACGCGCGGCGGAACTGGAAGCGAGCGAAGCGCACCTCTTCGACTGGGGGGCGGAGTTGCTGGTGCATCGCGCGGCGGAGCCGGCCGCGGAGGTCTTCGCCAAAGGCCATCGTCTGTTCCCGCATTCCCAGCGCCTGCTCTTGGGCCTGGCAGCGGCCCGGTATGCGCGCGGCGATTACGAGCAGGCGGCGCAGCGGTTCTTCGAGGCCTGTGACCTGAATCCGGAAGACCCGGGGCCGTACATGTTCCTGGGCAAAGTGCAAAGCGTCGAGATCACCACGTTGCCGCCTTATTTGGAAAGGCTGGAGCGATTCGCCAAACTTCGTCCCGATAGCGCCTGGGCGAACTATTACTACGCGGTGGGCCTTTCCAAGCAGCGCAAGGGGCCGGAGGATTCCGAAACGCCGGCCCGCATCCGGGATTTATTGGAAAAGGCCGTACGGCTCGATCCGAGCCTGGCCGCCGCCTACCTGCAACTGGGCATTCTCTATTCCGGCCAGAATGACGATCTTCACGCTATTGACGCCTACCAAAAGGCAATCGAGTTGAATCCCGGAATGGACGAAGCCCACTATCGCCTGGGCCAGGCTTACGGCCGAACCGGGCACAAGGAAGAAGCCCGGCGGGAACTCGAGACTTACGAGCAATTGTCCAGGAACTTACAGCGGGAAATCGAGCGCCAGCGGAGCGAGGTCCAACAATTCGTAATCGAATTGAAAGATAAAAGCCCAGCCGCGCCGCCGCGATAAATTCCGGTCTTAGAACAGAAGCTTAAGGGCAATCTGAACCAAGCGCGGGTTGTTCACGGTGGTGTTGATTGAGCCGAAACCCGGATTACCGAGTTCCGGACAAGCCGCACAAATGCCGCTGCCGGGTGTACCGAACTGCGGATGGTTTAAGAGATTGAAAACCTCGGCGCGGAAATCCAGCTTCATCCCCTCGCGCCATGGCAGCAGGAAATGCTTGATCGCCGAAAAATCCGTATTTACGAAGTCCGGGCCGGAAAGCGGCGTGCGGCTGGCGTTCCCCAGTTCCCCGCCCGGCGCCGCCGCGAAGCAATTGACGTTGAACCATTCGTTGATCGTCGGATTGTTCATTACCGGATTGCAAACCTGGTTCGGGCGATTCAAGCTATTTCCGTCGTTTTCGAAGTTGACGCCCGAGTTATTGGGCGCCACCACGAAAATCGGGAATCCGGAAGTCACCTTCTGGATCACGGTTAGCTCCCAATTGCCCAGGATCGCATTCACGGCACCGTTCCAGTCGCTGCCGAACGCCTTACCCTTGCCGAACGGCAGTTCATAGATCACGCTGGCGGTGAAGTCGTGGTTGAGATTGATTTGAGACAAACCCCAATCCAACTGTTGCCATCCCGGCAGCGGATAGTAGAGCGCACCGATGTTGCTGCCCAAGCCGTCGGTGTATCCCGAATCGTGGTTTCTTGAATAGGTGTAGCCAATCAGGGCATAGAGACCATGCCGGGCGCTCTTGGTTTCAGCCTTGATTTGAAGGGAATCGTAATGCGCCTTCCCGTCGTCGGTCATGTTATCGACGGTCGAGTAAGGGAAGTCTGTCTCCGGAACACCGAAAGACGCTCCACCCGGTCCGCACCCCAGCGTGTACCCGGCGACGGAGCCGCAGGCGGAGGGAGATCCGACATTCAAGTTATTGCCGTAGACCAGAATATGGGATGCACGGGAGCCCGCGTATCCAGCCGTCAACAGCACCTGCCCGGGCAGTTGGTGTTCCACGTTGATGTTGTACTGTTGCACCATGCCCTGCTTGAAGTTCTGGTTCATGGAATTGATCGTGCCCCCGAAGTCTAAGAGTGGAGGCGACGAGGGCACAATGGGAAAGCCCTGCGACAGCGTAAGGGCGCCCCCGAAGGGAGGCGACTGCCCATACATAGTGGCGCAGGCGGAGGTGGCGAACGGACATCCGCCGCCAAAAGCAAACGACCCGGATTCGTAGGAATACGGCGGGTTTTGCCATAAGCCCTGCGCGCCCATGTTCCAGGAGGAATCGTGGTAGATGGCATAGCCACCGCGCACCACGGTAGTCTGGCTGCCCCAGGGTTTCCAGGCCAAACCGAGACGCGGTTCGAACGCCCTCCAGTCCATGTTGACACCCGCATATTTATTGGCGTTTTGCCCCGCGATCAGGAAAGTCTGGGTGTCCAGGACGAAATTCGTCTGGCGATTGAAGGCTTCGCTTTCAGGCGTAACGATGGCCCAGGCCAATCCCAGATTCAAGGTCAGATCCTTGCTCACGCGCCAATCGTCCTGCACAAACGGACGGTACATTTTCCAGCGCCGCCCGGTAACGTCGCCGTCAAAGGTCTGATCGTGGATGGCCAGATCGGTGAAGCCCATCAACAATTGAGCGGCGGGGTCGCCGCCCCAATCGCCGGTGATGTCCCAATATCCGTCCTGGAAGCCGACCGCCAGGACATTCAACTGGTTGGCGCGTATGTTACCGCCAATCCTGATGTCGTGCTTGCCGCGCACCATATCGAATGAGTCGGAGATCGAGAAGACATTGGTGGCGCCCTGAAATGGAGAATAGCCGCGATCTCCCAACGACCAGTATCCGGTCAATTCGGTGGACGTCAGGCCGCAACTGATCCCTCCCAGATTGGCGCCCGGAATGCCGAGTTGGTCGGATTCGCACGTGCCGCTGCCGAAGGATGTGAAGTAGTTGCTGATGCGATTGAATCCAATGCTGAATTGATTGACGGTCCGCTCAGAGAAAATGTGCGTCTCGGAAAGCGCCGCGTTGCGCCCGTGATTGGCGATGTTCTCCGTGCTGGCAAAGGCGCTCTGTTCGGCGAAACCCGGCGAGCCGCCCGGAACGAACGAGGCTGCCTGGTCGTAGCTGAAGCGCGCGAACATGGAGTCTCTCGAGGAGAAATTGTGGTCCAGGCGGATGTCGAATTCCCCTTCGTTGAGCTTTCTCACCGGCTCGTTCACGTAGTTGTAACCGAGGGCCGCATTGTTGGCATTGGGCAGAGGATAAAAATTGATCATCTTCTGGCCGATCGGGTCGAACAGGCCTTGCGGAATTTTATTGCAGTCGACGCCGGGCGCCTGGCTGCCGTTGGCCGACACGGCCATGGGATTGCCGGCGCTATCGCACTGAAAGTGCGAGTCGGGCGCGCCCGTCATATAGGGATTGGTCAGCATCGTTGAGTTCGGATTGCCGAACGCATCGTCGGTGAAGTCGCCGTTGCGCATCGCGGCCGTGGGTACCAAGCCATCAAACGGAATCCCGTGACGCTGCATCTTAGCCTGATAATCGGCGAAGAAGAAGGTCTTGTCTTTCTTGATCGGCCCACCCAGCGAACCGCCGAACTGATTCAAATTGAACTGTTCGGTGCTCGCGGCGAAGAAACTGCGGGCGTCCAGGTCTGTATTGCGGAAGAATTCGAATAGCGTACCGTGAAAGTCGTTGGACCCAGACTTGGTTGTCACCAGAACCGTGGGTCCCGCGCGGGTCCCGTATTCCGCCGAATAGTTATAAGTCAGAACTTTGAATTCCTGGATGGCGTCCAGGGACGGCAGAATGGCGATGCCGCCCGCGGTGAGTTCGTTGTTGTCGTTGCCATCGTACAGCCAATCGGTTGAGTTGGCGCGGGATCCGCCGACCGACAGCGAAAACGAACCGCGCGCGGAGACTTCACTGCTGGGGCCGCCATTGAAAAAGCTCTGCGGGTTGGTTTCCGTAATAGTGCCGGGCGTGAGAGTGGCCAACTGCACGAAGTCGCGACCGTTCAGCGGAAGTTCGGCGACCTGCTGGGACGTGATCACCTGGCCCAAAGTCGGATTAGCCGTTTCGACAGCCACCGCGGTGGCGGTCACCTCCACACTCTCTTTCACGGAAGCGGGAACCAGCCTAAAATCCAACTCGCGGTGCTGATCCACTTGGAGGCGGATATCTTTCTGCTCGACTGGCTGAAAGCCGGTGAATTCCACGTGCACCGTATAGGTGGCCACCGGCAGCAGCGGCACGAGATAGTGCCCGGATTCGTCGGTCGTGGAATCGCGGGTAACGCCCATGGCAGGCGCGGTCACCACCACTTTCGCTCCGGCAACCGCGGATCCGGTGGCATCCGAAACGGTCCCCGAAATGATTCCGGTGGCTTGCCCATAGACCAATGGACATGCGCCAAACACAAGCAAACAAAAGACCGCCGCAAACAGCATTCTTCCGGTTGGCATCTAGAGTCCCTTTCATTGCCGCTCCGTGGAACGGCTGTATAGTATTCTCCCCTTGCAACCTGAATTCTGAAGAGCGAGAGTGAACCAGTATGACCCGATTGTTCCGGCGGTGTCAAGCTTTTAGACCAGTGGGACAAACGACTCGTCGAGAGATCCGGCAGGGCCGATTCCCGGCGGCTATAATAGCCTCTAGCGAAGTACGGGAAGCATGCGAAAACGAACCTGGGGCCGGTTAATCCTCCGCATCGTCATCGTGGGTGCGGTCCTGACGGCTATATCCGTGTTATACCAGCACGCCGTGCACGTCAATACCACCACGGGTGCGCTGACTTACTTGCTGGTAGTCCTGGCGGCGGCCACGCTGTGGGGCCTGCCGGAAGCCATTCTTGCTTCGGTCTTGAGCGTGTTGTCCCTCGACTATTATTTCCTGCCTCCAGTACCCTCTTTCGGAATCTCGGATCCTCAGAACTGGGTGGCGTGGTGCACGCTCCTGATTACCGCACTGGTGGTGAGCGAGTTGTCCGCCAGGTTAAAGAAACGGGCGACGGAGGCAATCCAAAGACAGCGTGAAATCGAGCGGATGTACGCCCTCAGTTGCAGCCTGATGCAGGCTAACTCACCGGCTGCCTTAGCGCTGAGCATTCCGGAGCAGGTTGCCGCGATTTTTGGCTGTCGCGGCGTAGCTTTTTTCGATGGGCTGTCCGGCCAGAGCTTTCGCGCCGGCATGACCGATGGGATTTCGGAGGCCGCCCTGATGAGCGCGGACGGGGTCGCCCGCTTGGGCAAGGCGGTCCAGGGGACGACGGCGATGGTCGCGGTGAGCCTGGGCGCCAACCCGATTGGCAACCTGGGATTCTGTGACGCATCGATTTCAGCGCCGGCGATGCAGTCCATCGCCAACCTCGTGGCCCTGGCCATGGACCGGGCGCGCAAGCAGGAAACCTCCGCCCAAGCCGAAGGCGTGCGCCGGCATCAGGAGTTGAAGTCCATGCTGCTGGATGCCATGGCGCACGAGTTTCAGACGCCGCTTACCTCCATCCGCGCGGGGATCCACGCCATGCTTGCGGAATCTCCCGGGCGGGATCAACAGGAATGGCTGGAGATCATGAACGAAGAGAGCGGGCGCTTGAGCGCCATGATGACGGAGACTATCCAGATGGCGCGCATTGAAGCCGGACACGTGGACCTGGACATGCAGACCCATACGGTCGAAGACCTGGTTTTCTCGGCGCTCGAAAAAGAGTCGGCGGAGGGTTCCCCAGTCGCCATCGTTTTACCGCAAGGCCTCCCGCCCGTCTCCGCCGACGCCGGGTTGATCCGCCTGGTGATCCGTCAAATCGCGGGGAATGCCTTGAAGTATTCACAGCCGGGCGCTCCGATCACCGTGAGGGCAAGCGTCGAAGAGGGCGGCGTGATGGTCAGCATAGCCGACCGGGGACCAGGCATTCCAGCGGAGGAACAGCGGCAGATTTTTGAGAAGTATTACAGGGGGAAGCAAGGGCGTGGCCACTTGACGGGCATGGGGATGGGCCTGACCATCGCGCGCCAGATCGTGGAGGCCCACAACGGCCGGGTCTGGGTGGAGAGCCAGCCTGGGGAAGGCGCCACATTTTCATTCACGCTACCTTTGGCACATGAGGAGGCCAGCGTATGAGCGGAGCTAAAATCCTGGTGGTCGACGACGATTTGCAGATCCGGCGGGTGATGCGCAAGATGCTGGTGGCGCAGGGTTACGCGGTGAGCGACGCGCGCAGCGGCGAAGAAGCTTTGGATGTGCTGCGCCGCGGCCGCCACGATCTGGTGCTGCTGGATCTGGCGATGCCGGGCATGGGGGGACTGGAGGCCTGCCGCACCATTCGCGCCAGTTGGGATCTGGCGATCGTGGTCCTGTCTGTGCGGGATCTGGAGAAGGACAAGATCGGCGCGCTGGACGCCGGCGCCGACGATTATGTGACGAAGCCTTTCAGTATGCAGGAACTGCTGGCGCGCATCCGCGCGGGGCTACGCCGATCGCCGCTGGCGCCGGAAGCCGCGGCGGTGGTCGAAACCGGGGAACTGGAGATCAACTTCGCCGCGCGCCGGGTCATCGCCGGGGGCCGCGAAGTGCGCCTGACCCGGAAGGAATTCGACCTTTTGCAATATTTGGCCACGAACGCCAACACGCCCATCCCGCATCGCCGGCTGCTACAAGCGGTTTGGGGACCGGACTACGGCAACGAGGTGGTTTATTTGCGCGTTTTCGTCAATCAGCTTCGCAAGAAGATCGAGCCGGAACCGGCCAAGCCGCGCTACATCCTGACGGAGCCCTGCATCGGATACCAATTCCACTTGCCGCAAGATGCGCGCACCCAAGCCGTCACTCCGGCGACCGGCGAACCCGTCATTTCCAGCGAAGAGCCAGCCTGAAAAACCACCTGTCACTCATAGCGCAGCACCTCTGCCGGCGAGATCCGGGTGGCGCTGCGCGCCGGATAAATGGTCGCCAGAAAGCTCACCAGGATGGCCGCCGCGGCTATCCACACGCCGTCCACCCAGCGCGGCTCGAAAGGCACGAAGCTGAGCGCGTAAACCTGCTCGTCCAGCCGGATCCAGCGGTAGCGGTCGGCGAAGTAGCACAGCGCATATCCGACTGCCAGTCCGATCGTGGTGCCAACCACTCCAATGAGAACGCCCTGGAACATGAAGATGCGGCGGATCTGGCCGTGCCGCGCGCCCATCGACATGAGCACGGCTATGTCGCGATATTTTTCCATGACCATCATCACCAACGTGATGAGTATGTTCAACGCGGCGACCAATTCGATCAGCCCGATGGTGACGACGGTCACCGCCTTTTCCATCTGCAGCGCGTTCAGGAGTTGATGATTGCGCTCCATCCAGGTGAGGGTGGCATACCGCGACCCTGCAATCTTCGCGATCGTTTTGGCAACCTCAGGAGCGCGGTTCAGGTCGTCCAGTTTCACCTCAATTTCGTTGACGACGTCGGGGAGGGAGAGCGCCTGCTGCGCGGCAGGCAGGGAAGTATACACCCAGCTATCGTCGATCTCGTAAAAGCCGGATTCGAAGATTCCCACCACGCGGAAGCGGCGGATACTGGGGCGCGGACCCAGGGGCGTCAGCTCACCCTGCGGGCTGGTCACACTTACTCTGCTGTTCAGCAGCATGCCGATATCTTCGGCGAGGCGCGCGCCCAGGATGATGCCGGGAACTCCGCTATCCTGGGCCGCGCGCAAATTGTCTACCGAGCCGGCCTTCAGGTGGCGCAGCGTATCGCTGATCTGCAGCTCGGTGTCGATATTCACGCCTTTCAGGATGGCGCCCTTGGACTGTACCGGGCCGGTCAGGAAGACCGGAGTATAGAGCGCCGGCCCCGCCGCGGTAACGTGCGGCACCTTGCGGATCCGGGCCGCCAACGCTTCCCAGTTTTCGATGCCGTTGCCCGGCACCTTCTCCTGCACGTTGATGTGCGCCATGGCGCCAAGCAGGTTGCGCTGGAGCGTATCGCGGAAGCCATTGTTGATGGCCAGCGCCACCACCAGCGCCATGACGCCCGCGGCCACGCCGACGATGGAGATCGCCGTAATGACGGAGATCACGGCTTCCTTGCGGCGCGCCTTCAAATAGCGCCGCGCCACGAACAGCTCGAAGGAGGAAGGCACTCAGCGCCCGTCCAATTCGCGCAGCCGGGCCACCAGGTCGATGGGACCTTCGGGCCGCAGCAGCGGAAACAGGATCACGTCGCGGATGGAGCGGCGGCCGGTCAGGATCATGGTGAGGCGATCGATGCCGATGCCTTCGCCGCCGGCGGGCGGCATGCCGTAGCTGAGCGCGCGCACATAGTCCTCGTCCATCTGGTGCGCCTCTTCGTCGCCGCGCTCGCGCATGCCAAGCTGCATATCGAAGCGGCGGCGCTGCTCCTGCGGATCGTTCAACTCGGTATAACCGTTGGCCACTTCCATGCCCGCCATGTAGATCTCGAAGCGGTCCACGAAGGCCGGATCGTCCGGCTTCGTCTTGGAGAGGGGCGAACTCTCCACGGGATAGTCGTAGATGATGGTGGGCTGGATGAGCTGGTCCTCGACGACGCGTTCGAAGATATCGGTGAGCGCTTCGCCCGGAGTGGTTTTCCCGGATTGGCTCAGCAGCCATCCGGGATCGCGCACCTGTTCGGGCGTGGGCCGCCCGTCGCCCCGCCAGAACTCCACGAGGGCCTCGCGCATGGTGAAGCGCTGCAGGCAGCCGAAATTCAGCTTGTGGCCCTCGTACTCCACTTCCACCCCGCCCGTGGCGTCACGCGCCACCTGGGCCAATAACTCCGCCGAAAGATCGATCATGCCCTGGTAGTCCGTGTAGGCCTGGTAAAACTCCAGCATGGTGAACTCGGGATTGTGATGCGTGGATAAGCCTTCGTTGCGGAAGTTCCGATTGATTTCGTAGACGCGCTCCAGCCCGCCCACCAACAGCCGCTTCAGATACAGTTCCGGCGCGATGCGCAGATACAGATCGATATCCAGCGTATTGTGGTGGGTGACAAACGGACGCGCCGTCGCACCGCCATAAAGCGGCTGCATCATGGGCGTTTCCACCTCTATGAAGCCATGGCTTTCGAGCTGGCGGCGCAGCGACGAAATAATACGGCTGCGGGTCAGGAAGACCTTGCGCACTTCGGGGTTGGCGATCAGATCGAGGTAGCGCTGCCGGTAGCGTGTCTCCACATCTTCCAGGCCGTGCCATTTCTCGGGCATCGACAGCAGCGTCTTCGCAAGATATTCGAGGTGCTCCACGTGCACGCTCAATTCGCCGGTGCGGGTGCGAAAGAGGTAGCCTTCCACGCCGATGATGTCGCCCAGGTCGATCAACTGGTAGACGGAAAAATCGCGTTCGGGAATGGCGTCTTTCCGGATGTAGATCTGGAGGCGCTCGCCATTCTGCGCCAGATGCGCGAACCCGGCCTTGCCCATGCGGCGCAAGGTCTCCACGCGTCCGGCGATGCGCACACGCACGGGCTGGGCGAGTTCTTCCGCGGTCCTGGCGCCGTATTCAGCCAGAATCGCGGGGATGGTATGGCTGAATTCAAAGCGCAGGCCGTAGGGGCGGAAGCCCAGCGCCTCGATCTCGCGAATGCGCTCCAGGCGTTGCTGCAAAAGATCGTCTTCCAGGGACAAATCGTTCTCCTCGAGGAATTTGGATATTATAGGTCTTCCTTGACCCGATCAATATCTATTATCATTCCAGCCTACAACGAAGAGAAGCGCCTGCCCGGAGCGCTGCGCCAGGTGGTCTGCTATCTGCAGCGCGGCGGCTGGCAATTCGCCGAGATTCTGGTGGTGGACGATGGATCGACCGACGGCACCGTGCGCGTAGCCGAGGCGATGCGGGCCGAGTACCCGGACCTGCGCGTGCTTTGCAATCCGGGCAACCGCGGAAAGGGCTACGCGGTGCGGCACGGGATGCTGGAGTGCCGCGGGGAGTGGGCGCTCTTCACGGATGCCGACCTATCCGCGCCGATCGAGGAGTTGGAAACGCTGTGGCAGGCGACCGAAAAGGATTGCGCGCAGGTAGCCGTGGGATCGCGCGCGCTCGACCGGCGCCTGATCGGCGTACACCAATCCTGGTTCCGCGAAAACGCCGGCAGGGTATTCAACCTGGTGATGCGGCTGATCACCGGACTGCCGTTTCACGATACGCAGTGCGGGTTCAAGCTGTTCGCAGCCAGCGCGGCGCGCGAGATCTTCCGGCGCCAATTGCTGGACGGGTTCGGCTTCGACGTGGAGGTGCTATTCATCGGCCGCCGCCTGGGTTACCGGGAGATCGAGGTGCCGGTGAGGTGGAGCGACGTCGCCGGAACCAAGGTCAGCACGTGGCGCGGCGTGGCCGCGTTTCTGGACCCGCTGGCTGTTCGCTGGAACCATATCCGGGGCCGGTACGCGTGATGCCCTAAAGCGGGACTTAAAAGTCCCGCCGGCACGCCAAAGCGTGCGCTACGGAAACCCTTACTCCAACCCGGCGGCCGCCTCTTCGATCAGCGCGCCTTCCTTCTCCAGAACCTTTCCCACCCGGACGATCTGCTGGTCGGCTTCCTTCCACTGTTTTTGTTCGATTGCCTCGCGCACGCCGGGCAGCGTTTTCACTCCATAGCCGGTGTAGAAGCCGGGAGCGTAAATCTGGTGCTGGAACCAGGGCCGTCCCGGCAGGCCGTCGGGAAGCGTCAGGCCGCGCTCGATCAGAATCAGCTTGCGGTTCACAGCCTCGAGTCCCGCCTGATCGAGTTTCGCTTTCTGTACAGCTTTGTCGTAGCGTTCGGCGCCTTTCGTGAGCGCCGCCAGTCCGTTTTCGAGCGGCGCGAAATTCAGGAAGGGCGGCTGCGTCTCGACCGGCGGCGGCACGGACGTCTTACGCGGATCGGCCGTGGCGCTGAAAACGCCTTCCTCGATCTCCTTGTTCCGTTCGCGGATTTCGTCGCTTTCGGTCTTCCAAAGCTTCTGCACCTCGTCCACGTAACGCTTCACGGTATCGGCGAAGTTGGTGAAATCGTACGGCAGGAGATCGGCGTCGGCAAAACGCATCATGGCCGTACCGGCGGTCTGCGCGAGTGCGCGTCCATAGATGAAATCGCCATCCGAGAAGTGCGTGTACCAATAGAAATCGTCGTAGACCGAGTGATAGATGCCGCCGCCATCCTCGCCGCCAAAGCCCAGGTTCAAGGAAGCTATGCCCAGATGGTCGATGAATGCCGTGTAGTCGGAACCGGAACCGAGCGCGCCGATGCGCAGATCGGAACGTTTGCGCACTTCATCGCGCTCCGCGGCAGGCGCGCGCGAAATGCGCGCGAGTTCATCGCGCTTCCAAACGGGGATCTTCTTTTCGGGATCTTCGACATCGCGCGCCACGCCGTTGATGAATTTCTCGAGCGAGTGCGAGCCGCCCATGCCCAGCATTCCGCGGCCGTTGCCATCGGAATTGATGTACATGGCTGCATGGCTGCGCAATTCCGCGTCATGCTCCTCGGCCCACTCGGTAGATCCCAGGAGGCCTTCTTCCTCGCCGTCCCACACGCAATAAATCAGTGTGCGCTTCGGCTTCCAGCCCTGTTTTTGCAGTTCCGCGAAAGCGCGGGCTTCTTCCATCAGCGCCACCGCCCCCGAGACGGGATCTTCGGCGCCGTTCACCCAGGCGTCGTGATGGTTGCCGCGCACGACCCACTCGTCGGGATAGGGCGAGCCGGGGATGCGGGCCACCACATCGTAGATCGTTTTCATGTCCCAGTTGAATTCGAGCTTCAGATGCACGCGCGCCGGTCCGGGACCGATGCGATAAGTGATGGGCAGCGCCCCGCGCCAGTCGGCCGGTGCGACGGGGCCGGTAAGCGCGGCCAGCAACGGCTGGGCGTCTCCGTACGATATCGGAAGGACGGGAATTTTGGTCAGCGTCTGCGCGTCTTTTATGGCCAGGCGTTTGGCGCCGGCAGTGGCGCCGATGCCGGGCGTCAACGGGTCCCCGGGGTAAATGGGCATATCCATGACGCTGCCGCGCTGCACGCCGTCCTTGGGGCGATACGGACCTTGCGGAAAAACTTCGCCCGCAAAATAGCCATCTTCGTGGGGGTCGGAATAGATCAGGCAGCCGATGGCGCCGTGCTCGGCCGCCACCTTGGGCTTGATGCCGCGCCACGAGCCGCCGTAACGCGCGATCACGATCGCGCCTTTGACGGAGACCCCCAGGCGGTCGAGCTGTTCGTAATCCGCCGGGATGCCGTAGTTGACGTAGACCAGCGGCGCGGTCACGTCGCCATCGATCGAGTAGGCGTTATAAGTCGGCAATTGCTCGTCGTGCTGGCCGGAAGTGGGATCGCCCGGCACGGTGGGCTCAGCGAGTTTCGCGGTGAAATGCTCTGGCGCGACCAGTTCGACCGTACGGCTTTTAGGGGTGGGGAAGAGAACCTCAAAGGTCTCGATGTGCGCGTCCAGGCCCCATTCCTTGAACTTCGCCAGGATCCACTCGGCGTTGTCTTTATCGTAGGGCGAGCCGACGTGATGCGGCCGTGCGGAGAGGCGCTGCATGTAGTCGTGCAGATTCTGGGGGCTGGGAATGGCGCGGAACATCACTTCCCAATCGTGCTCGGCGTGCGCCGACGTGGGCGCGTAGCCGCGCAGCGAGGGAGCATCGGCGGCGGGCGCGAGCGCTCCTCCCAGAAGCAGCGTGAGAGAGGCGAGATAGAAGGCGGTCTTCATGTAGGACAAGGATATCATTTCAAGTGCGGCGGCTCAGGGGACCGGCCCGGTGGCGTTTGCGCCTTACTGCGGCGGCCCGAATGTAACCTGCACAAGCTGCAGAACCTGTTGCAGGAAGCCGGTGGTCTGAACGTAAGTGATGTACTGTGTCTGGCCGTTGCCCTGCGCGAACTCCGGATGAGCCAGCGTGGCATAGTCGGCATCGCCCTGGTAGCCCGGCAATCCCACGAAGATCTGGGTCTGGTTGGACCACGGTCCCCAGGGGGTATAAGACACGCGATAGAACACGTCGTCGCTATAGACGCCGCTGTAGATCGCCACGTACATGCCCAGGTAGTTGTCGTAGAAGACGGAATTGCCCGCCGCGCCGCCCTGGAAAACGGTCACCGCATCCGCCGGATTCGAGCTCCACGTACCGGATGCCGTGTAGTAGGTCCAATCCGCGGGGACCGTAGCATTCTCGAGCGCGACTTGGGCCACGGAGCAATTCTGGACGAGGAATCCGGCGGCGCAGCCATACTGGTAAAGCGTATCGCCGACGGTGACCCAGCCTCCCGCGTAACCGGTCTGGCTGCCGGTCCACATGAGCGTGTCGTATTGCGTTCCAGGGTTCACTACCGGACGCGAGATTTTGCCTGGCTTCCAGATGGCAATGCCGACGCCGATCTGGGTCCACGAGGATTGGCCTGTGACGCGCCAGATTTCGTTGTAGAAGATGAGCGCGCGATTCCGCGCGGGATCCGGCACCAGCGGCCCGGGCCACATGGCAAACTCCGCGCCGCACGGGGTCGCGGTGCAATTCTTGGAGTTGTGCGCGGCATTGTATTTGGCCTCCCACGGCAGAAAGGGCATGAATTCCGTGGGGACGCCCGTGGAATCGAGATAGTTGCCGTTGAGCGTGATGCCCTGGGACGCATCCAGGTTGGTGGCCCACGACATGGTGTTGTCGAT